>RCMY010003197.1_pt1 | contig 14575 bp, 8 predicted proteins | sample 2041341 | NCBI WGS metagenome assembly RCMY01 (sample SAMN09708234, study PRJNA481090) | Marine sediment metagenome, whole genome shotgun sequencing project.
GGGCGACGAACACGCCGACCGGCACGTCCGCGCCGCCGATCCATGCAGCGAGCTCGTCGCGCGCTGCGTCCGGAACATGCTGCGGCTCGACGAGGTGGCGGATCTGGTGGCACGGCACGTCGGGCGCGAGCTCGGCGGCCGCGCGACGCAGGTCCTCGTGAGCGGTGACGATCCCGTCGACGCGGCGCAGGATCCGCTTGGTGAACCACGACGGGAACTGGGTGATGTCGGTGCCGTGCAGCGTCACGACCATCGGCGTGCCGTGGATCGCCCGCGCCGGGAACGCGAGGAGCGCCACCGGGAGCCAGTGCGCCTGGATGACGTCTGCTCGACGTGCATCACGAAGGATCGCCAGCGTGAACGCCACCACGAACGGCACCACCTGGAGGCGGGCCAGCCACGAGGACTTCAGGTGCGTCGGGATGCCCTGGCCGTAGGCGAGGCGCATCGTCCGGCGGGGCCACCAGTACGAGAAGCGGTGCATCTGGACGCCGGGGGAGAACTCCTCGCGGGGCGCCGCGATGCGGTCATCGAGCGGGGCGAGGACGGTGACCTCGACCCGCGGGTCGCGGCCGAGCGCCATCACCGGGTCGACGACGAAGTTCGCCGTGACGTCGCCACGCTCGCGCAGCGCGAAGTTCGTCGTTGCCACGAGGACGCGGACCGGCGGCGGGGGAGAGGTCGTCATGCCCGCGAGGTTACGTGTGGGACGGTGCGTATCCTCGCGCTCTCGCCGACCTTCTCGAGTCCTGACGTGTCCAAGATCCCCAGCCCGACGATCACCGTCGTGGTCGTCAACTACAACGGGCGTGACTTCCTGCTCCCGTGCCTCCAGTCGGTCCTCGACCAGGACTACCCGCAGGACGAGATCGAGATCGTCCTGATCGACAACGCCTCGACCGACGGCTCGGTCGAGGAGGTCCGGCGGCTGATGCCGACGGTGCAGATCATCGTCAACGACGCCAACGTCGGGTTCTCGCCGGCCGTCAACCAGGGCGCCCGCGCGGGCAACGGTGAGTACCTGGCGCTGCTCAACAACGACGCGATCGCCGAGCCGCAGTGGCTGCGCAACGGGATCGCTCCGATGATCCTGCGCAAGCGCGTCGCCTGCACGGCCTCGCTGATGCTGTCCGACGACGGCCAGAAGGTCGACTGGGCCGGCGGCGCCGCGATGTTCACCGGACATGGCATCGCCACCGCCCACGGCGACGAGATCCCGGATGACCTCGAGCCGGGCACGACGCTGTTCGCCTGCGGCGGCGCGATGATCACGCGACGCGACGTCTTCCTGAAGCACGGCGGCTTCGACGACGACTACTTCGCCTACTACGAGGACGTCGACTACGGCTGGCGGCTGTGGATCCTCGGCTACGAGGTCTGGTTCACCCCGACCTCACGGGTCCGACACCGTCACCACGGCACGATCTCGAAGTTCGGCAAGGACGAGAAGTACGGCAACGTCCGCGAGCGCTACCTGCTCGAGCGCAACGCGCTGATGACGGTCTACAAGAACTGGTCGGACGAGTCGATTCCGTCGATCCTGCCCGCGACGATGCTGCTCGCGGCCGCCCGCTCGGCAACCGGCGAGGACACCGAGATCGCGGACTACCGCATCGAGTCGGCCGTCCCCGGCGAGCTTCCTGCGCTGCCGAAGCTCAGCCCCTACGCGGGGGCGAACCTGGCCGCAGTCCGTGACTTCGCCCTGTCGCTGGAGAAGCTCGCCCCGAAGCGCGCCCACATCCAGGCGCATCGCGCCCGTGCCGACCGCGACCTCGTGCCGCTGCTCAAGGCCGCCGTCGTCGCGCACACCGCGGACCAGGACTACCTCGACGTCTTCAAGTCCGTCACGGAGGCCTTCAAGGTCCCGCTCACCGCGACGGCCCGTCAGAAGGTCCTCATCCTCTGCGCGGACACGATCGGGCCGAAGATGGCCGGCCCGGCGATCCGCGCTTGGGAGATGGCGAAGCTGCTGTCCTTCGAGCACGAGGTCACGCTCGCCGCGCTCACCAAGCCCCAGCTCACCCACGAGCGCTTCAAGGTCGAGCACTGTGAGGGCGAGGCGATTCGCCTGCTCATCAACCACGCCGACGTCATCGTCTTCCAGGGGATGACGATGTACATGTTCCCCGAGATCGGGGCCGTCGACGCTGCGGTCGTCGCCGACATCTACGACCCGTTCCACATCGAGGCCCTGGAGCACCGCAAGCACGAGTCGCCGTACGAGCGCTGGATGACGAACATGTTCGACACCCAGATCATCAACGACCAGCTCGTCCGCGCCGACCTCATGCTGTGCGCGTCGCCCAAGCAGCGCGACTTCTGGCTCGGCCAGCTCGCCGCGCTCGGTCGCATCAACCCGGCCACCTACGACCAGCACCCGGGCCTCGAGGGCCTGCTCGAGATCGCGCCGTTCGGCCTGCCGCCGGAGCCTCCGGTGCAGACCCGTCACGCGATCCGCGACGAGATCGACGGGATCGACCACGACGACCTCGTCCTGATCTGGGGCGGCGGCGTCTACGACTGGTTCGACCCGTCGACGTTGATCCGCGGCGTCGCGCTCGCCGCGAAGGAGAACCCGAAGGTCAAGCTGTTCTTCCTCGGCATCAAGCACCCGAACCCGGCGATCCCGATGATGGCGCGTGCGCGCGAGGCGATCCGGACCGCCGAGGACCTCGGCATCCGCGACACACACGTCTTCTTCAACGAGGGCTGGGTCGACTACGACGACCGTCACAACTACCTCTGTGACGCCGACATCGGGGTCTCGACGCACTTCCTGCACATCGAGACGGAGCTGTCGTTCCGCACGCGGATCCTCGACTACCTCTGGGCGGGGCTGCCGATCCTTGCCACCGAGGGCGACTCGCTGTCGAACATGGTCACGCTCAACGATCTCGGCGAGGTCGTCAAGGCCGAGAACGCCCACGACATCGCCCGCGCCATCCTCGCGCTCGCGGACGACAAGCGTCGCGCCGAGTGCCGCGCCCGCGTCGAGGAGCTCGCGCCGACCATGACGTGGGAGCGTGCGCTCGAGCCGCTCCTCGCGTTCTGCCGGATGCCGCGTCGCGCCGCGGACCTCGAAGGCCGCAAGCAGTACCCGATGGGCGGGATGGCCAAGGTTGCGGGCTCCCCGCGTCGTCTGGCCAAGCGCTTCGTCGAGGTGACCCAGGAGGAGGGCCTCAAGGAGGCCGTCAGCCTGACCCTCACCAACCCGAAGATCCGCAATCTCGCGAACAAGCTCCGAGGCTGACCCCTCGTCAGATGCCGCTCCGAACGGCGGTCAGCGCCAGGGCCGGACCCATCTGGTGGTCCGGCTCGTCAAAGGCGACCTGCACGTCGTCGTAGCCGAGGTCGGCCAGCAGGGTGAGCAAGGCGTCACGGTCGATCCAGACCGAGTGCGGCCGTCCACCACCGCAGAAGCTCGAGGCGGCCGGCGCGTCGGCGTAGAGGTGAACGCGGCCGCCGTAGCTGCGGCCTGCGCCGGTGAGCGTCGTCGCCTCGGCGAACTGGCCGTCGAGGTCGCGCCGCCGAGCGATCGTTTCGGCGTCGTGGACGTGAGTCCAGATCGCGATCCGGTCGGTGAGGGCCGCCATACGTGTGACCGCCGCGACCGGATCGACCAGGTGGTAGAGGATCCCGGAAGCCACGATGGCGTCGTGACGTGTGCCGGCGGCGATGTCGTTGTCCATGTGCCCCAGCGCCTCGCCGAACAGGAACGTCGCGCGGAGATCGAGGAGGTTCTTGACGAGCAGGCACCGCAGGAACGCCCGGTGGTTGGCCTCGACGGCTGTCACCGACGCCCCGGCAGCCTCGAGCATCGCCGTGTGTCCCCCTTCGAGCGGTCCGAGCTCGAGCACCGACCAGCCGTCGATCGGGCCGAGGACGTCGATGAACCAGTGCACGCGCGGGTCATCGGCCAGCGGGGCGGGTCCGGAGACGGTCGGGGTGTCGGTCGGCACCGACGTGGACCACTCGCCCGCGAACAGGTCGAGGGTGGCCTGGATGTCTGGGGCTTCGTCCGTGTAACGGTCGTCGCTGAGGGCTCCGGCGCGGTCGGCGGTCGGTGCGCCGGGTCCCTCGTCGACGCTCCCCGGGGCGGATGGCGGCTCGGATGCTGCGACGATGCGGCGCGCCACCCGTTGGGCCGGTGCCGAGCGCGCGAGGTTGCCGGCCGCTCGCCGGACGCGCCCGCGGATGTGAGCTGACGATCCCATCGGTGTTCCCTGTGCTGTGGGCAGGGGAGGCTAGTCGCCGTCCGTCCGGACGCACCGATGCCGCCACACCGGCTTCGCTCTTGCGTACGATCCGGCTTGCGGTCGGGCCAACACGGGCCCGTCCCCGGCCGAGGCAGCAACCCGTGGTCTTCGACTCGATCCGAGAGCTGGTGGGGCCCGACCCTGACCTGCCCGCGATCGCCGTCGAGGGTCTGACGGAGACCTTCCGGCTCTACCACGAGTCCCGGGCATCGCTCAAGGAGCGGCTCTACAAGTTCCGCAAGTCCAGCTACACGGACTTCAAGGCGCTCGAGGACGTCTCCTTCACGATCAACCACGGTGAGTCCGTGGGGATCATCGGGCACAACGGCTCCGGGAAGTCGACCCTGCTGAAGGTGCTCGCGCGGATCCTCCCGACCGACGAGGGCCGCGTCCGCATCAACGGGCGGCTCGCGACGCTGCTCGAGCTCGGCGCGGGCATGCACGGCGACCTCTCGGGCCGTGAGAACATCTACCTGAACGGCGCGATCCTCGGGCTGACCGAGTCCGAGATCGACGATCGCTTCGAGGGCATCGTCGAGTTCGCCGGCATCCGCCCGTTCCTCGACACGGCCGTGCGCAACTACTCCTCCGGCATGTACGTCCGGCTCGGCTTCGCGATCGCGGTCAGCGTCGACCCGGACGTCCTCCTCGTCGATGAGGTCCTCTCCGTCGGCGACGCCGAGTTCCAGAAGCGCTCGCTGGACCGGATGCGCCAGTTCACGCAGCGCGGCAAGACCGTCGTGATCGTCAGCCACGACATGTCGGCCATGGAAGACCTCTGCGACCGCATCATCGTGCTGGACCAGGGCAAGCTCGTCTTCGACGGCGCAGCCCCCGACGGCATCGCGCGCTACCAGGAGCTCATGGGGATGGCCCAGGAGCGTGCCCGCCCCTCGCAGGAGCACGGCGGCACCGGCCAGGTCATCATCGCCGGTGCGGAGCTGCGTGACCTCACCGGACGCGCGATCGTCTCCGCCGCCCCGTCCAGCCAGCTGCGCCTGACCGTCACGGTCGAGGCCCGCGCGATGACGGAGGCCTGCTCGGTCGGTGTCCTCGTCACGTCACCGGACGGTCGCTCGCTCTTCGAGGTCCACACGACGTGGCAGGGGCTCGGGATCGGCCCGATCGCTCCCGGTCAGCGGGCCACCGTCTCGATCGAGTTCACCGCGAGCCTGCTCGCCGGGCACTACCAGATCACGCCGGTTGTCACGGATGCCCGCGCACGGACGCGGTATGACGTGCTCGCCGAGCCGCTGCGCCTGCGGATCGACCCTGCACCCGGACGCGTCGGTCTGGTCGACCTCGCTGCGCGGCTCTCCGTGACCGACGGGCCCGCGCTCAGGATGGATGCGTTCACGGACGTCGAAGTCCGTTCTGAACCGCTCCGCGCGGTCGACGAGGACGGGGAACGGACCGCATGACCCCGTCCGTTCAACGACCAGGTGGCCGCTACGCTGCGCGACAGCCGGTGACGAAGCGTTGCCGTGCGAACGGGGCGCAGGACACCGCCGGGTCGACGGCGAAGACAAAGCTCATGGGCTGCGCAGCAGCCCGCGACACGGAGAAATGACGTGGGGAACTCCCCGAAGCATGCCGGACGACGTCTGGGCAGCCTGCTCGCTGCCGGGATCGTCGCCGCGACGACGATCGTGTCCGCGCCGCTTGCCGGCGCCGCGCCCGAGGACCTCGGTGACGTCGCACGCATCGACGCCACGGGTGCCGTGGACGCAGGGATCACGATCTCCCAGCTGATGTACCCCGCCGGCACCGCGGACGCTGCGATCATCGCCCGCGCCGACAACTTCCCGGACGGGCTGGCAGCCTCCGCGCTGGCGTCTGCCTACGACGCCCCGATCCTGTTCACCGCGACAGCTGAGCTCGACGACGCGACGCGAGTCGAGCTCCAGCGCGCGCTCGGGACGGGCAACACCAAGAAGGTGTTCATCGCCGGTGGCCCGGCCGCGATCTCCGACGCCGTGAAGACCGAGATCGAGTCGCTCGGCTACGACGTCGATCGGTTCTCCGGCGCCAGCAGGGACAACACGGCTGCCCTGATCGCGCTGCGCATGCTCGCCGACACGAAGGCAGACGGTTCGAAGTTCATCGTCGCGCGCGCCTTCGGCGGCGTTGGTGACGAGCAGTCCTCCGGATGGGTCGACGCCATCTCGTGCGGTGCGTACGCGGCCGCGAAGCGCATCCCGGTCCTGCTCACCAACGACCGTCGCGACAACCTGTCCGCCGCGACCGCGTCGCTGCTGAAGAACTACCCGGACTCCGAGGTCATCATCTGTGGCGGCCGTGCCGCCGTCCCCGAGAGCCACGCGACTGAGGCGTCCACGCTCGTCGCGAAGGTCTCCCGGTACTTCGGGGCCGACCGCGCCGCGACTGCCGTCGATGTTGCCGAGCGCCTGTGGGGCCACCCCACGCGCGACAACCACAGCTACGTGCTCGTCCCGGGCTACAACGGTGAGTTCTGGTACGGGCTGGCCGCCGCACCGTTCGCTGGCGACAACGACTCGCCCATCCTGATGGTCGGCGACGACCGGCCGACCGACTGCGACGGCGATCTCGACGAGCGCGCCGAGGCAACGCTCTGCTACCTGGAGACGGGCACCGACCCGATCTCGTTCCTCTACGCCGTGGGCTCGAAGGCCGCGATCTCCGACGACGTCTTCGAGACGGCCGGGACCTCCGGCGGCCTCGTCGCCGACGTGACGCCGCCGCCGGTCCCGACGGGCCTCGCGCTCGCCGACGTTGATCAGGACGACGGCACGCAGCTCGACGTCGCGTTCGACGCGGTGGCCGACGACCGTGGCGGCGACGTCACCTACACGATCCTCTTCGCGATCGACGGGGACGACCCGTTCGACCCGGCGACCGCGCAGAAGCGGACCACCAACGCCACCTCGTTCCGTCTGTCCGGCCTCACCGCCGGCGAGGCCTACGAGGTCGCGGTCCGCGCCGAGGACAAGGCAGGCAACCGCTCCGACCCGTCCGACGTCGCCGCGAGCAACGCGCTCGTCGACGAGGTCCCGGCTGCTCCGGCGGGTGCCCCGGGCGCCCAGAACGTCGGTGACGGCCTCCAGATCACCTGGATCCCGGCCCCCGAGGCCGACGCTGCCAGCTACAGCGTCGAGCGCGGGCAAGCGGTCAACGTCTTCACCGGCGGCACCAGCTGCACCAACCAGACCCTCCCGATCCCGGCCAGCGTCAGCTGGGCCGAGATCGCGAGCCCGGCCGTCGGCACCGAGTCGTTCCTCGACACCGGCGTCACCGAGGGCACGAGCTACTGCTACCGCTACTCCGTCAACGACACGACCAGCCCGCCGAACAACAGCGGCACCTCGCCCGTCGTCGGTCCGATCGAGCGCGTCGCGACCAACGACGACCTCGAGGCACCGCAGGGTCTGCCGACGATCCTCTCGGTCAGCTACGACGAGAAGCGCGGCCTCGTGCCGGCCGGCTCCGGCACGACTCGCAGCAGCTCCAGCGAGATGGTGATCGACGTGGCGGTCCCCGCCGACGCGTTCGGCTCAGGCGACATCGGGCGCATCGAGGTCCGCGAGGACGGCGAGACCGTCGACAGCCAGGCGTTCACCGCGACCGGCGATGACCAGATCGTGACGTTCACGATGGATCTCGGCGGCGACGGCGACTACGCGCCGTCGGTGCGCATGGCCGACACCGCCGGCAACTTCAGCGGCGAGTCCACCCCGTGGGAGGTCTCGGTCAACGCCGGCAACGAGCTGCAGCCCGGATACGCCCCGTCACCGAGGATCACCCGCGTCGACGGCGTCAACGTCGACCCGCTCGCCTTCCCGAATGCGGTCGGGCCGGACGCCGGCTCCGCCGACGACCCGCGCGTCGACACGACCCCGGCGATCCGCGTCGAAGGCCTCGACTCGAGCCGCGGCTACTACCTGGACCTCTACGCGCAGAGCACCCGCCTGCTCCGCACCGGCTGCCTCTCCGGCGACGACATCAAGGACGGGATCTACACCTTCAACGACCCGTCCCGTGACGCCGACTTCGAGCTCGACTTCTCGTCGCAGACGACCTTCGAGGTCGTTGCGGCGCCGGGCGCCCAGGGCTTCGGGAACTGCGGCAGCCGGAGCGAGGCGCTGCGCAGCGGTGACTCGAACTCGGTGCGCTACGCGCTGGACACCACAGGCTTCGGCATCGAGGCCCAGCGTCCTGCCGCCGCAGCATCGGACCCGTTCGCCTTCCGTGACGGCGACGCCGGCTCACCGGCCACCGTCAACGTCATCTTCAACCGCGCTGCGACCGCGACCTCGCGCTTGACCGTGACGGGACCCGGCGGCTACACCCGCAACGCCCTGAACGACGAGGCGACGGCCGCCGGCAACCGCGTCGAGGACGCTGCTGCCGACAACGCACGTGAGATCCGGATGGTCCTGACCGACCTCGCGCCGGGCCGCTACACCCTCACCGTCGCCGCGACCTCCGCGGACGCCCCGGTGGCCACCTTCAACCAGACGACGTCATTCACGGCCGGGATCGTGGGCGTCGTCCACGCCACCGCTTCGGAGGCGGTCGACCCCACCCAGGCGGCCAGCGGTGACGCCGGCGCGCTGGAGACCTTCGTCGTCGACGCGGCCGCGCCGAGCGGCAGCTACGGCGTCGGCACCGCCGACACCGTGTGCTCGAGCGCGACGCACACGACCGGGACCGAGTCGCGGTTCACGATCACCCGCAGCACCACCAGCGCCTGTGGGTCGATGGGGACCACGACCAGCTTCACCGAGGGCAGCGCGACGCCGACCCCGATCCACTGGACCTACACCTCGGGCAACCGCACGTCGCTCGCGCAGAACGACGGCCTCATCCCGGCGATCCTGTCGACGGACGATCGCGCCGCCGTCGGGTTCCGGCAGTCCTCGGGTGACGCGTTCATCCTGGACGGCGCCGACTCCCTGTCGACGCGCAGCTACGGCTACGAGGTCCTCGCCGCATCGACGCAGCGTCCGAACAGCGGCAACCGGACCTACACGTCGCCCCCGGCGTTGGCCCGTCGCAGCAACAGCGCGCTCGTGGCCCTCCCGAACGAGAACGTCACGACGACGTCCGGTGCGAACCCGGCGACCGCCTACGTCGTCCGCGACGTCGCCAGCGGAAACGTCAGCGCGATCGCGCTCGACGGGGTCGTCCGCAAGCTCTCTGAGATCACGCCGCAGCCGACTCTGGAGGGGCTCACGAAGCTCAACCCGGGTGACCGCCTCCGCCTGACGTTCTCCGGAACGCTCGAGCTCTCGTCACCGACGCCGGCCGCAGACGGTGGCATCCAGATCCGCGAGGGCAGCGACCGTGACATCAACCCCGTGTTCGGCGCCAGCGCCGGCAACGGGACGGTCGCGCTCGCGACGCCCGCCGGCTCCTCGACCGCCAGCGCCATCGACATCACCTTCGGCTCTGCGTCGACGATCGACGGCACCGCGATCGGTTCCGGCAGCGATGTGACCGGCCCGACCTCGGTCCACTCCGGCAGCTCGGTGTTCCTCGGTCTCAACTGGCTCGTGTCCTCGGCCACGGACGGAGGACACGCTGTGCTCCTGCCGCCGACCGACCAGGCCGTCTCCAACCCGAACAGCTTCTGAGGCCATGAGCGACCACGCACTCGGCTCCCCTCGTGGTGTCGCCCGTCGATCGCCGCTCCGGTCGGTCGTGGACAAGCTCTACGAGCTCTACCGCGCGCGCGGGCTGCTGAAGCAGTTCGTGAGCAAGGAGCTCAAGGTCCGTTACAAGGGCTCGGCGCTCGGCTTCCTCTGGTCGTTGCTGACGCCGGCGCTGATGACGGTCGTGTTCACGGTCGTCTTCGGGTTCCTGTTCCGCCTCGGCATCGAGGACTTCGCGGCGTTCTTCCTGTCCGGGTTCCTCGTCTGGCAGTTCTTCCAGAACTCCGCCACTGCCTCGGTCAACGCGATCGTCGGCAACGGGGCGTTGATCAAGAAGGTCTACTTCCCGCGTGAGGTCCTGCCGCTCTCGGGGGTGCTCAGCCAGCTCGTGCACCTCTTCCTCGCGTTCGTCGCGGTCTCGCCGTACCTGATCGTCTCTCGCGGGACGGGGTGGCTCGTCCACCTCCCGGCGCTCCTGCTCGGGATGGTCCTGCTGGCGATCTTCACCGCCGGCGTCTCGATGTTCCTCGCAGGCGCGAACGTCTTCTTCCGGGACCTGCAGGAGCTGATCGTCGTCATCTTCCAGGTCTGGTTCTACGCGACCCCGGTGATCTACCCCTTCGCGTTCGTCGCGAAGGAGGGCTCGGCCACGGCGATGGTCTTCGAGAAGATCATCCTCGCGAACCCCATGACATGGTTCGTCAAGCTCTTCCATGACGGCATGTACGGCACGATCGTCGCGGCCCCGGACCCGGCCGACCTCCTCGCCCTCGACACGCTCGGCATCACGGCGGCGCAGGCGCAGCGGGCGCTGGACACCGGTGGGCTCCTCACGCTCCCCGCCTCGTGGCCGGGACTCGACGTCATCGGCGCCTGCACGTTCGCGGCCGTCGTCTCCTTCACCCTCGGCTACCTCGCCTTCCAGCGCTTCGCGGTCAACTTCGCGAAGGAGATCTGAGCGTCGTGCAGGTCTGCGCCGTCGTCATCAACTTCAACGGGGCTGACGACCTGCCCGGATGTCTCGACTCCCTGCTCGCCCAGGACGTCGAGGTCGACGTCGTCGTCGTGGACAACGCCTCGTCCGACGACTCGGCCCCGGTGCTCGCCCGCTACGAGCGAGAGCACGGCGTGAGGATCGTGCGCAACACGACGAACCGCGGCTACGCCGGCGGCGCCAACGACGGTCTCGCCGCCACGACTGCGCCGGTCGTCGTGTTCGCCAACCCGGACACCGTCCTCGCGCCGGACTACCTCCGTCGAGCGATCGCGCGGCTCCAGACCGACCCGCGTGTGGGGGCGGTGCAGGGCAAGCTGATCCGCACCGTCGCGTCGCCCGCCGGACTCCCGGTGATCGACACGACCGGCCACCTCGCGTTCGACACCTGGCTGTTCCGCAACCGCGGCGAGGGCGAGATCGACCGTGGCCAGTACGACGAGGCCTGCGAGGTGTTCGGTGTCAGCGGGGCGGTCGCCGTCTACCGCCGCGAGATGCTCGTCGACCTCGAGGTCGAGGTCCGGGATCGTCGTGGGCGGCTGCTGCGGACCGAGGTCTTCGACGAGGACGTGTTCGCGTTCTTCGAGGATGTCGACCTCGACTGGCGCGCAGCGATGCGTGGCTGGTCGACCTGGTACGAGCCAGCGGCTGTTGCGCATCACGAGCGGGGCGGTGCAGGTCCGCGGCGGACGACCTTCGTTGAGGCGCTGAACTGGCGCAACCGGCTCCTGGTCCTCGCGAAGTGCGCGCCCGGGCGACCGTCGTCGGGCTTCCTCGTGACGCTGCTGCTCAAGACGCTCGAGCTCATCATCACCGTCCCCGGCGCGATCCCGGAGTCGGCCCGCGGGCTTCGGCTCCTGCCCGGGCAGATCCGCAAGCGCAGGACCGTCCACGCAAGCGCGATCGTGCCCAGCGAGGCGGTCGTCGCGCGCTGGTTCGAGGGCTTCGACTACCGAGCCTGGGTCCGCACCTGGTGGCGTCGTGTGCGCGGGATTCCGGTCGGACAGGGCTGAGGGAACTGAACCCCCGGCCATGCGCGTTACCCTCCGCGTGTTCTGCCGTGCGCGTACGCGCACGCCTGCGTCTTGTCTCCCGTCTCTGAGGATGTGTCCGTGGCCGATCAACCGCGATTGACCAAGAAGGAACTGCGCGAGCAGAAGCGCGTCGAGCGCCTCGCCGCGGAGGCCGCGAAGAAGCAGCACGAACGCAAGCAGGGCATCCAGACGGCGGTCATCTCCGTCGTGGTGCTCTCGCTGGTCGGCTGGGGTGTCTGGCTCGGGTTCGGCCGGACGACGGTCATCGCGAACGCGACGATCGACGCGGTGGCCGTCCCGGACGCGTTCGCCGCTGCCGACTGTGAGGTCATCGACGAAGACGTCCTCCCGGATCGCAGCCACCTCGACCCGACCCAGGCTCCGCCGGCTGACGCGCTCTACACCGGGCTGCGTCCGACCCACTCGGGTGCGCACTTCACCCAGGTCTTCCCGCCGTCGGCCGACGCGTTCACCAAGCAGGCCGACGAGCGAGCGCTGACCCACAACCTCGAGCACGGCGCGATCATCGCTTGGTACAACCCCGAGCTGATCGACCCGTCCGCGCTCGACACGTGGGCACAGGGCCTCAACGGCAACGGGTTCCTCCAGCCCCGCTCCGGTGGCGGAATCTTCGTGTCGCCCTACACCGAGCCGGGTCTTCCCGACGGCGTCGGCGTCGCGCTGCGCGCCTGGGGGACCGCGACCAACTGCACCGGATGGAACGACACGCTGGCCAGCTCCTTCGTGATCGACAACTACGGCACGCACGGCTTCTCTCCGGAGCGCAGCTTCTCCCCGTACCCGGAGGGCGCCCTCGGCTACGGGGACGGCACCGCTGAGCTCCCGACCGACGAGCCGTCCGCGACGGACGAGCCCATCTCGTCGGAGTCCGCGACGGACGAGCCGTCCGAGTCAGAGTCCGCGACCGACGGGGGCTGACCCCTCCGTCAGCGCAGCACGAGGATCCCGTCGACATCGTCGACGGGGTCTCGTGGTTGCGGCGGAGACGAGGGGCGACCGGCCGCGACCGCGCCCAGCGGGACCCAGGCGTCGTCGAGCTCGAGCGCGTCGGCGACGACGTCCGCGCAGAACGCGGTGGATGAGATCCATGCGCTGCCCACGCCGTGCGCCGCGAGCGCGACCTGCAGGTTCTGCAGCGCCGCGCCTCCCGACAGCATGAAGAGATCGCGTTCGGCGACCGTCCGCTGCGCGTCCGGGTAGGCGTGGCTGCCGGTGACGTCGACGAAGGCCAGCAGCAGCAGCGGGGCATCGCGCAGGATGGCGTCGGACCGGGCGATGCGGCCCTCGATGCGGGCGTCGTCCAGCCCGTCACCCCGCAGGTCCTCGCGCCACCGCTCGGCCATCGCGTCGAGGACGCGCTCGCGGGTGTTGCCGGTGACGGACACGAACCGCCACGGCTTGGTGTGGTGCGGGGCGGGGGCGGTCATCGCCGCGGCGACGGCGTCGCGCAGAACTGCCTCCGGCACCTCAGCGGGCGCGAACGCGCGCACGGTTCGTCGCGCCGCGAGCCCGTGCAGCACCGCCTGCGGTCCGCCGTGACGGAACATGTCGGTCTCGGACGGGCGGACGAGGTCAGCGCCAGAACCGTCGCCGGAGAGCTCCAGCCCGCGCAGGTGCACGAACGGGACTCCGGCGGCCTTGTCGCGGACAAGGTCCGCGGCGCTCGCGACCTGGTCGGCCACCGCGCCGAGCGTCACCTCGAGCACGCGGCCGTCCAGGTCAACGCCGCCGCGCTCGTCACGCAGCGCCGTGATCCCGGCGACGCCGAGCGCGACATCGACCTGGCCCATGCGCCACGGCCGCCCGAACGTGTCGGTCACGACGATGCCGACGTCGGCGAGGTCTGCCAGCTCTGCGCGGATCGCGGCGGCGCTGGCGTCCGGATCATCCGGCAGGTCGAGGATGCGGCCGTCGGTGTTGGAGGCGTCGATGCCGCCGTTCGCGCAGACGAATCCGTGGCGGGTCTCGGTGACGAGCACCCACTCGGTGTCGGCGACGATGCGGCGGGCGCCTGCGCGGGCCAGCGCGCGCCGGACGTCGACGCCGTCGTGAACCTCCGGGACGGAGAGGAGCCGATCCTCGGCGAGCGCGACGACCTTGCTCGCCACGCAGACGACGTCGCCGTCGACGAGCGTCACGCCGGCGTCGTCGAGCGCGGCACGCAGGTGGGCGGTCAGGTCGTCGCCGGGGGAGAATCGGTGCGGCGTCGGGAGCGCGGTGACGATGAGCGAGCCGGTCATCCGCGCAGCTCCGCCGCGAGCTTCAGCGCCGTCCGGGCGAGCTCGGTCGCGACCTCGACGTCGTCCATCATCGTGTCGGTGACGTGCGTGTGGACGCCGGCGTCGGTGAGCGGCCGGAGGTCGAGGTCGCCCTCACGCTCGTCGACGATCCAGCCGTCGATCCACTCGCGGTAGTGCATGCCGACCCCGACGGCGGAGGTCTCGACGTCGATCGCGGGCAACAGCTTGTCGGCCATGCCCCGCACGACGCGGCCGCCGATGATGGGGGAGACCCCGACGACGGGCGCGGACGTCGCGACGAGCGCGTCGCGGATCCCCGGGACGTCGACGATCGTCCCGATCGAGACCACGGGGTTCGACGGGCAGACGAGCACGACGTCGGCGTCCGCGATGGCGG
>RCMY010003198.1_pt1 | contig 14575 bp, 14 predicted proteins | sample 2041341 | NCBI WGS metagenome assembly RCMY01 (sample SAMN09708234, study PRJNA481090) | Marine sediment metagenome, whole genome shotgun sequencing project.
TCCGGCAATCTGATCATCGTCGATTACGCATAACGTGCGCTCCGTAATCCGGTCGAGCGCGATGGGCCCCCGCTGCACTGCGGCCCAAGTCCCGCGTCACGTAATCCCGTCACCAACCCGGCGTTATACGCAGGATGGGAGTATCCGAAGAGGGACAATCAATCGGTCAGATCCTCGGCGAGTGAGTGACGGATGTTGTGGCGGTCAGTCGCGAGCGGAGAATGCGTCGACGAGTTCGTCGGTGCGGAAGCCGTAGGCCCAGCCGGCGACGTGGTCGAGCCAGGTTCCGAGTTCAGCTTCTGTGGGGCTGCGAAACGAGCGATCGCGCAGGTCGAACGCGAGGATCGGTGCCGTTGTGTGGTCGCCAAGGAGGGTGGCTTCGTCGGTGTGGACGGTCGTCCACCGGTAGTTCGCCAACGTGGTCTCGATGTCGAACGCCGACCAGTTGCCAGTGCTCAGGTCGAACAATCCAGCTGTACCGGCCGATGGTCCGTCAGCGAAGTCTGTCGGCATTGCCAGAATGAGGTCGTCAGCCGCCGTAATCATGTCGTGCTGTCGAAGGCTGAACGGTGGCTCGGGTACGTCGGTCCACGCCATTGTGGCCGGGTCCAGGAGCGCCAGGTTCTCGGCTTCGAACTCGACCAGGAGAGAGCCGCCGACGTGCGCGAGGGCACGGTCCTCGTCTTCGAAGTCCGACCAGTTGCACGTGTCGCCTGCCGCGCACGGAAACCATGGAGCGTTCGGGACCGTGTTCCAGGTGCCCGTCGCGGCATCGAGCGCCCAGGCGTTCGGTTGCGATTCGCCGTCTGGGGTGAACATGCGGTTCACGAGAAACGCCCGGTCGCCCGCAACGATGTCGAACCGCGCTTCGATCCCGTCCGGCGGAGCGTCGAGCGGGGTGACGGTCAGGTCGTCGGAGATTCGTATGACTCGGCTCGGCAGGCGGTCGTTCGGACCTGGCTCGGCGAGTCCTGCCCACAGGTCCCACAGCGCGACGACGATGCCACCGTCGACCTCGGCGGTGCTCACGAACGTGTTCGACGACATCGGTCGATCGGCGAGTTCCGGTCCTCGGGACCACGTCAGCGTGGCCGGGTCGAGGAGCCAGAGTTCGGGTGCGATGCCGCGACCGTCGTTCCACTGCCCGATGACACCGAGCCGATCGCCGAGCGTCACGATCGTTGGCTGACCGGCAGCCAGCGGTTGGACGCGTAGTTCCGGGTCGGGGAGCGGGACGATCTGATCGTCGTCGAGCAGGATTCCGGCAGAAACGCGCTGAGATTCTGAATCGGTGTCGACGATCAGCCGGGCCGTGGTGTCGGTCCCACCGAGGATCTGGATCAACCCCCGGTCCGGTCGAGCGCGGAGCCACTCGACGAAGGGCACCGAATCGACGCGAACCCCATCGACCTCCGACGGTGACACCGCAGGTGGCTGCGTCACCACGGTGGAGGTGTCCAGCGCTTCGGTGGTCGGTGACGTGACCGCGGGTTCGGCGACGGTCGACAACGGTTCCGTCGACACCACCGTGCCGTTGCCGCCCCGGCCAACGACCGCGAACACGGCACCGGCGCCGACGACGCCGATCGCTGCCACTGCGGCGAGCAGCCAACGCCGACGCGGCGACCCAACGGACTCGCGACCAAGGGGCTCGGCGGATGACCACCTGCGCGACAGATCGTCGCGTAGCTCTGACCGAAACGCTGGCCGCGCCTCGTCCTCTGCCCCGGCGATGAGTTCATGGATCCAGGGCTCGGTCATCGGTTCGACTCCTTGGCTTTTCGTTTGGACCGCTGCAGCAGCGATTCCGTCGCACGCACACTCGCCCCCAACAAATCGGCGACCTCCGCGACGGGCAGGTTGTCCACGTACCGCAGGACGAGCGCTGCCCGCTCGCGATCGGAGAGGTCGCCGAGCATGTCGCGTGCCGACGCGTCGTCGGTTCCGTTCGTCGTTGCGTTCGTCGGAGTGACGAGACGGACTCGGCGTGATTCGCGTTCGGCAGATCGCACGCGGTCGAGGAACCGTCGGCGGACGGTCGTCACGATCCAACCCACGCCAACCTCGGTGGCTGGATCCCGTTGAGCCACATCGAACAGACGCAGGTACGCGTCGTGAACGAGATCCTCGGCGACATCGCGCTTGCCGCCCGCGAGCCGCAGGGCCGTCCGATACGCGTCGTCGAAGGTCGAGTCGTAGTAGCTGATGAACCCGCGTGCGGTCGTCACATCCCAGCGTCTGCTCGCATCGGTCATTGACTCCCAACCGCCTCCATCACCCATTCGACGTCGCCGAGCCTCGGTTTCCGTCGTTGTGCCGCAAAGTGTCGCACGGCAGGGTCCCGACAGTTGCGAGAAGATCGAGCGCACGTCGCCGGAACTGGGGAGAACTGCCGGCTACGCGCGAGCGTCCGCTCGGGTCGTGAAAGAACGCGGCTGGACGCTACTTGGAAGTGCTCGCAGGGGGCACTCGACAACGCCATTCTGATTGTCCGCCAGTTCTGGCACCGTGCCGGCTGAGATCGTCCAACAACTCGGGTTGTGGCCGGATGAACTCCAACTACTCCAGGACTGGCCTGGCGAGTTCGCGGCGACCGACCTCGACCTCGCGAAGTAGATCAGCCACATCACGATGCTGATGTTTCGCGGCGCGCTCGAACAGCTTAGCCGGGTCATCCGGCGTTGGGTTGCGGGGACGCATCCAGAAGACCTGGGCCTTCCGGGTATCCATACGCTTCAGCGCTCCAGGCAGATCGAGGAGAAGCGCACCGGTCGCCCGGATCGGGTCATCGCCGACACCCTCGATCGCGAAGACGGTGAGCTTGGTCGCCATGATCGCCGCGAGTTCCTTCGGGTTCTTCAGCATCTTGTAGTTGTTCGTGACGAGGCCGGGAATGCCGAGTTGCTTGAGGGCGATCAACAGCTCGCGATCGTCGAGTGTCGAGAGCCGGACATCGATCTCACGAATCGGGATCAGTTCGACGTCAACGATGTATTCCGCGATCGCACGAAGGATCGGCGTGGGGAAGTTCTGATCGAGCGCCAGACGGATCGGCTGACGCCGCACCATCAGGCGGCGAGGTTCAACGTTCCGAGCGTCTGTTCAAGGTCGATGGCCTCCGCCAGCGATACACGAGTCTCGTCCGGATACAACCGAAGGAGATCCTCGAGTTCGTAGCCGCGCCGGGCGAGCGCTGCAACGGACAACGTAGTCAGCCTTGATCCTTCGAGATGCGGCTCACCGGCGCATTTCCCGGGAACGATCCGGAGATGCTCGCGGGGTCGACGCAGGTCCGGCCCAGCGCCCCCGTCTGCCGTGTGGAACGGCGCGAGCAGATCGAGAAACTCTGGCATCCGCGCCTGACCACCCGGCTCGGTTGCCGACTCGTCGGTGACGATCAGGATCGTGCCCGTTCGGTCGACGTACAGCGGCGAAGCCCGCGTGGATCCGTCCCACAGGTCAAGCCCACGTTCATCCAGTTGTTCGAGTGCCTGACGAACATGGTGCATTGCTGAGCCAGGTCGCCGCGCGCCGTCGGCGGTCTTCGGGTGGCGGAGCCACGAGATGATTCGAAGAGTCATGAGGTCGGCGTAGGACCACAGCTTCTCGCGCTCTGACGAGATGCTCGGTACGACGATCTCCTTGCGGGCCCAGTCGTACACGGTGGACTTCGGGACGCCCGACAGCGCTGCGGCACGGGTTGCGTCGTAGCAACCGTCGAATGCAAGTACTGCGCTCATACTCGGGGGCAAGCGTAGCTGCGCGGCGAAACGACCAAGTGGTCAATAGCTCACGGTCGCATCATCGCGGGGGCGACTGATTCAACAGTCCGCACGTACACCAACCGGCCGAGCAACGCAGCGGCAAAGGATTGGATCCCGAGCACTCCTTCCGTTGTCCGAACGTGCCGAGCGTTCGAGAAGGCAGCGTCAAGCGTGCGACAGCGGATGAGCGCTCCGACTTGGACGTCGATCTCGACCGACTGGTTGGTTTGTCCGACTACCACCACGCCAATCCACGGTCGGAGAGGGTCGTGTCCGCGCTGCACGCGGCGCCAGCGGCGATTCGCCTTCGCCTCAACTCGGTCCAGTCGATCAAGATGGCGTTCGGCGACGACGTCGACGAGTGCGACGGCCGTTTCCCCGGCTGCCACCTCGACGTCCCAGGAGTCGCGCCCTCCAGATCCGAGCACGACGTCGGCGTCAAGGCCCGATTCACCGACAAGGCGACGCAGCAGTTCGCCGGCGAGTTCGGCGCCGCCCGCAGCGGAAGGGACGCGTCCCAGCCGAACGAGGAGATCGGAATGATAATTCAGAGCGAGCGCCATCGCGAGATTCTCGCTCGAGAATGCGAGGTCGGTCTACAGCTCAATGCCAAGTCCTCGCGTTGGAATCTGCTGCTCGACGGGCAGCTGCGAGACGAGTTCGGGGCGGACGTGCTCGACCCACCTATTCATGCCATCGACGAGGACGGCGAGTTGCTGCTGACGGTCCTTGTCACCGACGCTGTGGAGTGTGCGAACTGCTTGAACGAGGTCTGTGTCCGTGACGGAGTCGCCGGTTGCCCACTGGTGCCAGACGGTGAGTGCATCGTCGAGATCGACGAGTTGATCGTGTCGGGCTTCGTGTCCGTCCCACTTGTTGAGTATTCGCTGGGAATCCATCGACGACTTGATGCGCCGGATCTCGATCCGGCAGGCGTGCACCCGCTCGCTGGTCGGTGCGGCAAGGCCGACGGCCTCGTCATGCTTCGCCTGTGCGACGTTCAGCGCCTCGTCGGCTCGCTTCACCTCCCGCTTCGCTGCCGGCCGCTTGATTCGACCCACTCTCCGGAGATCGGCATGCGCCGACCACCGCTCGGCTTGCGCTTGTTCGACGGCGCCGCGGGTCGAATCCATTCCAGGCCGGAACGGTTCCAGGGCTCGTTCGGCTTGAGCCAGGTCCTGCTTCGCCGCGTCGAGTCGACCATGTAGCGCTTCGAATCGCTTTCGCTCTTGTCGGAGCTCGTCCCGTGCGGCGTCCAACTGTCGGGACACATCTCCGCGAAGGCCGGAGAACCAAGACGGCGTGACGCAGCGAACCGTCCTCTTGGCGGGCTGAGCCGTCGGTCGGTTGTCCACCTCGGCGAGTAGTCGGCGCTGCGTTGTCGCCGGGACGTCGGCACGGTCGCTGGCCAGGACGCGCTCGAGGACCTCGCGCGCTTCGTCAAGATCGTGGCCATCGGTGGCGACGAGGACCTTGTTGACCCCACGGCCCCGGGTGAGCGCGACGTAGAGACCGCGTCGCGTCGTAGCGACCGTTGCCAAGTCGACACTGACGTCGACCGTGTCACCTTGGTTGCCGTGCTCGGTTGCGGCGTAGCCGAGTCGCACGTGGTCGCTCGCGTAGTCGGCCGGCAGGGTTGCTTGGCCGGCTCCCCCGTTTGACGACACGGTGAGCGAGCCGTCAGCACCGATTGCCTCGACCGTCCACGACTCGCGATTCCGCACTGGCTCGCCGACGGACGTTTTCAGCCGGCGGTCGTTCTGTCGGGTCACGACGATGTCGCCGAGGTGGGCGCGTTCCTCACCACCGATCGAGGTGCTTGTGGCCGACGCGATCTCGCCGTTCTCGATCCGCAGGCGCTGGATGGCTGCGTTGATCTTGTCGACGTGTTCGTTGGTCGACGCGGTGATCGCGATCGTGGCGCCGGCGGTGGTCGTGTCGAGCCAGGTCTCGGCGATGCTGCGGACGTGGTCGTCGAACGGGCCGGCGACCACGCGATCGTGTGCGAAGTAGGCGTCGAGTCCGAGCGGATCGCCGTGTCGCAGTTGGAGCGACGCGGCTGCTTCCCACGTTTCGTAGAAGCGGTGAATGCGATCGAGTTCGATGGCGCGTCCGGTGAGACACAGCTCGTGGAACATGCCGCCTCGACCCACGGCCTGGAGTTGATGGTGGTCGCCGATCAGCACGAGCCGCCAGTCGTTCCGCTCGGCGAGGCCGACCAACCGGACGAGCGACGACGTCCCGACCATTCCTGCCTCGTCAACGAGCACGGTTGCCCCCGCCGGTAGCCGATACTGCTCGCGCGGTGGTCGATCGGGGCGCTCCCACTCGTAGAGCAACTTGGCGAGTGTGTCGGCTGGAAGGCCGGTCTCCCTTTCGAGGACACGGGCGGCCTTGGCCGATGGTGCGACACCGAACACCGGTCGCGAGTCGCGGTCCAAATCGGCGACCGCGGTCCGCAACGTGGTCGTCTTGCCGGCGCCGGCCGGACCGACGGCGAGGACAAGCCGGTCGCGGCCGGCGACGGCTCGGGCGACCTCGGCTTGCATCAGGTCAAGGCCCCCGGTGTCGACGGTCTGCGACGGTGCAGGGTCGGTGTCTTGCGCCTCCATCGCCCACGAGATGATGAAGTCCTCCTCGGCGAGGATGCGCTCGCTCGTCATGTGCCTGGCGATCGGCGACACCCAGACCGAACGGCCGTCGGACGTTCGCCGTGATCCGGCTGCCTCCGTCGGGTCCAGACCTACGCACGATTGCACCACGGCGTCGGTCGCCCGCTGGAGCGACGCTGCCCACCGCTCGCCATCCTGGAATGGCACCGGTCGCTTGAGGTCACAGATCGCCTTCATGACGTCGGCGCGGTTCCAGACCGAGCCGTCGGCCGACAGTTGATCGACAACGTCATGAGCGGTCAAGTTGTCGACTCGCTGCTCGTCGGTCATGTCGGCGGCTGCGCGCCTCGCCTCGTCGACGATGTCGATCCACGTCCAGCCGAGGGCGCTCGCCTCGTCGGCCCATCGGCTCGTCAGTTCGGTGACACCGGTGCCGGATTTCTTGCCACGCGTGTCGACAGCGGCCTCTCGGGTCAGTGCGGCGCGCTCCCACTCCGAGGGCTCGCGACCTTGACGCTCGACAAAGTACTCGACCTTTGCATCGAGCGCGTCCTCCACCTGAACCGTGCGCTTCGAGAACATGCGGAGGACGTCCTTCGGGACGCCGACGATCTCAGCTTGGCCGTTCACGATCGGCTCCCACTCGAACCCGAACTGGTGCGAGAGCTCATTGCGGAGCACCGACTGGTAGACGCCGCCGAGCATCCGTTGATGCTTCTTGAGGTACGCCGCGTCGAGCGCGAGCCAACGGCCATCGGGCGTGCGGACCTTGTTCGAGATCACCGAGTGCGTGTGTAGGTCGGGGTCGTCGGCGCGGGATGTCGTCTGTCGGAAGGTGGCCATGGTGAGGCCACCGGAGTCGGCGTGGAGCAGTTGGTCGTGTCCCTTCCTGATCCGGGTTGTCGATCCGAACCGATCGAGGTGAGCGAGCGCTGCGCTGACGGCGGTGTCATGCGCCTCCAGAAACCCTTCATCCTGCGTGAGCGCCCACAGCACACTGACCGACTTCGGAGCGGAGAACGTCGCGTCGAAGCCGGCGACCGCCCGCACGACGCGACCGTCCTTCAAGTACCGGTCGCTGAAGGGTCGCCCGAGCGGTGTCCCCGATACGGGGTCGCGGGCCTCGAGCAACGCCAGCAGATCGTCGTGCGCGACATCGCCCGTCAGACCAAGGTCATCGGCCTGCTTGCCGGCCCACACGCCAGGAACTTCGCCCGGTGTCTGCGTCAGATACTTGGCGTAGTAGTCGGCCGATGCGGCCGCGCTGCTGGCGTAGATGGTCGTCACGCGCAGCATCGTGGGACCCGATCGCGTTCGTGCACTTGTCTGCACTCTGGAATTTGCTCTTGGACGGCGGGGGACACGACGGCGGGAACCTCAGGACGGAGACAGCAGGGACAGCTGCTGCGAGGCCGGGGAACGGGAACTGCGGGAGGGCCGGGCGGGCGAGAGAGGAGCGGCCGGCGACGCGGACGCAGACGCTTCCGAGACGGAGAGCACGGAGGCGGGAACGGCGAGGCGATACGAACCGGAGGAGAACTGGCCGGAGGACGAGCGCGACTGCAGTGACTCGACGAAGCCGGCATCGCCGAGCGCGGCGAGTGCTCGATGCGCTGTGTTCTTCGCGACACCGAGTCGGGCCGCGAGCTCGCGGACTGTCGACTCGACGACGTCCACACCGTGCGTCGAACGAGCATCGGCGACGAGCGCTTCGAGCGCGGCCCATGCAAGCGGACCGAGCGAGCGTCTCGTGTCAGCGGCCATCGGGCCGAGCAGCAGCGAGCGTTCACGCGAGACGTGCGTGTCGCTCACGACGGTTGCCTCAGGCTGAGGGCTGGGCGTTGAATAGACCGTTGATGATCTGCACAAGCGCGGCACGGGGCACGCGCTTCTGCGTGCCGAACCGGACGCACGGGATGCCGGATTTGCCACCGGTCAGCTCCCACTCGGTCGTGAGTTCGTAGCCCTTCGTGCGACCGATCTGGAGCACCTCGGCCGCCTGCGGCACGGTCATGAATGCCGGCATGTCGTCCAACATTGGCTCATGTCTCCTTGCTGTGGGATACAACGGAATGACAGTATCGCGCCAACGTGATACGGTTGTCAAGCACAACAGCACGCATTGGGAGCGAAATGGTCCGTTCGAGAAAGAAGAGCCCACAACCGAAGGATGTGCCGCCGACCGCGACAGGTCTCGACGTCAACGCCGTCGTCTCCTACAACGTGAAGGCGATCCGCGAACGACGCGGCTGGACGCAACAGTCGGTCGCTGAACGGCTCGGCCAGATCACCGGGCACCAACTCCCGCAGGCATCGATCTCCGCCATGGAGCGTGGCTTCGATGGCGAGCGCCGCCGAAGGTTCGACGCCCACGAGTTGTACTTGTTGGCGGTCGTGTTCGACGTGCCGATCGCCTACTTCTTCGTACCGCCCCCTGGCACCGGCTTCGACGAGTTGGCCGACACGCGCCGGCCGGTGAGTGAGTTGTACGCGTCGCTGCTCGGACAGGAACATCAGCTCGCGCCGCTCGACGAGCGTCTCGCTGAGATCCAGATCGACAATCCGGAAGAGAGCGACGCCACACTCGCCGCGATCTTCGGCGCGGAGACTGCGTCGAGGAACTGGCACGAGAGCTTCCGGACGTGGCGCAAGAAGCGACTCCTCGAGATCGAGCGCGAGTACGGCGATCGGCTCGACGAGGTCGCATTGTTCCTCAAGGAATTCGGGACGAAGATCGAGATGATCGGCCCGCGCGGCTATCTGCAATCGATGGCGCATCGAGACGGCGAGAGCGTTCTCGATGTCGATGAAATGGCGGACGAGCCGCTCGATGACGGCGCCGAGAACAAGGAGTAGCCATGCGTGGGACGGTGACGAAGAAGGGTGGCAAGTGGTACGTGGTCGTCGAGCGACCGCCGGACCCGCTGACCGGCAAGCGCCGGCCGAAGTGGCACTCCGGCTTCAAGACGAAGAAGGAAGCCGAGCGTGCGCGCATCGATTTGTTGTCGAAGCTCGATCGGGGCGAGTACGTCGAGCCGTCGCAGCAGACGTTGGCCGACTACCTGGTCGAGTGGCTGACGGCGATCGAGCACACGGTGCGGCCGTCGACGTTCGACTCGTATAAGCGCAACATGCACAACCACGTGATCGCGCACATTGGGTCGACCACCCTCTCGCGAGTCGACGCCGTCACGCTGAACGGCCTCTACGGAATGCTGTTGACTTCGGGCCGGCGTCGACCATCGCAGACCGGTCGCGGCTACTCGCCCGAGATCGTCGACCGGGCGATCGAGTTGCGTGGGCTCGAGTTCTCGCTGACTGAGACCGCCGAGATCCTGCAGACCGAGTTCGAGGAAGCGACGACGCTCAACAAGAACACGCTGAACTCGTTGCTCCGACGACGAGCTGCACGAGACGCAGGTGAAGGACCCGACGAAGCACCGCCCGGGCTCGACCGTCGAACTGTCAACTACATCCACACGATCCTGCACCGGGCGTTCAAGGACGCCGTCCGCTGGAGTCGTCTCGCACGAAACCCGGCCGACGCCGCCGACCCGCCAAGAGGTGGAGCGAAGTCCGACGGCGTGCACGCATGGGATTCGACGATGCTCCGCTCGTTCCTCGCGGCATCACGCGAGTCGAACGATCGATTGCACGCGCTGTGGGTGCTCCTCGCCACGACCGGCATGCGCCGAGGGGAAGCGCTCGGCGTCCGGTGGAGTGACGTCGACCTCGACGCCGGCAGGCTCCGAGTCGTCCAGACGATCACCCAAGTCCGAAGCAAAGTCACCGTCGGCGAACCGAAGACGGCGAAGGGACGGCGCTCGATCGCCCTCGACGACGGAACCGTCGGCGTGATCCGCGCACACCGCAAGCTGATGCTCGAGGAACGCCTGCTCGTCGGCCCCGACTTCAACGACGAGGGCCTGGTCTTCCACCACCCCGACGGTTCGTGCTTACGACCGGAAGCAGTGAGCGCCCAATTCCTCCGCCGAGTGAAAAGCGCTGGTCTCCCCCGCCTCACGCTTCACGGCCTCCGCCACACCTGGGCCACCCTCGCCCTCGAACAAGGCATCCATCCGAGGGTCGTCCAGGAACGCCTCGGCCATTCGACGATCGCCATCACCCTCGGCATCTACAGCCACGTCTCGCCCACGCTCCATGACGAAGCCGCCGCGGCAGTGGCTACGTCGATCTTGGGGCCGTGAGTGAACTCGCCCAAGGTGTGGCCGACCGTCATTCCACGTATCGGGCGACGATGGCTGCAGCCTCGCCCAAGCGAGATAGAGCATCGTCGCTCGAAACATAGAACGGAGTCTCGGTTCGCAGATGCCAGACTTCGACGCCGGCAACTCGGCCCTCTCCCAGTTCCTCCTCCAACGCCACCACGATCGGCGCCGCCAGAAGCGCCGCCTCGTCGGCCGACGGAACGGGAATGTCCCACAGGAGGTAGCGGCCGACGTACCCCAGGTCATCAAGCAGGATCACATCGATTTTCACCCCGACCTCGTGGGTTCCAACCTGGACGTTGCGATCGATCGTGTATCCCAGGACCGGCCGGCTGTCATCTCCGCTCATCTCGACGTACGTGTCGAACGACTCGCGGATCGAGTTGGCCCACCCCTTTGCCTGAGGAGGGCCGTTCGGACCCCAGTGCTGGCTTCGGTCGAACGCTTGATTCAGCACGACCGTGGCTCTTGTGGAACCCTCGCGATGCAGGCGGCGGACCCCACTAGCCGCGGTGGGCATTGGCGTAGGAAACCCGGTGGTGGTACCGGGCGGCGACCGGCGCTTCGAGACGTCCCGGGAGGCGGACTTCAGCTCAGCGAGCGTGACCCGAGTCATCGCAGAGAGTCCGGAACTGGATGCGAGTAGAGAATCGTCTCAGCTTGGCTCGCCCAACGTCGGTGCAGATCGATAGTTGCAGGCGGATCGAGCTGACGGGCCCCGTTCAACAGCTCCGGATAGTCCAACTGGAGTTGTAGATCAGAACTCACTCGGATCTCCTCCACAAGTCGGACGAGATGCGTCAGGTTGTCTCGCGCGAAGTCGCTATCCATCACAGCCGCATCGATGAACGGGTCGGCGGCGTGCTCAACATCGACAAGTGAGTTCCACTCGAAACTGATCTTCCGAATGAGGCACGGCGCACAGACGCCGCAGTGCTTCCGCGTGCGTCCAATCGACCAGCACGAGACGGTCGTCGGGAGCGAGTCGCTCAAACCCAGCGAGATTCCTTGCTGCACCACCTCGGGCTTCGTCAGCGGCAGCAGATTGTTCTTGATCGCAAGAGGCCTTTGCAGAACGTCACGAGCCAGCTGTTCGACGCGCTCAAGAATCGCTGGCGACGCAGTGTGGGTCGAGAGGCTGCCGACTCGCGCGGCCGTCATCGGGAGGTGGATAGCCATCGGTCCGTTTTCGTTGATGTAGACATCATCGACCTCACTCACCGCCGCGACAGCAAGCGCCGTAGCGAGGAACAAGAAGCTCCGACTGCGTTGCGACTTCTCAGGCTCCGGAAACGCATTGCCGTCCTTGCGAGCAGTGAGCCCCACCCGTTCGAACGTGGGCAGCCTTTCGCTCAGGACTTTCTCGACCGCTACCTGCGCCTGGACAATTGCTCCGGCCGCGGTGTGTGAAATCGCGAGAGGTTCCCGACCGTCGTCAAGCAACTGTGCCGCCCCGACGAACGAGTCGACTCCGCCCGACACCAATGCGACGCAGTCGTGACTCGAAAATGGGGTCGAGTGCTGTCGAGGCGCACCGACCGGATTCACGTCCGCGACGAAGTGGAGACGAAGCCGATCAGATGTGAACTCCCCAAACAGGTCTTGCAGCCGGGTTGCAATCCCGTTCCAGAAGTCCGGATCCCGGACAGGAAGGTGCGCCTCGATGTCGCGCGCCCAGGCAAGGTCGCCGGCTCCTCTGGGACAGGCGAGATCGACCGCGAAGAGATGGCCAGCCGTCTCGATCCAGTCCATTTCCCGATCGTTCAACTGTCGCGGCAGGCCAGCAGCAACATGTCCAAAGTTCAGGAGGAAGTTACGTTCGCCGTACGCGGTCAGGCGCGTGCGGACGGAGATCGGACCACCGATCGACGCCACGGCAGCGCAGTCGTTGACCACGACAACGCATGGACTCATCGGCCACCTCGCGGCAGACGACGACCGGTCTCGAACGCCTGCGCGATGAGACTGCTCCAACCATCTAGCGATGTACCGTCGGCAGCGGTACGTGCGGCGGCCTCACCGACCGATGCTGCACCACTTGCAAGCTGGTCTGCCATCGCCGCGGTCGAACTTGCGCCGCGCCTGGCCGGACCATCTCGCCCCGCCTCGCGATCGGCGACGTGGCGAGCGAACTGGCCGAGGACTTCACCAACGAACCGCGACACCAGCGCTGATGGTTCGCTCCCGCGCGCTGCTTCCCATCGTTCCGCAGGCCCCAACTCACTACCAGCCAGATCTGTGACGCCGCCGAGGGTCGAGAGGATTAGTCTCGTGAACGCCCGATCTGCGATTGGTGCGGCGGGCGAGAATCCGGCGTCGCCACTCGCTCTCCGAGCCTCCGCCACCACCTCGCCGACCACGAGCTCCGGACGCTCCCCCCGGGCGAGTCGATCGCCCATCTCCCCATGGAGGACTGCCATGGACGATGCGTAGCTCTGAATCGCCGCACCGGAGAGCGCCTCCTCCCATTCGTTCCCTGCGTTGAACAGTTCCGAACGCACACGGTCGGGCTCAGCGCCACCGGTCACCGCCGCAACGAAGCCGGCCCACCGAGCGGTGTTCGGCGACCGATAAGACTGCGACGTTCCCATCAGGCGAGCACTCCGCGAATCGCTGCACTCATGTGCTCAGACTGGACCATTCCATGAACAAGCACCTCATGCCAGTCGATTCGCTCTCTCTGATCGATCGATGCGTCTTCCTCTTCGAGCATCGCCGCGCTCCAGGCGAGATCAGTCGCCGTTACGTAGCAGAGCTGGAGGCCCGTCCGTTCCATCACCGATTCTGCTCGACCCGCGAATGGATGATTCGGGCCAGCCCTGCCCGGGAAGTGCGACGACACGATGATCAGATATCGCAACGGGCAACCTTTCTCGGTCATGACCGGTTCGAGCGTCTGCCAGTAGTTCTCGAATCGGAGTAGATGGTCGGCGTCCATCGTGTAGCCGTTTGCCGCTGCTTTGCAGTCGACCAATGCCGAACACGCCGAGCCATCGGGCCACTCGATCACAGCGTCAGGCAGGCGTTCGCCCCGTCGCGCTTCGCCGAAGCGTTCTCCTCGAAATCGAAAACAGGCCGTCAGGACCCGAAAGGTCTTCTGTTCGAGAACGTCCTGCGGCTCGATTCCCTCATCGAGAAGCGCTGACGGCAGCTCATTGAACGCGACCGACGGGAGCCACTGGAGCCCCACAGGGTCGAGAAGCTTGGCGCTCTCCAGTTGAAGCAGCAACTCCAACCGGGATACCGCGACGCTTGGACCGTCGGCGCCCCACGTGGCCAGAGGCGAAGCGATTATTCGTGCCGCGGTTTCGTCCGCCGATATCAGCGCGACGACCGAGGTCGAGACAACCGAGTCGCCAAGGGGAAGAGTCGACAGCAGCATCGCCTCATCGGCGCCAACAGCCTCGACGAATGCTTCCGCGTCAGCCACGTCGCTCGGCTCAATGGCACGGTGAAAGATCCTGACGATCGCACGCCGACGGCGCCACAGCCCAGCAGTCGAAGCGGTGAACTCATCGAAGTCGGCGAGGCGACGAGCGTTCTCGATGGCTGCTCCTTCGCCCAGCAGAAGTCCGTGGCATAGCTTTCGAACTTCATCCCGGTCGATCGAGTGGAGCTCATCGACGCCGAACTGGCGACGAGCACGGGTGACGGGCCTTGCAGCTTCTCCGTCGCTCCCCACGCCACCGAGACTAGAACGAGCACTCATCTCGACCGGGGATGAGCGGTCCTGCCGTTCCACCGGCTGCCTGTTGCGGTCGCAAGGTTAGAAGTCCGTTAGAAGTCACCCGCTTCAGACGCGAAGAAACCCCTGCTGAGCAGGGGTTTCTTGGTGCGCGAGGGGGGACTTGAACCCCCACGCCCTTGCGGACACCAGCACCTGAAGCTGGCGCGTCTGCCATTCCGCCACTCGCGCAACGTGGACTGCGAAGCGTAACCCCTCCACGGGGGTGGGCCAACTCAGTTCGCC
>RCMY010003199.1_pt1 | contig 14568 bp, 11 predicted proteins | sample 2041341 | NCBI WGS metagenome assembly RCMY01 (sample SAMN09708234, study PRJNA481090) | Marine sediment metagenome, whole genome shotgun sequencing project.
CCCCGCACCGCGAATTAGGCCGCCCGGTTTTGAAACCTTGCTTGCTACCATTGTGAGCCAGCAAATATCGACCGAAGCGGCAGCTGCGATTATGCGGCGCGTTCACGATCTGCTGCCCGAGCCTAGTGCGCCGGCGCTATTGCAGCTGCCGGCAGTCGCGCTCCGAGCGGCGGGTTTGTCGGGCCGCAAAGTGGAATATGTGTATGGTTTGGCTGAGGCCATAGTTGTCGGTGATTTTGATCCGCAACGATTAACGCGGCTGAGCGATGCGGACGCCATTACGGAGATTGTTGCTCTGCGCGGCTTCGGTGTTTGGAGCGCCGAGATATACTTGATGTTTTCCTTGCAGCGTCGCGATATTTTCCCGGCGGCTGATTTGGCACTACAGCTTGCATTGCAAAAACTGAAAAAGCTGGAGTCGCGTCCAACCCCGAAAGTTGCGCGCGCCGCCGTTGCGCACTGGGCACCGCGGCGTAGCGCGGGCAGCCTGTTTTTGTGGCATTTCTATCGAGGCGCGCCAGCCTGATGCAATGCCCGGTAGCATGGTTTGTTAACACGGCAGCAAAAGCGTCAAAAAAATGGCAAAAATGCGGTCTTTTGTGGAACTGAATAGTCAATTAGCGTAAATTATCCCTCCAGTCTGTCGACTAGTGCGCATTTTAGAGGATTCTTGCCTGCCGCATGCAACAGGGAAATATAAAAAAAGCTCTCGACAACCTTGATAATGCAGGTTATCGCCTGCGCTGCGCGCGTGAGTACATGGGGCTGTCGGAAAAAGAGGTGGCTGATGAGCTGAAGTTGATGGTCAGCCATGTACGTGCCATCGAGCAGAATCGTTCCGAGTACCTGGTCCAACGCAAACCGTTTGAACGCTATTTGCGCGCTTATGCGCGCTTGGTGCAGCTTAATCCCGACACTATCGTCGATATGTATTTTGCGAAGTCGGAGCCGGAACCAACGCAGCCAGTAAATATTACTACACGCCTGGAGGTGCCGCCGCAAGCGGTGGTGATGCCGCCTGTTAAGGGCAGAAACTATTATCATCCGGCGATTTTGGCAACGGGTTTTGTGGTTATCGGCCTGTCGTTATTTGCCGGTTGGGGTGTAAAGCAGATGGTCGGTAGCTCGCAAAGCAGACCACAACTCGCACAAAGCGACCGTATTGAGGTGCGAGCCAGTAACCGTCGTCAGGCAGTCGCTGCGGCTGCACAAGAGCTCGAGACTGTGCGTTTTGAAAGGCCGGTGACCAGCGTGCCGCCTGCTAGCGATGCGGAGTTAACCCCAGCGCTGCAGCCAATTGACGTTACAGTAAAACGGCGAGCCGTTGCAGCACAGCCGGTGGCAGCCGCTGCTGAGCGCGTCGAGAAGGTCCCACTGCAGAACTTTACAGTTGGCGTAGAACCGCGGGCAATTGTTGAGTCGCAGCCCGAGCCCGAGCCAAAACCCAAGCCAGAACCGACCCCTGAACCGAAACGAACTGTTGCCAGCAAAGCGGTAAGCGAGAAGACTAGCGTGGCTATCGACGACGTTGCGCCGAAAGCGCGTGCGACGCTGCAAGCGAAAACACCGAGCAAACCGAAGCGTATAGTAGCCACAAATCCGGTCGAGACAGCAGAGTCCAAAGCCGAAGCGCGTGCGGCCAAGAGGGTCGTTGAGGACAAGACGGCCAGTACGACGCTTCCCGCTGTGAACAAGCCAGCGCTGCAGCCCGTCACGGTGGCTAGTGCCGGCAAGCGTGCTTCATTTGTCCGTCGCGAAGTCGACGACGTTAAAGCACAGTCGATCGTTACGCGAAATACCGGTGAATCCAGCGCTGCAAAAGTTGCGGTGGTGACGGCGGACCGGCCTGCGGCTGCACCGCTGCAGCCATTGAAGGTTGGTTTGAAACAGCGTATCACGCCGCAAACCGTGCAAGCGGAACAAACTTTAAAGGCAGATGAAACTCCGGAAGCGGACGATTTGCAGCAAATTATTGCGTCAGGAACTGCATTGCGGTCTGAAAATATGACGCAGAGTTCCGGCACAGGGTTTGTCCCTGGCTCGGAATTGGAGGACGAAGTAGCCGATCTAGACGCGGTTATCGACGATACTATTGAGGATGTGCAGCCATTCGAAACGGCGCTGGCCAACAGCAGCGATTCTGCCAGTGTTGCCCGCCTAGCCTTGCTAGAGTCTTACAAGTCGACCCTACGCAGGCGTGTTTACGAAAATGTAGCCTATCCGGGCAAGGCGCGCCGCCGAAATCAGGAAGGAAGGGTTGTAATGCATGCCACCGTAAGTCGCGGCGGAGAATTGCTTTCGGTCGAGACGGCCGAGCCGTCTAAATATCGTTCTCTTAATCGCGCTTCTGAAAAGGCGATTAAGCGAGCGAGCCCTTTTCCCGCTGCTCCTGATACGCTGTCTGGTGACACATTCGTTTTAACTGTGCCGGTGGTGTTTAAAGTTCCGAAACGCTAAACTCGCGTTAATGCGCCGTGTTGCGAAATTTGAAAAGTAACGCTGCTGCTCTATACTATTCACCCTTTTCGCCGGGTATTACTGGAAGGGGAGTCCCAACTGCGGGTACTGCAGAGCAACAACATCTACTCGCTTTATCGAGTGCTCGCGCAACCTGGATCAGTTAATTTTCCACAATCGCTGGAATCAGCGAATGCTATCTTCCTTAAGCCTATCATTGGCTGCAAAATCTCTGTTTTTACCGAGAGAGCAGGTTGTTCAGTACTAACCGTGGTCGGGTATTATGTGCAGCAGAAATTGCCGTGGCGCGCATGGTTTTTGCTGATAGGATCGATTACTCGCGGGTGCGAGTCATCAACGGCAAGTACTTCCCTTTACACCTCCAGCCCTGGATAATCGCTCCCAACGGTCATATTTATTGGCCGGGCGAGTGCGGCGATTTGGCGACCGGCGAAGGTAGCGTTTACGCGGGCACGCTGATTCATGAGATGACGCATATTATGCAGCATCAAAATGGTCAAAGTGTGCTGCTGCGCGGTTTTCTATTGCATGCCGCACGCTTGCTAACGTTTGGAAAATATAATCCTTACCGTTTTACCTATGTCCCCGGTAAACCTTTCAACGCCTATAATATTGAACAGCAGGCTGAAATAGCGCGGCACATTTACCTCGGTTTGCTGCCGAATATTATGCCTCAGCGGACGTAGGCAATAATCGAGATAAAATGCGTACACGACCCGACCAGCACAAACACATGCCAAATGCCGTGTGCGTGCGGCAGGCGCTTCATGTCATCCAGTACATAAAATATGATGCCTACGGTATATGCGATGCCGCCTACGGTAAGCCAGACAATGCCTGCAGTCGATATTGCCTCCCGCAGATTTCCGTATTCCAGCGCCACAATCCAGCCCATAGCAAGATAAATAGCAATCTGCAGCAGCTCTATGCGGCGGGCGCGAATCAATTCCAGTGATAAGCCCAGCAAGGCCAGCGCCCATACGGCGGCAAGCATATACGGGCCGCGCCCATCCCGCAGTGAAACCAGCATGTAAGGAGTGTAGGTGCCGGCAATTAGCAGATAGATAGAAAGATGATCGAGGCGTTGAAATATGCGCTTCAAGTTTGGCGGGTGAAAGCTGTGGTACAGCGTAGAAGATGTGTATAACAGCACCAGCGTGAGGCCAAACACTGAAAAGCTAAGTATCATCCAGGCATCGCGTGCTTGAATGCTTATCGTGAGCAAGGAACCAAGACCAATTAACGCTAATACGGCACCGACCAGATGCGTTATGCTATTCAGCTTTTCGCCGTAGTACAAAGTGATCCCTAAACATTGTGGCCTTGTTAAGTGACGAGAGTTTAAGTCATTGCGGCTAAGCTGCACAGCAGAGTAAATCACATAATGTGCATACTTTTTATTGCGATTGAACAACACCCGCAGTACCCGCTTATTATTGCGGCCAATCGAGACGAGTTTTTTGCGCGGCCCAGTCGAGCGGCACATTTTTGGGCTGATGCGCCGAACGTTCTCGCCGGCCGTGATATGCAGGCTGGTGGCAGTTGGCTTGGCGTCAATAAAGCTGGCGACATTGCTGCGGTCACCAATCTTCGGCTATCGGAACCAATCCGAGCCGACGCCCGCAGCCGCGGTGAGCTGGTGGCCCGCTACCTGCGCAGAGATGAAAGCCGAGAGCAATATTGCGAATTCATTGCCAGCGAGTATGCAGCGTTCGGGCCGTTTAACTTTTTGTTTGGTGACGCTCAGCAGCTCTTTTTGTTTAGCAGCCTTGCGCCCGAATGTAAGCCACTTTCCCCGGGTTTTCACGCCATAAGCAACGGCTTGCCTGAAGACTATTGGCCTAAAATGTCGCGTGGCGTAAGTTTGCTCGAACACTGCATTTTGCAGCCAGGCGAGCTGGACATAAAGCAGTTGCTTGCGGTGATGAGCGATAAAACTGAGGCAGATGATGCCAGCTTGCCGGCTACCGGCATTAGTCGAGCCGCTGAAAAGCGTCTATCGCCGATTTTTATCAGCGGTGATGACTACGGTACGCGCACCACCAGCCTGCTGTTACGCGAACCCGGACAAACTCAGCTGATCGAATATAACTATTTGCCACGCGGCCTATTGGCCGATAAACAGTCATTTATCCTGTAACGTGATAGCATCTGTACGCAGGCAAAGCGACTGTGTATGTTGTTGCCGGATAAATTAATAAGCTCGAATGGAGCAACGGAGATCGGTATGAATACCACCGACACTGACATTAGTGACACGCCCCAGAGTGGCAAGCAAACTGCTCTGGGTGGCATGAAGCTGGTTTTTCTGATTGCGGCGGTCGTCGTCGCAACGACTGTGCTCACGGTATGGCTGATGTCGGTTTACATCTTTCCGAAGCAGTTCAAGCCGGTGGAGTTGAGTGAGCGCGAGTCACAGGCACTTAGCGCTAAACTTGAATCGTTAGACTCAACGGTGCGCCGCAGCGCGCCCACTAGCACCGACAACCAGTCAAGCGACGGCACAGCACTAGCGCCGGAAAAATACAGCGAGCAAGGCGCCAGCCGTAACATCAATTTTTCCGAGCGTGAATTGAACGCTTTGTTGGCAAAAAATACCGATCTGGCGGAGAAACTCGTGGTTGACCTGTCTGATGACATGGCCAGCGCCCGCCTGATTTTGCCTCTGGACCCGGACTTTCCGTTTCTCGGCGGCAAGACGCTCAAACTGAATGCCGGACTGGAGTTGCGCTATGAGGATGCGCGCCCTGTTGTTATGCTGCGCGGCGTTAGTCTGTGGGGTGTTCCCATGCCAAATTCCTGGCTGGGTGGCCTCAAAAACGTGGACGTTGTGCAAGAGTTTGGCGGCGAGCGTGGCTTTTGGAAAGCCTTCGCCGACGGTATAGAATATATTCGAGTCGAAGACGGTAAGCTCGCGGTGCAGCTCAAAGAGTAGCAGCGTACGTCGATGATTTATTTTTTTAATTATTGGAGTTTTAAACTATGCAACACCTTGTAACGCGCGGTTTACTGGCAGCGCTATTTTCCGGCGTATTGCTCACGCAGCAGGCCGCTGCAGAAGTATCGGTGCCGTCAGGCAGTTATTCGGTCGACCCGGCACATGGTTATATTAATATTAACTACAATCATTTGGGATTCTCAAACCCAACAATTCGAGTGACTGGCTTTGATGCTGATTTGACCCTGGATGCTGACAAAATGGAGAACAGCAAGGTCAGTTTCTCCATGCAAGCAGACTCGCTGGACAGCGGCGTTGAAGAATTTGATGGCCATTTGGCTAGCGACAAATTTTTCAATGCAGCCAAATATCCTTCGATTACTTTCGTTAGTACGAAAGTAGAAGACAAAGGCGACGGCATTTTGGCTATCACCGGCGATCTCACCATCAAGGACAAAACCAAGCCGGTCACTATGGATGCCAAGCTGAACAAAGCGGGTACTAATCCGATGAAGAAAGCAGCGGCGCTTGGTTTCTCTGCCAACACCACTATTACACGGTCGGATTGGGATGTAGGCGCAAACGCGCCTATGGTAAGCGACGATGTCGATCTCTCGATCGAGATAGAGTTCATCCACAACAAATAGACGCCACGCGCGTCTGCCGTCGCAGCCTGACAGTGGGTTGCGGCGGCACCCTCTTTCTTGCCGTGATATAACACGCAATTAACATCAGCGGTCTATCATTAGTTATCGCTTGTTCGTCAACAAGATCGCTAAATGTCACAAATACTCGTTGCAATTATTTTCGTAAGCCTGGTATTCGGCCTGCTGATCGGTCGCTGGCGACCAACCTGGCTGTTCGCCGGTGCAGCAATGGCTTGTTATGCCTGCGGCTTGGTGAGCACAGAAGAATTGCTGCAAAAGTCAGTCAACCAAGGGCTGGTCACCTTGTTGCTGTTGTTACTGGTCTCGGTTGGTCTCGAGAAAATGGACTGGCTGCTGGCGCTAAGCCGAAGCCTTATTTCTGGGCGTTACCGGCTAAGCATGTTGCGCCTTACTGTGGTGACTGCTGCGATGTCGGCTTTCGTCAACAATACAGCTGTGGTCGCTATACTGGCGAATGGTGTGAAAACCAACCCGCATCATCTTGCCTCCAAGTTGTTAATGCCGCTTTCCTATGCGGCTATTCTAGGTGGCACAACAACGTTGATCGGCACGTCGACCAATTTAATCGTTAACAGCTTTTTGATCGATGCTGGCGAGCCCGGTCTGGCCTTCTTCGATTTTTTCATCGTCGGCGGCCTCGCCACGTGTGCCGGCATCTTTACGCTATTGTTGACCGGTCGTTTACTGCCTGCCTACGAAACCAAAACGATTAAAGCGGCAGAGTTCTTTGTCGAAGCAAAGCTGCAGGCGGGCTCGAAGCTGATTGGTCGCACAGTGTTGGAGAATGGCCTGCGCAACCTGGAATCGCTATTTTTGGTGGAGATTATTCGTGAAGGCCATCTGATATCGCCGGTGCCGCCCGGCGAGCTGCTTGACGAAAGCGACGTGTTGATTTTTTCTGGCGATGTGAAGGAGATTAAGCGTCTTGAGCAGTTTAAAGGCCTTGAATTGTTTGCCAGCAGCAGCGGTTTATTAGACAAAAACCTGACTGAAGTCGTGGTGATGCCAAACGCCACCATCGCCGGTAAAACGATTAAACAAGTTGGTTTTCGCGCCATGTTTGACGCCGCTGTTGTGGGAATGCGGCGCGGCGGCGAGCCTTTGTCTGGCAAACTAGGCAGCATAGTGCTGCGCCCGGGCGACAGCATGTTGCTGGCCGTGGGGCCAGATTTTTCTGAGCGTAAAAATATCGACAAGAACTTTGCAATACTCAGCGGCGTGCGCCTGAAAAGAACGCTGACACTCGCAAACAATATTGCCGTTAGTCTGGCGTTTATTGTCGTCGTAGCTTTGGCTGCCTGCGAAATACTACCTTTGTTCAAAGGCTTGTTGTTTCTGTTGGCGGGCATGCTGGCCGTCGGTGTGGTTAGCAGCGGCGAGTTGAAGCGGCGTTTTCCGTATAGCTTTTGGATTATCATCTGCTCTGCCTTGATACTGGCGCAAGCCCTCAGTAATACGGGATTGGTGACGCTCGTTGCTGATGGATTGCACGCTAATTTGGAGTCTGCTAATCCGGTGGTCGCTATGGTAGTCATATTTTTCGCGACCTTGCTGCTCACCGAGTTAATGACCAACAATGCCGCAGCCGCTCTGTCGTTCCCCATCGCATTTGGGTTGGCGCAAAGTTTCGGTGTGAGCCCTATGCCATTCGTGATGGCGGTTGCCTACGGTGCCAGCGCCAGCTTTCTCACGCCGTATGGTTACAATACCAATCTGATGGTGCAAAATATCGCGGGCTATACTTTACGTGACTACATGCGCGCCGGGCTGCCGGTCAGCATCGTTTATTCGCTAGTAGTTTTGTTTGCCATTCCGCGCGTATTCCCATTCTAGAGGCGCTCAAAATAAAGCGAGAACGCGCTTGGGGGCGCTAAATGTGATAAGTGGTTACTATATTGGGCGGTTGAAATGCTTAAATGGCGGGTTAGCGCGGATCGTCATTTCTAATTCATGTGCGAGTCCACGTAATAAAACGTTGCGTGACAGATTACGCCATCTCACAATCAAATTAATGCATACCTGAGGTAAGGAATGGAGAAGGACATTGCCATCAAAGCAGAGCGTTTGAGTAAAATTTATCGTCTTGGCGTGCTGGACGACGCGGCAGAGAACCTGGGCAGCGCAATTATTCAAGCGGTAAAAAGCCCGATTAAGAACTATCGCAAATACCGCTCCCTGTACAAATTTGATGATGTCAGCGGCGGGCCTGATAGCGAAAACAACCAGGAAGACGTTTTTTGGGCGCTACGGGAAGTAAGCTTCGAAATTCCGCGTGGTCAGGTGATGGGCGTCATCGGCACCAACGGGGCTGGCAAATCAACGCTGTTGAAAGTACTGTCAAATATCACTCCTCCCACCCACGGCCGAGTTGAAATTCGCGGCCGCGTTAGCAGTCTGCTTGAGGTGGGTACCGGTTTCCACAACGAACTCACGGGGCGGGAAAACGTTTATCTTAATGGCACCATCATGGGCATGCGGCGGGCAGAGGTGCAGCGCAAATTCGATGAAATTGTTGAATTTTCAGGTGTAGAAAAATTTCTCGATACGCCGGTAAAGCGCTATTCAAGCGGCATGCGCGTGCGTCTGGCGTTCGCCGTAGCCGCGCATCTTGAGCCTGAAATACTCATCATCGACGAAGTACTCGCGGTCGGCGATGCGGCGTTTCAGCGCAAGTGTCTCGATAAGATGGAAGACGTGGGCCAGCATGGCCGTACTGTGCTGTTCGTGTCGCATAATATGCCGGCTGTTACCCGACTGTGCACCAGAGCCATTTTGCTGAAAGAAGGCGCAATGGTCATGGACGGCAATGCGGCCGATGTAGTCGGTTCTTATTTGAACGAAGGCCACGGTATAACCGCTTTAAAAGAGTGGCCGGATAAGTCGGCACCAGGCGATAACGCGGTGCGACTGCGCAGCCTTAAGGTCAAAGACTCAAACGGCGAGACGGTGAAATCAGTCGATGTGCGCCAAACGATAGGTCTGGAGATGGTGTACGAGGTGCTTGAGGGCGGGCGCATGCTTATGCCGTATTTCACGGCTTGGAATGACGAGGGCGTGAAAATGTTTATCGCCGTCGAAACCGACCCAGCCTGGCTGGGAAAGAGACGACCAGCTGGTCGCTACACCACGACTGCCTGGGTGGCGGGTAATTTGCTGAGCGAGGGCATGATATATCTCAGCGCTCATATGTCGACCCTGGAGCCGGTGGAGCGTCATTTTCATGCGCATCAGGAAGTCGCTTTTCAGGTCATAGACTCGTTGGCAAGCGGCGGTGCCCGCGGTGCCTACGTCGGCACGATGGATGGCGTGTTCCGGCCTAAGCTTGAGTGGGAAACCGAGGTGAGCAGCCGACCTGGCAAGGTCTCCTTAGCCGGCGCTTGATTGGCATCTGCGGTGTATGTGTATGGTGCCCGATTAACTATGCTTTTTAAAAAACCGGAGATCGAAGTTCGTGAGTGTTTCCGTCACACCAAACAAAGACTTTAGCGGTGCTTTCTTGCACCGTGCAATTAAGAAAACGCCGCTATTGAATAGCCTCTACGCGGCACTAAAATCCCGATTTGCGCCGCTTTATAAGAAGAACCCGCTGATCATCTATCAAATGGGCAAGGTCGGGTCTGAAACCGTGGAGCGCTCGCTGGCTGTTCACGATTTGCAACGGCCGATATTTCGCGTGCACTCCCTGGTTGAGGAGCATATTAACGCCGGGCTTAGCGGTGCTGGCGTATCGTTCGAAAACTACCGGCATCGTAGTCGCCACGCAGAGCATGGTCTCTATCTTGCAAAAGAAGTGGCCCGCGGTCTGCAGCGCGGCCATTGGCAAGTGATCACCATGGTGCGTGATCCAGTGGCACAAAACGTATCGTCTTTTTTTCAGCTTATTGACCTTTTCATCCCGAATTTTGCGGCTGGTGAGTTGTCAGCAGCAGATTTGATGGAAGTTTTTCTCAAACACTACCCTGCCGACAGCAATTTTATCAATTGGTTTGATGTCGAGATGAAGCCCTCGTTCGGTATTGATGTATTCGCCAGCGAATTTCCCAGCCAAGCCGGCTATAAAATATATCGCGAACCGCATGTGGAGTTGTTACTGATGCGTCTTGAAGACGTTGATCGCTGCGCACCGGCCGCGTTTCAAGAGTTTCTTAAAATTGACGATTTTCAAATCGTTAAACAAAACGAAGCCAAAGAAAAAAAATATTACCAACTGTACAAGCAGTTTAAGGACGAAGCTGTGTTTCCAAGTCACTACGTAGACGCGGTATATGGCTCTAAATATGCGCGCCATTTCTACAGCGAGGCGGAACTCGCCGCGTTTCGCCAACGCCTGAAAATCGGCGAATGAGGCCTCTGTGAATATTCTGCAAATCCATTCCAGCGATCACCAGGGCGGCGGCGGCGGCACCATTGCCATGGAGCGCCTGCATTTTGGGTTGCAGGATCGCGGCGTGCAGTCGCGCATTATGGCGGGGCGCAAGACCACCCGATCCAGCGATTCACAAGCTGTGCCGCGTAATTCTGTGAGTAACAAGCTGGAAGGCTTGCTGGGCCGTGTTACGCGTGAATTCGGCCTCAACGATGTGCACTATTTGAGTAGCTTTCGCGTTCGTTCCACCGAGTTTTATCGGCAGGCCGACCTCGTGCATATCCATGGTACACACGGATTCTTCAACTATCTGGCATTACCGGGCTTGGCACGCGATAAGCCGGTTCTGTTCACTTTACACGATATGTGGCCCATGACCGGCCACTGTTCGCAGAGCCTGGGCTGTGAACGCTGGGCAACGGGTTGCGGTGCTTGCCCGCATTTGGATGCGCACCCCGCAGTGAAGCGCGACAACACCGCGCTGGAGTGGAAGCTTAAGCAACGCACCTACGACCGTTCACAGCTTGGCTTTATTACAGTCAGCGGCTGGCTGACCAAAATGGCGGAGCGGGGGTTGTTGGCACCGCATCCGGTGCATCACATCCCCAATGGAATTGATACGTCGATTTATGAGCCCATGGATTCACAACAGTGCCGCGATGCGCTGGGCATAGGTGACGCGCGCTACGTTATTATTTTTGTCGCTCTGGCGCTTGGCGATAAAAACAAGGGCGGAGATATCGTCGCTCAGGCGCTGACCTCCTTGCCGGAATCCATGAAACGCGAAACTTGCTTAATCGTATTTGGCGATGGCGGTAAGGAACTCAGTGAGCAACTTGGCATACGCGCGCTAGATCTTGGTTATGTGCGTCATGATCGTCTTAAAGCCATCGCCTATGCTGCCGCGGACGTCTGTTTATTTCCAACACGCGCTGAAGCCTTCGGTCTGGTTGTGGCTGAAAGCATGAGCTGCGCTACGCCGGTGCTATCGTCGAATGTCAGTGCTATTCCTGAGTTAGTGCAAGATGGCGTGACCGGTCGACTGGCTGAGTCTGGTAACGGTGAACAGTTTGCAGGCCTGCTGCAGGAAATGCTGGAAGATAGCGCTGGCCGTGAACGCATGGCGCAAGCGAGCCGTGAGCTAATTGTTGCAGACTACAACCTCGACCAGATTGTTGAGCGGCACATTGCGCTATACCGCGAGACGCTTGCAACTGCGGGTACGGTCGTCTAAGTGAGTGCGATCACGCGGCTTGTCCGGGCGACCCCCGGAATAAAACGACTAGGTCATTTGCGCAACACCTTGCTTGGCCGCAATATGCGCTCGGTGTTGAATTTGGATGAGCGTGAGTTTCTGCGGCTTTTCGACATCGAATTGGTAACAAAAGCGTTAGCAACACGTAATCTGACTGCTGCCGGTGACGCCTTGATCGACCACTACCGAACACGTTCATCACCCGCTTGGCCGCCGTTTCCGGCTCATATGACGCATGTTGCCAGCTTATCCAGCGACGAGTTATTGCGGCAGGCCGAGCTTCTGCTGGAGCATCGTTTCGAGTTGGCGTTCGAGCCCGAAGTGCGCTTCGGCGAGCGTATCGACTGGGAGTTTGATCCAACATCGGATCCGCGGCGCCGCTGGGCGCGTGAATTGCACCGACATCGTTGGGTCACCATTTTGGGTGCCGCCTATCAACACAATGGCGATGAACGCTTTGCCCGTAAATTCGTGCAGCTAATGACTGACTGGATTGCTCGTAATCCGCCGCCTGCCCGCAAAAATGAAGCGCACATCGTCTGGACATTGATGGGTGTTGGTATGCGCTGTGCGGTCTGGCCAACGGCGTTCTCCATATTCCTCGACTCTCCAGCATTTGACCGAGCGGCCAAATTACTGATGTTGCGCTCGATTTGTGATCATGGTCGGTTTCTGTATTTATTTAAAACTCACGACAATCATTTGCTGCGTGAAAGTAATGGCCTCGCCGCTATTGCAGCGTCATTTCCCGAATTTAGAGAAGCGACAAACTGGCAGCAGCGTGCTCTCGAACGCCTGGCGCAGGAATTGGAAGTGCAGGTAAATGCCGACGGGTCGCATATTGAAATGTCTACCGGTTATCAATGGCTGGTCGCTGAAGAGTTCGAAGCAGCGCTCGATATTATGCAGCGTGCCGGTTGGTGTCTGCCGTTCGGCGATTTGACCGACTCGCTGCAGAGCATCTACTCCATGCTGGTGCAAACTTGCCGTCCCGATGGCAGCTGGCCGCAGCTCAGCGATGGCTTTATGGTGGGGCCGTCACAGCTGCGTCAACAATTGGCAACAGCCGCAGTGAAGCTCGGGCGTGAAGACTTTAGTTTTGTTGCCTCCACCGGTCGTGAAGGCACAGCGCCGCAGGTAGGCTCAACGCTATTGCCTTATGGCGGCCTGGCTATCATGCGTAGTGACTGGTCACTGGACGCACGTTTTTTGCTAATGGACTGCGGTCCTTTCGGTGGTGCGCATGGTCACGAGGATAAATTAAGCATTGAAGTGTACGCTTACGGTCAGCCATTTCTGATCGATCCTGGCACCTACACCTACAACGGCAAAGATCCGTTTAGAGCCCACCTTGTAAGTTCTGCGGCCCATAATACTGTTTTGGTCGATGGCTTGAGTCAAGTGCGACGCTGGCAAGCGCCTCATTGCAAACCCAAGTTAGGTATTCGCGAACCGGTTAAGTGGGTCAGCACTAATAGTTTTGACTTTGCTGAAGCGGTTTATGCCGACGGCTACGGCGCTTACAGTTTTACCAAGCCTAAGCAAGCGCACATAGAGCAGGGAGTTATCCACACGCGCAGTGTGCTGTTTGTTAAACCCGGATATTGGCTAGTGGTTGACGAAATGCAGGCAGAAGGAGCTCACGAATACCGGCGCCTGTTCCAGGCCGCCGCTAATATCGACGTCAGTGCGGGCGAATCAGGTGCCTGCTTTACGGCAACCGATTCCGGTGCCACGCTGCAAGTGACAAACCCTGAGTCTGAGCAGGTTGAGCTGCAATGTATTACCGGCAGTGAAGACACCGTGTTGGGCTGGATCTCCAACGGGCTGCGCAATCATAAGCAGCCGGCAACACAGTTGGCGATGACCGCTACGGCAACCGGCACCACGTCGCTGCTTACCCTGCTATACCCAGCTCCGGGCGGGATTGCAGCTCCGAAAGTATCGCTGCGTCGAGCTACTCTGACTAGCGGCAACGGTGTTGCTGTATGTGTCGCGACCGACGAGGGAGAAGACTGGCTGCTTGTTTCTAAACATGAAGGCAACAAATGTTTTGATAATTTTACTAGCGAGGCAAACGTCGCTGGTTTTAGAAAACACGCAAACGGCGAGACTAGCCGCTTATTTGAATGGCAACAGCACTTAGACAATACGGACCCACCCGCATGAGCCAATCGTCATGGTAGCCAGCAGCCCAATGCCCGAAGGTTTTGCTAAAGGTGGCCGCCTGCGCAGAAAGTTGGCGCCGCTAACCTGGCAAGCCTGCCGTTGGAGCGCAGCCGCGCGCATGCTGCCAAACTTCATTATTATCGGTGCGCAGAAAGGTGGCACCAGCTCCCTGTGCAGTTATTTGTTCCAACACCCACAAGTGCTGGCAGCGCGGCGAAAGGAAATTCACTTCTTCGACGCGCCCGAATACGCGCAGGGCATGAGTTGGTATAAAGCACACTTTCCGCTTGAGCTGCAGCGCAAGCGCGGCGCAAACTCGGCAAGCGCCATTACCGGTGAAGCCAGCCCGTATTATTTATTTCACCCGCACGCCCACCAGCGAGTTTTCGACGCGCTACCGCAAGTAAAGCTGATAGTCATGCTGAGAAACCCGGTGGATCGTGCCTTGTCGCATTATAACCATCAGGTACGCAAGGGCAGGGAGCCGCTTGATTTTGAGCAGGCGATTCAGCGTGAGGCAGAGCGTCTGGCAGGAGAGAAAGAAAAAATGCTTGCCGATGCCAGCTATTACAGTCGTAATTATTGGTCTTATTCCTACCTGGCTCGCGGCCGCTATGCCGAGCAGATTGAAACCTGGCGTAACGTGTTTCCTGCCGAGCAAATGCTGGTTATCAATAGCGAGGAGTTCTTTAGT
>RCMY010004501.1_pt1 | contig 14567 bp, 14 predicted proteins | sample 2041341 | NCBI WGS metagenome assembly RCMY01 (sample SAMN09708234, study PRJNA481090) | Marine sediment metagenome, whole genome shotgun sequencing project.
TCGGAATCTGGGGTGGAATGAGCGAGCGAGAGCGGCGGCGTATTCGTCGCCAGCGCGCCCTCGCCCGAGCAGCGGCTGCGACCGAAGCCGAGGGGCAATCCTCAACTGCGTGACGCTTTGGTCGATCGGAGTGTGAGAAGTTGTCACGCATCCGTTGCCATCCTGCAGCGCGAAAACCTGCAACGAGAGGTAGAATACGACTATGGGAACCCTTGGTGGATCTGAACTCATAATCGTTCTCATCATCATCCTCGTGGTGTTTGGTGGAGCACAGCTCCCGAAGCTCGCACGTTCGCTTGGTCAGGCTCAAAAAGAGTTCAAGCAGGGTGTTGAAAAGGGCGCGGACGACGACGACGACGCATAGCGTTTGCCGGGCCACGTTGTTGCGCCCGACGAAAGAGCTTGCGGTCGTGAGCGTTCACGCGCCATGAGTCGCCGCCCCCGGACGGGCCCATGAACATGGCGATGCGCCAAAGCGCTCGGCTTTGCCTTCCCCCGGGAACTGAACCACCCTCTGCCTCGTTATGAGCAGCGAGCCTGGCGTTCCGACATGGCAGGAAGTGGCCGAATCCCATGGTCGTTTCCTGTATTCGGTCGCCTACCGGCTCACCGGTAATCATGACGACACACAGGATCTGGTGCAGGACGTGCTGCTCCGAGTTGAACGAGGACTAGCGAACTACCAACCCGGCAACTTCGAGGGCTGGCTGAGTCGCATCACCACCAACGTGTTCCTCGATCAGACGCGCGCCAGGAAGCGCCGTCCGACCGTGGCGTTGCCGGACGACCCCGATCGCGTGCTCCAAGGGGGCCCCGGGGCCGACGAGGCACTCGCCGCCACCGGCCTGCCTGAACACATCCAGGACGCGATCAGGAGCCTGCCGATCGACTATCGCACGGCCGTGGTGCTGTCGGACGTCGTCGGCATGAACTACGGCGAGATCGCCGAGACGCTCGACGTGCCGGTCGGAACGGTCCGGAGCCGCATCCACCGCGGGCGACATCAGCTTCGTTCCTTGTTGGGGGATGTGGTCAAATGAACCCGCTCGACGACCGGCTGTCCGCGTTTCTCGATGGCGAGCTCGATCCCGTGGAGCGCGCCGTCATCGAGGCCGAACTCGACGCCTCGGCTGAGCTTCGGGCCGAGCTCGACGCCGTCAGCGAGGTTCGCGATCTGTTGCACAACCTCGAGCCGGTCGAGGTTCCCGGCGACTTCGTTTTCGAGCCATCGGCCGCTCCGCTTGCCGACCGCGACAGTCGCGACCCCGCCGACAAGACTTCGGACAACGTCATCGCCATCGACCGTCGGCGCCGCCGTCGAAGCACCTTCGCGAAGTCCGTCGTTGCCGTCGCTGCCGTGTTCGCCCTACTCGTCGGCGTCGGCTCGGTGATCCCCGGAACCGAAATCGTGCCTGCGGTCGACAACCTCGTGTCGGCGCACACGGCGACCGCCGAAGCGCTGCCCATGCCGATGCCAGAGGACGACATGGACGACATGGTGAAGTTGGGCCCCGACGCCGAATCGATGCCGATGATGGGCGCCCAGGAGGGCGACGACTACCTCCAGCTGGTCTACGGGTCGCCGGACGAGTACATCTCGGTGTTCCGACAGGAGGGCCGCCTCGACGCCACCCGGCTCGATGGCCCGCAGCCGATGGACATGCCCGACGGCTCCACCGCGTATCAGCTGTACAGCGGCGATCTGACGGTGCTCGTGCTCGAGACCGACGGCTTGGTGTACACGATTGTCACCGGCGACAAGATGATGGACGACGCAATGAAGATGGCCGACACGCTGCCGGCCGACGACGACGGGTTTGTCGAGCACGCGTTGAAGAACCTCTTCGGCCGATTCTGACCGTCGACGTCGGTTTGCTACCGTTCCTTACCGATCACGACCTCCGGGGGGACATCAGTGCAAAAAATGTTCGCACTCCTGTTCGCTGCGATGCTGGCTGTGTCTTGTGGCGGGTCCGATGCCGTGCCTCCCAATGACGTGTCCCCCGAGGGCACGACGCCGGCGAGCGACACCACGGCAACCACCGAGCCGACACGTCCGGCCGAGGTGTCCGCAACGAACCCACCCGCGCCGGCACTCGTCGATGACGCTGCGACCGACTATGCGGTGCCGAGTGCGGCGCCTTCGGCGCCAACCGGGGCCTTGGGTTTCGACCGGTATGTGTTCGGGAACGCCGATGACGGTTCGGTCATCCCGCTCGTCGTCGAGGGGCCACGAGGCGACCAGGTGCGGTGCCAGGACCCGGAGCGGGCGTGCAGCTATGCCGACCTGCGAGCGCTGCTCGACTCTGGTGCCGAGGTGCCCGACGACCTGGGCCTGACCGCCGGCGAATTGGCAGAACTCGTGGCGCAACTCGACATCACCGCCGCCTCGGTGAACGCCTACCCGACTCCGGCAGAGGCGTGCGCCGGGGGGTACAGCCCCGTGAGTGGGCAGAACCCCAATATGGGAATCCACTTTGTCAACGCAGCACTGCTCGTCGACGGCTTCGATCCGGCGAACCCCGAAATGCTGCTCTTCGCCTCCGAGCAGGGTTTTGGTGCCACGCGGGACGAGCTCGGCGTCTGCTTCTGCTCCGATGATGGCACCGGCTGGTCGGGCATTGACGGGCTTCGGGTGGTGGGTTCTGCGTTCTTCATCGACATCAGCGAGGAACACCCCGAGGGTTTCGCCGGCCCCCTCGACCTCTGGCACGTCCACTACAACAGTTGCGCCGGTGGCCGAAAAGACTCGATCGCCAGCGAGGCGCTATGCGAGCAGAACGGCGGCAACTTCTTCCAATTCCAGCCGAACTGGATGATGCACACCTATGTGGCCGACGGGTTCGACAGCCAGACGGGCGTGTTCGGCATGTGGAACGATTCGGTCTGGCCACGGGCGCCCGAGGCCGCCGTTGCCAGTCCCGGCACAGCTGATCGGTCGGCGACGATTTCGTCGTTCACGTTCGAGAACATGACGGTGTCGGTGGGCGAGACGCTATCGATCACGAACACCGACGAAGTGCCCCACACCGTGGTCGACGGCTCGGCGAGCAAGCCGGGCACGGCCTTTGCCAGCGAGCTTCTCGGCCGGGGCGACGCGTTCAACCTGAGTTTTGATGAGCCCGGCGTGGTGGCGCTGTACTGCTCGCTCCACCCGACGATGAACGGCACGGTCACCGTCACGCCCTGAGCGGCCAGACGCGCCCGGCTCGCGCGCTACGAGGCTTCGCGGTAGGGCTCGGCCTCGATCGTGAGGTTTGCCGACCGACGGCGCTTCAGAATGCGGCGGCGCTCACGTTCGGAGCAGCCACCCCAGACGCCATGATCGATCCTGTTGCGCAGGGCGTATTCGAGGCATGCGTCCATGACGGAGCATGTTTTACAGAGGCGCTGGGCGCGGAGTACGCCCACGCCGTCGTTTGGAAAGAAGAATGAGGGATCTTCTTCGGCACATCGTCCTATTGCCATCCAGCTTGTGTCCATGACACCTCCCGGGTGCGTTCGTAGGAGTAGTACGCCCACATCACCGTGAAAGTTCCCGTAAAGGCTCGATTGCAATGGAATCGACGCGCGGCCTCACGAAGGGTGAGTTTTCGGACACGCACGGTGTCGCAGGGTGGGGTTTGGTGGCGAATCGCGCCGGAATTGCACCGATCGTGTCGACCCGTCGAATCGATGACGTCTCCGACACACGGCTTCTTCTGGCCCGCAGAAGAAGGCTGGTCCGCCACTTGGAGGACGCCGCTACACTTCCGTGCATGTCCGACACCATCGAAGCAGCCGTACCGCCGGTCGGCCACGTGAAAATCGTGTATCTCGGCCCCGTCGCGCCCCACTGGGAACTCCGCCGAGAGTTCGGCGACCAGTCCGATTTCGAGGGATTCCGCGATCGTGTCAACGCACGCCTGCTGTTGCTTCCCCCGCACGATCCACAATTCCGCCGCAACCGTGAGCGAGTGAACCGCGACGGCGAGCGGGAGAACTACCGCATCGAGTGGGATCTCGGCTACTCGGAGGACGAGGAAGGCTGATCGTGTCAGCGGTACGAGTCGGCGTGGATCTCGGGGGCACAAAGATTCTCGCGGTGAAGCTGATCGGCGACGAGGTTGCCGAGGTCAAGAAGGTCAAGACCCCCCAAACGGGGGACCCCAGCGACGTGCTCGACCGCATCGCGTCGGTGATCGACGTGGTCGATCCCTATCACGAAGCCGAGGGCGTCGGCGTCGGCATGCCGGGTCATGTCGACCGCGAGTCCGGTGTGCTCACCGCGCCACCGAACCTCAAGGGGTTCGCCGAACCGATAGCGGTTCGTGACGAACTCATCCGACGCACGGGACGAGTCATCCAGATCGACAACGATGTCAATGTGGCAACGCTGGCCGAGCAGCAGGTGGGCGCCGCTCGATCGGTCGACAACGTGCTCGGCGTGTTCATGGGCACCGGCGTCGGTGGCGGCGTCATCCTCGACGGCAAGCTGCGCCGTGGGCCCCGCGGTCTGGCGGGCGAAATCGGCCACACCATCATTCGCGCCGGCGGCCGCAAGTGCGGCTGCGGTGGACGAGGACACCTCGAGGCCTATGCCGGGCGAGCCGCGCTCGAGCGTCAGGCCCGGAAGCGCCACGCTGCCGGCGACCATACGCAATTGGTCGAAATCGCCGGCACGGGTCGAATGCGTTCGAGCGTGTGGGAAGAAGCGATTCAGCACGGCGACCCCGTGGCCAACGCGCTGGTCGACGAAGCCAAAGACGCCATGATCGCCGGGATCACCTCGGCGCTCGTGCTGCTCGACGTCGAACTGGTCGTATTGGGCGGGGGCTTCGCCCACCGACTTGGTGCCAAGTTCCGCCGCTCGATCGAAAAGGGAATCGCCGCCGAGGCGTTCGCCAACAGCGGCGTGCCGGTGGTGCGCTCCGAGATGGGAGACAACTCCGGGGCCATCGGGGCAGCGTTCCTGCTCGCCGCCGGCGGGCGATGACCAGCATTCGTCCCAGCGACAGCGCGGCGCCGTCGGGGCTGCCCCCGGTCGACGCTGCTTCAACCGATTCCTCGACGATCGCCGGAGGGTACGACCAGCTCGACATCGGCTACCTGAATCGTGAACTGTCCTGGCTCGCATTCAACGAACGAGTGTTGGCCATGGCCGAGGATCCGTCCGTCCCGCCTCTCGAACGGGTTCGGTTCTGCGCCATATTCTCGAGCAATCTCGACGAGTTCTTCCAGGTCCGCGTGGCCGGCCTGCACGACCTCGTCGCCGCGGGCATTTCGACGCCGACGCCCGATGGTCGCAGCGCGTCCAAACAGATCGCCGAGATCAGCGTCATCGTCGGCGACCTCGTCGAACGGCAGAAGCGTTTGTTCGTCGGCCGGCTGAAGCCGGTGCTCGCCGAACTCGGTGTCGTCATCACCGACGCCGAATCGTTGTCCGAAGAGGATCGAACGCTGTTGGCCGATCGCTTCGAGCAGCGGATCTTCCCCATTCTCACCCCCCTCGCAGTCGATCTCGGCCATCCGTTTCCCTACATCAGCGACCTCTCCCTCAACTTGGCGGTGGTGCTCGACGACCCCCGCACGGGTCAGCGTCGATTCGCCCGGGTCAAGGTGCCGAACTCGCTCGATCGTTTGGTGCCGTTACCCGGCGGCCGCTACATCCCGCTCGAGCAGGTCATCGTCGCCCACCTGGCCCGGTTGTTTCCGGGCATGGTGCTGCGCGAGCAGTCATTGTTCCGCGTCACCCGAAACGGCGACCTCATCGTCGAGGAGGAGTCGGCGCACGACCTGTTGTCCGCGGTCGAGATGGAGCTTCGCCGTCGGCGGTTCGGTCGAGCAATTCGGCTCGAAACCGACGAATCCATGAGCGCAGAGACGCTCGACATGCTGCTGGGCGAGCTCGACCTCGACGAGGCCGACCACTTCGCAACCCCCGGCCTTGTCGATCTCACGGGGCTGTTCATGTTGTGCGATCTCGACCTGCCCGAATTGTTGTATCCGGCATGGAATGCAGTGACCGAGCCCGAGATCGCGCCGCCCGAAAACGGACCGGCCGACATCTTTGGTGCCCTGCGGCGCGGCGATGTGTTGGTCCATCACCCGTACTCCTCGTTCTCGAACTCGGTCGTCGAGTTCATTCGTCAGGCGGCGGTCGACCCGAGAGTCTTGGCCATCAAACTGACCCTCTACCGCACGTCGGGGAAAAGCCCGATCATCGATGCATTGATCTCGGCGGCGGAGTTGGGAAAGCAGGTCGCGGTGCTGATCGAGTTGAAGGCCCGTTTCGATGAACAGGTCAACATCGACTGGGCGAAGCGATTGGAGCAGGCCGGCGTCCACGTGGCCTATGGGTTGGTTGGCCTGAAGATCCACGCCAAGACCGCCATGGTCGTTCGGGAGGAAGAGTCCGGGATCGCGCGCTATTGCCACATCGGCACCGGCAACTACAACCACCGCACCGCCCGCGTGTACGAGGACTTTGGCCTCCTCACCGCCGACGTCAGCATCGGCAACGATCTGGCCGACCTTTTCAACCACCTCACCGGATACGGACGCGATATCGACTATTCCCGGCTGTTGGTCGCGCCCGACTCGTTGCGACCCGGTCTGATGGAGTTGATCGCCGGCGAGGTGGCCGCGCCCGCCGGGCGCATCACCATGAAGATGAACAGCTTGGTCGACCCGAGCATTATCGAAGCGCTGTACGACGCGTCGCGGGCCGGCGTGCAGATCGACCTCATCGTGCGCGGCGTGTGCTGTCTACGACCCGGGGTGCCGAACCAGTCCGAGAACATTCGCGTCCGGTCGATCGTGGGTCGCTACCTCGAACACTCCCGCATCTATCACTTCGCCCATGGCAGCGACGATGGCACCGATCTCGTGTACATCGGATCCGCCGATCTCATGCCCCGCAACCTCGACCGTCGAGTGGAGGCATTGGTGGTGGTCGACGACCCGGCCGCTCGTGCGCAACTGTTGAGCGTGCTGGCAGCGAACCTCGCCGACGAGAAAATCTCCTGGCGGCTCGGTGCCGACGGCCGATACTCCCGCCTCGAAGGGGGTGACGGTCGGGACCTGCATGAACGGCTCCAGGCAGAGGCAACGGCACGCGCCCATGGGTGATGAGTCCACGAGCGAAGCCGAACCCATCGATGCCGGCGACCCGGTCGTCCGGGCTGCGGGTGCACTCGTGACCCGCGCCGGTAACAAGGGCACCGAACTACTGCTCATCCACCGCGACCGGTACGACGACTGGAGCTTTCCGAAGGGAAAGGCCGAAGCAGGCGAGTCGGCCGAGCAGAACGCGCTTCGAGAGGTCGAGGAGGAAACCGGATTCGCCGTCGACCTGCTCACCGAGCTTCCAACCGTTCGCTACCCAGACCGTCACGGCCGGCCCAAAGAGGTTCGCTACTGGTTGGCCACGGTCGTCGATGGGTCGTTCGCACAAAACTCCGAGGTCGACGAGATTGCGTGGTTGCGACCCAAGAAGGCGCGGAAGCGGCTCACGTACGATCGCGACGTCGAATTGCTGCTCGCAGTCGCGGATCTCCTCCCGACTCCGGGTCACGAGGACGACCGATGACCATCGATGGTGCGTGGCTGGGGGTCGATGGCGACAGGCGGTCGTCGAACAGCCGGTCATCAATCGCCACAATCCGCTCAACTGCGACACGGCTCAATGCGCAGGGGCCTAAGATCACCCCGTGACCGAAGGTTCGGACTGGCAGCCCATCAGCAACAGAGGCGGCGACGACGCTGGCCCGCGCAACACAAGCCTGCAGATTTCGCCGTTCACCCGCCTCGCTCGCACCCATGCGTTGGGGTCCGCAGCCGACGGCATCGTTGCTGTCGCCCTGGCCGGATCGATCTTCTTCTCCATCGATCCGAGCGCCGCTCGGTGGCGGGTTGCCCTGTACCTGATCTGCACGATGGCCCCCTTCGCCGTCGTCACACCGCTCATCGGCCCGGCGATCGACCGTCTCGCCGGCGGCCGCCGATACATGCTTGTCGGATCACTCGCGATCCGGGCCCTTCTGGCGTTCCTGATGATCAGCCACATCGACAGTTTCCTGCTGTTCCCTGAAGCCTTCGGGATCCTCATCATGCAGAAGGCCTACGGCGTGGCAAAGAGTGCGGTGGTACCCGCCTTGGTGCCCGCCGAGGGAGCGTTGGTCGACGCGAACTCCAAGCTCGCGCTCACAGCGGCATTGTCCGGGCTGTCGGGCGGCGCAGTCGGTTTGTTGTTCGCCAAGCTCGGCGGCCCAGGTTGGGCGGCAGGCATCGCGGTCGTCGTCTTCATCCTCGCGGCGTTGCACGCCACCCGGGTCCCGGCGGTCGCCGTTGCGACCGGACCGATGGACGAAACCGAGCGGGCCGAGCTACGATCCGGCTCCATCATTTGGGCTGCGTCGGTGGTCGCAATCATGCGCGGCATTGTCGGCTTCGTCTCGTTCTTGTTGGCCTTCGAGCTGCGCGGCGGCGGCGACGGGGTGAACATCGACCAACCCGGGGCAGCAATCGGTGCCATGACGGCGCTGGGTCGAGGCCGAGAAGTGGTGTTCGAGACCCCAACCGAGATTTGGCGCTTCGGTCTGGTCATCGCCGCAGCCGGCATTGGTGCGCTCATCGGGGCCAAGGCGGCTCCCGGACTGCGCAAGACCATCGGCGAGGAACGCATGGTCTTCGGAGCCCTCACGCTCACGTTGGTGGTCGCAGCATTCGCAGCGTGGATCGGGTCGGCCCTTTTCTCCGCGGTCATCTTGGCGCTGGCGGTGGCGACATCCGCGGCGGTGGCCAAGCTCGCCTTCGACTCGTTGGTGCAGCGTGATGCGCCTGCGGCGAACTACGGGCGCTCCTTTGCCCGCTTCGAGGCCCGCTTCCAGGTGTCCTGGGTTGCCGGTGCTTTTCTTCCCGTCGTGATCAACCTCGACGCCCGGGTTGGCTACATCATCATCGTCGCCGTCGGCGTCCTGTCGGCGCTGTTCTACTTCTTCGGCGCTCGCATTGCCCTGCGCGACCGGTTGACGACGATTTCGAAGAACCTCGCAACCCGACGAAAGTCCGACGCGGTCGTGTTCGACGACACCGATGGCGCAACCGGGCGTTCCCAGGCGGCCGCAACCGACGTGATCGACGTCGAGGGGCGGGCGCTGAGCCCAACCGACCCCACCGCCGTCGAGGGGATTCCGACAGAGCGTAAGGCCAAGCGATCGTCGACGTCGGGGACCGAGCAGTTGGCGTTCGACACGCAGGTCCAAGCCGATCCCGAACCGCCGCCGCCTCCGTCGCCCCCCAAAAAGGCAACGTCGTGGGAGGACGATGGTTCTCCCCACGTCTCCTCGGTCGACGGCGTCGAGTTCGACTAGCCGCTGATGGTGTCGATGCTGTCGTCGGCGAGGGCGTAGAACTTGCCGGCTCGGGTCCCGACGTAGATCCAGCCGTCCCAAACCGCAGGCGTCGACTCGATACACCCGCCGAGCGTGACGCTCCAGATCTCGATGGGTTGCGCCGTGGTATCGGCGACGTCGAAGCCGTGGAGTACGCCGTCACAGTCGCCGAGCACCAGGACGTCGTCGACGACCACCGGCGACTGCCACGTGGGGCCCTGCAACTTCATGTTCCAACGCTCCTCACCGGTCATGCGGTCGAGTCCGAGCACCCGGCCTTCGTCGGTGTCGACGATGAGAATGTCCTTGTAGAGCGCCGGCGTTCCCCACACCCCCGAGTCGACGTACGGACGCTCATCGCGTTTCCAAACGAGCGGGTCGTCGACGTTGCTGGGGTCGAGTTTGATGATTTGCCCGACCTCCTGGGAGCGGCTGTTCGCCCGCTCGTATTCGACCCCGACATACAGCATGCCTTCTTCGTCGATGACGATCGACGCGTCGACATCGTCGCCGGTCCAGAATCGAAAGACCCGCTCCGGGTCGATCCCCTCGTCCAAACCGGTGATGTCCCAGCCCTGAACCAACCCGCCGGAGTTCGCGAAGTACACGGTATTGCCGGAGATCGCGACCGAATTCTCGATGCTGACGTTTGATCCGACGGCGTTGGTGAGCTCGGTGTCCCACCCGGGGGCGTTGAACACCAGTTGCGGATCGACGGTGACCAGCCCGTCGGCGTCGTAGCCACGATTGAGCTTCACGATGTGGAACTGGCTGTTCTCGCCGCCCTCGAAGAGGTAGTCGTCGAGGATCATCGCTGAGCCATCCCAGTCGTTGTTCCACATGGTGGGCGACACGGCATCGGCGGCGAGGCTCCAGAGCTCGACCGGGGCATCTCGGTCGGTGGCGATGATGTGGAAGAAGTTGTCCCGCGAGCCGCTGTAGACGAGCGGGAAGCCATCGGGGTCGATCGTGACCGTGCCCTTGATGATGTCGCCCACGGGGAAATCGGGGAGGCGACGATCGCCGGTTTCGGCGTCGAGGAAGTGCACGGCAGCGTCGTAGCTGCCGAACGTGACCCAGCGCTCGCCGTCCTGCTCGTACACGGTGGGCTGGCCCGTCCATCCGGTGCCGCACCACTGAATGGATTCGCCGCCGACGGAGGAGAACGAGCACAGGGAACCGTCGTCGGGAAACGACCACTGCACGACGGGATTGGCCGGAACGGGTCCTCGGCCGTAATACGAACGCGTCGGGTTGCCGCGAAAGGTGAGGAGTCCGTCGACGGTGCTGGACCACGGTTCTCCGGATGACAACGGATCGACCCATCCTTCATACGGCGGTCGCGTGGTCGTCGGAGCGACCGAGGTCGTTGCTTGCACCACCGTGGCGACCACACTGGTCGGTGCGGCCGGTGCGGCGGCGTCGTCCACTGCGGTGTGTTCGGGCCGCGCAATGCCGAGGACGACAAGAGCAGCGGTGAGTCCGAGCCCGACCGCGACGCGGATGGCCCAGGTCACGACATCACCAGCGGCAGCGCCGAAGACAGGCACCGACACATCGTGATGCCGAGGTGGCTATTGGCCGTTGACGAGCGGCGATTCGTCAGCCGGCGGGAACGGGAGTTCTCCGTCGGCATCGGGAGCCACTGCGGGCGAACTGCGGGTGCTTCGTTGGAAGATCGCAAGGCGTCGTTGGTCTCCCGTCTCGTCATCGGGGCCTTTGAACGCTCGTGACAAGAGGGGACTCGCCGGCGCCCGGGCTGCGGTCGTGGCATCCCCTTGCTTCCCGCTCCACAGGTGAGAACTCGCTTCGGGGTCGGACTCGGCGTCCGTTCCGGCGTCCTCGGCGCTGGGTTCTGCCGCGTCCTCGGCGGTTGGTTCTCCCGCGGCCTTGACCGCGGGGCTCGTCGCTTTGGGATTCGCCTCTGCCGCGGGTTCCGGCGACGATTCGGCGACGGGCGCGGAAAACTTTTCACGACCGGTGGGTCGTTCATCCAAAAGCGTCCAACCACGGGGAACGGAGAACCGCGCGAGGTGGACGTCGCACAAAGGAACCGCTCCTTCAACCTGGCCCACCTTGACCAGCCACGCGGTGCAGGCAGGGACGTTTGTCACAAACGCCCCCGTGGCAACTTCGTTGCAAACCGCCCGTGCACACCGTTGGTTCATCGGCAAACACGGTACCTTCCCCGCAGCCACAGGGCGAACGCCGGCGGATCGCGGTGTGGATTCCGCTCGGCGAAGATGACCGGCCGACCGCATGTCCCCAAGAGTGCAGTCGCTATGCTCAGCACCGGGTGCGACCAGCTCGGCCCTCCCGTCGGCTCCCAAGGTAGCGAAACGCCCATGTCGATCACAGACGACACCTCCGTCGCCGACATTCTCGACGACCTTATGGATGACCGTGTCGATGACGGGGCCCAAAAGGATCGGCGGCGACGCCTCGTCGCTTTCATCGGTGGTGGCCTGACGTTTCTCTGTTTGCTGACCGGTGCGTCGGTATGGGCGGTGCCCAACATCGAGGACGACCTCGAGCGCGCAGCCCGTCAACTGTTGCGCGAAGCGGACATCGATGTCGATGGTGCCGACGGCGCGGGGTTGACGTTTGATATGGACGGACGCTCGATCGAGGTCTCGGGCGATGTGGCCACCGCCGGCGAGGCGTTGCGAATCGACGAACTGCTGACGCAGCAGCGAGGCCTCCGCGATGCCGATGTCACGAGCCTCAACGTGCGCGCGGCGCCGACCGCTACCGCGCAGGTCCAGGTGCTCGTCACCGACACCAACCCGCGTACGATCACGCTCGCCGGCATCGTGCCCACCGATGCCGCCCGTCTGCAGCTCATCCGCGCCGCAAGTGCGGCGTTTGGGGCCGCCAATGTCGTGGACGAACTCGAAGTGAGCGGACTCGCGGCGGCCGCGGGTACCGGTGAAGGAATCAACGCGCTGGCGGCCGCGATCACCGGGTTGGGCGCCGACGGCGTTACCCGGGCGAGTGCGTCGTTGAACGGTCGGGACGTCTCGGTTCAGGCGCTCGTCGCCGACGCGGCGGCCGAGGTCGCATTGGCCGCTGTGATCGATGGCGCCAATGCCGACATCACGGTGCTCGAAGTCGAAGCCGGATTGGTGCGCATGGATTTCGAGGTCGACGACGGGCTCATCCGACTCAACGACACGGTGCTGACAGAAGCGCAGCGCGATGTCCTCATCACCGCAGCCGCCGATGCGTCCGGTATCACCTACGACGACGTCGCTGCTGATCTCGTGGTGTCCGGCCTGGCTGAGGCCATCCCGGGCTCCGACGAGCGGGTCGCCAACGTCGCAGCGCTGTTCCCTGCGCTCAGCGACACTGCATCGGTGCTGCGGGCCAGGGGTTCGCTCGACGGCGAAGACCTCACCGTCGACGCCGTGGTCACGAGCGACGAGGCCGGCGCGGATATCGCAGCACTCGTCGCCGGCGCCGGGGGCACCGCCAGCGTCACGGTTGAAGAACGCCAATCGCAGGACGAGACGTCGGCACTCAACGCTGCGTTTGTCGACCTCAACCTCCGCTTGCAGGAAGTCGTGGCGTTTCGGACCGCCTCTTCGGACCTCACCGCGGAAGCCGCCGAGATCATCGACGAAGCAATCGTGGCGCTCAGCGAGTACCCGGACCCGGTCGTCACCGTGTCCGGCCACTCCTCCGACTCGGGAGCTGCCAATTTCAACCTCACCCTCAGCCAGAGTCGCGCCGAGGCAGTGGTTGCGTACCTTGCCTTCGGCGGCGTCGACCCCGATCGGCTCACGGCTGAGGGCCGTGGGATCACCGACATGTTGCCCGATGTCGACGTGACCGACTCGCGCCAGCAGCGGGTGCAATTCGAGGCGTTTCCAGCATGACGCCGAGGCCGCTCTATCCCATCTGTCTTTCGTTACTCAGGAGAATCTGACCCATGTGGTACGTCCTTGGAGAAATCTGGCTTTGGATGATCCTTGCCCTGATCTTGGGCATCGTCATCGGCTATCTTTTCGGTCAACTGCGGCGACCTGCGGGCCCGCTCGACGCCATCGAGGCCGACCTGGCCGCAACTCGGGCGAAGCTTCGAACGAGCGAGGCACTGCTCGACGACCTGCACGCTTCGAACTCCGGGAGCTGAACGACACCGTGGCTGCACCGACGTGGGTCGCTCTCGACGGTGATGACACGCTGTGGCACAGCGAAGTCGGTTTCCAGGCGGTCGAGGCCGAGTATCGAAACATTCTGAGCGCGTACGTTGCCCGCGACACGATCTCGCCGGCACTGCTCACCAGAGAAGTGGCCAACCTCTCCGTGTTCGGCTACGGCGTCAAAGCGATGACGTTGTCGATGATCGAAACGGCGATCGAGATCACGGGCGGGGCGGTGTCGAACGCCGATATCGCTCGGGTCGTCGAACTCGGCCGCTGGCTTCTGTGTCATCCCGTCGAACTGCTCGACGGGGTTGGCGCGGTGGTGCCGGAACTCGCTTCGAAGTACCGCTTGTTGCTCATCACCAAAGGCGACCTGTTGCATCAGGAACGCAAGGTTGCCGAGTCGGGGCTTGCTCCACACTTCGTGGCGATCGAAATCGTGAGTGAGAAGGACCCGGCTCGATACGGCGGGGTCCTTTCGCAGCACGGTATTGCGCCCAGCGACTTTGTCATGGTCGGCAACTCGCTGCGATCCGACATTGCTCCGGTCCTCGAACTCGGAGGCCGAGCGGTGCACATCCCCCACGGTGTCACCTGGGCCGCTGAACATGTTTCGGCCGCGGAGGAAGCCGCCCTCAGCGCGGCGGTTCCGGTGCTGACCTCGATGAGCATGTTGCCCGCCGCGCTTGCTGCGCTGAAGTAGCGGCCGCCACAAATACCTGCGGTTCTCGGCTCAGGGCCGATGCCAGCTGACGCCGCCGGCGGTGTCTTCGAGCACGATGCCGCGAGCGGCGAGCTCGTCGCGAATCCGATCGGCGCGGGCGAAGTCCTTTGCTTCACGGGCGCTGGTTCGTTCAGCGACGAGCGCGTCGATCTCGGCGTCGTCGCCGTGTGACGAAGGTGCTGCACCGGTGCCGACGGCGATTCCCAATGCCTTCGCCAGATCGATGACGGTAGCGGCCAGTACCGAGGCCCGGGGGTTGTCGCCGGCATCGAGTGCTGCGTTGGCCGACCGCACGGTCTCGAAGATCAGTGCGACACCCGC
>RCMY010008779.1_pt1 | contig 14565 bp, 14 predicted proteins | sample 2041341 | NCBI WGS metagenome assembly RCMY01 (sample SAMN09708234, study PRJNA481090) | Marine sediment metagenome, whole genome shotgun sequencing project.
CCTCAATGCCCAAGTCTGGGTCTGGGTACCCGACTGTCGCTTCACGGTCTCGCGAGTGGGCCCGGACCGCTCCGAAACAGCTCGCAATGCGCGAAAAAGAGCTCGGTGTCTGGCACGAATACAATTGGGACCGACTCTGGAACCTCGTTGTCGATGCCGCTCACGGACTGCTCGCCCTTGGTTTCGAAAAGGGTGACCGCCTCACCATTCATGCCGAGGATCGACCCGAGTGGGTCATCATGGACCTCGCCACAGTTGCGCTGCGGGGAATCACGGTTGGCCTCTATCCAACCAATCCTGCCGCCGAGGTGATCTACACCCTCAACGACAGTGGCTCAAAGATTCACGTCGTCGAAGATCAGGAACAAGCCGACAAGGTCATCGAGCTTCCGGCTTCGGACTTCCCGCTCGTCGAGAAGATCATCTACATCGAACCTCGCGGCATCCGTCGTTCTGAAGATTCACGACTCTTGTCGTGGGACGACTTCATTGCGCTTGGCAGCGAACACCGGGCGACGAATGCAGGCGCCGTCGACGCCTCAATCGACAGTGCCGAGGCCGAGGATATCATGACCCTCGTCTATACCTCTGGCACGACAGGCCCCCCAAAGGGCGCCATGATCACTAATAAGAATTGCCAGTTTGGCATCGACGTGATCCTTTGTACGCCAGAGCGGATTCGTGGCGGCAAGCTTCCTGGCCCATCTGATTCCGTGGTCACCTATCTTCCGCTCTGCCACATTGCAGAACGACTCTTCTCGACCTGGCACCTCGCCGGTCAGGGTGTAGTCCTGAACTTTGCGGAGTCGGTTGAGAGCGTCAATCTCAACCTCCGTGAGATCCAGCCAACGCTCTTCTTCGCGGTCCCCCGTATCTGGGAGAAGCTGCATGCTTCAGTCATTATCAAGGGCAGCGATTCCAGCCCGCTGAAGAAGCTTGTCCTCAATACGTCGCTCAAAACGGCAGGTTGGATCGGCAAGCAACGTGTTGCCAACAACGGCGACTGGACACCACTAACTCGAATTGTGTACGGCCTCGGCTGGCTCGTGATGTTCCGCCCGCTTCGGGCGCGCCTCGGTTTGCGTAAAGTTCGCTGGGCCGGCACCGGTGCAGCTCCAATCGCCCCTGAAGTCATTGAGTTCTTCATGGGTATCGGGCTCGACGTGTTCGAGCTCTATGGGATGACCGAAAATACTGCCGTCGCAACGGCGAATCTTGCCGGAAGCGTAAAGCTCGGCACCGTTGGTGAGCCATATCCGGCAATGAAGGATGGCTTCCGTATCGATGAGGCCACAGGCGAGATTCAGGTGAAGCACGACGGCGTCTTCGCCGGGTACTGGGGCAAGCCGGAGAAAACGGCCGAGACCATGACCGAAGATGGCTGGCTGATGACCGGCGACGTCGGCGAATGGATCGACGGCAAGTGGGTCAGGATCATCGACCGCATCAAGCACATCATCATCACCGCCGGTGGCAAGAACATCTCGCCGTCTGAAATCGAGAACACGCTCAAGACCTCGCCCTATATCAACGAGGCGATGGTTATTGGTGATCGACGCAAGTACCTGACGGCGCTGATTGCGATCGAACTTGAGACGGTCGGTAACTGGGCCGTGAAGCAGGACCTGCCTTACACGACCTACCGAGATCTGACCGAGAAGCCAGAAGTTCTCGCCATGATCGAAAAGGAAGTTGAGCGGACGAACGAAAAGTTCGCCCGGGTCGAGGGAATCAAGAAGTTCAAGCTCATTCCAAAGGAACTTGATCACGAAGACGGCGAGCTGACGGCTACTCAGAAGCTCAAGCGATCGTCGGTCGAAGATACGTTCCGTGACCTCGTGGAGTCGATGTACTCATGAACCTCGCTGTCCTACTCGCTCAAGACCCCGGTGGCACAATAGCGACACTCACCCAGACGCTATTCAAGTCGGTCGCGCTTGGCGCGATCTACGCTATTACGGGTCTCGGGTTTGTCATTATCTTCAAGGGCACGCAGGTGCTCAACTTCGCTCATGGCGCCATCGCCATGGCTGGCGCAGTCTTCATGTCCATTCTGGTCAGCGACGGCGGACTTCCGTTCTTGCCGTTCGACAATCCGTTTGCCCCGCCAGCGGGTGAGACCCCGGGCATCGCTCGATGGCTCGTGTGTCTCGCACTTGCGCTGTTCTTTACCGCCTTGCTTGGTCTGGTGCTCGAACGGGTAACGATTCGGCCGATGATTGGGCAGTCGCTGTTCGCCATGGCCGTGATCACCCTCGGAATCGAAATCGCGCTTCGACCGTTCAACGTCGATGCGGTTGCCCTCCAAGCCAGGAGCCTCGGCATCCCTTGGGGTAACGAGACCTTCGGGCTCTTCGGCGCCATCATCCCGAAGTCGTTCATCGCCGCGATTATTGCCGGCGTTATCTCATTCGCGGCGGTCTTCATCTTCTATCGTTCGAAGCTCGGCATCGCCATGCGAGCCGTGGCCTTCGACCAAGAAGCGGCGATGGCACAGGGCATCAACGTCGGCCGGGTATTCGCTATCGCCTGGGGCTTTGGTTCGGCGCTTGCCGGTCTGGGTGCCATCTTCTTTGGTATGTCTGGCTGGCCGCCAAACGGCTCAGTCTCTGGTGAAACCCACCCGATTCTGGCGTTCCGGGTGCTGCCAGTCATCATTCTCGGCGGCCTCGACTCCGTGATTGGCGCCGTTTACGGCGGTCTGATCATCGCCACCTTCGAGATCTTCGCTGGTGAATACCTTTCGCAGTGGAACTCGATCCTGGGTTCTGGCTACTCAACGATTGTCCCGTACATCGCCATGCTGGTGGTACTGATCGTGAAGCCGTACGGACTGTTCGGAACAGAGGAGATTCGTCGAGTATGACTATCGGTCGCCCCCTATTGCGGCGTTCCTACGCCGAAGACGTTCAGATTCTTCCAACCATGTTTCAGAAAGGCTTGCTCGCGTTCTCTGGCGTGTTCGTCACGCTGATGGTGTTTGGCAAGTTTGGACTCGACACACCCGTTGTCTGGTTTCTGGGTAATACTTGGATCAACAACGTGACCCTGGCGTTGATCTTCGCCATCGCAGCCCTCGGCATCAACATTCTCGTTGGTGTGACAGGCCAGGTTTCGCTTGGCCACGCGTTCTTCATGGGTGTTGGCGCCTACACCGCAGTCTCGCTAGGCGGCGATGGCGACGGTTGGCAAGCCTGTGTGCCGTGGAACGAAGAGTTGGGCCTGCTTGAGAAAGCGGGCGACTGTGGAATGGGACTGCCGATCTGGATCTGGTTGCCGATGGCTCCGCTCATCGCAGCCGCCGTCGGTATTCTCGTTGCTCCGGCTGCGGTCAAGGTGCGTGGCCTGTATCTCGCCATCGTGACCGTTGGCCTTGTGTTTATTGGTCTCCATCTCGCTCGCATGTTTCCCAACTACGCCGGCGACTATGAGTCGGGACGCAAGTGGCCACAGCTTCAAATGCGCTTCTGGAAGGAAGACACAGCCTTCATTGACATGACCGAAGACGGCAAGTGGTTCGGCTTCATCACGTTTAGTGAGGAGCAGAAGCAGTTCTTCTTCTTGCTGATCTTGCTTCTTGGTGCGCTCTGGTTGGCCAAAAACCTGGTTCGTAGCCGTACCGGTCGGGCCCTTCAGGCTATTCGTGACCGTGACGTCGCCGCCGAGGTTATGGGCGTCCCCGAGTTCGAATATAAGCGACTCGGCTTCGCCATCAGTTCGGCCTACGCCGGCTTTGCTGGTGCCTTGTGGGGCTCCTACAACGGCCGCCTTTCGCCAGTCGACTTCAGCTTGACCTTGTCGGTCGAGTTCATCGCCATCCTTCTCATTGGAGGCGCTGGCACCATAGCCGGAACCATGATGGGCACTTTGTTTGTCGAACTCATCCCTGAGGTCGTCAAGAAGATGACCGACAAGTTGTCTGGGCAGCTCGATGGCGGGTGGCTTGAACCGCTTGCAAACGTCTTGCTTACCAAGGGAACTCCTGGGGACTTCGGCCCGATCTCGATCACCACAACTTCACCAGGTTGGCCAATGAGTGTGTTCCTTTGGAACTTGGTGATCTATGGCGTGCTCATCATCGCCTTTGTGATATTCGAGCCGTTGGGGCTGTATGGCATTTGGCTACGGTTCCGTAACTATTGGAAAGGCTGGCCGTTTAGTTATTAGCGGCTTGCATACTGTTCGCACTACCGCGGCCCCATGTTGGGCGCTGCGGCGCAATAATCGCTGGGCGGCATCCGTCGTCCAACGAAATACACATAGGGGAGGAATCCTGTGAAAGCTAAACGAGTATTTGCTTTGCTTGCAGCGTTCGGTCTTACGGCCGCCGCATGTGGCAGCAGCACCGATGATGCGTCAGACACATCGACTGACGTCACCGAGGCAATGGAAGAAACCGATTCGACTGAAGCGTCAGGCGAGGTCGAGCCAGAGACACCGGGCGAGGCAGCGGCAGAAATCGCTACTGACTATGGCGTCACTGACGATGTCGTCAGAATCGGTATCAACGCCGACCTGTCTGGCCCATTCGCCTCACTGGTCTCCGAAATCGTCGAAGGCCAAAAGGCCTACTGGGAGATCTACAACGCTGCCGGCGGCCTCAATGGTCGCACGGTCGAAACCGTCATCCTTGACTCCGGTTATGACACCGACACCGGTATCCAGAACTACAAAGAGCTAGCCCAGGAGTCCGACGACGGCGTCCTTATGATTTCGGAGAACACCGGTTCACCGATCACGGCGGCTCTCGCCGAAGATGCTATTGACGACAACATGTTGCTCATCCCGCTGTCATGGGCTTCGCTCTGGCCAGATCCTGTGGTTGGTGAAGCCGTTCTCGAGAAGCAGACCACTTACTGCATCGAATCAATGAATCATGGCTCAAGGCCAAGGTCGAGTCCGAAGGCAACGAAGCAAAGCTTGCCATCATCGGCCGTCCTGGTGAGTACGGCGAAGACGGCTCTGCGGGTGCACATATTGCCGCCGAAGAACTCGGTATCGAGGTTGTGTACGACGGAACCGGCGCTGTTGCCGGTGACGACCGCACCGCCATTGTTTCCGAGCTCGTGAGTTCAGGCGCCACAATGGTCTGGATCACTCTCACCCCGGGCGAAACACTTGACATCTTTGGTCAGGCTGTTACCCAGGGCTTCGACGCCATCTGGTCAGGCAACCAGCCGTCGTTCAACTACCTTGTCCACCTCGGCTCCGACTTCGCTGCTGAGTTTGACGCAAACTACTACCAGTCCGGCTACCAGGTTCCTTGGACCACCGAGGGCAACGCAGCTCTCGACGATCTCAAGGCCACAATGGCTGAGGCACTTCCAGACGCCAACATTTCAGAGGGCTACCTCATCGGGTTCCTTGAGGGCATCATGGTGCAAACCCTGCTTGAGCAGGCCTCTGCGAATGGTGACATGACTCGGGCCGGAATGATGCAGGCTTCCAAGGAAATCTCCGTTGATTTCCAGGGCCTGTCACCAAACCAGACCTGGAGTGGCGATTACAACACTGACGTGGTTCGTGAGAGCTACATCTATGACGTCGACGCCACCGCCTTCAACATCATCACGATGGGTGAAGACGCAGAAACCGGCGAAGGTTCAACTGGCTATGCCATTGAAGAAGGACCGTATGTCAGCGACCTCGTCGCCGGCTACACCTTCGATGAGCCTTGCATCTAAGTAATCCGGCTCTGTGAGCTGTATGTCGATCGGGTGGGTTGATGCCCGCCCGGTCGGTATTCGGTCCATTGACCACTGATTGAAGGAGGTCGACCACGTGCTAGAAATCGCAAACCTTGAAGTCGTCTACAACGATGTGATCCTCGTGCTACGAGGTCTCTCGATCGATTTGGCTGACGGAAACATCGTGGCGCTTCTTGGCGCAAACGGTGCAGGTAAGACCACGACGGCTCGGGCCATAACTGGCCTGCTCGACAATCACGGTGGTGCCGTCACCAAAGGGTCTGTCACGTGGAATGGCGTCGACATTTCTAAGTCGAAGCCGTCGTCAATTGTACGGTCTGGAATCTCTCAGGTCATGGAAGGCCGTCGAGTGTTCGGCGAGCTATCGGTCGAGGAAAACCTCATCGCCGGCGCCTACACCAACAAAGACAAGGCGAATGTCGCCGACTTGACGACTCGCGTGTTTGACTTGTTCCCCCGCCTCGCCGAACGCCGCAAGCAGCTCTCTGGTTATCTGTCCGGTGGCGAGCAGCAGATGCTCGCCATTGGCCGTGCAATCGTGCAGAACCCAAAACTGCTCATTCTCGACGAACCGTCGCTCGGTTTGGCCCCATTGTTAGTGCAGCAGGTTCGAGACGTGATCCTTGAGATCAACAAAGAAGGCACTTCGATCTTGCTCATCGAGCAGAACGCGATGATGGCTTTAGGGATCGCTGACTACGGCTACATCATGGAGAACGGCAAGATCGTCATGGATGGCGAGGGCCAGAAGCTACTGGCCGATGACGACGTCAAAGAGTTCTACCTCGGCCTTCATGGCGACGAGGGTGGCGGTCGCAAGTCATTCAAGGACGTGAAGCACTATAAGCGCCGCAAGAAGTGGGCCTCGTAAGCAGGAGATCGTGATGACTGAAAAAATTCTCGAAGTCAAAGATATTGTCCTGCGCTTCGGCGGCGTTACCGCCATCGATGGGGTCTCGTTCCATGTGAACTCCAATGAGCTTTTCGCGATCATCGGACCGAACGGCGCGGGCAAGACCTCGATCTTCAACAGCTTGAGCCAGGTCTACCGGCCTCAAGAAGGAACTATCGAGTGGAAGGGCCAATCGCTGATGGGCAAGCGACCAAACGAGGTCGCTGAGCTCGGCATAGCTCGCACATTCCAAAACATCGCCTTGTTCGGGCAGATGACTGTCATCGAGAACTTGCTGATGGGCCGTCATATTCGGATGAAGGGCAAGTGGTGGCAGAACATGCTCTGGAAGCCCTCAGAGGCCGAAGAGCTCGCCAATCGCGAGAAGGTCGAAGACATCATCGACTTCCTCGAGATCCAGGAATGGCGCAAATTCCCCGTGTCACTGCTGCCATACGGCATCCAGAAGCGCGTCGAACTTGGTCGTGCGCTTGCGATGGACCCCGAACTGCTCCTGCTTGACGAGCCAGTGGCCGGCATGAACAACGAAGAAACCGAAGACATGGCCCGCTTCATTCTCGACATTCGAGAAGAACTCGGCATCGCCATGATCATGGTCGAGCACGACATGGGCTTGGTTATGGACATTGCCGACCGCATCCTCGTGGTCGACTTTGGCCGACCGATTGGCACTGGACTTCCCGCCGACGTCCAGGCCAACCCGGCTGTTATCGCCGCCTATCTTGGTACCGAAGTAGAGGCCTAACGGTCGACGGTAAAGACCTCGAGTGTGAGCTTTGTGCCGTCTGTGGTGCCGATGGCGACTGCAATGGCGTTGTTGAGGTGGGCAAACGCCTCGATTGCGGTGTCGAAGGTGAGCAGTTCCATTGGGCCATCGCCCGCATTGCGACCGATGGCCTGGTAGCCAATGACCTCGCGACCGGCCTTAATCTGGCCTCGAATAACGAGATCCATCGACCCGTCGGCTCCGACGGTGACGTAGTCGACGCCTTTGACCTTGCGCTCGCCTTCCCAATGGGGTGAGGTAGCGGTTCCCTCAAAGGGGACGTCGAGGCGCATACCTTGACGGACAGCCCCAATAGGGGAGAACGAGAGTTCAGCGTTGATGGTGCAGAGTTCGCTAAGTGATGCCATGTTGTGGCCTTTCGGTGGTGATTAGAGCTGTCGGTTGTCTTTGGTGCGTGCGAGCTTGCCGCCCTCAGATCGCGGAACCGATCCAATATCTTCGATCGAGACACTGACCCCGAGACCGAGCGAGGATCGCATTGTTGTGATGATGAGCCGTGAGAGGTTTGTCTCATCGAGGTTGGGTTCGGTGCGCTCCACCCGAAGGTGGAGCTTGTCAAGTGTGCCTTCACGGTCGACAACGAGCTGGAAGTGAGGGCTGACCCCGGCAATACTCAGCAACGAGAACTCGACCTGACTCGGATACACATTGACGCCACGAATGACCAGCATGTCGTCGGCCCGGCCGACCAGAGGCGACATACGAGCGTGGGTACGTCCACATGGCGACGGCTCGCGGGTGATTGAGCACAAGTCGCCGGTCCAGTAGCGAAGCACGGGGAATGCCTGCTTGGTCAAGCTGGTGAGCACTAACACACCAACTTCGCCCTCGGGGAGTACCTCGCCAGTGTCTGGGTCGACGATTTCAGGGTAGAAGTGGTCTTCCATGATGACCAGGCCATCTTGGTCGGCGGTCTCGCACGACACGCCGGGGCCTATAACTTCGGAGAGACCGTAGATATTGATGGCCTTGACCCCGAGGCCAGCCTCGATTGCGACTCGCATCTTCTCTGACCAGGGTTCGGCCCCAAGTATGGCGATCTTGGGGGAGAGGCTCGGGCCTTTGTCGCCGAGCAACTCGGCCAGCGTCAGTGCGTAGGAAGGGGTGCAGCAGATGGCTTCGGGTGCGAAGTCGTCGAGCAACATGAGCTGGCGTTCGGTATTGCCTCCCGAGATGGGAATAACACATATGCCAGCCCGCTCGGCCCCGGCATGGAGTCCAAGACCACCGGTAAATAGCCCGTAGCCGTACGCGTTGTGGAGGTGCCAGCCTGGCTCGATGCCAGCGCCTCGTAAGCATCGGGCGACACAATCGGCCCAGACGTCGAGGTCGTCCTTGGTGTAGCCAACCACTGTTGGCTTGCCTGTTGTACCAGAGCTGGCGTGGACGCGAGCGAGTTCTGATCGATCAACTGCAAACAGCCCATACGGATAATTGGCGCGCAGATCTGTTTTGCGGAGAAACGGGAAGTTGGCAAGATCGTCGAGCGATTTAGGGTCGGCAACGTCGGCGATGCGCTCCGCCATGACTGGCACGTTGTCACGGAGGCTTTGGATCGATGATCGCAAGCGCTCAAGCTGAAGCTTAGACAGCTGGTCGCGAGGCATCGTCTCGATCTCGTGCTGATGGAATCCTGGAGTCACGGTTGCCATAGTCGCGACGCTAGAAGTCGCTCGTGCGTTAGTCAACTGGAACTCTTCGAGTTCCTAAGCCTTTCGGCGTGGGCGCCGAAACGCCACCGAATACTCTTCGAGTTCCTAAGCCTTTCGGCGTGGGCGCCGAAACGCCACAGAATACTCTTCGAGTTCCTAAGCCTTTCGGCGTGGGCGCCGAAACGCCACCGAATACTCTTCGAGTTCCTAAGCCTTTCGGCGCTAGCGGGTGACGTCTCGCGTTCGCCCGTGGAATAAGGCAACGACAGTTCCGTCGTTCGCGTCGCGGATAACAACGTCATAGAGCGCGTTGCGGCCGCTTAGGTTTGTTTCGGTCGCCACGGCGACAAGCGTCGCTCCCACACGGCCCGGCGCGATGAAGTCGATATTCGCCGCGGTAGCAAACGCCGTATTGGCTCTGGAGTTGGAGGCAAATGCCATCGCCGTGTCGGCCAAGGTGAAGAGGTAGCCGCCGTGGCAGACGTCGAGGCCATTCGTCATGTCTGGCCGAACCGCCATCGAGACGGTCGCTGCACCGGGGCCGACAGAGTCGATGGTGATTCCGATGAGCTTGGACGCGTCATCATTTGCGAACATGGCGTCAGCCGAGGCTCTAGCAATGGCAACCGGATCGTTCGTTGCCTCGTGTTGGTCACTGTTCTTGGTCACGCTGTGACAGTAGCGGAGTTGAGAGGCTACGATCGTCGAGACACAGGCCCCTTCGGGCCACGAGTTTCAGGAGCATTGTTTATGACCTTCACCAGCCGCCTGCTTGACGCCCTTGACGGTCGCTCGCCAGCCCTCGTTGCTGCCGCCCACTGCGACGGACCATGCGGGGTCTACGATCCAGCCAGCGCTCGCATCGCTGGTGAAGCCGTTCTGTCGATGACAAAGAAGCTTGTTGACATCGGCGACGCAACCGACCTCGAGCACCAGAACACCCAGAGTCGTTACATCACCATCAAGGAAGAAGAAGCCACCAAGGTCAAGGATGAACTCATGATCCTCTGGCACGACTACTTCAAGCCAGTACACCTCGAGGCATATCCCGACCTCCACACCATGTTCTGGAACGCCGCCAAGCAGGCATCAGCGTGCAAGACCTCGGTCAGCGTCGAAGCAGCAGAAGAGCTGATGAGCCAGATCGAAGCAATCCACAACATGTTCTGGGCCACCAAGGGACGCGATATTCCTTGGTACACCGCCAGCTGAAGTCTCTGACCTTTACGACCACCGCCTCGGAGTTGGTGGCATGGATCCTTCGACGACGTCGCCGCGTGCGCGTTGTCGGTGACTCGATGCTGCCGACTCTCCGGGGCGGTGAGTTCGTTTTGATTGCTCGACAACGCGCCGCCAAGGTTGGCGAGGTCGTCGTCGCAACCCATCCGTCTACTGGCCTCGTGATCGTCAAGCGAAACGCTCTCGCTCCGAACGACATGTCTGGCCTCTGGTTAGTGTCTGACAACGCCGATGAGGGCACCGACAGCCGTTCGTTCGGCCCTGTCGACATCGACTCAGTAGTCGGTGTCGTCACATTGGTCCTCAACCGGCCGTTTCAGTCGTTAGCCTCTACAGGTGCTATCGGTCTCGGGTATTGAGAAATCTCATGGTGGGCGAACTCTCTTTCGAGATGTAACGTTCCGCCTCCTTCCTGGACGGCGTGTGTCGCTCGTTGGCGGAAACGGCGTCGGGAAGACCACGATTCTCGAGATCATTGTGGGCGTGCAGCCCAGCGACTCGGGCGAAGTCACGATGCCAAAAGACTGCGTCATTGGCTACCTTCCTCAAGAGCTCATGGAAGCGTGGGAAGGCTCGGTGCTTGAAGAAGTGCTCCGCGGCGCGGGCAACATCCTCGAGATGGAAATTGAGCTTCGTGCGCTTGAGGTTCGAATGGTCGACCCAAGCGAACCAGACCACGACGAAGTTCTCAACAAATATGGCGAGCTCCAGTCGCTTTTTGAACAGCAGGGTGGCTATCTCGTAGAGGCCGAGGCGAAGCGAATCCTCGGCGGCCTCGGCTTCCGCTCCGATGACATGGAGAAGCCGCTGAAGTCAATGTCGGGCGGCTGGCAGATGAGAGCTGCGCTGGCCCGTTTGCTCATGGAGAAGCCCGACGTGATGGTGCTCGATGAGCCAACCAACCACCTCGACGTCGACTCTGTGTTGTGGCTCGAACAGCAGCTTCTTAACTTCCCTGGCGCCATTCTGTTTGTAAGCCACGATCGCGACTTCATCGATGCGGTTGCAAACCGAGTAATTGAGGTCGCCCATGCATCGGCGACCGAGTACGTCGGCGGTTTTGCTGAATTCGTCGTGCAGCGCGAGGACCGGATCCAACAGGCCGAAGCAACCGCGGCAAACCAACAGCGCAAGATCGACCACGCCGAGAAGTTCATCGAACGATTCCGCTATAAGGCGACGAAGGCCCGTCAGGTGCAGTCGCGCATCAAGACCTTGCAGAAACTCGACGCAATTGTCGTGCCCCAAATCGAAGAGCTGAAGCTCCGGTTTGCTTTCCCTGAGCCACGACGGAGCTCCCGGGTCGTAGTTGAGATCTCTGAGGCCGATATCGGCTACATCGACGGCTCGCCAATTGTTGAAGCAGTCGACCTCGTTATCGAACGGGGTGACAAGGTGGCGCTCGTCGGACCAAATGGCGCAGGCAAGTCAACGATCGTGAAGGCCATTCTTGGTCAGCTCACCCCGATGAGCGGAACGATCACAATGGGAACCAACGTCGACGTTGCGTACTTTGCCCAGCACCAGGTCGATGCACTCGATCTCGACAAGACAGTCGAACAAGAATTTCGGACCACCGTCGGCGAGCAAGCCGGCAAGCGGAACATCCGCTCGATCCTTGGTTCATTCGGTTTCTCCGGTGATGCAGTCGAGCGGAGAGTCGGACAGCTTTCCGGTGGCGAACGAACCCGGCTCGCCCTGGCCGAGACAATGTGTAACCCGGTGAACCTGCTCATCCTCGATGAGCCAACGAACCACCTTGATCTTCCGAGCTGCGATGTGCTTGAAGACGCGCTGAGCGCCTATCCGGGCACCGTGCTGCTTGTGAGCCATGACCGCCACTTGATCCGCAACGTGGCTGAGTCTCTGGTTGAGGTTCGTGACGGTATGGCGATCCACTATCCCGAGGTCGAGGAGCACATTCTTTCGCCCTCGCCAGAATCGACGTCGAAGAGCTCACCGACTCCCAAGAAGGCAGCGGCAGCGAAGACGCCTGCGGCCGAAGGAGCCGGAGTCCAGCGCAAGGTGGCGAAACGCGAGGAAGCCGAAGACCGCAATGCTCGGAGCAAGGCGACCCGCGGCATCCGTAAGCAGGTTGACCGGCTCGAACGCCAGCACACCAGAGCAGAAGAAGTTGTTGTCGGCTTGCAGAACCAACTTGGTGACCCCGCTATCTATGACGACAAAGCGGCGATGAAGAAGACCATAGAGGCCCACGCAATCGCCAAGACAAAGGCCGACGAGTTGTTGACCGAGTGGGAAGCAGCTCTCGCCGAGCTTGAGACTGCATCAGCTTCCTAGTCGTAGGTCAGGGTTCCGGCAGGTTATTGCGGATGCTCAGTTGTGCCCGGACGGATGACGTCGCCAGTGACACGGAGCGCAGCGCAACTTCAGTTCATCAACAACAGTTCGTCGGCTGGTCTCAAACTCGGGCACATGATCAAACGTGAGTAGATCGTGGCGACCGCAATCAACACAGGCTTGATCACGTTCCTTCACCACCCGCTTTTGTCGTGTGGTGGGATGACGGTGTTTGCCAGACACGTTGATCGGTTTACGTTCCGCGTCGTGCAGCATGGCCCGGATAGCGGCCGTGTCCGCAATACGGTCGATGACCTGGCCGGGATCGGTGTGCCGTCGTCCATGGTTGTGCCACTACCCCGCACATGCACGATCACTTCGGTGTTGACCATCCCCGCGCCGTCTGACAGTAGTTCTTCCAACGCGTCCGCATGCTGTTGGGCCACCGTGGGCCACGACCCGTCAGCCTGACGACGCGGCTTAGACCGCATCACCAAACTCGTGATGACCGCTATGAACATGCCAGCCAACAACGGTGGTAAACGCATGGTGATGTTCACCATCCCGTCAGGATCGTTACGCCACTTGATCGACCGTCGCATCAGGTGATAATTCTCCAACGCATCCGGATCAGACGATTGCTGTAACCACGCCGCTATCGCACGACCCAAATCGGATGCTGGAACAGACTTGGCAAGAGCAACCAACTCAGCTTCATTCTCAATGGTCGCGATGCGGCTCAGGGTTCGGATCTTTGAATACGACAATTCCCCAGCCTCAAACGCGGCCGCGGACGCGTGCAAATCGCGTAAACAACGGCCTATTCGGATCCATTCACGAGTCGTGCACGCCTCAACGTCAGCGACATCAGAGAGCCATGACGCGGCGGTTGGTGAACCATCCAAAACCCATTCACCAGAGTCAGCGAACTCAGCGGCAAGCATCACCAACTCGTACTGACTACGCGACCACACGCCGACCGTGTCGCGTAGTTGAGTCGCCAACGTCGATTGAGGTGGACGAGTTAACAGTGTTGCCGTCATTGGATGTTCCGCCTTTCTCTTCGAGTGGCTGCCGATTGTGTGCCGCTCGAGCTCCGCTCGAGTAAGCCTACTCAGGGGGTCTGACAGTCAAAGAAGAGCTGTTTTCGCTACTCAGAGTGGTAGCGGCGCGTCCGCAGTCGCTCGAAAACCACACAACGTAGGAAAGCGCGTGCGACGAATCATGTTGGACACCTCCGCCGCTACGGAGCGCGAATGCTCTGGCATCCGGGTCATCGTCGGCACTATTCTCATGGACCCATGGACAAAGACGATCGACCGACGGTGCGAACGGCACGCCACGGTGACGAGTCAGAGATTCGCTGGTGCGTTGACACTGCGTACTCGCCTTATGTCGCGCTGATTGGAAAACCGCCGGCTCCGATGCTCGATGACTACGAGCGTCTCGTGAAGGCGGGCGTCGTTCGAGTGTCTACACGGGCAGGTCGAATCGAGGGAGTCATCGTTATGTGGCCAGAAGACGACCACCTCTACGTCGACAACATCGCGGTCAGAGCCGACGCCCAAGCCGCTGGTGTCGGCACAGCGCTTCTGGCCGAAGCGGACCATGAGGCGGCGCTCATGGGGCGAGTTGAGATTAGGCTCTACACCAACGCAGCGATGACATCGAACATCCACTATTACGCTCGAAGGGGATTCGTCGAGACGCACCGTGGTTTGGATTGCGGCTACGAGCGCGTCTACTTCTCAAGGCGCCTCAGCCCGCCGATCGCTAGTTAGTGAGCGTCATTTGCTTACACGCAAGGCTGCGTTGATCAGGGCGGTGTGGGCCGAGGCTGCAGGGAAGTTGCCAAGGCCACGTCGTTGATCGGGGTCGTACTGCTCGCTCAGGAGCCCGGTCGGACCACTTTGCTGCTCGAATTTCGTGAAGAGCGCAACTGCTTCGTCATGTCGCCCGACGGCG
>RCMY010003200.1_pt1 | contig 14564 bp, 13 predicted proteins | sample 2041341 | NCBI WGS metagenome assembly RCMY01 (sample SAMN09708234, study PRJNA481090) | Marine sediment metagenome, whole genome shotgun sequencing project.
ATCTGCTTGTTGTAAAACTTCTTCTTTAGAAATGGTTTTAATATCAAAATTAACGGATTGTCCGTCAAAGAAATCCAGTGAAAGCGTTGCTTTTTCAATAAATGGATCGAAAGCAATAACTTTCATTCCAATACCTAAACCAACTTTTGCTGTTGCTTGACCAATTCTTCCAAAACCTAAAATACCTAAAGTTTTACCTTTTAATTCGACCCCTTTGGCATAGGCTTTTTTCAAATCTTTAAATTTTGTATCTCCTTCTAAAGGCATATTTTGGTTAGAATCGTGTAAAAAACGAACCATCCCGAACAAATGAGCAAAAACCAATTCGGCCACAGAATGAGAAGAAGCTGCAGGCGTATTGATTACTTTTAAACCTTTGTTTCTGGCATAATCTACATCAATATTATCCATACCAACACCTCCGCGACCAATAATTTTTAAAGACGGACAAGCATCGATCAACTCTTTTCTTACTGTAGTTGCACTTCTCACCAATAAGACGGTGATATTATTTTCATTAATAAAATTGGCTAATTGTTCTTGAGCAACGGTTTTTAAGAGTACTTCAAAACCGGCATTTTTCAAGGCAACAACGCCTGAGGTTGCAAGACCATCATTTGCTAAAACTTTCATGGTAATTATTTTTTAATTATTACTAATTTCTTAAAACGCTAAAAGCACATCGCGCCAAAGCGATTATTTTTTCTTTTTCGTGATATAATTTAACATCAACTTTTACGATTCTTTTGCCACTTTTAATGACTTCCGCTTCAGCGAAAATATCTTTTGGTTCAGAGCCGTGTAAAAAATCAACGCGTATATCAATGGTGCTTACTTTTTCGTCAACGGCATGCATGGTAGTCATGGCAGCAATACCACCGGCTGTATCGGCAATACTTGCTTGAAAACCTCCATGCCAGCGCTTTTGAATAAAATCACCAATAAACTCTTCCCGAAAAGGGATATGTATTTTTGTAAATCCGTTTTTTAGTTCAAGAATTTTCAAACCTAGCAATTTATTTGCTGGCATTTGATTTTCGATAACATCTTTTAAAAAATCGAATTTAATTGCATCACTCATTCTATACTATACTTTTTTCATAATATCAACTAAAACCTGAACACTTTCAATTGGCATAGCGTTGTAAATACTTGCTCTGTAACCTCCTACAGATCGATGCCCTTTGAGACCATTAATTCCGGCCTCTTTGCACATTTGGTCAAAAACTTCCTTTTTACTTTCATCCGTTAGCAAAAAAGTTACATTCATGTTCGAACGATCTTCTTTTGCAGCAGAACCTTGAAAAGAAGGGTTTCTGTCAATTTCATCGTACAATAAAGATGCTTTTGCGATATTTTTCTTTTCAATAGCTTCAACACCGCCCAGATCTTTTAACCATTGCAAGGTCAACATAGAAACATATACCGGGAAAACAGCTGGCGTGTTAAACATACTATCTTTGCCGATATGTACTTGATAATCTAACATTGAAGGAATTTTTCTTCCGGTTTTACCTAAAATACTGTCTTTTACAACAACTAATGTAGTTCCTGCAGGTCCCATATTTTTTTGCGCTCCGGCATAGATCAAATCAAATTGTGAAAAGTCTAATTTTCTTGAAAATATATCGGAACTCATATCACAAACCAACAAAGCATCTGTTTTAGGAAACTCTTTAAATTGGGTTCCGTAAATGGTGTTGTTGCTTGTAAAATGCACATAATCAACATCTTTTGGTACGCTATAGTTTTTAGGTATATAACTAAAGTTTTTATCTTTTGAACTTGCAATTACTTCGATATCACCTAAAAGTTTTGCTTCTTTAATAGCGGCAGTACTCCAGGCGCCTGTATCTAAATAAGCTGCTTTCCCGTTTTCTTTTAATAAGTTATAAGGAGTCATTAGAAACTCTAAACTTGCTCCTCCTTGTAAAAATAAGGCGGAATAACCTTTATCTTTTAATCCTAATAATTCCAAAGCCAAATCTCTTGCTTTGTCCATTACGGCAACAAAATCAGCACTTCGGTGCGAAATTTCGATCAGGGATAAATCTAAATTATTGAAATTAAGTATTGCTTCTGAGGCTTGTTTTAAGACTTCTTGTGGTAAGATACAAGGTCCGGCACTAAAATTATGTTTCTTCATGATTTAGGTTTTTTAAACTACAAAATTGCCGATTTTCTTTTAGATTATCGGTATAAATCGCTTAAAATTTACATTAATTTTTCATGTATTGTTGATAAGTATTAAGAGGCTGTGAAGGATGTCTATTTTTCGTTCCATTTTCATGGATTTCTCTATAAAAGGAGTTATTTTTGCAATTATGCCTTGGTAACATTTCACAATAAACATTCCATTTTGAATAACTTTTGCACTTTATGTCATTTTAGTGTAACAAAGTAACCTGTTCAGGCGTCTTGTACAATAACTAAAGTAAATCAAAAACTCTTTTTTCATGTTCGACATAGATCGGTGGCAAGAAATATTTGATGCCCTACACAAAAATAAACTGCGTACTTTTTTGACGAGTCTTTCTGTGGCTTCTGGTATTTTTATTTTAGTGATCTTATTAGGTTTCGGACAAGGAATGCAAAATGGTATTCAAAAAGAGTTTGAAAATGATGCGACAAATCGTATTTGGGTTTGGTCGCAAACTACCACAAAAGAATACAAAGGTTTAAATCCGGGTAGAAGAATTCGCTTAGAAAATCAAGATCTCGATTATATAAACAGCGCCTACCAAGACGAGCTAGATAGCCGTTCTGGTGTGGTGTATGTCAGAGCAAATTCCATTAATTACAAACAAGAATCTGTAGCATATTCTGTGCAAGGTGTGAGTCCGGGTTACCAATTTATTGAAAATCAAGAATTGGTCACAGGGCGCTATTTAAATCAAACCGATATAGATAACTTTGCTAAAGTTGTCGTGGTAAGCAATAAGATTCAACGAGAATTGTTCAAATCAGGAGAAGATCCTTTACAGGAATTTATTCAAATTTCAGGCATCAATTTTAAAGTTATTGGCATTTATAGTGATCGTGGTGGAGAACGAGAAGAAGATCGTTTTTTTATCCCTAGAACAACAGCACAACGTGTTTTTAATGGTTCAAATACTTTAAATAATTTAGCTTTTACCTTGCAGCCTGAAGATAATTTCGAAAAGGCGGTTGCAGTTTCCAACAAGTTTAAAAATGAAATGTTACAACATTTGCGAGAAGCACATGTTGTTTCACCCGAAGATGAAAGTGCCATCAATGCGTTTAACACGTTAGATGAAGCCAAAAAGTTTTATGTTTTAAATAATAATATTGCCTTTTTCTTCTGGTTTGTAGGTATTTGTACCATTATTGCCGGAGTGGTCGGTGTAAGTAATATCATGTTGATTGTGGTAAAAGAACGTACGAAAGAAATCGGAATTCGAAAAGCACTTGGTGCGCAACCCTGGTCTATTATTGGAATGGTCTTACAAGAAGCAATTTTTGTAACTTCTATTGCTGGTTTTACAGGATTGATCTTAAGTATGGGATTATTAGAATTAGTTGGACCAAATATTGAAGTGGATTATATTTTAAATCCTTCGGTGAATTTTAGAACAGCCGTAATTATGGTTTTTGTATTGATAATTGCTGGTGCTCTTGCTGGTTTTTTTCCGGCATATCGAGCAGCGCATATCAAACCAATTGAAGCCTTGCGCGACGAATAAAGTAAAAAGATGTTTAACAGAGATAAATGGAACGAAATTTTAGAAGTACTAACCAGCAATTGGTTACGTACTGTCTTGACTGCGTTTGGCGTCTTTTGGGGTATTTTTATTCTAATTTTATTATTGGCTGCAGGAAAAGGATTTGAAAACGGAGTAAAACAAGATTTTGGAGATATCGCAACCAATACCATGTTTATGTGGACGCAAACAGTTACAAAATCATATTTGGGAATGCCAAAAGGGAGACGTTTTAATTATGATTTAGACGATGTTACGGATATTCGCCAAAATGTGCCGAACCTGCGTTATATTTCGCCAAGAAATCAGTTGGGAGGTTTTAACGGATCGAACAATGTAGTTCGAGGATTGAATACCGGTGCTTTTGATGTTTACGGAGATTATCCTGAATTTATTCGGCAAGAGCCAATGGATATTACCCAAGGTAGATTTATTAATTATGGCGATATCAATGAAAAGAGAAAAGTCGCTGTTATTGGCGATGGCGTTGTAAAAAGTCTTTATGATATCGGCGAAGAAGTTGTGGGTACCTATATCAAGATTCAAGGCGTTAATTTTATGGTGATTGGTTCGTATAAAAAGAAAAGTTCTGGTGGGAATAGTGAAGAACAGCAAAAACAAATATTTATTCCATTTACCTCATTTTCACAGGCTTTTAATATGGGAAATCGAGTAGGATGGATGGCAATTACTGCGGAAGACGGAACTCCCATTACCAGTATCAAGCAGCAAATTTTTGATGTGGTAAAAAAGAATCATAAAATTCATCCGGAAGATGAGCGTGCGGTCGGTCATTTTGATTTATTCGAACAGTATAATCGGGTAGAGAGTTTGTTTACCGCCTTAAAAGTAATCGCCTATTTTGTTGGGGTTTTAGTTTTACTTTCGGGCGTAATTGGCGTAAGTAATATTATGTTGATTGTGGTAAAAGAACGTACCAAAGAAATAGGAATTCGCAGAGCGCTGGGCGCATCACCCGGAAATATTCGAGGCCAGATTTTGGTTGAATCGGTATTTTTAACCATAATTTCCGGAATGTTAGGCATTGTTTTTGGTGCCGTGTTTATTTATGTTATTAATTATGTATTGGGTATGGTCGACCCAATTGAAATGTTTGCCAACCCAAGTGTGAATATTGGGGTAGTGCTCATAGCTTTGACCATTTTAATAGTTTCCGGATTGTTGGCAGGCTTGATTCCTGCTCAAAATGCCATTCGAATAAAACCTGTAGATGCCTTAAGAACCGAATAAAAATATAATTTAAAGTCCATGAAAAAATCAGTAACAATTTTCATTTTAATTTTCATCGTTGTCGCATTTGCCGGCGCCATGTTTTACTTATACTCAAAAAATATAGAAGATCCGGTGGTGTATAAAACCGAAAAGGCTTCTAAGCAAACCATCATTAAAAAAACGGTTGCAACAGGTAGTATTTTACCCTTAGAAGAAGTTCTTATCAAGCCAAATATTTCTGGGGTTATTGAAGAAATATATGTCGAAGGTGGCGATATTTTAAAAGCCAACGATCTCATTGCCAAGATTCGTGTAATTCCGAATTTATCGGCTTTGAATAATGCGAAAAATTCAATTAATACGGCAAAGATAGCCTTAGAAGACCAAAAGCGCAATTACGATCGACAAAGCTCACTTTTTAATAAAGGGGTGATTTCAAAACAAGATGTAGAAAAAGCACAAGTGACCTATGAGCAAGCGGTTCAATCGTTCAATGCTGCCAATCAAAATTACGATATTGTAAAAACAGGTTCTACAAAAGGCTTGGGAAGTTCTGCAAATACGTTAATTCGATCTACCGTTTCCGGGATGGTTTTAGAAATGCCGGTAGAAGTTGGTAATCAGGTGATTGAAAGTAATACTTTTAATGAAGGCACCACGATAGCCACTTTGGCCGATGTGAATAAAATGATTTTTGAAGGAAAAGTCGATGAATCGGAAGTGGGTAAAATTAAAGAAGGACTCCCTTTAGAAATTACCGTAGGAGCCATTGAAAATGCAAAATTTGATGCGATTCTAGATTATATCGCTCCCAAAGGAAAATTGGAAAACGGTGCAATTCAATTTGAAATAAAAGGAACTCTTACCAAACAAGATTCTACTTTTATTCGTGCAGGTTTAAGTGCGAATGCCTCTATTATTTTAGCTAGAGCAGATAGTGTTTTGTCTATTAAAGAAGCATTGGTACAATTCGACCCAAAAACAAAAGCATCGTTTGTCGAAATTAAAAAAGGAGAAAAAGAATTCGAAAGAAAAGATGTTACTTTAGGCATTAGCGATGGTATTAACGTCGAAATTAAAGACGGTCTGACCGCGGAAGATGAAATCAAAGTATGGAATGAAATCAAAGCAATGGGCGGGAATTAAGCATCTTTTGAGACAGATTTAATCAAGGTGCTGCCTTAGGTTTTTCGTTGCAATTGTCATTCCTGTAAAGGTTATTTAATTCGAGTGATCTCATTCTATTAGAACGACATGGTTTACTTTAAGAAAGAGGCAGATTAACTACTGCGGTCAAAATGACATTATTCTTTTTGCTTTTTTTCTTAATGAATCCAGAACAAGGGCACTGAAAAAAGTATTTTTTATTTTACAAGATTTTTATAAAAATGAGAATTTGAAACAATAATTTCTTGCCAAAAGTTTCATACTCGTGAACTTTTTGTTTGAAGTTGCTCTAACAATCTTTTAAAACGATTGTTTTGAGGTTGATTATTTTTAGTTGAAAACCGTTTTTCCGGGTGTAGAATATTTTTTACTGTCAATCACTAAAACCCAGTCATGACCTTTGCCGTTGCTTGGAGCTTCAATGGCAACACGATCAGATTTTTTGAGATTTTTTCCGGCATAACAATTTCCGGTTCTTGGGTCGAACCACCAAGTAGATAATTTATTAGCCGATAGCGAAGTTAAATCTAAATATTGACTTCCTCCTTGAGGTAAATAAATCATGACATAGCTACCATTGTAATCTCTAATGGCACTTACATGATTCATCGTTTCATTTTGTGTCCCGATTATCATCGATTGATCAGGCATTCTTGTCAGAAATGGTCGGGAAAGCATCAAGTTTTTTAAATGTTTCACTTGATTAGCCATGGGTAAATCTAAGGCTTCCTTCCAAGGTCGTAAAGGTTGGTTAATGGGTGTTTTATCCAAAGAATACATTTGCCAAACGTCATGACAACCATAAGATTGTCCGAATGCACCTGCAAAAACATTCCAATACATGATACGTCTGATATCCTGAGGAATACTATAACCCAATTCTTTGGCATTAAAACAATTAGGATGATCTTCATACAGCGGTTCTCCATCGACAACCGGTTTTATTGGTAAACGATTATAATCATTAGTAATAAGATCATAAGTACCTTGATTTGGGCAGTGTCCTGTTTGGTGCATGTTGAAATCCAACCAATCCTTTTGGTGAAACCAAGTGGAAGATCCTCCATCGGAATTAGGTTGAGGATGAAAACTCATAAATGTCTTATCATAGCCTCCACAGCCCTCAGCAATACCTTCAGCCATTTCATTCCAAACTTCTACATCTGTACTTTTTTTACGCGGATTTCTATCTCCACCAACTATCCATATAATATTATCATCATTACGATATCTTTTTCCAATCCATTTACCATAATATCTGGCATTTTCAACGGTAAATATTTCAGGACCAACACCCCAAGTCTCTTTGTATAATTTATCTCCCCAAGTTGGTAACAAGGCAATATAAAGTCCTAATTCATCCGCTTTTTTAATAATGTAATCTACATGTTCAAAATATTTTTCATTTGGTTGTAACGGATTAGAATCCACTAATGGAATTTCTCCATAAGGGTTTGGAGTTTTTAAACCATCCAATTCGGCAAGTGCAACGGCTTGAATTACATTGAACCCTTGTGAGGCTCTTTTTTTTAAATACATTTCTGCCTCTTCTCTGTCACATCGGTGAAATAATTCCCAAGCAGTGTCAGCCAACCAAAAAAATGGTTTTCCATCTTTTGTTATTACGCTGTGTCCATTTTCATGAACAAATAATTGTTGTGCATTTAGAGTGAAGGCATACAAAAATAGAATTGCAAAGGTGAAAAATCGTTTCATTTTGATTAGTTATAATAATTCTTTAAGATAATTACAGCTTAGAGTAAGCGCCGTAAGTCAATCATACAAAGTTTGTTTATTGCACAAGATACTTAAAAAGTTAAAAATTTTCAATCTTTTTCATTAACTGTTTGTATGCAATTCAAATAGAACTATGAAAAAAAATAAAAGTTTTTAGAATTCTGTTTAGGGAGGTATAATTTCTTGCTCATTTAATACAGTATTGTTCCTGATCGGTTATATAGCTTGTTTTATTTGTGCTATATCTATAAAAAAAACCGAGAACTTTCGTTTCGGTTTTTTAGTTTATGTAGCGAGAACGAGAATTGAACTCGTGACCTCCGGGTTATGAATCCGACGCTCTAACCATCTGAGCTACCTCGCCATTTACAGGTTTCTTTTATAATTTAAAACAAACAATCGGTTCTATCTCTTTTGCATTTTAGAGATAATAATCCTTTATTTTTAACTATGAAATAGGATGCCGTTTTTCGGTTTGCAAATATAAAAACAAATTCAATTGCTACAAGAAAACTGAGAGAAAAATTTAAATAAAAAATTTTTTTAAGAATGAGATAATATATATATTGCCTACGTTAAAAAAAAGGAACAATGCCAAACAAAGTAAAAGTTGAATTAGAATTTCCTATCCACGCTTCGCCAGCTTTTTTATACCAATATCTGTCGACTCCTGACTCTTTAGGCGAGTGGTTTGCTGATAATGTGAATTCGAGAGGTAAAATGTTTACCTTTATATGGAATGGATCAGAGGAAGTTGCTGAAAGATTGTCGCAAAAGAATGACGATTTCATAAAGTTTAAATGGGTAGAAGACGAGGATGAAGAAACTTATTTCGAGTTTAAAATTCAAGTAGATGCTTTAACAAAGGATGTTTCTTTGATTGTAACAGATTTTGCCGAGGAAGATGAAGTAGATGAATCTAAAATGTTTTGGGAAAATCAAATTGGTGAATTAAAACATACGATTGGAGGATAATCGAATAATTTAGTTAAATATACAGAGCCTTGATTTTATCAGGGCTTTTTTTTGTGCTATTTTTGCAATTCTTTATAATATGATGTGATAAAATGATAAATTTTAACGAACAAATCTTACCCAAAGAAGAATTAAGTTTAAGCTATCGGAATAGAGCCTTTAAATACGGTGATGCAGTTTTTGATACTTTAAAATGCGAAAACAATAAAATTGCATTTTTAGAAGAGCATTATTTTAGAATTATGTCTTCTATGAGAATGCTACGCATGCAAATTCCGATGAATTTTACACTGGAATATTATGAGCAAGAAATTAATAAAGTAATCGAGGCAAATTCCTTAATGGAAAATGCGCGTATTCGGGTTACTATTTATAGAAAGGATGGAGGTTTCTATCTTCCTAAAACTAATGAAATCGATTTTTTAATAGAAGTTTCTACTTTGGTTTTAAAAAAATACGAATCCTGTGAAATAGAACTTTTTAAAGATTTTCCGATATATTCGGGATTGCTTTCTACCATAAAAACAACCAATAAAATGGTACACGTTTTGGCAAGCATATTTGCTTCGGAATACGATTACCAAAATTGTATTCTCATCAATGAAAAAAAGAATGTTGTAGAAGCAATGAATTCCAACCTTTTTGTTATTAAAGGCTTGTCCATTATTACGCCACCATTAACAGAAGGTTGTTTGAACGGAATTATCCGTAAAAAAATAATAGAACTCCTTCAAAAAAGCGAAAAATACAGTTTGGAAGAAAAAGCAATTTCTCCATTTGAGTTGTTAAAAGTAGATGAGGTATTTTTGACCAATTCTATTTCGGAAATTCAATCTGTGACGAAGTACCGCAAAAAAAACTATCGAACAGAAATAACGGAAGATGTAAGAAAAATGTTTGCCGCAATAAAATAGAGGAGGAATTGTAATTAGAAGTTATTTAGTTAATTTAAACTAGGATTTTTTGGTGCATTCGCCCAAAGTGGATAAATGCCGCCGAATTTAATCAGCTCATTTTTCCAAAAATTATTGTGACCAACTTCTAACAAATTATTAAATTCATTATCAATTACCAACCAAGAGGTAGATAGCATTTCATCTTCCAATTGTTCTTTGCTCCATCCGGAATAACCGAGAAAAAATCGAATATCATTATCAGAAACAACATTCTCTTTCAAAAGGTCTTGTACCGATTCGAAGTCACCACCCCAAAAAATACCATTCCCGATTTCAATACTTTCCGGAATGAGTTCGGGTATTTTATGCACAAAATAGAGATTGTTTTCTGAAACTGGACCTCCAAAATAAACGGTAAGTGAAGAGTCAATTTCTGGAAGGATATCATTAATGGTGTATGGCGAAGGCTTGTTAAAGATAAATCCGACGGAACCTTTATCGCTGTGTTCAGAAAGTAAAATCACAGAACGATTGAACGAACTATCACATAAAATCGATGGTTCTGCTATTAGTAATTTTCCTTTTGCAAGTTTTTTGGTTGCCATATTTTTATTTTATACCGTTTAAATATACAATAAAATAGTATATAAAAAAACTCTCTTTAATTTAAAGAGAGTTTTAAGATATAATCAGTAAATAACTAATGATTAGTTAACTGCATCTTTTAATTCAGTACCTGCTTTGAACTTTACAACCGTTCTTGCTGGAATTTTAATAGTTGCTCCTGTTTGAGGATTTCTACCGTCTCTTGCAGCTCTTTGACCTACTGAAAAAGAACCAAAACCTACTAAAGAAATTTTATCTCCTTTTTTAAGAGTGCTTTTTACGTTAGTCATCATTGAATCTAAAGCTTTGCCAGCAGCAGCTTTTGAAATTCCCGCGTCTGCAGCCATTGCTTCAATTAAATCTGATTTGTTCATAATTTAAAATGTTTAAATTGGTTAAATATTAAATTTGCCTTTCTATAGCGTAACAAATATAGATTTTATAAGGGTTTACGCAAGTTTTCCGCTTTAAAATATTCTATTTTGTTAATAATTTGAATGAAATTGTTGATAAAGTGGCTGTATTTAGGCATACTTTAAAGAAATACCCTTTAAAATAAAGACTTTAGAGCATTTTAGCATCTCCTGAAAAAGCAAACCCGTTAGATAAACTTTTGGCATCCATTCTTCTTTTTCCAGCAATTTTTAGTTCTAAAATATTGATATAACCTCCTTTAACGGCAACTTTGATTTCTTTTTTAGTTGCAAAGACTTTTCCAATTTCATAATCGTGCAATTCTTCTATAATTTGCGTTTCATAAATTTTCGCTTCAATTTTTTCTTCCTTATTATATAAGGTAGTCCAAGCTGCGGGATATGGACTCAATCCACGAATCTTATTATAAATGTTTAGTTTAGAATCTTTCCAGTCAATGGTGCTGTTTTCTTTGGTTAGTTTTGGTGCTGGTTTGGTATCTTCTAAAAGTTGCTCATTTGTAGTGAAATTTCCATTTTCGAGGAGATTGACAGTTTGTACAACCAGATTTGCACCAACTTGCATCAGTTCATCGTGTAAATCCCCAGCCGAATAATTTTGAGGAATTGCAACTTCCTCTTGCAGCAAGATTGCGCCGGTATCTATATTTTCGTTGATAAAAAAAGTAGTTACACCTGTTTTTGTTTCTCCATTAATTATAGCCCAATTGATTGGTGCAGCACCGCGGTAATCGGGTAGAAGTGAAGCATGTAAATTAAAAGTGCCTAATTTTGGCATATTCCAAACTACTTTTGGAAGCATTCTAAAAGCTACCACAATTTGAATATCGGCTTGCAAAGCTTTTAAATCCTCTAAAAACTGCTCATTTTTCAAATTAGTTGGTTGTAAAATTAGCAAATCATGTTCCAGAGCAAATGTTTTTACAGCGGATTGTTGCATTTTTCTTCCTCTACCGGCAGGCTTGTCGGGCGCGGTAATAACACCAACAACTTGATATTTATGTTCGATTAAAGCTTTTAATGTCTCCACGGCAAAATCAGGAGTCCCCATAAAAACGATGCGCAAATTCTTCATGACGTAACTTTTTCAAATTTATTTTGCAAAGTTATGCGTAAAGCATTTTTTTCTACCAATAATTCTAAAGTTTTTAAGATGTTTTTTTCGTCAAAAGCAAGTTTTTGAAAGATGTCATCCGCTGTAAGTTCATTATTTTTATCGAATAATTTAAGAATTTGAATTGCAATTTCTTGGAAATCATTTTTTTTATTTTTCTTCTTTTCAGAAGCGCATACATCACAGAGTCCACATTTTTGGCTATTCTTTTCTCCGAAATACGTCAGTAATTGAATATTTCGGCAAACGGTATTATTCGTAACATATTCAATAACATCTTTTAATTTTTTAATTTTTATGGTGTTTTTTGATGTGATGTTTCTCGAAATTTGATGCATGGCAAAGGCGTCTTCACGAGGTACTAAAAATCGCAATTGTGCATTATTGTTGGATTTATTGTAAAGAATGATTTTATCATCTTGCAATTGTTGTAATAATTGTATAGTTTGATATTTCGGTAGCTGTAATTTTTTCGCAATATAACCTTCATTGATTGCAATAAACTGTTCAAATGTGCCACCATAATTTCGTAAAATTATTTTAAGTAATTTCTCTAATTTGGGATGTGATTTCTCATAATCAAATAAATAGCGATTCGATACGATTATTTTAAGAGAAGATTTTTTATTCCCAAATTGTTGAATTTCCAATATATTTTCATTTTCAAATGTACTGATGGCATTGAAAGTTTTTAAAATTGGCAATTGGTATTTTGTACAAAAATCTTGTAAGTTAAAAGCGAAGGTGTTATCAGAAAATTCTCCTGGACTGATCTCAAAATATTGGTTCAATTTGATATAGACTACACTACAAAAGGCGGGATCGGCAATTCCTTTTGTTAAAAATTCTTCACTTTCAAAAATGGTATGCTCGTTGTACAATAAAAAAGCAAATGATTTTTTCTGATCTCTTCCGGCTCTTCCAACTTCTTGCATATAATTTTCAATGCTACTGGGAATGTGCATGTGAATAACCGTCCGAACATTAGCTTTATCGATACCCATGCCAAAGGCATTTGTCGCAACCATAATAGGGTAGGTTTCGTTCGTCCAATTCATTAAAGCTTGTAATTTTTCGTCATTGGTTAAGCCACCGTGGTAATAATTGCTTTTAAAATTTGTACTGATTAGGTAGTTTGATATCTGAATGCAACTTTTTCTTGTATTGGTGTATATGATGACGGGCTCCGTGAAATTTAGAAGTACTTTTTGCAACTTATCAAAAATCCGTTCTGTTTTTAGAATGTGATAAACCAAGTTGTTTCGTTCGAAAGATTTTTTAAAAACCTTCAAATTATCCAACTGTAAATTTTCAGTAATATCTTCCAAAACCTGTGGCGTAGCTGATGCGGTTAAGGCAATAAAATTTACTTCGGGATGCAACTCTTTTAAGATGGGAATTTTTAAATAAGCCGGACGAAAATCATGACCCCATTGTGAAATACAATGTACTTCATCAATGGCAATTAGGTTAACGGGAAGCTGACTAATTTTTTCTTGGATAAATTCGGATTGCAGTTTTTCAGGAGAAATATATAAAAATTTAAAATCTCCAAATATCAGATTATCAAAAGCTTGAATTGCTTCATCTTCACTATATTTTGAAGTAAGAGCAATTGCTTTAATCCCTTTTTTTTTCAATGCCATAACCTGATCTTCCATCAAAGCAATCAAGGGAGAAATCACAATGCAAACACCATCTTGTAACAATGCAGGAATTTGAAAACACAATGATTTACCAGCCCCGGTTGGTAATAAAGTCAAAACATTTTCATGGTTTAAAACTGCGTCAATGATTTCTTTTTGTAGGGATCGAAATTCAGAATGGTTCCAATATTTTTTTAAAATTGCTAGTGCTGAATCCATATTATAAGTTGATGGAATTCAAAATAAAATGAATTCTTTTTTCAACAGTTCCTAAAGGCACCTCCGTAATGGCATAATTAAGTTCTCGATACGTTTTTTTTAAATGGTTATGAATAGCAACCGATTGCTCAAAACTTTCATAACGTTCCTCATCTTCCAAATAAATTTCTTCCCACGGAGGTAACATAAAAACGTGTTGGTATCGATATTTTTTACTCATTTTTATATAATTATCCGGATAATCAACTCCTAAATAATTCATATAACCATGAACATCCGGAATTCCGCGATCAAAAAAAATAAGCTTGGCGTTTTGTTCTGTTGCTTTAATAAATTGATTTTCGCGTGCGTCTAAAATGAGCTGGCTAAAAAGCAATGGCTTCTTTAAAAAAAGTTGATCTATTCCGTTTTTTTTTGCTTCGATGGTAATTTGTCTTGAAATTTCAGGCATACAAACAAAATCTCGCTTTATCAAGGCTTCTACTATGGTTGACTTTCCTGTTCCGGGTCCACCGGTAATTACAATTTTTTGTTGCATAAATGGATTAACTCTCTTAGCTATTAAAATTCAAAATTAAGAAAATAATAATTGTAAATTTGCATTGTATAAATATCTAAATAATTTTCTACATGAATAAGGAAACCGAGTTTTATGAAAAATTAAAGAAGAGATTAGAAGAAACAACTACTTTTCCTACACAATATTTATTCAAATTTATTATCCCTACAGAGGATCAAAAATTTAAGGAAATTGAGAATATTTTCAATAATTTAGGTGCTGTTATCGACTCGAAGCCTTCCAGCGGTGGAAAATA
>RCMY010003201.1_pt1 | contig 14563 bp, 12 predicted proteins | sample 2041341 | NCBI WGS metagenome assembly RCMY01 (sample SAMN09708234, study PRJNA481090) | Marine sediment metagenome, whole genome shotgun sequencing project.
CACGAAGCCAAGGAAGCAGGCAGTCCCAGCGTCGAGATCTGGGGAACCGGCTCGGCTATGCGGGAGTTCCTCCACGTCGACGACCTTGCTGACGCACTGCTGTTTCTGTTGGAGCACTACGACGGTCTGCAGCACGTCAACGTGGGCACTGGCGAGGACCAGAGCATACGCGATCTCGCCAACCTGATTGGTGAAGTGGTTTACCCCGAAGCCGAACTGGTATGGGATACCTCCAAGCCCGATGGAACGCCCCGCAAGGTGATGGATGTGACCAAGCTGCACAACCTTGGCTGGAAGCACAGCATCGAGCTGCGCCAGGGACTCATCGACACCTACCAGTGGTTCATCGACCACTATGACGACGCCCGCGGTATAGCCGCATAGAGACCCGATCTGCGTCGCTTACCTGCGCGCGCATCCCCACTTTCCAACACCCATGGAGCGAAAATGAAGGTTGTAATCCTGGCCGGTGGTTTCGGCAGCCGCCTGAGCGAAGAAACCGTCAACAAGCCAAAGCCCTTGGTTGCCATCGGCGGCAAACCGATTCTTTGGCACATCATGAAGCACTATGCCGCCCACGGCTTTGATGACTTCCTGATCGCATTGGGCTACAAGGGCGATGCGATCAAGCAGTACTTTGCCGAGTACGCGACCCTCGCCAGCGACCTGACCGTCAACCTTGCGGCGAACAAGATCATCCGACACACCCAGGAACCTGACGAGCAGTGGAATGTGGGCTTGATCGATACCGGCCTCCACACTCATACCGGCGGACGAATCCGGCGTTTGGCGCCGCACTTTGACGGCACGTTCATGGCGACCTATGGCGACGGCGTGTGCGATGTCAACCTCGAGGAATTACTTGATTTTCATCGAAGCCATGGAAAGCTCGCCACACTCACAGCGGTTCGTCCGCCCGCTCGTTTCGGCGCTCTAGAGTTCGACGGCGACGCAATCACCAGTTTCAGCGAGAAACCGCAAACGGGGGAGGGCTGGATCAACGGCGGCTACTTCGTGCTGGAGCCCGAGGTGCTGGACTACATAGATTCCGACCAGACAGACTTCTCCGGTTCCCCGCTGGCCAACCTCGCCAAGGACGGGCAGTTGATGGCCTACCGCCACGAAACGTTTTGGCAGTGCATGGACACCCTGCGCGACAAGGAACTGCTCGAATCCCTGTGGGACGGCGGCGACGCCCCCTGGAACAACTGGCAGCAGTAATGGGCGCCCCCGACCTCGGCAGCCCCAGTGCTCTCCCGCGCGATGCCGGTGCTCTCCTGGACGGTGCCTTTGGCGACTTTTATCGGGGAAAGAACGTACTAGTCACGGGGCACACCGGATTCAAGGGCAGTTGGGTCACCGAGTGGCTGCTTGGCCTTGGAGCCAATGTCACTGGGTACGCGTTGGATCCGGTCAATAGCACCGACCTCTACCACCGCCTCGGGCTCGCCTCACGAATCACGCGGGACGAGCGCGGGGACCTTGCCGACCTAGACCGCCTCGTCCAACTCGTAGCCGACGTGCGACCCGATGTTGTGCTGCACCTTGCCGCCCAACCGCTGGTGCGACTTTCCTATGAGTCCCCCGTGGAAACCTTTGCCACCAACGTGATGGGCAGCATCCACGTCTTGGAGGCCGTGCGCCGCTCCGCCCACATCTGCTCAGTCGTGATGATCACCACCGATAAGTGCTACGCAAATCGTGAGTGGTTGAGCAGCTATCGCGAGCAGGATGCGATGGGCGGGCACGACCCATACAGCGCCAGCAAGGGCGCCGCTGAACTGGCAATCGATTCCTATCGCTCGTCGTATTTTGCGGGCGCCGATAGCCCGGTGCAGTTGGCCTCTGGACGAGCTGGCAATGTTATTGGCGGAGGTGACTGGGCGCCGGATCGAATCGTGCCGGACTGCATCCGTGCCATTCAGGCGGGGAAACCGGTAGCGGTTCGAAATCGAACCGCTACTCGTCCTTGGCAGCACGTTCTCGAACCGCTTTCGGGGTACCTCTGGATCGGCGCCGTGCTGGCAAACCCCGATCTCGTCGGCTACGACACTCCTGATCCCTTCGCCGGTGGATTCAACTTCGGACCGGCGTTGACGTCGAATCGAACAGTCGCAGATCTGGTCGAGGAACTTATTCGTCATACGGGGGGATCCTGGGAGGATCACAGCGATCCCGGCGCTCCGCATGAGGCCTCCAAGCTAAACCTTGCTATCGACAAGGCTTTTCATCTCCTTCAATGGTCGCCGGTATGGGATTTCGAAACCACCCTTGCGGCGACCGCCAGTTGGTACACCACGGCAGCCACGTCGGGGAATGAGCCTGAGCTCACCCGGGTGCAGATTGCCAATTACGTCGAAGCTGCCCGGGCGTGTGCCCTGCGGTGGGCGGCCAAGGCCTAGCGTGTAATGCAGTTCCAGGAAACACCCATCGCAGGCTGCTTCGTTGCATCTCTCGACCTGATCGAGGACGAACGGGGCTACTTCGCACGGGCCTGGTGCGGCGATGAACTCGCCGTTGTGGGGGCCGCGGACTCTGTGGCCCAGATCAATATGAGTCAGTCCGCTGACCGCGGACTCATCCGGGGCTTTCATTGGCAGGAGGCGCCCCATGGCGAAGCGAAGTTTGTTCGCTGTATCCAGGGTGCGATTTTTGATGTGTGCGCTGACGTGCGCCCGGATTCGCCCACCTTTGGGTCATGGTTCGGCGTTGAGCTGACCCCCACAAATCGCCATGCGCTGGTTGTGCCCGAGCGTTGTGCGCATGCCTACCAGGCCCTGGAGGTCAATAGCGAGGTGCTCTACCTCACCAACACCGGCTATGCCCCGGGTGCCGAACGGGGAATGGCCTGGGATGATCCATTCTTCTCGGTGTCGTGGCCGGTGGTCGATGGAGTTTCTGTGAGTGACAAGGATGGCTCATGGCCAGCCTTCGTCCCGCCGACCGAGTGACTGCAGGCCAGTGCAAAGCGTCGGCGGCGCGGCGCTAGCCACCGGTCCCCGACGACGTCGATCCGGCTGCGCTAGCTAACTGGACTTCACGGGAGGTTCAATCAGCGTTGGCTTGTTGCGAAGCAGTTTGAACGCAAAACCAGGGAGGTTGAGCACGTAGCGGCGCCAGAGGCGTTTGGGCTCCATCACTAGGCGGAACAGCCACTCGAACCCCGATCGCTGGATGAAGCGCGGCGCCTGCGGGACGCGGCCGGTCAGCATGTCATAGGCCGCACCGATCCCGATCAGCGCCGGGGCATCTAGTTCAGACCGGATGTCGTCCATCCAGAATTCCTGTTTCGGGCTGGAAAGGCCAACCCAGACGACGTCAGGTGCGGCGTCGTTGATCATCTTGATGATCTCCGCCCGTTCCTGGGCATTTATTGGCCGGAACGGCGGACAGTAGGTGCCCACGGTCTGGACTCCGGGGGCCCGCCGTTCGATCTCTGCGGCCAGCTCGTCCGCCACGCCCTCGGTGCCGCCGTAGTAGAAGAATTTCCAGTTTTTCTGACCAGCGCGCTCGGTCACTGCCTGAATCAGGTCTGGGCCGTACACCCGGCTCATTTCCTTCTCGCCAGCCCAGCGACCACACCACACCATGGGCATGCCATCAGGGGTGGTCATTCCGGAGTTGTTCTGGATTTGACGAAACTTCTCGTCCTTTTGAGCCAACATGACGCCGTGGGCGTCACGAACGCAGACGTAATGGCGTTCGCGTTGGGTGACCCAGCGGTCGATCTCCTCAACAGCGGTAGGGAGGTCGAGGGTGTTCACATGGACGCCGAGGATGTTCACGCGTCGTTGCGGGTTCAGGGTCATGCGGAGAAACCTACTTCTGGGGAGGGCGGCACCGGTTGCTCAAAAACAGGCTCGGCTGGCCGGGTTTCCCGAGACCCGGGAACGGTATCTGTTATCGAGTTGATGAGGTCGCTGAGTGGTCGCACGGATTCGGAGGTGAAGAGATCCCGACACGTGCTAAATGCGGCATTCTGAAGTGCGTTGAGACGGTCGAGGTCGTCGAGCATCGATTCGATCAGCGGGGCCAGTTCATCCTCTGAGCGCACCTGCTCGACGCTCTCGCCCGGTGTCAGAGGCAGGCTCATGGCTGAGGTGTGGCCGGTTACCAGTGGGACGCGGTGGAAAATAAAATCGAGCGTCTTCATTTTGAAGCCGCCGCCCACTGGCTCGAAGACGACGCCAACCCGGCACGCCGAAAGCGCCTGGTCGAAGTCTTCGACGTAGCCCTCAAACCGCACCTTCGGATACTCAGCGGCAACCTCCGGCGGTGGCGCATAGCCGCCGGTGAAAACGACCACCTCGACGCCGTCGTCGATCAGTGGTTTCATGCCCCGCAATGCCATCACCATGTTGTCGATCTTGGCTCCCCAATAGAGGGTGCTGATCATGGCAACCCGACGGGGTGTTTCTGCGGTGATCGTCCGCTCGGTGCGTCGAGTACCGCGGTAGCTCGGCAATGTATGAACGATGCGACCCTTGGGGGAGCGGGCCGCGAAGGTTTCAATATCGGCGGTGGAAATGGCGCTAACGCCGTCGCAGGTTCGAAGCAGGTTGTTCTCAAACCGTTCCATCTTCTTCAGGTCGACGTACAACGCCGCTTTGCGTACGCCGGTGGCAGCCGGAATCATCTTCTCCTTGACTCGCGCCTCATCGTTCTGTGAAACGTACACGCTGGGCACGGTTCCATCGATGACATCCAGCGCCGCCCCCATCCGGAGGTGATCGAGCAGCACGATGTCGGGCGAAAAGGTGGCGAGGGATTCCTGCAAGGCGTCGGCATAGTCGTGGCCCCAAACCTCGGTGACCTTGACCGGCGCTGGGACGGCCATCTTGCGCCACATCGGCGGACTCTGAAACGGCAGGATGGTCCAGATTCCGTCGCCGTCGCCGTTTCCGTCGTCCACGACGGCGCCATCGGCCCTGCTTCGGGCCCGGCCAATGGCTCGAACATCGTGACCCATTTCTTGCAGGGTATTTAACATGTCGAGGCTATAGCGGTATAGCCCGCTATCTGCAGGCAGCAGGTATTCACCGCTAAGCCAAAGAATCTTCGCCATCAGGGCTTCCCTTTCGGTGTCGGGTGGATGCCAGCGTGCCACGCTGGACACGAGCCAGGCGTTAGGGGCCATCATGGTCCAATCGGACGATATAGGAAGGCAATGAGTCCCAGATGGCGTCAGATTGCACTTCTGGAGTGCAAACTGGGACGCATGAATACCCCAACCTCCAGCGCGCCGGCACTGCCGCTGACGCTTGCCGATCTGACTATCAACATTTGCACGGTGGACCGGCCGGAGCCGTTGCGGGCAGCGCTGCAGAGCCTCGTAGACACCACTCCGCCCGGTCCCACCCTGCAACTGCTCCTCAATGAAGCATCACCGGACACATGGCCAGCGGTGGAATCTCTGGTGCAGCAATGGAAGGGGCCCGTCAACGTGATTCGGATCGAGGAGCGCCTGCCGGTCACCGCCTCCCACCAGGCAGCTCTGGATGCCGTGCAGACCCCGTTGGTCAACTTCATGGGAGATGATGACCTGGTCTTTGCTGACCGCTTCACCGATGCCATAGAGATGTTTAACACCGTCCCGGACCTGAAAATGCTGGGCAGTTGGTGTGAGCGCATTGGCGGCGACTTTGACCATCCGATCCGGAAGGGAAAGATGGACATCGGTCCGGTGACCCTCCAGGAATGGGAGTCCTATCGGGCCTCGTCTACCCCCGTTCAATACTGCTTTCCGGCGGTCATCTTCGACACTGCGGCGGCGCGCGAGGTAGGCGGTTTCGAAGACCGATTTGGTTCGGCGATGGATGCCGCCATCACCGGCTACATCGGGCGTTTATGGCCTAGCCTGACCCAGACCGAACGCCGGTTTGGTTTCCGAATCCATGATGGATCGGACAGTTCGAAGAACTTCAGTCACCAGTTCGAGCGCTATGAGTATTTTGAGGAGTGCCTGCGGGCACTGGATCAGGGTCGCGCCGAGCCGACCTATGAGGAATTCCAATCCGCAGTGGCGGCCAAGCCTTGGCTGCGACGAAAGGCGCACGAGCGCAAAGTCCGCTCCCGCCACATGTTCCGTCGGGCCGGAGCGGCGCTGGTCGATAGCCGGCGGGGCGATGCCCTGAAATACGGGCTCCAGTCCCTGGTCAACTGGCCGCCGCAATTCTTTTCGAAACTGCGCGAGCAGCGCGGGCGCGAGTAGCGCCGGACGCTTAGGTGTCGGCTGGACCCAGAACCTTCTGGTAGAGCGCTCGCATTTCCTGTGCCCGCGCCGGCCAGGTGTTCCGCTGACCGGCTTCCAAGGCAGCCATGCCCATCGCCTGACGGCGCTCGGGATTATTGGCTAATTCAATCAGCGCGTCAGCGATCTCGTTTGTGGATTGCTCGTTGGTTGAGGGGTTAAGGCGGACGGCCCATTCGTCATTGGTGATAATTCCAGGACCCTGATGGTTGATGACCACCGCCGGGAGGCCGTAGGCGCTTGCCGCATGTAGCGGAGCGCCGCCGTTGTCGCGAACGCTGTTGAATAGGAGGACATCGTGACTTGCATAAGCGGCTTCCAGGGCGTCTTGATTGGCCCAGCCCCAGTCATCGACGAGGCCCATTGCCGTCATTCGATTGATCTGATCGGCGACGTTGGCACGGGGTGGACCGTCACCCATCAAGGTCATGCGTATGGAGCAATGCGCTGCTGACGCCTCGATCGCATCCAGGGCCATTCCGAGCGCCTTGCGTTCCATGATCCTGCTCACCCAGAGCACGCGCAGGGGGCCTTCGGTGGATTGTGTGACCGGAATGGATTGTAGTTCCCCCGGGTCCACGCCGTCATCGAGCATCACCTGGACGTCGGCTGCCCCCATGCGCTGGAGGACCTCACGAGTCTCCGGATTCGAGGCGAGGATGAGCTCTGCATTTCGCACAAGTTGTCGGCTGGCGGGATTGAACCGGGCGAGTCGCACGAGGAAGTTGCGGACCTGTTCATACCTCCAGCTGTTCGGAAAGTTGGGGCGATAGCCAGCCGCCACGCGTGTTCCCCCGCCCACGGGTCCCAGTACGAAAGGAGCGCCGAGGCGATGGAGCTGGCTGCCGTGGTGGATGCTCGCCCAAGACAGATGATGCACAAGGTCGAAGGGTTCGGCCTCGTGGAGTCGCCGAGCGGTCTTGAGCGCTCGCCGTTGCCATATCTGATAGTCACCAGCGGTGTAGGCGACCACGGGGAGGCGCCGGGAGAGGACCGGGGGTTCGACGTCAATGAATTGTGGCTCGCACCCATGGGGAATCCCAGGCGGAAGCGTGGCGTGGCGAGGATCGATGGGAGAGGTGGGATCGGCGCGATTGATTAGTGCGGTTACATGAACGCCCTCGAGGGCAAGGTGGGTCGCCCATTGCCAGGTCATTCTGGCTTCGGACCCCCCGTTGGGTGAACAGGAGTGGGCGACAAGGAGTACACGCATCATTGCGACCTTGTGTATCGGCCCGGGAGCTGCCTGCGTGTTCATGCGTGCGACAGACGCGTATTCTTGTGGGGGTCCATGGTCCGTATGGCCCAATCTGTGCGTGGAAGTCGAGCGGTAGAGCTCAGCGTAGGCGCTGTGCGCTGGAGGTTTGCCAAACCCGCTGGGGTCATCGTCCGCTCCTGGGTGAAGCTACCCAAATCTCCGCTCAATCAGTTTTGAACTATGCCGATGAACGTGTATGCCTTTCCCCGCATGCCGCTCCGGCAGGCTCATCCGACTCCTCGCGATCCTCTTTTCGTTGGGGGTGGTTGCTGCTGCCTGTTCCTTTGGAGCCCGGACGGACGAGGATGGGGCGGCAGTGCTCGGCAACGCCGCCCAACTCCCGGGCAAGTACGTGTCTCCCCAGGGCAACAACGGCAATTCTGGCAATGCGCCTGATCAGGCATACAAGACCGTGGCCTTTGCGGTGAAACAATTGTCGCCCGGCGACACACTTTACGTGATGGAGGGGGAGTACTTCGAGAATGAACGGCCGGACTCCTCCGTAGCCGTGACTGTTTCCGGTACCGCTGATGCGTGGATCACTGTCACCGCCTTTCCTGGTGCCACGCCGATCCTTCGGAGCAACCAGAGCAACGGCATCAAGGTTGAGGGCGCCAGCTATGTCGAGATCAGCAACCTGGAGCTCATCGGCAATCCCAACGGGGGCACGGCCAGCTACTCCGGCTCGGGCATCAATGTGGACGCCATCTACGGGCCTGCGAAGAACCACCACGTCCGTGTTCTCAACAACACCATCTCCGGCTTTGGTGCCGGCGGTATCCCGGTAACCGGATCGAGCCATGTCGAGATCCGAGGAAACGTGGTTTATGACGTGGCCAACGTCGAGTGGACCCAGCACAGCGGCATCTCGATCCTCGAGAGCTTCAACATGGGGTTCGGCAACGATGGCAATGGCTACTCCAACTACATAACCGGCAATACGGTATACAGGGTCGAAAATAAGGTTCGGGATCGCGGCGGGCGGTTCACCGACGGCAACTGCATCATCATGGATCGCACCAACATCAACAGTTACTCCGGACGGACACTGATCGCCAATAACCTCTGCCTCGATAGCGGTGGCCGAGGCGTGCAGATCTTTGAATCCAAGCACGCTGACGTTGTCAACAACACGATCTACCAAAACCTTCGAACCGGCGAGATCGCCAGCGGCGGCGGCGAGTTGGGCTCGTTCTATTCCAGCGACATCCACTTTGCCAACAACGTGGTCTTCACCCGGAGCGGTCTCATCCCCGCCCGTACGTATGACTCCAGCAACGTCCGCTTCACCAACAACCTCTACGTGGGCAACACCGATGCCCAGTACAACGGCGCCGCCAACAACGGGGATCGTCGGGTGGGAGAAGGTACCTCGGTCGTGGCGAGTCCGGGGACTAACCCGAACCCCGCCAACTTCAAGTTGAGCGGCGGATCGCCAGCGATCAATGCCGGTACCGGCGCTTTCAACGCCGTTGTGAAGACGGACTTCCATGGCGCAGCCCGACCGGCCGGTGGGGCGACCGACATCGGGGCGTTCGAAAGTGGTAGCTCTGCTCCTGCGACCACCGCTCCCGCTGCCCCGACAACTGCTGCCCCGACGACGACGGCGGCGCCCACGACCAAGGCGCCGGTGACGACGAACTCCCCAACCACTAAGGCCCCGGCGACCTCGGGGCCCAGCAGCTCGAGCCCGCAGACAACACAACCAGGCGCCGCTCCGACCACCACGGCTGACGAGTCCGCGGATTCCGGAACCACTGCCTCTACCGCTGTGCCCCGGCCCCCGACGACCGCCGGGGTCGATCAATCGACACCGAGCACACTGGCCTTCAACGACGGCGGGGAGCAGACGCCAGCCCAGCGCACCCCCGGTTCTACGTCCAGCTCGTCGGCGCCGGTGCAACCCTCAGCCACGGATTCGACCATTTCAGAGGAACAACAGTCCTCCAGCACAGATACAGTTTCCCAATCTGCAGACGCGTCCGCAACGGAATCGGCGGACAGCCCAGCGCCGCTACCTACCCGACGCGGCTCGTCGACAACCGTCGCTTTCAACGCCCCTGCTGGTTCGACCACGATCGCAATCCCAGTCTCAAGGATCGGCACGGTCAAGCGGAGCAGCGGCCCGAGCGAAGCCGCCAAGGCGACAGAACCACCGTCTTCGGTAGGCGTGACTGACGCGCCGGCTTCGGCTGACGCCGGACAATCTGCCGATAGTGAGGCGGCGGCGCCGAACGCCGGACCCCTGGCCTTCGAGGACCCCTTCATACCCCAAGCACCCGTTCCGCCGGAGTTGCCGGTGGGGATTGTTGTGTCGCTTTGCCTAACGCTGGCCTACTACCGGCCTACCGCTATGTCCTCTATGCTGGGACGACTGCTCAATCGCTCCTGACCACTGTCGGCTACGATGCGGGGTTGATTGGCAACGGCCGACCGTCTGCGCCTCTCCTCCCACCCAGACCGAAAGTTAGTTCATGGTTCCCGACAACAATTTTGTTCAGGACGACGTCACCAGCCTTGAGGACTACCTCGCTGCGATCCGCAACAGGAAATGGGTGGTCGTTACGGTCGCTGCGCTGGTCTTTGCCTTGGCCTACCTCGCCACTTCCGGTGGGGTCGCCACGTACACAGCGGCGGGTGAAGTAGAGGTTGGGCTGAGCCCAGTTAATAGCACCAACGGTTTGCCGGCCGCGGCCAACCTGGATCTCGAACGCTCACGAATGCAGGGCGACAAGATTTCCAATCAGGTCGCCCTGCGGCTGCGCTCCCGGGGCTACGCGATCAGCGCCGGCGCACTCCGCTCGGAGATCGACGTGAGCTTCGTTCCTTCCAGTCAGCGCCTCGACGTCGCGCTTACTGACCCGGACCCTCAATTTGCCGCCGACGTTGTTAATGCCTTCGCTGAAATCTATGTCGAGGAACGCCAGGCCGACGCTGAGGGCTATTACGCGACCCGCATCACGCTTCTCCAAAACACCGAGGACGCGGCCAAGATAGTCTTTGATGCGTCCGAGGTCGCTATTCAGGAGTTGATCAGAGAGTCGGCCGCCGCTGGTACAACGACTGCCCGACGTCTCTTGATCCAGACCGAAATTTCTGAACTGCAGGCGACCAAGGACGACTCCTTTCGGATCCTTACCAACGCACGGACCGAGCGGTTGCAGCAGCAACTCAGCCAGGCGAGCCTTGGGGATGCCGCCAGCGTTATCCTTTCCGCTGATACGCCTACCGGCGTCAACGGTATACCCCGCTCTTACATCCTTTTCGCCTCTCTGATCGCTGGCATTCTCTTTGGAACCGCCGCTGCCTTCCTGACTGAGCGCCTGGACACCACCGCTCGCGATGAGGTGGACGTGGCGATGGCGCTAAACACCCGCGTGCTGGCCTCGATTCCAGCCTTCCCCCTCGGTAATCGCAGTGGCACCTCTGCCGCGGTAATGCTGAGCGAGGATCGGAAGCCCCGCCTTGCTATATCGCGAGAGGCCTTCCGGCGGCTTCGATCCAGCCTCCAGTTCGCCTCGGCATCGACCGGCGCCGAGGTATTCCTATTCACCAGCGCCTTTCCGGGCGAAGGGAAGTCGGTCGCGGCATCGAACCTTGCCCTCGCCCTAGCCCAGAGCGGCAAGCATGTTGCACTGGTATCGGCCGACATGCGGCGGCCCACGCTCGAACGAATTTTGGGGGTGCCAAATAACGAAGGGCTCTCGGACTTCCTCGGCGGCCGGACCGAGATGGAACTCAAGTCGGTCGAGGGAGTCGAGAACCTCTGGTTCGTTCCTTCCGGCCCACCGCCGGCCAACCCCGGGGAACTCCTCGGTTCGGTGCAGTTCGAGACGCTCATCAAGGAACTTCGGACGATGGCGTCCTATGTGATCATTGATAGCCCGCCGGTCCTGAGCACCGCAGATGCTACTACTGCCTCGACCTTTGCTGATGGTGTGATCATCGTGGTCGACAGTCGACGCACAGAAACGACCGACCTGCTGAAGGTCCGGGACGAACTGGAACGGGCGGGAGCCAAAATCCTCGGAGCGGTGCTGAACCGCACCCGGGGCCGTCGCTCCCTGTTCAGTCGGCGCGACGCCTACGCATACTATGAGACGGGCCAGTCGTAGGGTCTTCTATGGCAGCGGTCGTAGCGGGCACAGAAGTCAATCAGGCAGAACGCCCGGCAACGGAAGCGGACACTACGCGTGCGCCCACGCTTGAGGAACAGCGCGCCCGCTACCGGCTAAGCCCGGAGTACCGCGCCCGCCCGCGCCTACTGGAACAGACCGTCGGCATGTTGGCACTTCTGTTCCTCACTGCCGGGCTCCCGCAGGAATGGTTCGTCGTTAACAAATTTACCGACGTAAATGAGGGTGGGGCACTGGTCATAGTCGTCTTCACGGTGCTCACTGGAGCGCTACTGGTCTTTTCAATGAAGCGGCCCAAGGCGATGTTCTACCTGTTGGTCTGTGAGCTCCTTCTTGTGGGATTCAGCCTTCTCATCCTGTTCAGCCCGCTCTGGTCGGCCGATTTTGGAACGTCGCTTCGACGTGCCATCGCGCTCACGCTCACCACCCTTCTCGGGATCTATTTCGTTTCGCGATACAGCCTCGAACAACTCCTGGGCCGAATGTCGCTCATTTTTGTCTTCACTACATTCCTCAACCTCGTCTGGATCTTCGCGCTCCCGACCTACGGACGCGTCGATGGCGGCACTTTCCTGGGCATTACGACGGATCGGAACTCCCTCGGCAGCCAGGCGGTCCTGGGCGCCCTCATGATGACCTTTGGATTTGGTGCCCATCGTCATCGAGTCTTGACTGCTTTGGGCATTCTGGGGTCGATCTATCTCGTGATCGGCACAGGTTCCAAGACCTCGCTCATGTCGCTCCTGCTGTTGGGCGTCCTCCTTATCGTCTTCAGCACGTTCCGGGCCCGTCGTCAGTTATTCGGCGCCGTGATCGTCAGCGAGATTACCGCTGGCCTGTTTGGGATTCTCATAGCCACGGCCAACCTCGTCTTCGTCACCGACTTGCTGGGCCGTGATATCACGCTTACGGGCCGAACCGTCCTCTGGCAGGACCTTCTGGGACCGATTTCGGAGAAGCCAATTCTGGGGCATGGCTGGTCCGCCTTCTGGGGTGGCTGGGGCTCACCAGCGCATGAGATCTGGATCAAGCATCCCTGGTTCCCGCCTACTGCTCACAATGCGCCTCTGGAGTACCTGCTGAATCTTGGGATCGTTGGTCTGCTGCTCTGGCTCGTGATGATGGGAAGGGGCCTGTGGCGGTCAATTCACTACCTTCGGGATCGTCCGGGATTCGCCGCCCTGTTCCCGATCGCCATGATCTCCTATGGCATCCTTTACTCAGTGACCGAAGCGGGAATCGTCCGACGCGGCATCGACTGGATGCTGCTGGTGGTAGCACTGGTGGAGAGCAAGCGCTTCATGGACCGGAACCGGTCCACCCTTGATGGCACTAGGATGGAACTGCGTAAGCGTCGGGCCCGTTCGGTCACTTCCGGTTCGAGCGAAGTGCTTCCACCCGATCCCGCACCGTCATAACGCCAAGGTTCACGTAGGGCGAGAGCCACACCAATGGCCAGGCTGGTCCCCCGTGGCGACGGGCGAGGTGCTTCCAATCGGTCTTGTTGAGGCCGCGGATCGAGTTGATGAACTTGATCCGCTCCCGGAACGTAAGTGATGCGTCGCGGTAGCCGTCGGTGCCCTTGGGGTTGAAATCGCAGTGGCCCACGGGGGTGTCTGGCACAGACAGGACGAAGCCAGCCTTGAAACTTCGATATCCAAGGTCGATATCGCCCCAACTGTGATGGAATGTCGGGTCCATCTGTCCCACGGTTTCTACGACCCCCTGGGGAACGAGGACGGCGTTGCAGTTCATGGTGCGGACCGGTTCGGTACCGCCGAGGGGACGATGATCAAGCTTGAGCGGGTTCCACCTCGACCCGGGAACGTACCCTCCATAGGTGAACGCCCCTGTCTCGGGATCCGTTGTGGCACCGACTCCGAGGCCCGGTCCGTCGCTGCCGTCCTCGGGGTTCTCTGCGGCCTGTAGCAGCGTCTCCAAGGCGTCGGGGAAAAGAATCGTGTCGTCGTTGAGCAGAAAGTAGTAGTCGAAACCACCATGCTCAATGGCTTCCGACCACGATCGGTGCATACCTCTGTTCCAGAAGAGGTTGCCGTCGCCTTGGATGATCGTGACCTCCGGGAAGCGATCGCGAATGGCATCGCCCGTACCGTCGGTGCTGCCATCGTCAACGAGGAAGATGTGGAGGCTAGCCAGCGGTTCGCGCCCCTCACCAGCGAGTTCGGCCTGCACCGCCGTTTGATTTCCGAGGCGGTCTAAGCAGGCCAGCGTTGTTTCCCTCCGATTGAAGCAGGTGAGGATGACGGCGATCTTCAGCACCTTGGAAAGGTACTCCGACCTATGACGATTGCCATACCGGCACGGGTACCTACTAGGCAGACGTTCCCAGATGCACGCATGTCCATTTCCAGACCCCTCCTGCTTTGCTACCTTCGCCCCTAGAGGTTTAACAGAACCCAACAGCGGCAAAGGCAACCCCAGATGACGGCGCAACACCCAATCAGTCGAAAAGAGTACCGGTCGGTAACCGAGGCTGGCCAAGCGCCGATCCTCGAGAGTATGAGCATCGGTCACAGGCGGGGACCGTACGAGCGCCTCGGCAAGCGGGCCTTCGATGTGTTCGTGGCGGGGTCAGTTCTGCTGCTTGCGTCGCCGGTTCTGGCGCTCACATGGCTAGGCCTGCGCCTCACCCTGGGTCCGGGCGTGGTCCTCACCCAGGATCGGGTCGGCCGCAATGGTCGTCCCTTCCGGATGCTTAAGTTCCGCACAATGGCCCACGATCGGCGCTCCACAGCCTGGGTCTATTTCCCGATTATGCCGACGGACCCGATAGCACAAGCAAGCTACGCAAGCGCATGCGCAAAAACATCTTTATGAATCGGTCTAGCGATCCGAGCGGGCGCTGGGTCGCTGACAGCGACGTCCTCCCGCTTGTCCACGCTTCGGCAATCGAAGAAG
>RCMY010003202.1_pt1 | contig 14563 bp, 12 predicted proteins | sample 2041341 | NCBI WGS metagenome assembly RCMY01 (sample SAMN09708234, study PRJNA481090) | Marine sediment metagenome, whole genome shotgun sequencing project.
CCAGCCAGGCGGAACAGGATATCCTCCCGCCCGAAATCCGCCGATAGCATCACGCCGATAGGCAGATCATCGGACCAATACAGCGGAACGGAAACACTGGGCGCGCCGGTCATGTTGTGCAGTTGTGTAAACGGCGTGAAGTTGACCAGCGCGGCGTGGTAGCCGTCGACATCATCGGTATCGGTGCGCTGCACGCCAATTTCGGGCGGCGGCGTGGCCAGCGTCGGGCAGAGGATCACATCATAGCGGCTGTGCAGATCGGCCATCCGGCGGCTTTGGGCGTGAATCTGGTAGAGCGCCTCGGCGTAATCCTGCGCGGTCATGGTGGCGGCATCGCTGACTGCGCGCCATGTGACGTTGTCGACATCATCCTCGGTCACGACCTGTCCGCGATGCGTGCCGATGGCACTGATGCTGCGCGCCACGTTGCTGGCGACCAGCACCCAGATCGCCCGTTGCAGCGGCTCGGCGGTGCCGGGCAGGGTCGTCTCGGTTACTTCATGGCCGAGGGACGACAGCAATTTGGCCGCGTCCTCGGCGGCGTTACGGCAGGGGGTGGCGACGTCTGCGCCGCTCATCGGGGCGACGTGCCAGCCAATGCGCAGGCGGCCCGGATCACGGCGCACCTCTTCGCTGTAAGGGCGGACGCGGGGCGGGGCGCAATAGGGATCGCCGGGCGCGATGCCTTGGGTCGCGTCCAGCATCGCGGCGCTGTCGCGCACCGACCGGGTGAGGACATGCGCGACCGACAGACTGCCCCAACCCTCGCCGACCAGCGGGCCGGATGGGTTGCGGGCGCGCGACGGCTTTAGCCCGAAAAGGCCGCAACAGGACGCGGGGATGCGGATTGATCCGCCCCCGTCACTGCCATGCGCCGCGGGCACGATACCTGCGGCCACCACAGCCGCCGCGCCGCCGGATGATCCGCCAGCCGTGCGCGACGTGTCCCACGGGTTGCGCGTGGCGCCGGTCAGGCTGGTTTCGGTTGATGCGGCCAATGAGAATTCCGGCGTTGTCGTCCGGCCAAAGATAACCAGCCCTGCCGCCTTGTAGCGCGCAACCAGCGTCGAATCGGCGCCGGCCGGCGCGCCCTTGGCCAACAGGCGGGCGCCGTTGGCGGTGACGTGGCCCTTTAATTCGCCCGACGCATCCTTGAGCAAGAAAGGCACACCTCGAAACGGGCCATCCGGCAGGCCCGCGTCGATGGCCGCGCGGCCATGATCATACAGCCGCTGCGACAGCGCGTTGATAGCCGGATCGCGCGCCTCGACGCGCTCTATGGCAGCCTCCAGCAATTCGTGCGGCGACGCGTCGCCCCGCGTGACCAGTTCGGCAAGGGCGGTGGCGTCATGGGTTTCAAAGTTTTTCATCGCTTGGATCATTCTATTTTGGGCGGGATCGCGTTGGACCAGATGATGTGCCCGGTCAGGGCGCGGCGTCAACAAGTTCTGTTGGTCTGTGCGTTATGCGGCTTCAGAACAATAGTGGGCCAAAGCCGATCACCAGATAGACCACGATCAGGATGCCCAGATAGGGCAGGACCGCGCGGGTGATTTTCTCAATCGGCAACCCAGCGGTGGTGGACGCGACAAATAGGTTGATCGCGACCGGGGGCGTCACCATTCCGATGGCAAGGCCGACGACGATGATGATGCCGAAATGCACAGTGCCCAGCCCCAGTTGCAGCGCCAGTGGCAGCAGCATCGGTGTCAGGATCACGAGAGCCGAGGCGGTTTCCAGGAATACTCCGGTGATGAGGATGATCATCATGATGACCAGCAGCAGCATGTAAAGGTTGCTGGTCAATGCCAGCGCATATTCGGCAATGGCGCCGGGGACTTGCCAGCTGCTCAGCGCCCAGCTGAGCACCGAGGACGCCGAGATCACGAACATGATGACGGCGGTCGTCACGCCTGCGCGGATCACGATGCGGTAGAGCTGTTTGAACGTCAGATCCCGGTAGATGAACAACGACACGAGGATCGCGTAATTTACCGCGACGACCGCCGCCTCGGACGGCGTGAAGATGCCCGAAAAGATGCCGCCAAGGATGATCAGCGGTGCCATCAGGCCCCAGCTGGCCGACATCAGCGTGCGCCGGATCGTGGCCAGATTGAACGCCGTGCCGCGTGGATAGGCGCGGCGGTGGCCTTGGATCAGGGCGACGATGATCAGCCCCACACCCATGGCTACGCCGGGGATAAAGCCGTTGAGGAACAGTTTCGACACCGATTCCTGCGCAATCACCGCGTAGATGATCATCGGCACCGAAGGCGGGATAACGACGCCGATGGTGCCCGAGGCCGCAATCAGGGCCGCGGCGGCGGCGGGGTCATACCCCTTGCGCTTCAGCTCAGGCACAAGGCTGGCCCCGACCGCCGCCGTGGTCGCGGCGCCCGAGCCGGAAATGGCGGCAAAGAACATGCCGGCCAGCACCGACACGATGGACAGACCGCCCTTGATAAAGCCGAACATGGAGTCGGCGAACGCGACCAGGCGTTTCGAGATTTCGCCCTGCGCCATCACATCGCCTGCCAGCACAAACATCGGGACAGCGACCAGCGCAAAGCTGTTGATGCCGGAAAACATCTGTTGCGGCACCACCATCAGCGGGACGCCCGACAGGCTTAGCGCGCTCATGGTGGCGGCGCCAAGGACGACGGCAATGGGGATGCCCATCAGCAGGAACAGAACGAAAAGACCGGCGAGGACGAGGCTCATTGCGGCTCCGGCAGGTCGCTGGCGCCATCGCGCGGCGGGCGGCCCGCGATCAAGCGAACAAGGTCAATGACCGACAGCGCGGCCATGAGGGCGGCGGCGATGGGCATGACGGCGTAGACGTAGCTCATCGAGATGCGCAGTGACGGGGATTTCTGGAAGCTTTGCACATTCATGTACCGGATGCCGATCACAGTCAGCGCTACCATGAAGGCAAGGCTGACAAGGATCGCGGCCCCGGTGATTATCCGGCGGGGGCCATTCGGCAGGCTATCGCGCAGCAGCGCCACGGCCAAATGCCGGCCCTGTTGCCATGCCAGCGCGGCGCCCAGAAAGGTGATCCAGATCAGCAGGAAGCGCGCGACTTCCTCGGTCCACGACACAGACGTGAAGAAGACGCGCGAGACAATTTGCAGCGTGATGACCGCCGTCAGGGCGGCCATCCCGATGAACACGACGGGCCTCAGGATATCGCCTGACAGGCGGTCGATCCGGTCAAAGCCCGCCAGCATATTATTGCGCCGCGCCTGCGCGAATCTGCTCCTGAATGCGGGGCAGATAGTCGCCAAACTTGGCGCCGTATTTCTCATACACCGGCTTGACCGCTTCGGCGAACGCGGCCAGATCGGCGCTGTCGTTGATCGTCATGCCGGCATCGCGCAGCGCCTGCATCTGCATCTCCTGCTCGCTGGCGTTCAGCGCGCGCTCAAATTCGGCAGCTTCCTGCGCGGCGTCGTCGATGATCGTCTGCGCCTCTTCGCCCAGCTTGTCCCAAACCGGCAGGCCCATGACGAAAATCGCGGGCGCATAGCTGTGGCGCGTCATGGTCATGTTTGTCTGCGTCTCGTTCAGCTTGAACGAATAAACGACGTTCACCGGGTTTTCCTGCCCGTCGATGGTGCCCTGCTGCATCGCTGTCAGCGCCTCGGTCCAGGCCATCGGGATGGCATCGGCGCCCAGTTCGCGGAACGTGTCTATATAGACGGGGTTTTCCATGACGCGGATGCGCATGCCCTTCATATCGGCGGGGGTGTTCACCGCGCGCTCGGAGTTGGTCAGGTTGCGAAATCCGCGCTCGGCATAGGCGAGGCCCTTGAGGTTGACCTCGGACAGGCGGTCCAGCAGTTCCTGGCCAATCTCGCCGTCCAGCACGTCATAGGCGGCCTGCGAGGATGGGAACAGGAACGGCAGTTCGAACACGGCCATATCCTCAAGGAAGTTGGACACCGGCCCATTGGTGATCAGGCCCATATCGACGGTGCCAATCTGCATCCCCTCTAGCAGCGTGCGCTCGTCGCCAAGGGTGGCGTTGGGAAACAGCTCGACGGTGATCGCGCCGTTTGAACGCTCGGCCACCAGATCGCGGAATTTGGTGGCGGCGGCGTGGAACGCGTCCTGTTCATTCACCACATGCGCAAGGCGCAGGGTGACCGGCGCAATTTCGGCCAGCGCAGGCAGCGGGGCGGCAAGGGCGGCAGCAACGGCTGCAAGTTTGAAAAGCGTTTTCATCTGGCATCTCCCAAAGACTATGGCGCGCGGCGTGGCGCGATGCGGGCATATGGCGCAAATGATCAAGGCGATGCAAGGGTTGGGGCAAGGGTCGGGGGAACGGCAACGCTGGCCCTAGGCCGCGCGGACGCCCTCCATACCGGTCAGAACCTCAGCCGCGATGCGCACCGAATGCTGGCGCGCGGCCGGATCAAAGATCTGGCTGGCAAGGATCATCTCGTCAGGGGTATAACGCGCTTTCAGCGCCGCCAGCGATTTTGCGACGGTCACTTTGGCCCCAATCGCCGACACGCGCAGCGCCTGATTGACCGCGCGCGTCATGTCGGGGCCAATCGCGGCCTCGATATCATCCACGGGCGCGGGCAGTTTGCCGGGTGTGCCGGTGCGCAGCCGCGCGAACGCCTGCTGCATCGACGTGGCAAGGCGCGCGCCCTCTGCATCGGTATCCGCAGCAAATACATTAGCTGCCAGCATGAAATAAGGCCGGTCCAGATGCTCCGACGGCTCAAACCGCTCGCGGTAGATCTGCACCGCCTGATCCAACGCATCGGGCGCGAAATGCGACGCGAACGCATAGGGCAGACCCAGATGCGCGGCCAGTTGCGCGCCATACAGGCTGGAGCCTAGGATCCAGACCGGCACATGCGTGCCCTCGCCGGGATGGGCGCTGACGGGCGCGCCGGGGCGCGCATCGCCAAGGTAGCCGATCAGCTCCATCACATCCTCGGGGAAACTGTCGCCGCCCATGCCGCGCCGCAGCGCGCGGGCCACGGCCATGTCGCCGCCCGGCGCACGGCCAAGGCCCAGATCAATGCGGTTCGGGTGGATCGTGGCCAGCGTGCCAAACTGCTCGGCAATTGCCAGCGGCGCGTGGTTGGGCAGCATGATGCCGCCCGCGCCGACGCGGATGTGCTGCGTTGCATCCGCAATATGGCCGATCAGCACCGAGGTCGCGGCGCTGGCGATACCCGGCATGTTGTGATGCTCGGCCAGCCAGTAACGGGTGTATCCAGCGGCCTCGGCGGTGCGGGCCAACGCGACACTGCTGGCAATCGCGCTGCCAGTGTCCGTCCCCTCGAGGACCGGCGCGAGGTCAAGAATGGAATAGAGCATGGCGGACCCTTTCAACTGCTTGCCTCCCATTTGGGGATTGCAAAGCTGGATGGCAACAGCGGCGGCGTTGAGCATGAATTTCATATCGGCGCCCCGCTGAAAACAGAGACCGCGCCTGGCGCTCTGATCGCCACCAGCACGCCCTGCGCCGCGTTCGCGAGCGGAAGCGAGAAATTGGCCGGCGACGTGTTCCAACAGGCTTGAATGACGGAGCTATCCATCGCGATCGCAGTCGCCATAGAAGCCTATATTGGAAGTCATACCCAGCTAGATAACCGTATTCTGAATCCCAGGCACCCCAGAACGCTAGAAGCGTGCTTCAAGATAAATCGGAATATCCAATCTATCTCAAAACACCCTCCCCGTTGACATTCAACACGCGATCCGGGTCCAAATCGCGTCGCAATTCAAATCCGAAACGCTGCCGGTCCAAACCATACCGAACTTCCTGGCATCTTCTGGCTAAAAATATCCCGGGGGAGGCGTTGAAAATCCGTGGATTTTCGACGTTGGGGGCTGGCCCCCTTTGCCCCGGTTCAGATTAACCAGCCACCGATGCCGCGTGAATACCGTCAATGGTGGCGCCGATTGCCGCATTGAACTGGGGGTCCGTCTGATCGGCTGACAGCCCTTCGGTCAATGCACGGCTAAAGCTGGCGATGATACCGGTGTTCTGCTCCAGGCGCCGGTTCGCCTCGTCCCGCGAATAACCACCCGACAGGGCGACGACACGCATGACCGCAGGGTGCTGGGTCAGCGGTTTGTAATGATTGGCCGTCTCCGGCAAGGTTAGCTTCAGCATCACTTCGGTGCCCTTGGGCAGCGCATCTAGGTGGCGCTGGAGCGCCTCTAATAGCAGCGCCTCCGCCTCGGCCTTGTCAGCGATGGAAATCGTCACTTCCGGCTCGATGATCGGGATCAGGCCGTGCGCGAGGATCTGTTTGCCGATTTCGAATTGCTGGGCGACAACCGCCTCGATCCCAGTGGGCGATGCGGCATCAATGACCGACCGCATCTTGGTGCCGAAAACACCCGCCTTGGCCGCGCGGTCGCACAGCGCGTCCAGATCCGGCATCGGCTTCATCAGGCGCACGCCGTCGGCCGCGTCCTCCAGCCCCTTGTCAACCTTGAGAAACGGCACAACGCCGCGATCCTGCCACAGATAGGTCGCAGACGGTTTGCCATCAATCTGGCGGTCCATCGTCATCTCGAACAGGATCGCGCCGATAACCTTGTCACCGTTGAAATCCGGCGCCTGCGCTATGCGGGCGCGCATTGAGTGGATCATGTCGAACATTTCCGCCTCGCCCGAATAGGCGGTCTCGGGCACGCCATACAGCGCCAGCGCCTTGGGGGTCGAACCGCCAGACTGGTCCAGCGCCGCGACAAAGCCGTTCCCGGCGCGAATTTTCTCTGCTTGGGCTGCGTTCGGCATGATTTCGGCTCCGCTCATGTGATGTTCACTGTCCTGCGCCTGCTTCTATGGCAGGGCTTGTCCGCTTGCAATTATGGTCGCGCTAACGCCCGGGCGCCTTCAGCGCCGCGACACCGGGCAGATCCTTGCCCTCCATCCATTCCAGAAATGCGCCACCGGCGGTCGAAATGTAGGTAAAATCGCCCGCAACGCCGGCGCGATTCAACGCAGCGACGGTGTCGCCGCCACCGGCGACAGAGATCAGCTTGCCCGCTTTCGTGCGCTCTGCCGCGTGGCGCGCGGCGGCGTTGGTGGCAGCATCAAACGGCGCAATCTCGAACGCGCCCAGCGGGCCGTTCCAGATCAGCGTTTTCGCGCCGTCCAGCGCCTGCGCCACCCGCGCAACGCTTTGCGGCCCTGCATCCAGAATCATCGCGTCATCCGGGCACAGATGCACGGCCAGCGTTTCGTGCGGGGCATTTTCGGCAAATTCGCGTGCCACCACGATATCGGCGGGCAGAATAATTTCACAGCCGGTATCGGCTGCCTTGGTCATGATCTGGCGCGCGGTTTTTGCCATGTCATGCTCGCACAGCGATTTGCCCACCTGGAGGCCCTGCGCGGCAAGAAATGTGTTGGCCATGCCACCGCCGATCACCAGAGTGTCGACCTTCTCGACCAGATTGCTGAGCAGCTCCAGTTTCGTCGACACCTTGGCGCCGCCGACCACGGCCACAACGGGCCGTTTGGGCGTGCCCAGCGCCGCCTCCAGCGCCTGCAATTCGGCCTGCATCAGGCGTCCGGCGCAGGATGGCATCAACTGCGCAATGCCGGCCGTGCTGGCATGGGCGCGGTGGGCCGCTGAAAACGCATCGTTGCAATAAATATCGCCCAGCGCGGCAAGACGGGCGGCAAATTCAGGATCGTTCGCCTCTTCGCCGGGATAAAAGCGGATATTCTCGAGCAGCAATACGTCGGCTGCATCCGCCTCGGCTGTCAGGTTTTCGGCGCCGTCCAGCGTTTCGATCAGGCGAACGCTGCGCCCCAGCGCCGCCTCAAGTGCGGGCCGCAGGGTGCGCAGGGACAGGTCCAGCACCACTTTGCCCTTGGGCCGGCCGAAATGGGCGATCAGGATCGGCTTGCCACCCTTGGCCAGAATGTCCTGCACAGTCGGCACGATCCGCTCGATCCGGGTCGCGTCGGTAACGCGCCCGGCCTCGACCGGTACGTTGATATCGACGCGCGTCAGCACGCGCTTGCCGCTCAGGTCCATGTCGTCCAGGGTTTTCCAGCTCATGCGCCTATCCTTACCATCGGGTCCAACGTGCATGTCTTTGGCGCTTGGGCGCGCATGCGTCAAGGTGGGGTGCTTGGCAATCAGCCCCCAAGCGCCTAGATATTCACGCAATGCCCATCAAAAGGAGGCCCACATGGCCGAGATCAAAGACCCCGAAAACACCATCCTGATCGAACTGAAGGACGGCACCGTCGCAATCGAGCTGCTGCCAGACGTCGCCCCCGGCCATTGCGAGCGGATGAAGGTACTGGCCCGCAGCGGCGCCTATGACAACGTCGCTTTTCACCGGGTGATCGACGGCTTCATGGCGCAGACGGGCGACGTGGCCAATGCCAACATGGAAAAGGATTACAACCCCCGCGCCGCTGGCACAGGCGGCAGCGATCTGCCGAACCTCAAGGCCGAATTTTCCAAGATCCCGCATGATCGCGGCGCTCTGGGTGCCGCGCGCAGCCAGTCCCCTGACAGCGCGAACAGCCAGTTTTTCATCAGCTTCAAGGATAACGATTTCCTGAACGGTCAATACACTGTCTACGGCCGCGTCATTCAGGGAATGGAGCATGTGGACGCCATCGCCAAAGGCGAGCCGCCCGCGAATCCCGACCGCATGATCAGCGTCAAGGTGGCCTCGGATGCGTAACATTCTGGCAGCCACAATGATCCTTGCCGCAGCCCCGGCGCTGGCCACCGATCTGAAGATCGACGTCGCGGGCGAGGCGAACGGCACCATCACCATCGAGCTGTTCGACGATGTCGCCCCCGCCCATGTCGAGCGTATCACCACACTGGCAAAACAGGGCGCCTATGACGGCGTCGTGTTTCACCGGGTGATAAACGGCTTCATGGCGCAGACTGGCGACGTGCAGTACGGCAAACTGGAGGGCGGCGACATGAACGCCGCAGGCTCGGGCGGCTCTGATATGCCCGATCTCAAGGCCGAATTTTCGGACCGCCCGTTCGAGGCCGGAACTGTAGGTATGGCGCGCAGCGCCAGCCCAGACAGCGCCAACAGCCAGTTTTTCATTAACTTTGCACCGGCGGGCCACCTGAACGGCGAATACACCGTGGTCGGCAAGGTGACGGATGGCATGGACGTGCTGAACGCAATCAAGCGCGGCAGCGGCAGCAATGGCGCTGTCGTCGGCCAACCCGACGTGATGACGTCGGTCACAGTCGTCGAATAAGCTTGGCACAACAAGAACACGTCACGGGCTATGAGCCACTAAACACGCTCAAGCCCGTGGCGACAGACATTTGGCTGATCGACGGCCACGCCGTGCGATTCTGCGGGATGCCCTATCCGGCACGCTGCACGGTCGTGCGGCTGGCAGGCGGCAATCTATGGGTTCATTCGCCCACAGCGCTGACGGCCGGGCTGCGCGCCGCTTTGCAGGCGCTGGGGCCGGTGCGCTATCTGATCGCGCCAAACCGGCTGAATTACGTGAACATCGCAGATTGGCAGCACGTCTACCCCGATGCGGTCTCCTACGCTGCACCGGGCGTCGTGGAATGTGCGGCAAAAAAGGGGCAGACGCTCAACTTTGATCATGATCTGGGGCAGACGGCCGACGCACCCTGGGAAGGGCAGATCGACCAGATGATCGCACAAGGCAGCAATCAGCACCACGAGGCCGTCTTCTTCCACCGCGCCTCCTCTACCCTCGTCCTAACGGACCTCATTCAGAACTTCGAAACTTCAAAACTGCCAGTCTATATGCGCCCATTGGTCTGGCTGGCCGGGATCGACGACAGCGACGGCAAGATGCCGCCGCACCTGCGCCTGACCTTCCGCAAGGCGCCGCTAGCCGAATCGGTCGAGGCGATGATCGCGTGGAACCCCCACCGCCTAATTCTGGCGCATGGTCGCTGGTATCACCAGGATGCGGTAGACGAGCTGCGCCGCGCCTTTCGCCGCATCCTGCGCGACCGCGAATGGACCGCAGCTATGGAAAAGATGCAGGTAGATGATCGCAATGGCGGCGATACCCGCTGATCCCGCCGCACGGCCCCAGATCTGTGGCGACCGTTGCCGCATCACCATCGGGCCAATACACCTGCTGAGCTGTCGGGACGCCTCCGGCGGGAGTATTTTTGGAACGATGAAAGCCGCCTTGGCTTTTTCTTGGTCCAAATACCCAAAACCCGCACCCGCGACGTGCACAACGTTTCCATGTCGGTCGCAGCTGCCTATCGCATCCAGATTTCCACCCGGCGATTGGCGCGGCGGCCCCATTCGCTGTCATCGCAAGCCATCGGCATGGCTTCGCCAAAGGTTTCGACGTCCAGCTTCAGCCGGTCCAGCTCAGCGGTTTCTGCAGCATTCAGAACTGCGTTCCGGACAGCGTCAGCGCGGCGCAGAGCGATAGTACGATTGCCTGATGCCGGGCCCTCGCCATCGGAAAAACCCACAAAGACCAATTGTCGCCCATCGTAGAATCCGCTTTCCAGTGCACGCGCCAGGCTATCGACGTTCGAGCGTGATTGCGGGTCCAGCCGGATCGATCCCGGCTCGAACCGGAAGGTCGTGGTCAGGCGTTTCAGCGGGCTGAGAACCTGAACCATGCGCTGCAAATCGGCCAGCGTCACGTCCCCGCCGGCGCGCAGAACGGCATTGGCAAAGCGGTCGCCCTGCGCGTCGATCTCAATCTCTTCGGGCAGTTGATCGACAAATCCTGCGCGCCGGATAACCAATTGCGCCGCTGGCTCGCGGGTGAAAACCAGAAATTCGCGCACCAGCTTGGGCAGGCGGTGGGCGGGCAGGTACAGGAACATGGGCGCCGTCAGCGGGTAATCCTCGGTTTTGACAGCGCGGCGCGTAGCGTGCATCGCAAAACCGCAGGCGCCCGTCAGCGCCAGCTCGAATGTCAGCCCTTTTTCTGAGCGGCTGCCGATACCCAACGCAAAGGGATCCTGCGACACCGCCTGCGAAAGCGCCTCGCCATTTGGATGGCGAATGGCACCCGGCGCAAAGCTTTTGGCGCCGCCGGTCAACATCTGCCGCTCGGTCGTCTGGCCCAGCCCGGTGTCGGGATCATGCAGATGGACCGCGATCGGCGCATCGGCACCGCCCAGTTCGACCCAATCGGCAATTTCGCCCGACAGCACCCTGGCCAATTGAGGGGTCGTGATGGTCGTCACCGGATTTCCCGCCGATACCAGCGGCACCAGCGCGTCCAGTGCCAAAACGCGGCTACGCCGCGCATCCCGCAGGTCGCCTAAGCCCGCCTCGCGGCCGCGAATCGCCTCGTTTCGGGTCACCTCCCGCAGGGACATGACTATCTCCGCCTCGCCGGCCAGCAGATCTGCAAAGCCTTCGTCGGTATTGGTCAGCCGCAGATGAAACCTGCCCCGCGGCAGGCCGCTGTCTCTGTCGCTGAGCGTATAGGTCGTGGCGATGCCGGACGCCCGTTCGCGAGACAGCTCCAGCCCTTGGCGTATGGCGAATGCCTCGATCAGGGCCGGCATCATGACGTTGCCGATGGTCGGCGCGCCGGACACCGTGACTTCGGCGACATAGGCGTTCAGGTTCGGGCAGCCCGGCCCTTCGCACAGCACGCCCGATCCATCGACCGTCAAGTCGCCATAGATCGTATCAACGCGGTAGAATTCACCGTCAAAGCCCAGAAGATTGCCGGAAATCTGGACATCGCCATCGCGCGACGTCAGCGTGACGTCCTGCGCGGCGGCGGGCAGGACGGTGCAACACATTGTAAGTGCGGCGAAAATCGCCGCACGTATATTTGCCATCAGGAAAACCTCGGGCGCTGGAATTCAGTTGCGCGCGATGGTGAGGTCATTCAGCAGGTTTTTCAACACCAGAAAGTCACCTACCGCGTCACATTCGGGAATTGCCAGCGTCAGCTCCTGCACATTCAGCGCGCCGCCAAGTTGCGTTTGCAGCGCCTGCGCCTCGATATCGCGGGCGCAGTTGGTCTGCGTAACCTCGGCCTCGACCCGCAACGCGACAGCGCCGTCACGTCCGTTCAGGCGGCTGGGAAAGGTGTAAATTTCGGCCATCAGCGCCTCGGGCTGGGCAGCATCGCCCAGCAGCGTCATGAACCCGCGATCACCGTCCGCAGCTGCGGCAACGTCGCGCCGGGCAGCGGCCCAGACATGGCCATCGCTGCCCATTTCGGCGCCAAACTCCAGCGCATGCAGCTGCACGCCAGTGTCACCCTGCCATTGGATCGCAACCCGCTGGTAATACTCCAGACTTTCAACGTCGGCATTGGCAACGGCGCCATCCCCATTCGGGAAAGCCACGATGAAAACAGCCGTTTTCGCCAGCGCCGGCACCAGCATGGAGGCATGGCCGCCCTCATCGGTCACTTGGGTGAACATCAGGCCGTTGTGGTGCAACGTGAACCTCTGGTCGCGCGCGCAAGGCGCATCCAGCGACAGCGCGACCATCGCGCCCGGCACTGTTTCGGCCGTCAGTTTGTAATCACAGGCCAGACTGGGCGCGGCCACCTCCGCCGGTAGCGCGTCGGTCATGGCAGCAGCGGCACCGCCTAGCGCGGCCTCCTGCACCGGGATCTGGGGCGTTGCAGGCAGTTTTTCAGGCGCCTGCGCATCGCTTGGCGGGGCCGACATGGCCGAGGTCATCTGGATCGACGTTAGTTTCAGCGCGCCGCCGGAACCGGCGCTTTGCACGGCATCAGATGCAGGCAGCTGTGGGGCCAGTTCGGCTGCGCCAATGTCAGCCACGCCCATATCTGATGTGCTGCCGGATTGCATGAAATGGCCGGCGCCCAAGGCTATGGCCAGCATCCCGCACCCCATCGCAAACATCCTGATCTTCTGCATCTCGATTCCCCACACAACTCAAAACTGGTTATGCAACAACCTTAGAGGTCGAAAATGGCAGGCATGTGGCAACGGCGCGGAGTCATTCGGGCCGCGTTATGGCGGCCCGGTGTCGATCCTGCGCTGGCGATAGTCAGGCCAGTCGCCCGTGGCAATGCTTGAACTTCAGCCCAGATCCGCAGGGGCAGGCCGTGTTGCGGCCCGGATTGCCCCAAGTGGACTGATCATTCTCGTCAAAACCCTCAAGCGCGGCCTCCTGTGTGGTCTGGGCGGTCTGGTGGCCATCCTCGCGCGGAGTTGCCGCTGCGGTCTGCGCCTCCAGTGCTGCGCGTTCCTGCATCATTTTTTGCAGCATCGCCTCCTGATCGGCCTGCGGCATCGGCTGCACCTGTGCCAGCTTGCGGGTGACGTCCTGGCGCAGGGTGTCCAGCATCGTCTCGAACAGCTGGAACGCCTCGTTCTTGTATTCGTTCAGCGGGTCGCGCTGCGCGTAACCGCGGAATCCCACGACGCTCCGCAGATGCTCCAGCATCAGCAGGTGGTCGCGCCACTTGCCGTCAATGGTCTGAAGCAGCAGCTGCTTTTCCACCAGACGCATGTTGGCAGGCCCGAAATCAACGGCCTTTTTCGCCATCATCTCATTGGCGTGCTTTTCAATGCGTTCGCTGATCTGCTCATCATCAACGCCTTCTTCGTCCGCCCATGCCTGCACGGGCAGGTCCATGTTCAGCGCATCAATGACCGCCTCGTGCATGCCAACCATGTCCCACTGATCGGCGTAGGATTTGGCCGGCATGTATTGATCAACCAGATCGTCGATCACTTCGCCGCGCATGTCCTTGACGATTTCGCTAAGGTCGGCGGCGCGCATGATATCGAGGCGCTGCTTGAAGATCACCTTGCGCTGCTCGTTCATCACATCGTCGAATTTCAGCAGCTGCTTGCGAATGTCAAAGTTGCGGCCCTCGACCTTGGCCTGCGCGCGCTCCAGCGATTTGTTCACCCATGGGTGAATGATCGCCTCATCCTCTTTCATGCCAAGGCCCGACAGAACCTTTTCCAGACGCTCGGACCCGAAGATGCGCATCAGGTCGTCGTCCAGCGACAGAAAGAACGAGGATTGCCCCGGATCGCCCTGACGGCCCGACCGGCCGCGCAGCTGGTTGTCGATCCGGCGGCTCTCGTGGCGTTCGGTGGCCAGAACGAACAGGCCGCCGGCATCCTTGACCGCCTGCTCTTCGGTCTTGTGACCTTCTTCGATCCGGGCGCGGATTTCAGCAGGATCGCCGTCAGGGTCGGCGGCAATCGCCTCTAGGATCTTCATGTCGATATTGCCGCCCAGCTTGATGTCGGTGCCGCGCCCGGCCATGTTGGTGGCGATAGTCACGGCGCCCAGTTTGCCGGCGTCGCCGACGATCTGCGCTTCTTTTTCGTGCTGGCGCGCGTTCAGGACGTTATGGGTGATGCCCGCATCCGTCAGCATCTGGCTGAGCTTTTCCGATTTCTCGATCGACGTGGTGCCAACAAGCGTCGGCTGGCCTTTGGCGCTGGCCTCTTTGATCTCTTCGATCACGGCCTTGTATTTTTCGGCGGTGGTGCGGAACACCGCATCATCCTTGTCGACGCGCGCGATGGGGCGGTTTGTCGGCACTTCAACCACGCCAAGACCGTAGATTTCTGCAAATTCCGCGGCCTCGGTCGAGGCG
>RCMY010003203.1_pt1 | contig 14563 bp, 17 predicted proteins | sample 2041341 | NCBI WGS metagenome assembly RCMY01 (sample SAMN09708234, study PRJNA481090) | Marine sediment metagenome, whole genome shotgun sequencing project.
TCTATTCAAAACATTGGACAGCCCCACTGGAGCCAACCAAAGTCAGGCTCCGGACGGGGGGTTCAAATCCCTCCGGGCGCACGATTGTCCTGTTGCAGGACATAGGAAACCGTTGAACCCCCCGGGGTCAGCGGTTTCCTTGTTTTTGACACTAAACCTCGATGATGAGCAACACAATCGAGAGGATGATCGCGACCACCCCGACACCGATGAAGATCAACCCGACGAAGAGCAGGATGCGGGAGGGGTGTGAGACGGCATCCACACGTATTCGGTCAGGGGAGCGCCACCGGTAGTACATCTCGGGTTCATCGTCGGCCGTGACCTGGTGGAGCTCGGATGCATCAAGCCGACGTTCACGAATCGCTCCGTCATGCGCGACCCACCTCACGCGAGTGCCGTCGGACTCTTCCGTCAGCACTACCTGGGTGCGAATCCAGGTACCTTCGACCGCTTTCACGATCAGACGGATGAAAAGGGCGAGGGCACCAACAGCGAAGCCTACCCACGTGAGGACTTCCGCGAGCAAACCAACGAGAGCGATCGGTTCCTGCACGGGTCAACGCTAGTGGAGTAGCGCCCCATCTCGCGGATTCGAGGGTCGTTCGGCATCACTTTCACGCGGAGGTAACGCTTCTCGCGGGTACCGCTCGACCTTCTTGAGAAGCAGGAGGTCAGGGGAGACCGCGGCGGCAGCAACAACCTGCACGGCTACGAACACCCAAAACAGCACCGCACTTCCCGACATCACACCGCTAAACGCGATTCCGACATCCATGACGGCGTGGAACAGTGCCGCAATCAGCACGCTGCCCCTCGCATGGTTAAACAGCCATCCGATGAGCACCGAGGTCGCCACGGTCGAAATGAAGAACGCAAGCAAGAAATACAGGATGAGAGGGTGGCGTTTCATTGGGTGTCCCTTCGGGTTCGGTGCCTGGTTAGTTGGCGCGCGCGATTATGGGGTCGACGTGACCGGGAGCGACAGCAGGAAAATTCCGGGAATCGGGAACGACTGCACCAGAACGAAGCGATAAAGGTCCACCGTCACCTTCTGGTCAACTAGCCATCGATGCCACGCGTAGACCCACATCGCGCTCATGAGGAAGCCGATCACAGCGATCGTCGCGAGATAGCGCTCATACGTTGTCACAGTGACGAAAGATTGCTCGCATTGACGAAGCCAGTAAATAGGATTCTCACAGCTATTTTTCCGGACGTGGCTGGGCCGGAAATCAACCACATTTTTCCGGCGTCAATGGACCGCACCAGTTGCGATCAGTGAACCGCGCTTAGCTGCGGCTCGTCCACTCGAGAATCGAGTAGCCAGTCTCCGCTGGAATCGATAGGTGGCTGGTGCCGTTCTCAAATACTTGCATCACGGGGGCAACCGTCACGCGGGGCCGTGCTCGAGCGGCGGCGATCGCTTCCGCGGCGTTCTCACTCTCGGCGACTCGCAAAAGGTTTACCATCGTGGGAAAAATGATGGGGCGCTCGCCGCTTTGCGCGAGCTCAGCCGCGAGCCCTGGAGGGAGCCATTCTGCGGCGAGAGTCTCCACGCCATCCGGCTCGGCGACAGCATCGCGACCAACGGCGGCAAGAAAGAAATGCGTGTCAAATCGCCGGGGCTCCTCCTGCGGTGTGATCCAGTGCCCAAAATGCGTGAGTGCATTCAGCTGCAGGTGGGCCCCGATGGCAGACAGCGTCTCACGAAAGCCGAGCCCCAGTCGCGGCGGCGCCGCGTCGAGCATTTCCGCATCTCTCGACAGCAGGATGCCCGTCTCTTCCCACACTTCCCTCACGGCACCGATGCGCAGCCCTCGCTCGGCGACGGGGACCTCATCAAAATCGGCAACGTGCCCCCGCCATGACTCGTCGCGGTCCTCGGGGTCGATAGCGCCGCCCGGGAACACCAGCGCGGAAGCGAAGGCGCCCCGCGCAGCGCGAGCCACCAGGAGCACCTCGAACGGGTCATCGCGCAGCAGCAGCACGGTGGCCGATTCGCGAGGAGCGAGGTCTTTCGGCGGCGTTGAGGGTGGACTGGTCACCCCGCTAGCTTACGAGCGCAGGTGGCGAGCATGCGCACAGTGGTGATGCGCACAGTGGTGATGCGCACAGTGGTGATGCGCAGCAGGGTCCGATATTCTCCCCTAATGGCTGCCATTCAGGATTGTGTCGTACCGGCGCGTTCACCCTCCCTGGTTGAGCCTGCGCTCGTCGCCCGAATTCGCGAGTGCGTGATTGGCGACGACCGACTCATGGATGGCCCGTACGGGCAGAAGCCGGTCACCTACGCTGACTACACGGCGAGCGGGCGGTCGCTGAGTTTCATTGAAGAGTTTTTGCGCGACGAAGTGCTGCCGCGGTACGCGAATACGCACACGGAGAGCAGCGGCACGGGGCTGCAAACGACGCGGTTGCGTGAAGACGCACGCGACACGATCCGCAAAGCGGTCAATGGCGACGACGACACCATGGTGATCTTCACCGGCAGCGGTACAACGGGGGCAATCGACAAGATCATCGGCATCCTCGAGTTGCGACTGCCGCACGGCCTCGACGAGAAGTACGGACTCGACGCGCTCATCCCGAAGAACGAGCGGCCTGTTGTGTTCATCGGCCCGTACGAGCACCACTCGAATGAGCTTCCGTGGCGCGAATCCATTGCGGATGTCGTGACGATTCACGAGGACGCCGACGGCCACATCGACCAGGCTCAGCTCGCCGACGAACTTCGCACTTACGCCGACCGACCGCTCAAAATCGGTTCGTTCAGTGCCGCGAGCAACGTCACCGGCATTCTGAGCGACACGCACACGATCACGCGGCTGCTGCACGAACATGGTGCTCTCGCGTTTTGGGACTTCGCCGCAGCGGCCCCCTACATCAACGTCGAGATGAACCGCGTGGGCGGCGACCCCCTCGAGCGCAAAGACGCCATCTTCATCTCCCCGCACAAGTTCATTGGGGGCCCGGGCACGCCTGGCCTGCTCATCGTCGACCGCGCAATCTTGCGCAACACTGTTCCGCACGTCGTCGGCGGTGGCACTGTCGCCTACGTCAGCGAGACGACACACAGGTACCTCGACAACCCGGAGCATCGCGAAGAGGCTGGCACTCCCGCGATCATCGAATCGATCAGGGCCGGGCTCGTGTTCCAGCTCAAAGAGGCGGTGGGCGTCGACACGATTTTGGCGCTCGAACGCGACTTTCTGAGACGAGCCATCACCGCGTGGAACGCTCACCCTTCGATTGAAGTCCTCGGCAACCCGGATGCGGAGCGCCTCTCCATCGTCTCGTTCGTCGTGAAGCGACCAGGCGGCATGTTTCTGCACCACAACGCCGTCGTTGCCATGCTCAATGACGTGTTTGGCATCCAGAGTCGAGGTGGCTGCTCCTGCGCGGGCCCCTACGGGCACCGCCTGCTCGGCATCGATTCTGCGTTGTCGCAAGAATATGACGCCCAGATTTTGAGCGGATGCGAGGGAATCAAGCCCGGCTGGGTACGCGTGAACTTCAACTACTTCATCAGCGACGAAGTGTTCCGCTACATTGTCGAGGCTGTGACGATGATCGCCGACCACGGGGCAAAACTCTTGCCCGACTATCGGTTTGAGCCGGCATCCGGCCTGTGGAAGCACCGCGCGGGGCCGGTCGAGCCCCCGCTGCGCTTCTCGCAAATGCACTACGACGTGGATGGCGTGCTGCGCTTCCCCCGCCACGATGACCGTGCCCCGGCATCCGTCTACGCCGACACGCTTGCCGTCGCGCGCGCACTGTTCGAGGCCGCGCCACAGCCCGAACTGGATGAGACCGGTGTCGCGAAAGAGTTGGGCGTCGAGTTTGAGGGTTTGCGCTGGTTCGACCTCCCCGTGGAGTGCCTCACCTAGTTGCTCCCTTCGAGAGCCTCAGGGAGCGAATCTGCAGATGTGCCTTCCCTGAGGATCTCGAAGGGCACCATGAAACGCTCCTGCGACGTAGGATTGTCGCACTATGTCATCAGCAATCACTGTCTCCGCCGCGGTCGCAGAGGCGCTCGCCAACAACCGTCCCGTCGTTGCCCTCGAGTCGACGATTATCTCCCACGGACTGCCCCGCCCTCGAAACCTTGAGGCTGCGAAAGAGTTCGAGCAAATTCTGCTGGATGTGGGAGTCACCCCCGCCACGGTCGCGGTGCTCGATGGTGTTCCCCACATTGGCCTCGACGCCGAAGGCGTGCGCCGCATTGCGGACGAAGACATGGCCAAAGCGAGCGTCCGCGACATCCCCATTCTTGCCGCGGCAAAGAAGTCGGGCGCTACAACCGTGGCCGCAACGGCACACCTTGCCGCGCTCGCCGGTGTGCGCGTCTTCGCCACGGGAGGGCTCGGCGGCGTTCACCGTGGCGCATCCGCCAGCTTTGACGAGTCGGCCGACCTTTCCACTCTTGCGATAACGCCGATCACAGTTGTTGCGGCGGGCGTGAAGTCCGTACTGGACATTTCGGCCACCCTGGAGCAGCTCGAAACGCTGAGCGTTCCCGTAGTTGGATACCGCACGAACATTTTCCCAAGTTTTTGGCTCACCGAGTCCGAATTTGAGCTTGACTGGCGGGTTGAGAGCGCCGCGGAAGTCGCCCTGGTGATGAAAAGCCAGGATGAACTCGGCCACGGACAGGGAATCGTCGTAGCCAACCCGATCCCCCGTGAACAGCAGTGGGATCCGGCCGAACACGATCGTGTGCTCGACGAAGCGCTCGCGGCAGCTGCTGCCGCCGGGATCCACGGAAAAGCGGTCACACCGTTCCTTCTCGGCTACATTGTCGACGCCTCTGGCGGACGCAGCCTCGAAGTGAACCTTGATCTGGCCCGCAATAACGTACGGCTCGCCGCAGAAATAGCGACGGCGTGGTCAGCTCTCACGGCATGACGGGTCGCATCGTTGTCTTCGGCGATGTCATCGACGACATCGTGGTCGTCCCGACCGGGCCGATTCGCACCGACACGGACACCCCGAGCTCCATTCGGCATCGCCCCGGCGGGTCGGCCGCGAACGCGGCATCCTGGTTGGGCTCAGTGGGCGCGACGGTCGACTTCGTGGGCAGGGTCGCCGACGTTGACGTCACCAAGCACGAAGCAATTTTCGCCAGTTTCGGCGTTACAGCGCACTTGGAAGCCGACCCTGAGCATCCGACCGGCACGATCGTCGTGCTCGTCGACGGCAACAACCGCTCCATGCTCACCGAGCGCGGCGCGAACGCCTTCTTGACCGCGGATGCCGTGACCGACGAACTCCTGGAGGGCGCGGCGGTCGTGCACTTCACCGGGTACAGCATTTACGACTCCACGGATCACGCCCCGATCCGGCGCTTGCTTGAGCGAGCCGCACAGAGAGGGGTTGCCGTCTCGGTCGACCCGGCCTCCGCTGGCAGCCTCCACGACTTCGGCATCGACACGTTTCTTCACCTCGTTGACGGAGCAGGAATACTGCTGCCGAACTTTGACGAAGGAAAAGCCCTGACGGGCCTGGACGAGCCGCGGGAGATTGCCGCAGCGCTCGTCAAGCTCTTTCCGCTCGTCGTGCTCACTCTCGGCGTTGACGGTGTTGTCATCGCCGAGGAGGGTAAAGAGATCATGGCGGTGGCATCCGAGAGTGCAGCGATTGTGGACCCCACGGGTGCGGGCGATGCCTTCTCGGCCGGGTTCCTCGCCGCGTGGACGAACGGTGTAGACGCCGTTGACGCAGCCCGCGCGGGAGTGTCTGTCGCGGCCAGGGCGGTCACCACGGTCGGCGGCCGACCGAATACGGGACTCTCGCACTAACGCGTCGCTGTTCATTGCGTGGGCATGACAGAGGGCCCGTCGCAGAGGCTAGCGACGGGCCCTCTTCCCTTGCACCAAGAGTGTCCTGCAATCACATTCCGCATCAGTTGCCACAGCAAACAACTTCCGCACTTAGACCATATAACAGTTCGGTAACGGAACGCTAGTTATACGATCGTTACCTTCTTGCGTGTTTTGCCAAAAAACGCACGAAATCGATACTCCGTGCCACGTTTACGCGCGGCGAGTGCCGACGATCAACGTGGAGTGGAAGTGCGGTGAGGTCACAATGCGCGCCGCGAGTCCAAAACTGCTCACAACTTCGGATGCCGCGATCGACTGATCCGTGCCAGTCTCGAAAAACAGGTGGCCGCCATGGGAAAGCCACAACGGTGCTTCCGAGGCCACTCGTCGCAACACGTCCAGGCCGTCCGCGCCGCCATCGAGAGTGAAGCGCGGTTCGAAATCCCGGGCCTCTGGCGGTAGAAGCGCGATGGCTTCTGTCGGCACGTATGGAACGTTCGCTGCGAGAATGTCGACTTTCCCGTGCAGGGAGTCGGGGAGGGGATCGAACAGGTCGCCTTGGAAAACTCGCCCGCCGAACACGTCGAAGTTTCGCTTCGCGTTCGCAACAGCTGCAGGGTCGATGTCGGCGGCGTAAAGTTCGGCACCGTCGATGGCCGAACTGATCGCCACCCCGACAGCGCCGCTTCCGCAACACAAGTCCAGAATCGTGGCTCCGGAAGTTGCGTGGGCGATTGCTTCGCGCACGAGAAATTCGGTGCGCCGGCGAGGAACGAAGACGCCCTCGTGGATGCCGAGGCGAAGACCGAAGAAATCCACCCAGCCGAGAATGTATTCAAGCGGTTGACCGCTCTCGCGTCTCTCGGTCAGCAGGTCAAGCGCGTCCGGTGACTCCGCGGCGTCCGTGAGCAGCCGTGCTTCGTCCTCCGCGAAGACGCAACCAGCGGCACGCAGGCGCGCGACAAGCGCATCCGAGTCGGTGGGCTGCAGAAGCACTGGCATGATGCTCCAATCTTCGCCACCAGCCTAGAAGTCGGGGGACGGAGTTGTTGCGTGGCGCACCGAGACATCCGCGTGTGGGTCGAACCGGTAGCCAACGCCGCGAACCGTGCGAACGATGTCTTCGTAGCCACCCAGCTTGGAGCGAAGCCGACGGACGTGAACGTCGATCGTGCGCTCGTTGGGCACGTCGGCGTCATCAGAACCCCACAGCTCTTCGACGAGTTCAGCGCGCGCCACCGTGCGACCGGGGCGCGTGACCAGGTAGTGAAGCAGCCTGAACTCCTTGTAAGTCAATGATGCGGTGACGCTGTCGATCGTGACTCGTTTGCGCGAAAGGTCCACGACAACGCCCTCGAGAGGGGCTTCTGGCGCCTGTTCGCTGTGGCGATGGTTCGCGAGCGCCGCAGGGTCTTGCAGCGCCAATCGCACGACATCCACGTCGCGTCCGCCTGAACCTTGCGGTGCGAGCGCGACAGCCGCGTAGGTTTCTGCGGAGGGCGCGAGGTCCTGCGTTAGTTTGCGCAAGGCGGTAACCAGAGCGCCGAGGTCGGTGCCGGATGCTGCGGCTTTCGCTTCGTCGATTCCCACGTAGAGAACGAAGCCGCGGGGTTCGGTGCCGTCCGGCACCGCGCGAATTCGCGCGCGAGAGGGCGAAGGGTCTAGGTTGGGCACCGCGTGCAGCGGTGCGTGATCTGAATGGTGAGTGTGGTCGAGTTGAACGGTGGCGAGCGACATGTGTCGAATCTCTCAAGGATGTGTGAAGGCCCTCTTATGAGAAGGTTGCGCCTTCGGAAACTGCAGTGCGTGGCGGATGGGCGATCGCGATGAGAATCGGCATCCGGGAACCTGAAGTCAGAGCGAAACAGGTTCGGCGAGAGTTTTGCCTATGAGGTGTGCATTCGACAACACATGACGGCACGGCGCGGCATCATCATGCCGGCAACCCCGTGGGCCTCGGGAGAGGTCAGGGTGCGCGCGATCGAAGTCATGACGTAACTATCGTTCACAAACTCCGGATTTGTCAAACTGAATGTCGTGTCAGCCGACGGTGCCGTACAGCCGGTCACCGGCATCGCCTAGACCAGGCACGATGTAACCGATCTCGTTGAGCTTCTCATCGAGCGCACCGAGCACGATGGTGACTTCGCGACCCTCCGTGGCCTTCCGCACGGCCTCGAGACCCTCGGGTGCCCCGATAATGCAAATCGCGGTCACGTCGACGGCTCCGCGATCGAAAAGGAAATTGATGGCAGCAAGGAGAGATCCGCCCGTGGCCAGCATCGGGTCGAGAACGAAGCACTGGCGGTTAGAGAGGTCATCCGGCAGTCGTTCGGCGTATGTCGCAGGCTGCAGCGTCTCGTGGTCACGCACCATGCCGAGGAATCCGACCTCGGCGGTGGGCACGAGCTTCACCATGCCTTCGAGCATCCCGAGCCCTGCACGCAAAATCGGCACAACGAGCGGCCGCGGTTTGCTGATGGCGAGACCCTCGGCATCCGATACGGGAGTGCGCACCGTCACTTTGTCGACCCGCACATTGCGTGTCGCTTCGTACGCGAGAAGGGTGACGAGCTCCTCTGTGAGTGCGCGAAAAACAGTGGAGGGTGTCTTCTCATCTCGAAGCACAGTGAGTTTGTGGGTGATGAGGGGATGATCGGCTATGTGGACTCGCATAGGCTCAATCTACTTGACGGTGGAGGCGGTGACGGCGATGGATTTCGATGCGCGGATGTCTGAAGCCCTTGCCGAGGCGCGCGCGTGCCTTGCGACCGGCGACGTTCCGGTGGGCGCGATCGTGGTCGATGCCCATGGCGCGGTGATCGGTCGGGGGCGCAATGAGCGCGAACTTTCGAAAGATCCGACCGCGCACGCCGAAGTACTCGCGATCCGCGAGGCCGCGAGAGCGCTCGGCGCGTGGCAACTCACGGATGTGACTCTCGTTGTCACTCTCGAACCGTGCGTCATGTGTGCTGGAGCGATTCTTGCCTCCCGCATCCCGACGGTCGTGTTTGGCGCGTGGGATGAGAAGGCTGGCGCTGTCGGCAGTGTGCACGATCTGTTGCGTGATCGTCGACTTCCTCACACGGTTGAAGTGCACGCGGGAGTGCGAGAGGCAGAGTGCGCCGAACTTCTTACCGAATTTTTTGCACGTCGTCGAGCCACTCGCTGAGCATTGCGCGCGACGCCACTTGCATGGGCGGGTTGTGAATTCGTCCAAGCGCGCGCCACTCGTCTGCGTCGATATCATTTTCCGCAAAGAGGTCGCTGGATTCGAGCGTCCACTCCTCGTGCATAGGGTCAGTGACTTCGGGGTGGAACTGCACGGCAAGGGCGAAGTCGCCGATCGCGAAAGCTTCGTTCGGGTACGCGCTTGAACTGCCGAGAAGAACGGCACCCTCCGGGAGGGTGAAGTGGTCGCCGTGCCACTCCAACATGCCAACCCCGTTCACGTGTCTCACAGGTGAGTTGAGTCCAGCTTCCGTGAGCTGGATGTCCTGGTATCCCAGGTCGGGTTTGTCGCCTTTGTAGTTGCGGCCGCCGAGGGCTCCCGCCATGAGCTGAGCACCAAGGCAGACCCCGAAAATGGGCTTCTTTACCTCAATGCGGGCGCGAATGAACTGCATTTCTTGGATGAGATGCGGATACTCGTCGGTCTCGTACACACCCATTTCGCCACCGAGCACGATGACGACTTCTGCCTCTTCGGCGTCGAGTGCAGAAACGTCTTCCTTTGCCGGATCAACGAGTCGGATGTCGTAACCGTGTTCGCGCAGAACGGGTTCGAAATTTCCAAGATTGATGCGGTTTTCGTGCTGAAGAACGAGAGCCTTCCGGCCGTTCGGTGTTGTCAATCGGATGCCTTAATCACTATGGCGTCGGTGGAGGGGTTTCCCTGGCCCGGCGGGTGGTAAATGTCTGGTTCGATGTAAATCACCCTGGCGACGGGTACTGCCGCCCGAATACTGACTTCGAGCGCGTTGATGGCGCCCGCGATTTCGGCAAGCTTCTTCTTGGGAGAGAACGCAACTTTGGCGCCGACGAGGAGCTCCTCAGGGCCGAGGTAAAGAGTTTTCAGGTGGATGAGCGCTTCCACTTGCGGGTCGGCGTTGATGACATCCCTGATGGCCGTCGCGTCGGCGGGGTTGGCGCCTTCGCCCACGAGAAGGCTCTTCGTCTCAATTCCGAGAATCACGGCGACAAGCACAAGCAAAATACCGATGGCGAGAGTGCCGACCGCATCCCACGTGCTGTTGCCGGTGATCACGGTGAGGCCAACGCCGAGGAACGCGAACACGAGGCCGATGAGGGCTGCGACGTCTTCGAGAAGAACGACGGGCAGTTCGGGTGCCTTCGCGTGTCGAACGAACTGGATCCAGCCCTGATCGCCTCGCACCAGATTGGACTCCCGCACGGCGGTGCGCAGCGAGAACGATTCCAACACGATGGCAATGACAAGCACGAGAATGGGCAGCCACGCGTTGGTGAGTTCGTGAGGCTCGCGGAGCTTATTGATGCCCTCGTAGACCGAGAACACTCCACCAATCGTGAACAGGATAATGGCGACGACGAAAGCGTAAACGTAGCGTTCGCGGCCGTATCCGAACGGGTGTTCGGGGTCAGCCTTGCGTTTCGCCTGGTGTCCACCGAGGAGGAGCAACGCTTGATTTCCGGTGTCGGCGACAGAGTGCACGGCTTCTGCCAGCATCGAGGCCGAGCCTGAAAATCCCCACGCGACGAATTTGGTGACGGCAATGCCCCCATTGGCTAGCAGGGCGGCAATGATCGCCTTCTTACCGCCGCCGGTACTCACGAGTTCACCCGATTCACGTTCACGCCTCAATCCTAGGATGGTTACATGGTCAATCTTCCGTCAGTGGCAATTCTTGGTGCAGGTTCGATGGGGGGCGCTATTCTCTCTGGATTGCTTTCCCCCGATGTCACAGTTGAGGGCGGTGTGCGCGTCACCAACCGAACCGAGGCGAAAGCGGCCGCGTTGCGCACGAGCGGTGTGACGAGTATTTCTGCGGAATCGGATCCGCACGCCAACCTCGCGGCCGTGAAGGGTGCGCGCATTGTGCTTCTCGGCGTAAAGCCCGGGATGATTCCGGATGTCCTGAGAGAGATTGCCGATGCGCTCGAACCCGATGCGATTCTCGTCAGCGTCGCCGCGGGCGTGACCACGGCCACGATGGAGTCGCTCGTTCCCGAAAACGTTGGCGTGCTGAGGGCCATGCCGAATACCCCCGCGACGGTGGGAAGAGGAGTGACCGGCGTGAGCGCGGGCTCGCGCTCCACGCCGGAGCAACTGAAATTGGTGACGGCGCTGTTCGAAACTGTCGGAACCGTCGTGGTTGTTCCGGAGAACAAAATCGACGCGCTCAGCACCATTTCCGGCTCCGGCCCCGCGTACGTGTTTTTGCTCATCGAGGAGCTCGTGAAGACGGCGGTGTCGATGGGGTTCAGTTTGGAGGACGCGTCGACCATGGTCGAGACGACATTCCTCGGCGCAAGCGAACTCCTCGCGGCCTCGGGAAAGTCACCGAGCGAACTTCGACTGCAGGTGACGAGCCCGAATGGTACAACCGAGCGGGCAGTAGCCGAGCTTCAAAAGGCGGACCTCGCCGCGGTATTCGATCGCGCGACGGCGGCCGCGCTCGCGAGAGCGAAAGAGCTCGCGGCCGGCTAACGGAAATCGCTCCCTGCGAACCGAGACTCGCTCCCTGAGGCTCTCGAAGGGAGTATCCGTTCCGCTCCCTGAGGCTCTCGAAGGGAGCGATACGTCAGCTCTGTTGAGCCGCAAACTTCTCGATCTGGCCCGAGTTTCCGCTGACGATGATCAGGTCATGATTCGAGATGACCGTCGCGGGTGTTGCGTAGGTGAATTCCGCACCTGGAGACTTCACACCGACCACCGTGACGCCGAATTTCTTGCGGATGTCCGTATCAGAGAGCGGTACGCCTCTGATCGCTTTCGGTGGATACATTTTCACCATTGCGAAGTCGTCATCAAACTCGATGAAGTCGAGCATCCTGCCGGAGACGAGGTGTGCGACGCGCACTCCTGCTTCGGCCTCGGGGTAGATGACGTGGTTCGCGCCAATCCGCGACAGGATTTTTCCGTGAGACTGGCTGATGGCTTTGGCCCAGATTTGCGGGATGCCAAGGTCAACGAGGTTCGCGGTGATGAGCACGCTCGCTTCGATCGAGGAGCCCACCGCGACGACGGCCACCGAGAAATCCTGCGCGCCGATCTGGCGGAGCGCGTCGATATTGCGGGCATCCGCCTGCACGGCGTGCGTGACGCGCTCAGACCATTTCTGCACGAGGAGTTGGTTGTCGTCCACCGCGAGAACTTCGCGGCCAAGTCGATCGAGCTGGCCGGCTGCGCCCGCACCGAACCGCCCAAGTCCGATGATGAGCACTGGCGCGTTGTGTGCAATTCGTTCAACCAACGATGGGCCTCTCTTCCGCTCGCGAGAACAGTTGTCGGCGTTGGCTGGCCGCCAGCGCTGCGGCAAGGGTCACTGTACCAACCCGACCCGCCCACATGGTGGCCGCGAGGATATATTTTCCGGCATCCGGCATTTCTTCTGTCGCCCCCGTGCTCAACCCGCACGTGCCGAACGCTGAGATCACATCAAAAAGTACCCTGTTCAGCGGCAGATCCGTGATCTGTAAAATGGCGATCGTGGATACCGCGACAATCGTGGCACCCCACAGCACGACGCTCACCGACAAACGCAAAACATCCGGCGGGATGCGGCGGTTGAACACCTGGATGTCGTTGTCGCCTTTCGCTTCGGCGAGCGCGGCGAGAAACAAAACGGCAAGAGTTGTGACCTTGATGCCGCCCGCCGTGGATGCGGAGCCGCCGCCCACGAACATGAGCATGTCCAGGAACAGCAGGCTCGAGTCGTGCATTTCGTTGATATCGATGGTCGAGAACCCGCCGGACCTCGTCATGATCGACAGGAAGGTGGCCGTCATGGGGCGCACGACCGGATCTTGAGCCCCCAGCGTGTTCGAGTTGTTCCACTCGAGCGCGTAGATGACGATGGCGCCGATGACGATCAGGATCATCGTGGTGGCGAGGGTCAACTTCACGTGAATCGACATGCGGTGTTTGCCGCGCCAACCCTTCGTCAACGCGAAAATCACCGGGAACCCGAGGCTTCCGATGAACACGCCCAATCCGATGACCGACAGCATCCACGGATCGGTGGCAAACGCGCTCATGCCGTCGACGTGAGGTACGAAACCGGTATTGGTGAAAGCGGATGTCGCGAAGTAGAAGCCCTGCCAAATTGCGGTCCACGCGTCTTCGCCCGTGAGGAGCAGGCGAGGCACGATGAGCGCGGTGAGCACGGCTTCGATAGCCAAAACGCTCACGGCCACTGTTGCCAGCAGACTGCCGATCTCGCCTAACCGGACGGCTTGGCCCTCGGCGACGGGACCAGCGTGGATGCGCTGCGGGTTGCTGTCGCTTGCGGCGATCAACTTTGCTTTGAGGCCGAGTCGGCGGGAGACGACAAGGCCAAGCATGCTCGCGAGAGTGAGAACACCGATGCCACCCACCTGGATACCGATGAGAATCGCCACATTCCCGAACGTGGACCAGTGCGTGGCCATGTTCACGGTGGAAAGCCCAGTGACGCAAATGGCGGACATCGCGGTGAAGAACGCATCCGCGAGCGGCGTCACGCTGCGCTCGGCCGTAGCGATCGGAAGGGAGAGTATCGCAGTGAGGATGAGCACGAGGCTCGTGAAGATGATGAGGGCGAATCGCGCGGGTGACGACGACACCACGGAGTCGGTGACGTCACGAAGCCAACCGAGGATGGAACCGCGGCCAGCGACTTTCGCGCGCATGCTGTCCCCTTTGTGGATGGACCACTGCACGTGAAATGCAGCAGCTTGACATGGTACTACCCAGCGGACATCGATACTCTGTCTGAATGAGCGACATCTTTGACGTTATTGCCGATCCGAACCGGCGTGAGCTTCTGCGCGTGCTGTTGGAGAGCCAAATCGAACACGGACAAAGCCAGGGCGAGGTGAGCGTCGGCGGTCTTGTTGACGCTCTCGGCCTCACCCAGCCGACGGTGTCCAAGCACCTGAAAGTCTTGCGCGATAGCGGCCTCGTGGTTGTGCGTGAGGAAGGCCAGCACCGCTACTACCGCCTCGAGCCGACGCCTCTTGAGGTTCTTGAGGACTGGCTCATCCCCTTCCTTGGAGCCGACGAGATGGGCTCTGGCGAGGATGCGGGCATGACCGCATTCGCAGCGTGGGCGGGTTCCGGACTTCCGAAACCACTTCGCAAGGTTGCTGAAACGCTTGACCACCCGTCGGATGCCGGGGCCGCCGTAGGGCGCACCGCAGCTGAGGCGTCCCACCAGGTGCGTTCCGCAATCGAGGGCGCCTCGCACGCTCTTGAGGAAGCATCCGCGAAGGTCGAGAAGAAGGTCATCGACCCGATTCGCGAGAAGCTGGGTCGCCGCAGCGACGGCACCCGCTAGACCTGCACGAGACCGTCTACGTAGACAAAAGTTCACTTCTGCCCCTAGAGTGTGCTTCAAGCACTCCAGTAACACCCGTCACGAGTGCACGCTAATCAGGGGGACCACAACAATGTCGCGCGATCTATCCGACGTGAGGTTTCTTACCGTCGCGGAAGTTGCCGACATGATGCGTGTGTCGAAGATGACCGTGTACCGTCTCGTGCATTCGGGTGAATT
>RCMY010003204.1_pt1 | contig 14561 bp, 17 predicted proteins | sample 2041341 | NCBI WGS metagenome assembly RCMY01 (sample SAMN09708234, study PRJNA481090) | Marine sediment metagenome, whole genome shotgun sequencing project.
GGACTGGGTCGGACGTATCGGACGCTTCGATTTACCTTGCCAAGGTGAGGGTCGCGGGTTCAAATCTCGTCGTCCGCTCCATAAAGTTCCTGGTCAGAGGCCTACTCCGGTAGGCCTCTTTCTCGTTTTGACGCCCACCCACCGTTCTGGAGATCCCCAGCGTCAAAACTGACGCAAATCCACTCCAGAACGATGCCGAGTGACGCTCAGGCGCTCCGCTTCCGACTCTAGGGCGAGCTGGGCAACGTGGTTTGCATTCGCAGGCTGCGGTTTCCGGGGGCTGGTTGCCTTCGGCGTCGCGTGATCAGTTGGTCGGTCTGTGGCTCGACGAAGCCGGGATCGCCGCGGCCAGATCGTCTCGTCTCGATCGGCAGTGCTGCACCGTCGGACTGGGACGGGGCGATCGTCGAAGGGTACGGTCATCGCGCTCTGCCCGGATTTGTGGACGGTCATACTCATCTGGACATGACGTCGTGGGGGTTGCCGTGGCGGCCGCACAGCGCGACCCCCGCAGCGCATCGGTTGGCGTCGGTTGCGACCGGCAACGTCGATCCTCTGCCCCTGGATCTGATCGAGCATCACGGCGTCGCTGTGTGTCTCGGTCAAGTTCGCTGTTCTTCGGTGGGACGAGGTTCATCGATGAGGCGGCCGAGCAGCGCTCCGAGGGGAAGGTCGTCGTGCTGACCGAAGAGGGTGGCCCGAACCAACCCGCCACGGTCGATGATCGTCAGGCTCGGGGTGCCTTGGAGTTGGTATCGGCGCATCGTCACCGGTGCGTCGATTCCGGGTTCGTGGGTGTCGACGCCGACCGGGAAGCTGATGCGGTACTCGTACAGAAACGCTTGGAGCGAAACCGGAGTCATGGCGCCGTGATGCTCGAACACGGTGTGGAGCCCGAGAACCTGCAGGTTCCGACCGAAGGTCTGTTGGATGCGCTGCGCCTGTGGGAGGCCATGAGAGACACAACCAGGACACAGCATCTGGAAGGCCTCGATGACGATGACCTCACCGCGGAGGCTGTCGATGGTGATGTCGTGGTCGGTGTTGAACCACTGCGAGGTTGCGAGCTCGGGTGCGGCGTAGGGGGCGAGCGGAGTGGTCATGACGGCTGGTCGTCGGTGTCGTAGGTGGCGAAGGGTGATGCGATCGTCTTCAGCTCCGAGATGAGGTCGGACGGCACGTGCGCATCGATCGTGACGGCATCGGTCAGCCCGCCGAATCGGTCGGTGATGGCCGTGACGAGTTCGTCGTGGCGGCCCACCGCAGCGAAAAGGTTGACGACGTCATCGCTCACTGCCTCCGCCATTCGATCCCAACCGTCGTTGTGGGAGAGGTGGAGGAGTTTCTGTCCGAGATCCTCGAGACCGTGCTCGGCGAGGACTGGCCAGTACGCCTTGGTCGATCCATAGAAGCCGACGCGGGTGCGGACCCACTCGGTGGCCCTGGCGACCTCTTCATCGGTCGCGCCCGTGGCGACGAAGCCGCCACCGGAGATCTGGAAGTGTTCGCGGGCCCGACCGGTGCGGGCCATACCTTCTTCGATTCTGGGAAGGATCTGGTTCGTGATGTAGTCCCGCGTGCAGAAGCCGTGCAGTGCGACACCATCGCAGGCTTCACCGGACAGGCGCAGCATGGCCGGTCCGACGGCGCTGATCTTGATGGGCGGCACCGGTAGCTCGTTTGGCTCTGGAGCAAAGTTCGGGGTCATCAGCGAGAAGTTGTAGTGGTCCCCTTCGAATGCCAGTCGTTCGCCGGTCTGCCAGGTGTTCCAGATGGCCCTGACCGAGTTGATGTATTCGCGCATGCGGGGAGCCGGCGCACTCCACGATGTGGAGAATCGTCGTTCGATGTGGGGTTTGACTTGGCTGCCGAGTCCGAGGACGAAGCGCCCGTTTGATGAGGCGTGGAGGTCCCATGCCGCGCTGGCGGTCATCATCGGACTGCGGGGAAAGGCGATGGCGACGCCGGTCATCAGTTCGATCCGGCTGGTGTTGACCGCAGCGACGGCGAGGGGGAGGAACGGGTTGTGTGCGTTCTCTGCGACGGTGATGCCATCGAAGCCCGCTGCCTCGGCGGCCGAAGCCAACTCCGGAACGGCATTGAGGTCGTCGTTCGGCATGGCAGAAGTGATGCGCATGAACGAACACTATGGGAGACCCCTCGATTGGTCGAAGACAACCGGCCCGAGCGAAAACGGATCAGGTGCAGCGGGAGTGGAGGCGTCAGGTTCGGCCGATGAACGCATTGATCGAGTCGCCGAAGTTGTCCATGGTTCGCTGCCCGGCGGTTCGCCTCGAGTCCGTCCGCTCTTGCTGCAAACGACGCATCGTCACCGGGCACGGCACTGAACCCGGCCGGTACTGTCGAGGTCATGCCCATCCGACTGGCGACTCCTGACGACGCTTCGCAAATCCTGGCGATCTACTCGCCGTACGTCATCGAGACTGCGATCTCATTCGAGTCGAAACCGCCGACCGAGACCGAGTTCTGCGAACGCATCGCACGCGGTCTCACCGTCGGTCCCTGGCTTGTCGTCGAGGAGGACGATCAGATTCTCGGGTACGCGTACGCAACGAAGTTCCGAGAACGGGCGGCCTACGACTCGACTCGGGAGACAACCGTGTACGTCGGTCCGGGACACCACGGTGCTGGCATCGGCCGAGAATTGATGACTGAACTACTCGCACGACTTCGGGCCGGCGGAGTTGCCTTGGCGGTCGCCGGCATCACGCTCCCCAATGACGCCAGCGTCGGGCTCCATGAGCACCTCGGGTTTGCTGCTGTAGGCGTATTCCATGGTGTCGGCCGGAAGTTCGGCACATCGCATGATGTCGGTTTCTGGGAACTTGCCCTCACCTGAAGGCATCGTCCTTCCCATCGCCCCCGAACCGGAGATCGACGCGTGACCTTGGAAGGAGCCGCTTCACTGCGTGGGGCGGTGTCATGCCAACTGTCGTTTTGGCAGAGGCTTACCTCGGTGGGCTTCGCTCGGGGTTGGTCAGCGGATAGGAGGTCGAGTCCCGCGCTCGGCGGCGATCCGGAATCTCATCACCGCCCACCGCTTGAAGAACCTCTTTTGCTGTTCGGCAGCGATGGCGTCGCGGTGTCCGGACGGATTGGTCCCGTGTGCGTAGGCTGCCGCGTGGGCTGCCGACTCCCAGATGGTGAAGGTCGAGAAGACCGGTGGGCGGGCTGCTCCGATGCCCCACTCGTAGCCTGGGGCTGCGAGCGCTTGACGTTCAGCGGGGCCACTCGCTTTGAGCAGACTGCCGATTCCGGTCCAGCGAGTTCGATCGATCGTGGCGACGAGCACTGGCCCTTCGTCGGCGTCTGATGGTGGATGTGCCTCGAGATCGAGGTCGGCGAAACCTCTGTTGGTGACGCGTTCTGGGGTGAGTAGAGCTGTCCACCCGTCGGCGAAGTCGTCGACGTCATCGCCGGGCCAGATCTCGTCGTTGCCGGATTGCCAGGTGCTGAGCCAGACGACCCGGCGTGGCCGGGGGGCCGTCATCGGGGACGCTGCGATTTTCGAGCCGGTGCCTGCAAAGGTGAATCTGGCACTGCCGGCGCTGCTCGAATCCGTTCGAGGTGGTCGGAAGAGTGCGGCGCCAGGCCATCGGTCTGCGACAGACAGTCGTGCGATGCGGTCACTGCTCATGGCCTTCCCACTCCTCACGGTTGTCGTTGCCCACCCACGACGAGAACCCTCAAAGCTTCACCCCTGCGCCTCGCAGAGGGATGTCAGTCTTGGTCGAGTGCGTTCATGATGCCGATCTGCTGCCCGTCACGACGGCTGGCGAGCTCCCCGAGCGTCTGCGTTCCATAGGCGCGTTCGAGCTCATCGAGCAGAATCTGCACGGTTGGCTCGTCGAGATCTGGGTGGCCGAGCGCGTGTTTCCACATTCCATTCATGCCAGGGCCGAGGTGTTCGAGGAAGTGCTGGAGCCCGCCACTCCCACCGCCCAGGTGGAAGGTGAGGAACGGCCCGGCAGCAGCCCACCGCAGACCGATCGAGTTCGTCACGATGGCGTCGAGATCTTCCATCGACACGACACCTTCAGCCACCAGGTGAACGCACTCTTGGAACAGCGCCGACTGCAGTCGATTGGCAACGAACCCGGGAACCTCCTTGCGCAGCACGAGTGGGCGCTTGCCCAGAGCCTCGTAGAAGGCCACGGCTTCCTCGACGATCGCCGGGTCGGTGTGTTCCCCGGGCACGACCTCGACGAGAGGCACGAGGTGGGGAGGGTTGAACGGATGGCCGACGAGTACCCGAGTGGGGTCGTCCATGTACTTGGTCTGCGCCGTCGCCTTGATGCCCGACGTGGAAGAAAGCAGCAACGTCGTCGGCGCAACGACCTGTTCCACCGCTTTCCACAGCGACCGTTTGAACTCGACGTCCTCGGGGCCGTTCTCTTGAACGACGTCGGCGCCGTCGACGGCATCGGCGACGGACGAGGAAAACACGAGCCGTTCGGTGAGATCGTCGGTGGGGAGACCGAGAGCCTCCAGGATCGGCGCAGTTTCGGCGATGGTGGAGCGAACCTGTTGCTCGACATCGACGCCGGGATCGCTGATTCGCACCTCGAGTCCGTGAGCGAGGAAGAGCGCCGTCCACGATGCGCCGATCGTTCCGGCGCCGATCACGGCAACAGTCTCACGGCGCTGCAAGACCTCGCTGGCAGCCAACACGTCGGCGCGCTTCCGGGCGCTCACGGGCGACCAGCCAATGCGAGTCGCACGCTCGAGGCGACAATCGGAGATCGGGTCGAACGGTGAAGCCTCATGGGTCGGAAACGTAGCATGCGGCAGCTCGGAGAGGGCCCGCAATCGAGCCTGGGGTATGCACCGCCGTCAGCGCCGCCGCGCATGATCTAGGTTGAGCCGCCCACCACGGAATGGAGCTGCTCATGAACGCACCACTATCGGATCTCCGAGTCATCGAGGCGACGAACTGGATGGCAGCTCCGGGTGCCGCCGCCATCCTCGCAGACATGGGAGCCGACGTCGTGAAGGTCGAACCCTTGACCGGCGATGCGGTCAGGGGCCTGATGCGCCCACCGAAAGTGGCGGACGATGCCCCGAAGATCGACTACTCCTTCACCGTCGACAATCGCGGGAAGCGTTCTGTTGCGATTGCCTTCGACCAGGCGGATGGTGCGGAGGTGATGCAGCGGCTCATCGCGGATGCCGACGTGTTCGTCTGCAACCTCCTGCCACACCGCCAGGCTCGATACGGACTCGATCCCGAAACGTTGCTCGCCTTGAACCCGCGCCTGGTGCACGCCACGCTGACCGGCTACGGCCTCGGCGGTCCCGATGACGAGCGACCTGGTTTCGACGTGACGACGTTCTTCGGGCGAGGTGGCGTGACCGACTCGATGACCGAGCCTGGATCCGCAGCGCCGAACCCCCGGCCGGCCCAAGGTGACCACACCACCAGCCTTGCGTTGGTTGCGTCGATCCTGGCTGCGTTGCGACTGGTCGACAAGACCGGCGAAGGCCAGGTGGTCGATGTCAGCCTGTTGGCCACTGCAGCGTGGACGATGGCGACCGATCTCGCTGCGGTCCTCATCGATGGTCGGCAGCCGGGCAAACGGGATCGCAGGAACGTCATCACGCCGTTGGCGAACCGTTTCCGGTGCGGAGATGATCGATGGCTCATCCTCAACATGCCAGAGCCGCGCTGGTGGCCGGCATTCTGTGAAGCCATCGGCCGCTCCGAATTCCTGAGTGATCCCCGCTTCGATTCTCCGAGGGATCGCTTCACGAACATGCCTGCGCTCATCGACCTCATCGATGAGACATTCGCAACGAAGCCCATTGACGAGTGGGGACGCCTCTTCGACGACGCCGGTCTGATCTGGGGACCCGCGTCGACGATGAGTGAGCTCGCCAGCGATCCACAGGCCGCCGCGATCGGGCTCTTCCCCGAGATCCACCACCCGGGCGGGTCCTTCCGCACGGTCGCTGCGCCAATGCGGATCCGCGGAGCGGACATCACTCCACGCGGACCGGCACCCGAACTCGCCGCCCACACCGAGGAGATTCTCGAAGCGCTCGGCTACGACCCCGAGAGCATCGCCGCACTGGTCGCGAGCGGAGCCATCGGCCTCGCCGACGAGAACGGCGAGTCCGCCTGAGAGATCAGCCCGGTTGCGACAGGTAGTTGTGGATGGGCTGGACACCCTCGAGGGTCAGATCCGTCAGGATATGGCTCACGCTCACGATCTCGAGAACAGGGAGATCGGCCAGCGGTGCCAGCACATGCTCGAAAAGTTGCAGCCGGGCCGGGCCAGTCCATGCCCCCTTCACCACGACATCAGTGATCTCGGTCCTGACCAAGTCACACACCATCGGCTCGGCGTTGTAGCCGCGCACGACTTTGAGCATGTAGGTCGGCACCGTGATCTGGGCACGTGCTTCCTCCAGATCGAGCTCTCGGTATTTGTAACCCATCGTGGCTGTTGCCACCCGCTCCGAGGTGACGTCGAGGGTGCCGACGAGCGCACCTTGCTCGACGCGTAGCCGTGGTGCGCCCATCGTCTTCGGGTAAGCACTGAATTCACGGCCGGCCGCAGTGGCGGAGAAGTTGTCGAGATACATCGCATGGAGGTACTCGCCACGTTCGTCACCGAAGCGAACGGGAATGGCTTGACCACCCTCTGTGTAGGGCCCATATGCTCCGACGTCGCCCATGTGCATGATCTCGAACCGAACCAGCGGCTCGTCGATCTCGAGCGGTTCAGGGACGATCTCTCGCAGCGCGTCTGGATCGGTCCGGTAGACGATGTTCAGGTACTCGCGATCGACGAAGCGATATCTTCCCGGCGGATAGGCCGGGGCCGTCATAGGTGTGGTGAACCTTTTTGCTACTCGGTCTGCGCGCATGATGGCAAGGTACAACACTCGCGGTCTGACAACTCGAAGAGGTGTCGACTGAGCGCCGGAGGCACGTCCGTCCCGTCAGGCGCGAAGGCCGAAAGACGCTCAGGCACCGTTCTGGAGATTCTCAGCGTCAGAACCGACGCAGATCCACTCCAGAACAAGGTCGAGCGACGCTCAGGCACTCCGCTTCCGACGGGGTCGGGCACCATCGCGATGGCAGCGGCGCCCGGATTCGCACTCTTGCTTCAGATCGCCGACTTGTCTACGGGAGTGCAGTGGGGCGAATTCGATTCGTGGTCGCGACTCCGATCACGGCCCAGGGCACCTATGCCCCACCACGCAGGTCGAGTTGGCGGCGTTTCGGAAGCGCGTCGAAGACCAACCGGTACGACTCGCGAGCGAGTTCTTCGACTTCGGCCCGGTCCATGTCCGCCGAGAGATCAATCGTGATCCAGTGCTTCTTGTTCATGTAGTAGCCAGGGGTGACGAAATCGTGCTCAGCAACAAGTGCGACGACATCGTCTGGTGACGCTTTGAAGGTGGCGGTCTCCCCGCCACCGACGTTGACGAGCGCGAACATCTTGCTGCCAACTCGATGAACGTCGACATCGTCGCCGAAGGCGTGGTCCAGCGTGACACCTGGAAGCTCTGCGCACATGTGGCTGGCTTGGCGGCTGTCGCACGTGGTCATGGTGTCTTCACCGGGGTTGCGATCTCGATCAGCAGGTTGCTCGGGCCGAGCACGTACGCCACCGTCTGTCCCCACGGCTTGTGGATCGGGTCGACGTAGTTGCGAGCTCCAGCCGCAATCGCGTTCTCCACGGTGCCGGCAACATCAGAGGTGACCAACGTGATCGAAGCTGGAGCCGGTTGCACATCGTCGGGGAGCACGAACCCTCCCGCTGCGTCCAAGTTGCTCGTTGCGAGCTCGACTGAGACGAACGCCAGTGTTGTTGCTCCGGTCTCCACTTCGCCGTAGTCGTTCTCGGGCGTGACGAAGCGCTGTTCGAAGCCGAACGCAGTCGTGAAGAACCTGACCGCCTCTTCGACATCGTTGACGTAGAAGATGGTGTAGCCGAGTGAAACAGTTGTCGTCATTGGGGGCCCTTTCCGCTGCCTGCTCGGCATCGTAGAGGGCGCCGGCGACAGCCTGTTGTCGGAGTTTGTCAGAATTCTTGATTTGGGTCGTCTCGTGGTGTTGGCTGGGATCTGTGAATCGATTGGAGCGACTGTTCGCCATCAGCGAGGCCATTCGGCATTCCGGTCGACAGCCGTTGTCTGCGGGGCGGCTCGCCGATCGTTTTCAGGTGTCGAGACGGACGATCGAACGAGACCTTGCCAGCCTGCGTGAGGCCGGAGCGCCGTTGATGAGTGAGCCGGGCCGGAACGGGGGCGCGGTCAGTCTCGATTCGGGGACAGGTGTGGTTGTGTCGCTGTCGACGCCGCAGGTCACCGCACTGTTGGTCGCGGTGGCGGTCGGCGGTGCCGACATGCCCTATTCCGACGACGCCTCCACCGGAGCTGAGATCTTGTTGCGAGGTCTCGGCTCGAACACGAGGACAAGCGTCGAAGACCTCCGAAACCGGATCAGAACCCCGTCGAGGTCGCCAACTGTCGGGGCGCGCATTCGCCGAACTGTCGAAGAAGCTGTGCGGCGCAAGGTGGTTGTCAACATCAGCTATCTCGATGCAGACGATCGCTCGACCAAACGCAGTGTCGAGGCGATCGGCTTCTTCTACGGAACCGACGGATGTTGGTTCCTCATCGGCTGGTGCGAACTACGCAAGGCCGGTCGGATCTTCCGACTCGACCGAATCGAGGCGGCACACCTCACCAGGCGCCAGGTCCAGCGACGCGATCTCGATGAGATTCTCGGATGGGTCCCCGAGGAAGTCCGTGCGCCGTAGGTAGGGCAGAGATGGCGAGCGGTGCGAGCGCTCCATCCCTGGTTGGGGATTCGTGCCGGCGCTTCACGAGCCAGCGTGCCGAGTGGAATCTACTTGACAATATGGAAACATGATTCCATCATGAGCACATGGAACCTGAACTCGCCACAGCACGATCCATGCTCGACAATGCCGACGGAATCGCACAGTCAGTTCGATCAGCCGACACGATCCGGCGCAACGTCTACAGAATCCAAGCCTTCGTCGTCCCGTTGTGCGTCGCCCCCTTCGACGTGTTGCGCCCGACGCTCGCCGCTGCCGTCTGCGTCATCGTCATTGCCGTCGGCCTCGCTCTGACAATCCGGGAAGTGCGACGCTCGAGAGTCGTCAACCGCGAAGCCATGGTTTCCTACACCGTGGTGATCGGATCCTGGTCCTTGTTGTGGGTCCTGCTGATGACCGTGGTCGGACCTTGGTTGGGCGACCAGACCAGCATCGGCTGGACACTGACCGGCATCATCGGAACGATCCCGTTCCTTGCCGGCCTGGTATGGGAGCGACGAAGGTGACCGACGCCGAGCATCCACGCCACGACCTCGATGACGAACTCACCTCACCAGTTCGCTTCTCGATCACGGCCGCTCTGGCCGGTGGAGAACGCGTCGAGTTCGGGTTCGTCCGCGACGTCGTCGAGGTCAGTGATTCTGTGCTCTCCAAACAGATCGCCAGACTCGAAACCGCTGGTGTTGTCGAGGTGCACAAGGGATATGTCGGCAAACGACCCCGAACCTGGCTCTCGATCACACCAGAAGGCGCCGCCCGCTACGAGCAACACGTCGGAGCGCTCCAGGCCGTCATCGCAACCGCCGCCGACACTTCGGCGAGACGGAAGGCAGGAAAGAAATGACAACAACCCCGGGGGCTTCTTTGACGAAGAGGTCAAGCGAGATTCGAGTTCGCCGCTCCGCTGCCGAACTCGAATCTCGACCGCAGCGGTGTCGCCTTGGTCACTTGCGATAGCGGGGCCGAGGTCAGCCGAGGCTGAGCCAGAGGCGAAGCAGGTGTCGACGCTCGTCGAACTCTTCGTGGTCTTCGTATTCGGTGCGAGCGTGGATGACGGAATGGTTGGAGATGAACTGCATGTCGCCCTCTTGTAACCACATGTCCAGGCGGTTGTCTGCCTGATTGGCGATCTCGTCGTACCGGTTGATCGTGGCGAGCCGGCGAGGACTGAACTCGATGCCGTCGTGGCGTTCGGCTGATCGCATGTAGTCGCTGTGCCAGAACGTACGAAGAGTTTTGCCATCCCACGCGCAGGGCGGAATCTGGCTGGTCGGTGCCTCGCCGGGGCCTTGCTCGTCTCGTCGATCGAGCTCGAACGTTTCGAACAGCTCTGGCGCGAGGTCGGGCGAGGTTCGGAGGAGTTCGTCGAAGACGTGGACCGAACTTGCGATCCGACTCTGGCCACCTTGCTTGGCGGCTCGTAGGCACAGCAGGCCGACGACGTCGGCGGCGTCGCAGTGGAAGGCGATGTCTTTGGCTGATCGGTAGAGCCGTGCCAACGGGGCATGCTCGTCCTCGCCGTAGTTGGTGACATGCCCGAGGAGCTCGTTGGCGGGATTCTGGGCTCCGGGAACTCCAAGGTGGTGGCCCAGTCCCCAGAAGGCAAGGGCTGACTTGTCGGTTCCCCAGTCACGGACCGGGAGGCCCCGCACGCAGACCACGCCGATTCCCGTTGCCAGTGCCTCTCGCCAGGTTTCGGCAAGGTCGCCGACAGTCGGGAGTTCGAACGTGGCTCTCGATACTTCTTCCATCGGTATGTTCGCCGCCAGCAGTCGATCGGTCGCCTGATCGATTTCGGCGATGTGGGAGCCGGTCAATTCGACCAGCCAACGATCGGGGTGAGCGGCCATGTCGGCTCCGTGCCAGGCGGCCGGGCCGTGCACCTCCCGGTCAGGCACCCCAACCGATGGTCGGGTGAAGTAGTGGCGGGTCTGGTCGCCGAAGCGGCGGTAGGTCTGCATGCTGATCCTCTTTCGAGCTCGACTGGCCACCGAGAATGCCGGAGCAACCAGCGGGACAGCACTGGTGATCGACGGTCCGACCGACAGTTTCGTCGACGTTCGAGGCGCGAGCGAGCACAACCTCGAGAGCGTCGACGTCGACGTCTTGCGTGCTACTGACCTCGTCAGCGCTGGACCCGATGTCTGGGTCGCACCTTGTCGTCGGAAATGTGTCGCCAGGCGGTCGAAGGGTACGTCTGACAAGATCGCCCAGGAGGCTGGGCCGGCAAGCCCACATCGCAACCAGGAGGCCCCGATGACCGATACGCATGACCTCATCCCCGCCGTCGACTTGGCGGCGCAGAACCCGGCCAGGTTCCCGAACGAGAGTGACGAGTACCGCGAAGCCCGCAATGCCCTGCTTGCCGAGGAGATCGAGTTGAGTCGCCACCTCTGGCGAGTGGCCGAGCAGCGCCGTGCGCTGCCACCGGGCGGCGAAATCGGTGAGGACTATCAGTTCGACGGCGCTGACGGCCGGGTCACCTTGTCGGAGTTGTTCGGCGAGCATGACACGCTGATCGTGTACTCGATGATGCTCGGTCCGGATCGCGTCCATGGGTGCCCGATGTGTTCATCGATGCTCGATGCGTGGGACGGCGAAGCCCGCCACATCGAACAGCGGGTGGGACTCGCCGTGGTGGCCCGATCGCCGATTGAGCGCATTTTGGACTATGCCGAGCAACGCGGGTGGACGGGATTGTCCTTCTATTCCGATCCCAGCGGTGACTACACCGCCGACTATGTCGGTGATCGCGACGCCGACGCGCCCGCCTACACGGTCTTTCACCGGGATGCCGACGGCACGATCCGTCACTTCTACAGTGGCGAGGGCACCATGGATATGGCCGACCCCGGCCAGGATCCCCACTCAGCGCCCGACATGAATCCTCTGTGGGTGTTGCTCGACACGACTCCGGAGGGTCGTGGTGCCGACTGGTACCCGGCCCTCGACGACTGACGACCGAACGGGCAGGGGCGACGAGGCCACTCGACAGAGACCACCGGCCTGCCTGGGCGGCCAGCCCGACGTAGAGTCTCGCTGCCTACGTCAAGCCGATCCGTGCGAGCCACGCCGGCTCTCTTCACGCTTCCCGGAGCCATACATGAACACGACCGCCGAGATCGATCAACCAACCGTCATCTCGATCGAGGCCGAGATCATCTCGAGAATCGTACGGTCCTGTGATCTCACAACACCGGTCGGCCATCTCGGCCGTTGGAAGGTCCGTGACGTCGTCGCCCACCTTGGCGGCGTTCACCGATGGGCGACTCGAATCGTTGCGAGCCGGTCCATCGACGGGCCCAGCTTCACCAAATCGAAGCTGGACGGCCCCGAACTCTGCGACTGGTTCGACGCCGGCACCGAAATGCTGTTGGAGACGTTCGGTGCCACCGACCGCGAATCGGCATGCCCCAACTTCAACCCAGGCTCAGCCAACACGGTCGCGTGGTGGGTCAGACGACAGATGCACGAAACCACTGTTCACCGCTGGGACATCGAACGTGCGCTCGATTGCACGACGGCAATCGCCCCGGCAGTCGCCGCCGATGGGATCGATGAGTTCTTGGACGTCTTCATCCGCACGAGGGGCAAACAAACCCTGAACGCCCCGCTTCGACTGTCCAGCACCGACCCACCCCGCTCGTGGACACTCACACCAGCCGAGAAACCCGGCAGGATCGACATCGACATCGACATCGACGGCGCTGCGGATCCAGACGCTGAACTCACTGGTCTGCCTGAGGATCTACTCCTCCTGCTGTGGGGGCGACTCAGTCTGGTGGAAACGAACCTGCGCATCACCGGAGACGTGCGCACTGCTCGCAGTCTGGTACCGGGCAGCTGATCCTGTCGTCGAGGTCGAAGCCAACAGTCCCCTTCATCCGAGACGAACCCCGCGCATGGCTTGCGACCGTTTCCGGAATGGTTCTCGAGCGCTCCGATCGGCGGCGAGCCTCAGTCGCTGAGTTGGCCGGTCTTGGGATCTCGTTGCGTGAGGCAGTAAGGCATCCCGGCGGGATCACGCATCGTCGTCCACACAGGCCCTTCGGCCACGAACACAGCGCCCAACTGCTTGTGCCGTTCTCGGACTTCCTCGACCTGTCGACCGCACGCGATGTCGAGATGGGCGCGAGATGTCTCGCCGTCATCGTCGTTCCCGAGGCGTTGGAACAAGGGCCGCAGGGGGACTGTTGCCGGCTGCGCCAACGACGCGAACTCCTCGAGCTGGCTCTGACGTAACTCCCATCCGGTCAGCATCTGCCAGAAGCGGGTTTCCACTTCAAAAAGCGTGGCAGGCACGTCGATGCAAACTTCATCCAGGCGATGCTCCATGCCCTGATGGGCCGGCGACGGACGATTCGATTCGCCACGGCGGGATACGAGGCAGAACGGCAAGCCAGTCGGTGATGTCATGATGACGTGGCCCAGGTCTCGTTCGACGATGGCTCCGAACTGTTCGGCTGTTCGACACGCGTCGGCGATCGACTCGACGTGGAGGTCGAGGTGGATGCGTGGCCCAGACGGGGTGCGCTGCACGCGCACGTAGCTGTCGCCGTCTGGAGGGATCAGGGTCGCGAATTCTGCCTCGGCCCCTCGCATCGTCGACAGACCGGTGCCGGTTACGTGCTGCCAGAAGGCTGTGCCGAGATCGAAGTCTTCGGCGGGAACGAACACGGTGGTCGGTGTCAGTTTGTGACGAGCCGGGCTCGGCCGATGACCGCCGCACCGACGATCCCGGAATCGTCACCGAGTGCCGCAGCAACGAACTCCAGATCAGGACTCGGTGCAAGTATCCACGGCAACGCGGCCTCGCCGATCTGGTGGGCCAGGGCGTCACCCAGCTTCTCGGCGAGTCCGCCACCGATCACGACTCGTTCGAGGTCGAGCATGTTGATGACGGATGCGATGCCGATCCCGACGGCATCGACCGCTTCGGAGAACAGCTTCACTGCGAGTTGGTCGTCTTCCTCCAGTGCCTTGACCCAGACTTTCGAGGTGGGCCTGGACTTGCCTTCCTCGCGTTGGATCTCGAACAGCCGACTCTCTCGGCCGGCGCGATCCATCATGGAGCGGGCGGTGGCTGCCATGCTCGCACGCCCGGCATAGGCCTCGACACAGCCACGCCGACCGCAGGTGCACATCGCACCCCCGGCACGGATGATGACGTGTCCGATCTCGCCGGCGGCACCGTGCGCCCCGGTGAACGGGGCGCCATCAAGGATGAGCCCGCCGCCGATCCCTGTGCCCATCCAGACACCGAGCACGTTGCGGTGGCCCTTGGCGGCGCCGGCCACCCACTCGCCCAGGAGGCCGACGTTCGCGTCGTTCCCGAGTCCGACGGGTACACCGAGTTCCGCCGAGATGCGTCCACCGACGTCGATCGACTCGGTCCAGCCCGCGAGGTTGGGGACCTGGATGACGACGTCATCTCGCACCGCGCCGGGGATGCCGACGCCGACCGCCGAGACATCGACGTCGAGACGCTCGATCAGCGCGATCACCGTGTCGATGAGTTCATCGGGACCGGTCGTCGGTGTGTCGGTCTTGGCCCGCGCTTGCACGTCGTGGTTGTCGTCGACTGCTCCCACGGTGATGTTCGTGCCGCCGATGTCGACTCCTGCTACGAGCACGATTCGACTCCGTGAGAACGCAGATGTTGTGGGTGTATAGCAGTCGGGGCGAGGTGGTTCATGCTGCTTGCTTCATGACCAATGCCTTCTG
>RCMY010003205.1_pt1 | contig 14554 bp, 13 predicted proteins | sample 2041341 | NCBI WGS metagenome assembly RCMY01 (sample SAMN09708234, study PRJNA481090) | Marine sediment metagenome, whole genome shotgun sequencing project.
TGTGCTGGGGCGACTGCGTCAAAACCGCTTGCGGAAATCAATCTCGACATAGCGCCCGACCGGATCGACATATCCGCTCTGGTAGCTGAGCGGGATCAGGCCGTTGCCGTCGCGAATGGTCTGGATATCGTCAAAAATATTGTCGACCTTGAAGGCAATCCGGCTGCCTTTCAGGAACGGGATTTTCTCGGTCAGATTTCCGCGGTCATCGAGGTTGATGAACATCCGCAGGTTGAACGTGGTCAGGTCGGAAAAACGCAGGTCCGAGCCGGTCAGCCCGCCGTTGACGCGGGTTGCCACTTGATGCTTGCCGTCGAGGCGAAAGCCGATGCCGTTGTTGAACCAGCCGCCGTTGATCTCGAACTCGTGCCGCGGGCTGCCACCGGTCGAGCCGACCGCCGACCCGTTGAGCAAGTCCAGCTCATCGACCCCGTCCCGAATCTTGATCCGGTCCTGGAGGCGGATGGTATGGAAGGCTGACAATTGCCAGCGTCCGCCGCTTGGACGTCCTCCAGCTCCGGGACCACCTCCGCCTGGACGACTACCAGCTCCGCCGCCACCGCGCGCGCCTTCTGGTCGTGCTTCCGCTCCGCCTTCAGGTGTCGAGTCTTGTGGTGGCTTATCGCCTTGTGGCTGACCTTCGGGCGCTTCTGCAGCGGGCCGTCTAGATGCCCGGTCCGCTCCGCCGCGTCCGCCGCCGCGTTCCTGCCCAAAACGTTTGGAGAAATCGATTCCGTAGCGGATCCTCTCGCTGCTGACATTGGCATAGTTGACCGGCCGCCGGTCGATCGCGGTCAAGCGGCCGCTGGCATCGCGGGTTACCCGGTCGGGGAAGGCGGCCTCGATCTCGGGCGTCAGCAGCGGGAAGCTGGACGCGACATTGGTGCTATTGTTCCGGAAATATTCGCCGAGGAAGGAGAAGCCGTCGAGCCACTCGGGGCGATAATTGACCGCGAGCTTGATATCCCGCTGTTTTTCCGCCGGCAGCGAAAAATTGCCGCCGGTGGTGATCGCGGCAAGCACGGTTTCCCCGTTGGTAAAGTCGAAGACCGTCACATCGGGGGTGATGATCACCGGATTGCCTAGCTGGGCGATGCTCGGTGCAGCTTCCTCGCCGATAGCCGAGGCAGAGAAGACCAGCCCGTCAATCGGTTCCCAGTTCAGGCCAAAGCCGAATTCGACCAGCCCGCCAAAGTCGGATAGGTCGGAATAGCCGAGATTGCCGTTGATCGACAATTTGCCAATTGCTTCGACAACATCAATGTTCTCGTCGGCCAGCGGGATGTCGATATTGATCCCGGTGCTGATTTCATCGCGGCTGAGGCCGGTTGTGGTGACAATAGCGCCGCGGGTTTCCCGGCTATCGAGATCTTCGCGGTTATAGCCGGCGCGGACGGTGGTGGTGACAGCGCCGGACGGTAGAACGAGTAAGGTGCCGGACAGGGTGGCGAGATTGTTGATCGTCTGATCGACGACCTTGGCGCTGTCGGTAACAGGTGAGCCGAGCAAAGGACCAAAGCTGGTGGCGAGGGGGTCGGCCGAACCGGCATCAATCGCTGCCTGCAGCAAGCCGATATCGCCGGACCGGTCGGTGTCGGTGTTGACCTGGGTGCGGGTATAATCGCTGGTCAGCGACCAGCGCCAATCGCTGAGCGAACCGTTCAAAGTCAGTCCCGCCTGAGCGGTGTTGGTTTCCTGCACCCGGGTCAGCGGGCCATATTCGGTGAAATAGCGGAACAACGGATCGCCTGCGACGGTCAGCGTGCCACTGGGGAGGCCCTGCAGGCCATTGGATTTGTCGTAAATATATCCGCCATTGAGCGAGAGCGCCATGCCATTGTCGAAAGACCCGCTGTAATTGGCATTGAGCTCGACATTGTCCGAGGGCGCGACCAGCGTTCGAAAATCGCCAAGGTTAACCAGGGTGCCAGCCGCATCCTGAATGATGTCACGCTCGCTTTCGGTGATCGCGGTGTTATTCTGCCATTCCAGATTGATATTGACCCGGCTGTTCTTTCCGATTTTCGTGATGGTGGTCTCGAGCTCCGAACGCCCTTGAGCGCCTCGTGTCGGCACGCCATATTCGGCTGACGCGCTGACCCCGGTATAATTATCCTTGAGAATGAAATTGATCACCCGTTGATCCGGACGATAACCATATCGCAGCGCGAGTTCTTCAGGAAATACCTGCACGGTGCGGATTGCTTCCGGGGGAAGATCGCGGATTTCGCGGAAACCGGAGGTGCGCTGGCCGTTGATCAGGACAATCGGTCGCCCGCTGCCACGGCCACGACTGGAAGTGGTCTGGGACGATATTGCCTCGAGCAAATCCTGGACCGATGAAGCACCGAAGCTGGCGATATCTCGCTCGCTAAGTTCGACAACGGGCGCGATTTCGGTGACGACGGAACCGCGCGTAAATTGCGCCGTGACGACGATTTCATCGTCTGCATAATCCGACTCTGCGTCGGTGATTTGAGCGCCTGCGGGAGTCGCGAGCAGCATCCCTGCTAGGATGACGGGAGACGAGGCGAAAAAGGATCGTGGGGAAGATATCATGATTTTTTTTCAATAGCTCTATTAAGGGGGGATAGAAGATGTCCGAAGTGCCATGTAAATTGCGCTAGTGGTATAATATCTTTGTATTAAATTGTCGCAGGCAGATTGCAGCGCCGCAGATATATTTATACTTTTGGCAGATGCAGCTAATCCTTCCCTTTTTGCAGTTTTGCCGTTATGGCGCACTGCAACACGCGGGGTAGCCGCGATATTAGGGAAAATGCACCGCAATATGGCAAAAGAAGAACTGTTGGAAATGAAGGGACTGGTTCGCGAACTGCTCCCCAACGCCATGTTCCGGGTCGAGCTGGAAAACGGCCACGAGATTCTGGGACATACCGCTGGCAAGATGCGCAAGAATCGTATTCGCGTGCTGGTTGGTGATGAAGTGCTCGTCGAGCTTACCCCATATGACCTGACCAAGGGTCGTATCACCTATCGCTTCAAGTGAAGTAATGTCGTTCGTCCCGAGCTCGTCGCAGGACAGCTATCGGTGGGCGGCGCATTTTGGCGCACGGCTTCGACAAGCCCGGCCCGAACGGTTTAGAGGATCCTGGCTCCCATGAAACTAGTCCTCGCTTCTTCCAGCCCACGCCGGCTGGAACTGCTCGGTCGTCTGGGCGTCACGCCGGACCGGATTATCTCTCCCGACATTGACGAAGCTCCGCGCAAGGCCGAATTGCCGCGCGACTATGTCTTGCGTATGGCGCAGGAAAAGGCCGCCGCTGTCGTGCGCGGTGATCAGGAAATCCTGGTCGCGGGGGACACCACGGTTGCCGTGGGACGCCGGATATTGGGGCAGGCCAGTGATGCTGCCGAGCAGCGCAAATTTCTCGAACTGGTCAGCGGGCGGCGGCATCATGTGATGTCGGCTGTCTGCGTCATCGCAGCCGACGGCACCGCTCGAACCAAATTGTCCGACAGCATCGTCAAATTCAAACGTTTCGAATCCCACGAGATCGAAGCCTATATCGCAACCGGCGAAGGCGACGGCAAGGCAGGCGGCTATGCGATACAGGGCACTGCTGAGGCTTTCGTCACCTGGATGTCGGGCAGCTACAGCGGGATCATGGGCCTGCCATTATATGAAACACGTAATTTGCTGATCAGCGCGGGCTATCCCCTTGGCTGATTTCGTAAACGGCTGGTTGTATGAAGCCGGGATCGGCGAAAATCGCGCGATGCGGTTGGAAAATGGCGAACTGATACAGATACGGGTCGAGCGGGCCGACGGAAGTGCCAGATCGGGCGCAGTGGTCGACGCGAAATTCACGCACCAATGGGTCGCCGGAAGATCGGGTATTGTGACTCTGACTGACGGGCAGGAGGCTTTGTTGCAGCCGCTGCCCAGAGGACTGACCGAAGGATCGATGGTCAGGGTAGAGATTGTCCGCGCTGCGATTGTCGAGCGCGGCGGGCAGGCCAAGCGCGCCAAGGCGCGGCCTGCTGATATGGACAGCCCTTTGAGCGATGGTCCCGACCTGCTGGCGGAGATTGATGCAACCGGCTTTCCGGTCAAACAGGTCCACGCCCATGACGGAGATTATTTTGCCCAGCATGGCTGGCACGAAGCGGCTGAGCAGGCGGAAACCGGCCGGATCGATTTCGAGGGCGGGAGCCTGTTGATCTCGCTGACTCCGGCGATGACATTGATAGACGTCGATGGTCCGCTGGCGCCATTTGAACTGGCAAAGCGGGCGGCGAAGGAAGTCGCTCAGGCGCTGGTGCGTTTCGAAATCGCTGGCAATATCGGCGTCGATTTTCCGACGCTGGAAGCCAAGGCGGAACGCGCTGCCGTCACCGCCATTTTTGACGAGCATATGACCGCCAATTGCGAACGCACCGCGATCAACGGTTTTGGTTTCATGCAGATCGTCAGCCGCAAGGTCCGGCCATCGGTGCTGGAAATCGTGCAGGCCAATCGATCGGTCAATGCTGCGCTGAAAATGTTGCGCCAAGCGGAACGTGATCGCGGAGCCGGTGCCATGCAACTGGTGGCGCATCCTGCTGTTGCGAATAAACTGTCTGCGTCGCTGCTGGATGAACTGGCTAGGCGGACAGGCCGTGCGATATCGGTTGAATCGCGCGGTGAACTGTCGATCGATGGCGCGATGATCGGATGATCCTCACCGCTTGAGCGAGAGGATCGCAAGGCTTGCATTTCAGCGGGGCAATCGTCAAAGCCAGTGCATGACAGATATCATCCTTTACGATTATTGGCGCAGCTCGGCGAGCTACCGGGTGCGCATCGCGCTCAACCTCAAGGGCGTCTCGTACACAGCAATCAACACCAACCTGCTCGATGGCGACCAGAAGGCTTCGGCCTATGTCGCGCGCAATCCGCAAGGCTTCGTGCCGATGCTGTCGATGGACGGACATGACCTGACTCAGTCGCTGGCGATCATCGATTATCTCGATGCGAAATATGACGACCCGCCGATGGTTTCCAGCGATCCGGCAGAGCGTGCCAAAACGCTTGCGCAGGCACTGGTCATCGCGGCGGATATTCATCCGGTCAATAATTTGCGGATATTGAAATATCTCAAGAATGAACTGGGGCAGGATCAGGAAACCGTCGACATATGGTATCGCCACTGGATGGAAGAAGGTTTTGTAGCGCTGGAAGCTATGGCACCGGACACAGGCCTGTTCGGCGGCGAAAAGCCCAATCTGGCTGACGTCTGCCTGGTGCCGCAAATGTATAACGCGCGGCGTTTCAATCTCGATCTGTCAGCGTTCCCCAAGCTCGTACGGATCGATGCCGAATGCAACAAATTGGTGGCTTTCCAGAAAGCCGCTCCCGAAGCAGTGAAGGAAGATTGACATGACAATCGAAGGCGGATGTTATTGCGGCGCGGTGCGCTACAAAGCCGAAGGCGAACCGATGCTGAAGGCGGAATGTTTCTGCCGCGAATGCCAATATACGACGGGCGGAAACAGTCTGCTGCTGATGGCGATGCCGGCGGATGGCTTTGAAATCACAAAAGGTGCGGTGAAGGGCTATAAGCGCGCCGATCTTGAAAAGGGTGTGACACGCGAATTCTGCGCCGATTGCGGCACCCATCTGGCTACCCGCGCGCCGGGCTTTGAAGTGGCAGTGATTGTGAAAGTCGGAACGCTTGATGATCCGAGCGTTTTCGGAAAAGCGGACAGCGCTCATTTCGCATGCGACGCGCAAGACTATCACCGGCTGCCAGACGATATGCCGGTCCATCAGAAGTGGATGCACAGCTAGGTCATGAAAAAATATTATTTTGCGTTGCCGTTGCTGGCTCCGTTGTGCTTGGCGAGTGTTCCTGCGTGGGGGCAAGATCAGGCCAGTAACGATGACGACCGAATTGTCATCGCCGATATGCGTTTGCCCGAGATTGTCGTTTCCGGATTGCCCGTTTCGCGGGGCGATAGCGCGTATAATGTGACCGATATCCAGATCAATTCTCTGGAAACGGTAGAAAATTCATTGCGGGATGTCCCGGGGCTCCAGCAGTTTCGCCGGTCAGACGCACGTTCTGCCAACCCGACCAGCCAAGGCGTCACTCTCCGCGGGCTTGGCGGTAACGCATCGTCTCGCGCTCTCCTGATATTGGATGGTGTCCCACAGGCCGATCCGTTCGGCGGCTGGGTGGCTTGGCCTGGCTATGATGCGCTTGCCTTGAATAGTGCTCGGATAACCCGCGGTGGCGGCAGCGGCGCGGACGGACAGGGCGCGGTTTCCGGAACCATCGAATTGTTCAGCGACAATGTCGGTGATCTGATCGAACTGGGCGCTGCCTATGGCAGCCGCAATAGCGTTGACGCTGATCTGCTGTTCGGACGGGAGTTGGGGCAGGGACAGCTGACCATTTCCGCCAATTATGCGCGTGGCGACGGCTTCATTCCGATTATTGAAGGCCAGCGCGGATCGGTCGATCGCCCGGCAGAATATGAGCAGGCCGGCCTTGCCGTCCGCTTTGTTGCGCCGCTTTCCGACAATGTAGAATTGCAGAGCAATGTCCGGGCCTTCACCGATGACCGCGAACGCGGCTTCGCGTTTAGCGAAAATCATAATGACGGCGCCGATGCCAGTATCCGGCTGGTTGACCGCACATCCGACTGGCAATGGTCGGCTCTCGCCTATCTCCAGATCCGCAATTTCGATGTCAGCTTCGGCGGTGTTGATGACGATCGCAACGGTGTCAGCCGGGTATTCGAACAGTTTAACGTTCCGTCCACCGGACTTGGCGCGCGTTTTGAAGTGCGGCCTCCGGTCGGGGACGATGTCGAATTGCGTATCGGCGGCGACTGGCGCCGGACGGAGGGTGTTACCAACGAGAATTTCTTCTTCGCCGACAATGACACACCGCGCCGCAGCCGCAAGGCAGGCGGCAGCACCGCGACTTATGGCGGCTTTGTCGAAGCCAGTCTGCAGGCCAGCGATGCGCTAGTCCTGACCGGTGGTGGCCGCATAGATTTCTGGTCGATCAATGACGGTTTTCGCAAGGAGATCGAGCTGATCAGTCCCTTCCCGGGTGCGGTACGGACGGACGAGCAATTTGCCAATCGCAGCGGCAATGAATTTACCGGACGTGGCGGCTTTGCTTTCGACGCGACCGATATGCTCACCTTGCGCGGAGCAGCCTATCTCGGTTGGCGCTTGCCGACCCTGAACGAATTGTTCCGGCCTTTCCGGGTGGGTGCTGATGCTACCGCCGCCAATGAACTACTGGAACCGGAACGGGTCAGGGGAGCGGAGCTCGGGCTAGACTGGGACAATGGATCTGTAAAACTGGGCTTCACCGCATTTTATAATCAGTTGGATAACGCGGTAGCCAATGTGACCCTCGCAAACGGTCCCGGATCATTTCCGGGTGTCGGCTTTGTCGGGTCCGATGGAACTTACAGCCAGCGACAGAATCTCGGAGCGATAAAATCCAGGGGCGTTGAAATCGACGCCGAGTTCGATCTTGGCGAACTGGTCGACGGCCTGACCTTCCGCGCTGCCTATTCCTATGTCGATGCAGAGGTTGATAGCGTCGGCGCTGCTGCCGCGATCGACGGTTTGCGGCCAGCCCAGATACCACGGCACAATGCATCGGGTGCTATCCGTTGGGAAGATGATAACGGCTCCGGCGCGAGCCTGTCGGCACGCTATGCCGGACAACAGTTCGAGGATGATGTGAATATTCTCAGTCTGGCTGACGCTTTCACCATAGACGGCCGGTTGGCGCTCGCCGTCAATGATCGGCTGCTGGTCGAAACCCGGGTTGAAAACCTCCTCGACACGCGGGTAGAGTCAGCAATCAGCAGCAATGGAATTATAGAACGCGCCTTCCCTCGGACATTTTGGATTGGACTTCGCGCCAAAATTGAATAAATATTACTTATGACCTTTAAGCTTGATGATTATCTGCCCTACCAGCTCTCGACGACCTCCAACGTCGTCAGCGACGTGATTGCGGGCGAGTATAAGAGCCTCTTTGGCCTCAAGATTCCGGAATGGCGGGTGATGTCGGTGCTTGGAACGCGCGGCGCCTCGACCCAGCGCCATTTGGTGGAGGCAACGCTTATGGACAAGGTGACCGTCAATCGGGCGGTCAAAAATCTGGTCGACCGCACCTTGCTCGAACGCAGTCCGAACACTGCCGATGGTCGTTCGCACCACCTGTTGCTGAGCAGCTCGGGACGCGATCTATATGGTAAAATTCTGCCAGCCGCTCAGGCGATGGACAAGAAAATCATGTCGGTGCTCAGCGCGACAGAGAAAGCCGAACTATCCGCCATGCTGGCGAGGATAAAAAAATCAGCAGACACCATCGCGGCAGAATGAAAAAGAGCGGCAGTCACCTGTCGCTCTCTTGATTTGTTGGATTTATTTCCCGCTACAGCATCGTATCGGAGATCGAGCAGGCTGCAGGGCCGAGGATCACGATAAACAAGACCGGCAGAATGAACATGATCAGCGGTATCGTCATGATAGCGGGCAAACGCGCCGCTTTTTCCTCTGCGCGCATCATCCGATCATTACGGAATTCTGCCGAGAGAACGCGGAGCGAGGAAGCCAGAGGCGTACCATATTTCTCGGTCTGGATCATCGTCGTCACCACGCCTTTGACATGTTCAAGCGCGACACGATAAGCAAGATTTTCAAATGCCTGGCGTCGTTCGGTGAGGAAGCCCAGCTCGATGGACGTCAGCGAGAATTCATCGGCCAGTTCCGGATAAGCGCTACCCAGCTCTTTCGAAACCCGTGCAAAGGCGGTGTCGACCGTTAGTCCGGCTTCCGCACAAATCACGAGCAGATCAATCGCATCGGGGAGACCTTTGCGGATCAAATCTGTCCGTTTGGAGATCAGGTTATTTAGGTAGACATCAGCTGCCTTATATCCGGCAAGGGTTGCTCCGGCGAACACCGCAAAGCGTTTTATGTCGGACCATTCAGCAAGATAGTCGAAGCCATATATTGCCAGTGCTGCGCCACCGCCGAGAAGGATCGGCATAACCAGCCGACTGAATATGATGACAAAGGCCAGATCCTTCGAACGGATACCCGCTTGCGCCAGTTTCTGCTGCGCTTCCTTGACTTGAGTATCCTGCAATACCTGCATCGACGACAAGAAGTTGCGCATGCGATCCGTGGTATCATTCTGCTGTACCAGTTTTGCGCGTTTTTTGGTGGTGGAAGCGGTTATGCCGGCCTTTAGCTGTTCACGGCGTTCGTTCAACGCCTTGACCCGTTTAGCCATAGGGTCGCGCACCGTGACAGCGGCATACATCGCAAAAAATACTGCCGCCGCTGCGACGGCCGACAATAATGTTGCCACCCACAGGACGTCTACGCCCATCAATGTTGGTCCGCCGCCGGTTGTCATTTGACTTGCACCTTCACCTTAAATCTCAAAATTGACCATTTTGGCCATGATGAACACGCCAATGCTCATCCATGTCAGGCCGCCCAGGCCTGCGATTATCAAACGTTCTTCGGAGAAAAACCCAGACAGATAGACGGGGTTCACGCTCCAAACCAACCCGAACACAATGAACGGCAGTGATCCCACAATATAGGCCGATGCCTTGGATTCTGAGGACATGGCTTTGATCTTGAGCTTCATCTGCCCACGCTTGCGGAGCACTTCGGCCAGGTTGGATAGCGTCTCTGCAAGGTTACCACCGGTCTCGCGCTGAATAGCCAGAGTGATGCAGAAGAATTTGAATTCCGGTGTTTCCATGCGCTTTGCGCTTTCCTGCAGCGCATCTTCCATCGTCTGGCCGATCTTGATCCGATCGACAACTTTCTGGAATTCCTCGCCAACCGGTCCGCCAATTTCTTTGGCAACCACGCCGATCGTTTCGGTAACCGGCAGGCCTGAACGCAGACCGCGAACGAGCAGTTCAATGGCATCAGGAAATGATGCGGTAAACTTGCCGACCCTTCGTTTTATCAGAAATCCGACAATGAAATGAGGCAGTCCGGCACCGGTAAGAAGGCCGATGGACAAACATAGCATGAGCGGCGCGCCTTGCAGCAATAGCAGTCCGAACACGACCGTGAAAATACCGCCTACCGCGTAGAAAAAATAGGACAGCGGCCAGCGCTTTCCGGTTTTCTCCAGCCGGATAGCCAGGGTCTCCATCTTGGTCATGGTTTCGCCCTTGGGGCGCGTCGTCTTGCGACGCGCCGAGAGCGCTTTCTTCATTTGTGCTTCAACCTGCACGTTGGCACTATCGGAATGACGATATTTGACCTTGTCCAGCCGCCGTGTCTTTGCCTGGCCCACGGATGGGCCGACAAATGCAAATATGACCAGCAGTAACACCACCAGAACACCAGCACCCACCATCGCAATTTGCATCATACCCATAGTCTAATTCCTTTTAAGCTGAAGAATGTTTGCACCTGCTTCAGACTTTAGGAGCCGTTTCCTTGACTTTTTTCGATGGAAGAAATGACTTGAAATCTCCCAGCTTACCCATGAACGATTGTTTGTCGCCAGACCCTGCTTCGTCGTCGCTACCGTCTACCGAGCCAAGCACGAGGTTGGTCAGTTCGACGATTTTCGCAGAGGCTTTGCTGGACTTGCCGGCTTCGACCAATGCTTGACCCAATTTTGCAGATTGCGCCGCAGTTTTTGCGTCATAGGGAATAAGGATGTCGATTTTGCGCTCGATCGAGCTTTCAAAATCCTGACGGCTGATTTCCAGATTGCTGGTTTGTACCTTATTGGCAACGACATAGACCTTGCTCTGCGCTGCATGGGATTTCAGCCATGACAGCAAACGGATGCAGTCGCGGGCTGACGCCAAGGTCAGTTCAGTGGCAATGATGGTCGCATTTACATCGCCGAGGAGATGCGGATAATTTATCAGCATGTCGCGCGGCAAATCGATCACGGTGCAATCGAAGGCTGCCCGGAATTCTTCCTGTAGTTGGAAGAAGGCAGTGCCATCGGTCATCATCGGCGAGTTGATCGGTGCTTCCGCCGAAAGCAGCGACAATTTGTCATTCGCCTTGATCATGGCGCGTTCAATGAACAGGCCATCGATCCGGCTCGGGTTGTCAATCGCATCGGTAAGGCCGCGACCGGGCTCTAGGTCCAGTGACAGCGCGCCGGTTCCGAAATGAACATCGAGATCCAGCAATGCTGTCAGACGTTCCTTCTCCTGGCTGAGCAACCAGGCCAGTGAAGTGGCAATGGTCGAAGCTCCGACGCCGCCGCGCGTGCCGATTACTGCTGTCGAAATATGCGGTTTCTCGGCCTGACCATCATCGTTTTTCGGGGCGTTGAGAACGGCTTGCGCCTGGCCCAAGACTTCACGCAACTGGTCCGGTGTAAACGGCTTCAGCAGATAATCCTGCAAGCCGCTGACAATCAGATCGCGATAGAGGCGCACGTCATTGACCTGACCCATAGCAATCACGACCGTGCCGGGTTCACAGACCTCGGCCAGCGAGTTGATGTCATTCAGTGGATCGCCTGATTCCGACAAGTCGACCAGCAAGATATTGGGACTGGCAGAAATGGAGAGGTTTTGAACGGCATTGCGTAGCCCGCCCATGTTGCATTTGTCGGCTGACCAACCCATTTCTTCGACAATCGGACGAAGTAAGTCCAGCGTGTCGTCATCGCAAACAAATGCGGCAAATGGATCACGTCCGCTAATCGAGCCTGGTTTCCAGGGAGCGTTCATTATTGTCCTCCAACTTTCTTGTCACGATAAGCACGAATGGCCTTGGAAGCCTGCGCCTGATCTTCGCCAGTGGCATTCTTGCCGCGGATCAGATCCTCTGGATCGGCAATCATCGCCGCCAGGGTGCCGTTGGTTCCACAACCATAGTTGGCGCTAGTCCGCGCCTGAAAATCAGTGTGGGTGCGATGGCTGAAATCTGGGCATCCCGGTACCGAAGCTGAAGTTCGCGACACAACCACCCGCATCAAGCCGGACGGGACATGGCCTTCGGTAATTGGCGCTTTTTCGCTGACCAGCAGGCCATAGCGGGCCACGATGGACTCGACCGCATTCTTGGCCACGGTGCTCGCAGAATAGCTTGGATCATCAATCGCAACGCGATCACCATAGCCGAGTTCCAGAGCGTCAAACCAACCCGAGAGGCGGTCTTGCTCTGACGTAGACAATCCGCCACTGCCAGCGCTCAGGTCCAGCACGTAATTTGTTTTGGAAACAACTGGCTGGCGTTCGCTATTGACGCTGCGGTTCGCGGTGGTGCTGCCACAAGCCGCAACCGAGAGCCCGAGGGCGGTGATGAGTGCCATTGAAACGATGCGCATGATCTGTTCTCCTGATCGGGCTTATTTGTCGAAGCTGAAACCGGGAGCAGCGCTGCCGGACTTCTTGGATTTTTGAGCTGATTTGGCGGGACCCTGTGTTTCCAGGCTACCAAAAGTCTGCCCTTCCGGTGCAGCCGGAGCGAGTGTCGGTTTTGGTCGATCGCCACCGGAACCGGAATGATTGCGGTTCAACAGGAACCGTTCCGCATCATTTGCGGCCTTGAAGCCGTCGGTGGGCAGGACGATCTCGCTCTCGTCGACCGGTTTCACCAGATAAGGCGTGACGACGATCATCAGTTCAGTTTCATTCCGCCGATAGCCATCGGACTTGAACAAGGAACCGAGGATCGGAACATCTGCCAGACCCGGAGTTTTATCGATCGCCGAGTTATAGCTATTTTGCATCAGGCCGGCGATCATGAAGCTTTCCCCCGAACCGAGTTCGACGGTGGTCTCTGCCCGGCGGGTCGAGACCGCAGGGATACTGAAGCCATTGATGACAACTGCCCCGTTGGTGGTGATTTCCGATACTTCAGGCGCGACGCGGATAGAAATCCGGCCGTTGGAGAGGACCGTCGGGGTATAAGACAGGCTGACCCCGTAATTTTTATACTCGACGGAAATTTCACCCAGCCCGGTCGAAATCGGAATGGGAAACTCGCCACCAGCGAGGAATGTCGCGGTTTCCCCCGAAATCGTGGTCAGATTTGGTGATGCCAATGTGCTCACCAGACCTACTCGCTCCGAAACGTCCAATGCCGTGGCAATGTCGACACCAAAGAGGCGGCCTGCGGCCTGGATGGTGTTAAGGCCCGCGCCCGCAGTATAGTTGAACGCCGTCCCACCCGGAGTCACGAACTGACCCGTTGATGGATTGAACGGAAGCGAAATTGAACCTGTGGGCAAGCCAAACAGCTGCGATGCGTCCAGATTGGGGAAGCCCGCTGTGTTAAAATTGCTGATCGAACCGAAGTTGCGTCCGCGCGAAACCCCGAATTGGAAGCCACCGGTTGTATCCCGGGTCAAAAGATTGCCGTTAATTTCCTTGGCCAACGACCGGCTGACTTCGGCAAAACGAACTTTCAGATTGACCTGCATCGGCGTCGCCGTTTTCAAGCGGCTAACGACACGGGTGCCGTCGCCGACAAAAGCCTGCACCAGATTCTCTGCTTCTTCGGCATCACTCGGATTGGAGATGGTGCCGGTCAAGAGTACGAAATTGTTGGTCGTACTGACTGCAATATTCGCTTCCGGCATTGCCAGGCTGAGCATTTGGTCGATCGAAGAGATTTCTGCGCCTACGGCGATTTCAGCCGAGTAGACGACCTTTCCGGTAGAGCTGGTTGCGTAAAAGCTGGTCTGACCACCTTTTTTTCCGAAGATGTAAATCTGACGCGGTGACCGTACCTGAACATCTGCAATGTTATTGTCGGCAATGAAGATATCTTCAATGGACGATGGCAGGGTGATCAGCTTACCGCGGCCAACCGCGATAGAGATGTTGGAATTCGGCTGCGATACGCTGACCGACTGAGCGTTCAGAGGTGTTGCATTGTTGGCAGCCAGGGCCAATGCGAGGGCAGCCACGATGGCAACGCCCATTGCTTTTTTCACCGAACGGCTATGCTGTGCATATTCTACGGCCATTACTTGTCTCCAAACTCGATATCAGCGACCGTGTTGCCGCGTGCGACGCGGACCACCGGACCTTTAGGTTTCTCTTCCTTAGTCAGGGCCGGTGGTGAGCGCGTTTCAAAGCGCGATACGTCGCCGCCGGTCGAGAAGGTTGATTTCTTGCTGCTTGGTCGCGCGGCCAGCGAACGGAGCATGTCGGCTTCAAGTACCGGATCATCCGTTTTCGGCAGCTTGATTGCGCCAGAAGCAATGGCTTCTTCCAGTTCGGCGGCGCTGTCTGCCAGCGAACGGAGAGATAGGCTCAAAGTGCCCAGGGTCTGAGCGACCGAGATCTGCTCGGCAATCTTGGGAGTAGCTTCCAGAGTGACCAGTTTTGCTTTCTGGGCGATCTGCTGTCCTGCTTCATCCGTTGTGGCCGTAATCCGGTTGTCGGTAGCCAATACCCGCAAATTGCGGATCACGGTTTCTGAAACCTTGAGTTCCGGACCCTCACCCTTGACGGACTGGGTCAGCATCAAGTCAACCCGGTCACCCGGGAAAACAAAGCCGGCGACACCGGTCAGGCCGGATACAGGGATTGTGACTGCGCGCATTCC
>RCMY010003206.1_pt1 | contig 14553 bp, 14 predicted proteins | sample 2041341 | NCBI WGS metagenome assembly RCMY01 (sample SAMN09708234, study PRJNA481090) | Marine sediment metagenome, whole genome shotgun sequencing project.
GCTGGCGGAATCGTTCCGTCCACTGATGGCTGCCGGGCACGATCATCGTGGCACCGATCTCGCGGGTGAAGTCGACCAAGGCAATCATCGATGCCAGCTGCAACTCGGGGCGACCGGCAGGAACGTGGATCCACACGTCCTCGTCCTTGTGGAAGATCTGCGCATCGCCACCTGCTCCCCGATTGATCACGTGCGCCAGATTCAGGTGGTAGTTGGCGCAGGAGGGCAGCAGGATGCGATCGCACAGCGCTCGGTAGAGCGGATGGACCAGGACCTCGGTGGCAAAGGTTCGCGACACCGTGGCCATCGATGAGACGTGTTTCGTCTGCGCGCCGAAGAACGCACCGATCTTCGGGTTGATGTGCTGCATGCCTTCATCGGCGACGGCCATGTGGGCGTCGAGGTCGGCGTTGATCGCTGCGATCGTCGACGCGTCGAAGACCCCTTCGACGATCACCGCGCCATCTTCGAGCAACACGTCGCCGATTCGTTCGGTATCGGTCTCCGCGCCCATTCGGGTCAATTCGGCCATGTCGGTCTCCTGTCGTCTCGCCAGCCGAGACTGTCACACCCTCGCGCGAGCATCGAGATATGTGCATACGTTGCGATGGATATTCCGAGGAACAAGCCCACCGTTCGACCGAGCTGTCGATCCTCACCCACGGCTGGGCCCTGCTGGGCGTCGTGCCGAACGAGGACAGCGAGTCGATAGCGACCTGGACGTACACGATCGGGATCAAGGAGAACTTCGGTCTACCCGAGTTGGTGGTGGCCGACCACCCCTACGAACTCGCTGGGCACCGCCTCAACACGATCGCCTCACTACTCACGACCGGAACCACGAGGTTCGAGCTCGCCACCGAGTTCGGCGTCCGGTCTCAGCGGGTTCATCCCGACCACATCGGCGGAGAGGTCTTCTTCGGGTGGTTCGACTACTACGCGGCAATGGGCGTATCGATGGACGAACCGCGGTTCTTGCAGATACTCGCTCCTCACCCGGACTTCTGCTCGGGGCACCAGCCAGCAGTCGCCGATCTTTCCGATCCGCACGAGTCGTTTCCCGCGAATCGGCCGCTACTCGACACCTAGCAGCTTCGCCGGCAACGCGTGACCTGCGCTAGACAAGCGCCATGACGCAACCGGCGTACGAAACAATCGACATCGAGCAACGCGGCCAGGTCGACTGGCTCACGTTCAATCGTCCCGACGCGCTGAACTCGATCAACACGCAAATGGTGACCGAGCTGCGCGACTACTTCGATCGGCTCGCCGAGGACCGCAACGTGCGCATCGTCGTCATGCGCGGCGCCGGCCGGGCCTACTGCGCCGGGCTCGACATCAAGTCGGCGGGCGAGATGAGCCAGGACAATCAACCCTTCGGCGGGGGAATGGGTTTCCAGGGCTACCTGGCCGAGGTGTACCAGCGCATGCGCCGCGTGCCCCAGCCCATCGTCTCGCTGATCCACGGGCCGGCCTGTGGCGGCGGGTTCGCGTTCGCTCTGGCGTCCGATATCCGCATCGCGGGTGAATCGGCCAAGATGAACGCCGCGTTCATCAAGATCGGCCTCTCGGCCTGCGACATGGGGGTGAGCTACTTCCTCCCCCGCCTCGTCGGAACGGCGCTGGCATCCGAACTCATGCTGACCGGCCGATTCATCTACGCCGACCGCGCTCTCGCCACCGGCCTCGTGTCCGAAGTCGTACCCGACGATCAACTCGAAGCGGCGGCTGCATCCTACGTGGACGACATGTTGGCCACCTCCCCCGCTGGCCTCCGACTGACCAAGGAAGGCCTCAACATGGGCATCGACGCGGGCAGCCTGGCGGCCGCCATGGCCGTGGAGAATCGCAACCAACTGCTGGCCTCGAAGACCGAAGATCACCGCGAGGGAATGATGGCATTCCTCGAGAAACGTCCGCCCGTGTACATCGATCGCTGATCCGGTGACCTCCGACAACGACCGATCCGAAGCCTGGGACTACGAGTGGGACGACGCCGAGGTAGAACGCCCGACCATCTGCCCGTCGTGCGGCGTCAGCATGCTTCCGCCCGAACCGTTCTCCGAGGCGATGTGCGAGAACCCAAGCTGTGACGCGTTTGGCGAGCCCGCCTGAACATCGCTAGGTCAGTGCGTGGGCGGTTTCTCGAGTGGCGATCGTCAGAAACCCGAAGGACAGCACTGCGGCGACGGCGGACAAGGTAGCGGGGCCGCCGATGCCGAACTGTTCATAGAGCACGCCTGCAGCGACCGCCGCGGCGCCACGGGCAACCGTGCCGACGGCGTTCGACGTGGCCAGAGCGCGGCCGCGGGCGGCGGGCATCGCCTCGCTCACCAGCGAGAACGACGTCACGATGCCGTACTCGAAGCCGGGAAAGAACAACAGCAGACCCAACCCGGCGATCCACAACGACGTGCCGGCGAGAGCAATGACCCCGAGGCCCGCCACCAGGAACACCAGGGCGATCTGACTGGTCCGCCGTTTCCCCAGCCGGTCGGCAAACGCAGCCGACCCCGACGAAGCCCCGAGTTCGGCGATACCGAATGCAACGGCGATGAGTCCGATGCCGCCGGTCGACACGCCCAGCGCATCGTCGAGCCACGTGCCGACGACCACAATCATCCCGAGCCCGGCCATCGCCACCGTGGCGCTCGCACCGATGAGGTACCACGCGGTGCGGGTGAGCGGCGCACCTGTGAGCGAACGCTCGAAGTCCTCCTCGATGCGGGGTGACTCCTGCAACCTCGACATCACTACAGCGGTGACGCCACTCGACACCGAGATCGCGATGAACGGCCCGCGCCAGCCGAACCACGTGATCAGCAACGCCATCGTCGGTGCGCCGACCAACAACCCCATTGCCCATGACGTTTCATAGACCCCGATGAATCGCGCCCGTCGCTCGAACGGCACACGCGCGCTGATCCACGAGTGTCCGGCCACGGTGATGTGGGCGGCACCGATAATCACCATCGTGAACGAAACGGCGAATGCTGCGACCGATCCGAGCAACGCGATCAGACCGGAAGCGGCAATGGCCACGAGTGCCCAGCTCATCACCAGACGCTCCCGACCGCGGTCGAGGTAGGGGCCGACGACAAGGGTGGTCAGGCCGGCCATCTCGCCGAAGCCGATGATCGCCGCCAAGGTCGCCGTCGTTGTGTCGAAGGCCGCCTCGAGCGTGACGAAGAAGAACGGCACCCACCGTAGGGCCCCGTTGGCCACCGCCTTTGCGCCTGTGAGGCGAGCGAGCTCCGATCGTCCAACAGCCACGCCGGAACGCTATCGGGTCGTCGCGCCGCTCTCCGCGTGCGCCATGCTACGCCTCGCGGTCGTGCATCGGCCCTTCGGGCAACGTGCCATCGATATCGGTGAAGCCGTACGTGTCGGCCAACGTGCGCGACGCCACTGCTTGACCTGACCATCGGGCCACGTTGTCATCGCCGGCCAGATGGGCGATCGCTCGGCCGGTGAACCGCTTCGATTCGGCAATCGTCACGTCGAGCGAGTCCGGTAACAGCCCGGCCTGTTCGGCGAGGTCGATGCGTTCGGTCTTCACGAACCCCGGCCACAGCGAAACAACCGACACCCCATGCGGGGCGAGTTCGTGCGCAGTGTCGGCCGTGATTCGATCGAGTGCACACTTCCCGACGCCATAGGCCACATGCCATGCGTACTCGGTGGCCCCCGACGAGCTGACGTTGGCGATGAGCCCCTTCCCGGCGGGCACCATGAACATTTTGGCCGCGAACACGCTGGCGACATACGCCGAGCGGGTGCCGACGTCGATCATGTCGTCCCAGTTCGAGATTGGCACCTCCCAGAACGGCAGGCCTGCGGTGAGCTCGTCGGTGACGATGAAGGCGTTGTTCACGAGGACGTCGAGCTGGCCCTGTTCGGTCCGGATTTGCTCGAAGGCCGCCTCGACGGCTGCGTCGTCGCGGTGGTCGACCTGCATACCGACAGCCGCGCCGCCCGCCGCTTCGATCGCGGCGACCGTGGCCCCCACGGTGCCCGGCAGCGGGTGGTCGTCCTCGGACATCGATCGACCGGTGAGGTACACGGTTGCCCCGGCGGCGGCGAGCTCCTCGGCGACACCTTTGCCGATGCCGCGACTCGCCCCGGTCACCAACGCGACCTTGCCCTGAAGTTCACCCTCGCGCATCCGCAAACCTTCGCTTCCCCAAGTGCTTCTCGGTGCTTGCGACCCTAGTCGGGCGCCCATCCTCAGCGTTGTGCTTCGGCTGCCATTCGCTTCTTCGTCGCCGCCCAACTGCAGATTGGGCAGGTCGCAAGATCGTGCCCCCGCGCCGGACAGTACTCGCGACCGAAGAAGATGATCTGGAGGTGGCGTCGACCCCAGGTTTCCTCGGGGAACACCGCTTTCAGATCCTGCTCGGTGCGTTCCACCGTCGAGCCATTCGAGAGCCCCCAGCGCGCCGCGAGGCGGTGGATGTGGGTGTCGACCGCGAACGCCGGCACCCCGAACGCACCCGCCATCACCACGCTGGCGGTCTTGTGTCCAACCCCTGCCAACGACTCGAGAAAGCCCCAGTCGGGCCGGACGTCGCCGCCGTCGTCGAGAATCTGGTGTGCCATCGTCGACAGGTTCCTCGCCTTCGTCGGGGCGAGTCCGAGTTGTTTGATGTAGCCGAGGATCTCGTCGGGGTGCAGCGCTGCCATCTTCTCCGGCGTGTCGGCGGCCGCGAACAGCGCCGGCGTCACCTCGTTGACCTTCTTGTCGGTGGTCTGCGCTGACAACGCCACCGCCACCAGCAGCGTGTACGGACTGGTGTGGTCGAGCGGAACGGGTGGATCGGGATACAGGTCGTCGAGCATCTCGCCGATCCGATCGGCTTTGTCCTGGCGGCGCATCGCCGCACCCTACCGGCGACAACGTCGCCCGACCGGTCGAATGCGGACGTTCGCCTGGGGTATATCGTCTCGTGATCGCCAACACGACCAACCCAAAAGGACATCCGTTGCAGCTTCAAGACCTCTTCTCGATCGAAGGCAAAATCGCGCTTGTCACCGGCGGGTCACGCGGAATTGGCGAGATGATCGCCGCGGGGTTCCTGGCCAACGGCGCCAAGGTGTACATCAGCTCCCGCAAAGCCGACGCGTGCGAAGCAACAGCGGCGCGGCTGATGGAACAGTACGGCGGTGAGTGCATCGCTCTGCCGGCCGACCTGTCCGGCGTCGAGGGCCCGACCGCGCTCGCCAAAGAACTCGCCGCCCGCGAGTCCAAGCTCGACATTCTGGTGAACAACGCCGGCGTTTCTTGGGGAGCCTCGCTCGAGGAGTTCCCCGAAATCGGCTGGGACAAGGTGATGGACACCAACGTGAAGGGCGTGTTTTTCACGATCCAGCAAATGCTGCCGTTGCTCGAGGCTGCGGCCACCGACGACGATCCGGCGCGTGTCGTCAACATCGGCTCGATCGATGGCATTCGAACGCCGGTCTTCGAGACCTTCTCCTACGGACCTTCCAAAGCCGCCGTGCACGCGTTGACCAAGCAGATGGCCTCGCACCTCGTGAAGCGCAACATCATCGTCAACGCCATTGCCCCGGGACCGTTCCCCACGTGGATGCTCAGCACCGGCGTCGGCACCGGCGGCGACGTCGAAGGCACCGATTGGGAGGCGCTCGGACGAACGAATCCTCGCGGCCGCGTCGGCACACCGGAGGACATCGCCGGTCTCGCGATCTTCTTGTGCTCTCGAGCCAGCGCCTTCACCGTGGGCGAGGTCATCAGCTGCGACGGTGGAACCCTCGTCAGCTGATGACCAGCCGGCGGGCTACCCGACGGTGGGGTGGGTCTTGTTGAAGATGTCGGTGGCTTCCCAGCCCTCGTACTCGGGCAGCCAAACGTGCAGCAGCCAGATGCCGGACGAATCGACGTTGGTGCCGCCGATGGCCGCGCACTGGGCATCGGTGATGTTGTCACCGACGATGGTGCCGTTGCGGTAACACAGCGCTTGGTGAGCATGCCAGTGGTCGTTGTCGCCGGGGAAGCCTGCGGGCGGAGGACCACCGGTGTTCACGACCCATACCATGCCGGTGAGCTGACCACTCCGGTTGTTGCTGTCGTACATCAACATCGTGGGTCGGGCGAAGTCGAACTGGGTCGGAATGCCGTACGACGTGTCGACGTGATGCGTGCCTTGGCCGCTGATGAACGGTGCCAATCGGAACCAACCGTTGTCCTGCGCTGCTCCTGCCGTGGGGAATTGCGAGGCGAACGCCGCACCTTGGGTGATCGTGTAATCGAGAATCAGGCATTCTCCGGCACTGAGTGGGCCCTTTTCTTCGGTATACGGGAACTCATGGCCACCGTGGTCGCCACCACCGTGTCCGTCGTTCACCGCGATGTCGGTGGGATCGCAGAAGGACTCGCGTTCGGGGCCATCGGCTCCCCAGTCGAGGTAGTTACACGAACTTCCGAGCAGGGCGATGGCCAGTAGTACTGGCACCATCCGCTTCGACCGACCAAACGCTACAAGCGAACCCATTGTTGTCTCCCCTAGACGATGACGCGCCACTAAACCCCGGCGCGGTTGTGAGACGCTACATCTCGCAGGTAGCTCACGCAAGATTTGTTCGAATCGCGCACTCGGCCCGCAAGGCGGCCGCGGCGACGACGACGGCGACAACCTCGGCGATTCCCGACCCGGCGGCAAAAGGCCGAAGCAGCACCGTGGCCGACGCTGCCACCCCGAGCAGGGCGCCAACCGACAGTGCCCAAGACAGATGGCGGCCGGCCCGCACGGCCGACACGGCGACGATCACGGCGATGAGCGCCAACGCCACGAACAACACGACGGCGAACACCGAGTGGGCGTTGTGCGAGGCCGAGACGGCGCGACCTCGAATGAGCACTTCGCACAAATCGTCGACGGGCGAACAGTCGATGGGCCACAGGGCCAGACCGATCGTCGACAACGCGGCAGCGCCGCTGGCCACCCTCACGGCCGCGCCGAGCTGCACGGCGTGGACCACAACCCAGGCCACGGCGAAGATGCCAACGGCGCCGAGCGTGAGTCGGAAGGCCAAGGGGTGCGGTGCCGTGGCCACGCCGAAGTAGCTCAACGGGTCGCGCCAAACGCCATGACCCTGATCGGCTTGATCGCCGATCCCGATCGCTAGGAGCAGCGACACGGCGGAAAGCCCGAGCAGCACGCCAACGGATTGCCTGGGTGTCGAGGGGAGCACGTTGCGAGGCTACCGACCGACCGGACGTGCAGCCGGACTACGCCAAAATGCTGCCGCCATCGACGACGAGTGCTTGGCCGTTGACATAGCGGGCAGCGTCGGTACACAGCCAAACAGCGACGTCGGCGATGTCGGCCGGTTGGCCGACCCCGGAGGGAAGCACGGAATCCATCTCGGCGAGCCGCTCCCCCATGCTCGCCCGGACGGCTTCGGTGGCGATGATCCCCGGCAGGATCGCATTGGCCCGAATCCCGTTGCGGGCGTAGTCGTGCGCCGTATGGGTGGTCAAAGCAACGACGCCGCGCTTGGCGGCGCTGTAGGCGGGATTACCCGGCGCAGGAATGCGGGCCGCTCCCGAGGACATGTTGACGATGCTGCCCGAACCCGTGCCGAGCATGTGGAGCACTTCGTGCTTGATACACAGAAACGTCGCCGTGAGGTTGACGTCGAGCACCGAACGCCATCGCTCGATCGTGGTCTCGTGCAACGGCACACGGCCCTGACCGTAGCCCGCATTGTTGAACGCACAATCGAGTCCGCCCAGCTGATCTACGGTCGCAGCCACGAGCGCTTCGACCTGCGGCTCATCGGTGAGGTCCGCCTCGAAGAAGGCGGCGCTCGCGCCTGTTTCTTTGAGGAGCGACGCGGTCTCGGAAGCGCCCGCAGCGTTGATATCGGCCACCATGACCGAGGCTCCCGCTGCCGCAAACGCCAAGGCGCCGGCGCGGCCGATGCCCCCCGCGCCGCCGGTGACCAAGGCCACCTTGCCGTCCAGTGTCTTCAAGCCTTCGACCATCACCGAAGCCTAGGCAGGAGGTGCGGGTCAGGGGAGCTTCCGAAGGATCTCGCATTGTGTGTGGGTGTCGGTGTCGGTGTCGGATCCGCCGTGGCAGAAGTCGCCGGAGCCACTTCCACCGTTGAGGAAGTCGGCACCGCTGCCGGCCCACAAGGTGTCGTCGTTGGGACCGCCGTACAAGGTGTCGTCGCCGGTTGAGGCGAGGAGGGTGTCCTCGCCGTTGCCGCCCCGCATGATGTCGTTGCCGGCGTGGCCACGCATGATGTCGTTGCCATCGTCACCCCACTGGGTATCGACGTCGCCTTGGCCGCGGACGGCGTCGGCACCGGGTCCACCGTGGACCTCATCGGGCCCTGCGCCGCCGTTGAGGCTGTCGGCACCGGATCCGCCGTCGACCGCGTCGGCGCCGTCGCCCGCGATGATGTTGTCGACGCCGCCTTGGCCATAGATGGCATCGCCTCCACCGCCGCCCCGGATCGTGTCACCACCATCGCTGGCCAATTCGGCGGAGGGGTCGCCGAAGTTGCCGGTGTCGCCCAGCAAAAGGTCGCCGCCGCCCTGACCCCGAATATCGTCCCCGCCGGGACCTCCGACGATGATGTCCCCGCTCGACGACCCGGTAAGCGTGTCGTTTCCTTCGTTCCCGCAGAGGACGACGGCGGCACCAAAGGCTGTCGTCACCTGATCAGCACCCTCCAGGGCAACCACGGTCGCGTTGTTCGGCACCAGGTCGAAGAAGTCGGCCCCGCTCGAACCAACCTGCGTGGCCGCAAACGGGCCGCACCAGTTCTGCCGCAGGCTGAGAGCGAAGTCGCCTTCGGCACTGCCGTGGCCATCGACTTGGACCTTGTAGGTCGTACCCCCGGAGACCGGAAGCGTGACCTGCGCTCGCAGGCTGGTAGCCGCACAGCGATCTTCGGCCGCTCCGGTGGGATCGTCGTCGCCCTTCAACAACGAGGCCGACCCCACGTTGGCGCCGTTGGTGAACACGCCGAGATAGGTGTCGTAGTTGGTGCCGGTTGGGCACGTCGAAACCGTCATCGAGCCGGTTTGTGCGGACGTGAACTCGTACCACACCGACTCGACGACACCGTCCGACGTCTCGCCCGTCTCACCGGTCGCGCACGAGGTGCTTCCCGTCGCGGTCACGGCGGTCGTGCCAACGGTCCCGAGATCGATTGCATCGGCATAGTGGTCGTTGCCACACGCCGGCGCGCCGAACGAGGCAGAGGTGACCACGGCGAAGGATTGCGGACCGGATGCCACGTTGGTACCGGAAACCGTGACGGTCCAGTTGCCGGCGACCGGATTTGCCACGAGCACCTGTTCGACGTTGTCGATCATGTTCGGCCCGGTCGCCGTCGCCAAGCCGGTGACGTCGTTGCGACCGGGTCCGCTGAACGGGTAGGACACGGCGCCACCCGGTGCGGTCAGTGTGATGTCGAGGTTGTTGATGAGATCGGGAACCGTGTCGTCGTCGGCCGTCGATGCGGCCGCGGCCGGATCGACCCATACCAACGACGTGCGCAGCGGCGAACCGGCGGTGACGGAGATCGTTTCGGTCCAGGAGCCGCCGTTCGACAGCGACCCACCGTCGTGGCTGTCCGGGCCGAGTTGACCGATGGCAGCGAGGGCGTCGACGTTGCCGTAGCCGTACAAGTAGTCGGGGCCGACACGGCCGAGATCCTCTGCGGTGTTGACGAGCACCGCCTTCGCGAGGTCGGCAGGAAGGTTGGCCCCGCCGTTCTTGGCCCGGTAGTCCTGCTCCAGCAGCGCGACGACACCGGTCACGGTCGGAGACGCCATCGACGTGCCGGACTTCGAGCAGTAACCGCCGTCGCTACAGGTTGACGTGAGAGCGGCGCCGTTGGCCACGACGTCGGGCTTGATACGGCCATCGTCGGCGGGACCGGCCGACGAGAACGACGTAATCGTCGTGCCGTCGTCCTCGATGGCGCCAACCGTGATGATGTTCTTGGCATTGCCCATCAGCGAAATGTTGTCGTAGTACTCGCCGTCGCCGCCGAGGAATCCATCGCAGCTCGGCGTCGGGTCCGCAGCGACAAAGCCGCAATCGTTGCGGTCATTGCCCGACGACTTCACCGTGATCAGGTCGGTCGCTTGCACCATGAGGTCCCAGGCCCGGGCCTGGGCGTCGTAGCGGCCGAATGCGCCCTCGCCGTACCAAGTGCCGTTCGAACGGCCCGCGGTGAATCCCCAAGAGTGATTGGTCGCGACGATGCTTTGCGTGTTGACCGCCGTTGTCATCTCGGTGGCGGTGTCGCCGAAGAAGTCGTAACTCTGGAGTGCGCCGACGCCGGGGGCCATACCCTCGGCCGCTGCGTTGCCGGCGCCACTGCCGATCATCGTGCCAGAGACGTGGGTGGCGTGATCGCTGGTCGGCTGGGCGAGTTCGTTGAGGATGACCCGTCCCGTCCCCAGGTCGCCGTGGGTGTTCAACACCGGTCCGCCGTCCCAGATACCAAGGATGACGCCGTTGCCATCCCGGCCGAGCGCTTGCACATCGTCGGCGTTGGCGACGGCCTGTGCGGTTGCGTTGTCGACCATCGGCGGAGCGGTCGTCTCGGTCACAAAGAGCACCGCATCGTCGAGGATCAAGGCGTCGAGTTGCGATTGGGTCCCGCTGACGTCAAGGCGGTTGCCGACCAAAAAGATGGAACGATCGCCTACCTCGACACCGGCGGCGTCGGTGACAGCCAATGCCTCGGCGAGTGAAACGTTGCCGAAGAACTCGGTTTGCGCGGCGATGATGCCCGCATCGTCGATCGCATGCGGCGGCACACTGCCGTCGCCGAGCGAGTCGGTTTCCTTGTCGATCTTGATCATCGGCGCAAGGCCGAGGAAACCATCGACCGCGGCGACCGCAGCGGCAGATCCGGCGGCCATTCGGACCACGTATGTGGTCGGCGGAATGGGCTGGGCGACGAACGCTCCCTGCTGTCCGAGGGCTTCGCGCTGAGCGGCCGCGAGCGGCTCGGCGAACTGGACGAAGAACACACCGCCCTCGTTGGATGCGCCGACCCCTGCGGCCGGAACCACGATGCGCGAGCCGAAGTCGATCGGCGTCGGCTCGACCAGCGGATCGGACGGCTCCTGCGCTGCGACGGGTGCAGCAACGGCGAGCAACGCCATCACGAGAATGGCCACCAAAAACCGCCTTGGTCCAAAACTACGTAGACGACTGCCCAGGTTCGTTCTCACGATTCCACTCCCGCTCTTCGACACACTCTTTTCGAGGTCACCCGCTGTGACGTCGGTGCATTCTGGACAGTACGACGAGCGGTCGAGGTGGTCAAAACCGACGTGATGCCGGCCGAGAACTTCTCGTCGGCGGCCTACACGCCAACGCCGCGACGCAACGCCAGCTGGGATTCACGGGTTGCCCGCTTGCTGACCCCTGCCTCGGTGGCCAGTGCCGACCCGTGAAAGGTGCCGGGAAAGGCGTGCAGCTCGGTCGAAACACCGGCGGCCAACAGCCGGGCGGCGTACTGGATTCCTTCGTCGCGAAGGGGATCGAACTCCATCACCGAAACGTAGGCCGGCGGCAATCCGCTGAGGTCTTCGGCGCGGGCCGGGGCCGCGTATGGCGACACCCCGGCAGACCCCGGGGCTGGGTTTTCGGGGCCCAGGTACCACTGCCAACTGCGCTCGGCATTGGGGCGATTCCACAGCGGGGTGTCGACGAACTGTGTCATCGATGGGGTCTCGAGTCGGTCGTCGAGCTCGGGGATCTCCAGCAGCTGGAAACAGAGTGCCGGCCCGCCTCGATCTCGAGCCAACAGTGCCGTCGCTGCTGCCAACCCCCCGCCGGCGCTCTGCCCCGCGATGGCGATGCGCGCGGGATCGACGCCCAATTCGGTGGCGTTTGCCGCGAACCACGACAACGCGGCGTAGCAGTCTTCGACGCCCGCCGGGTAGGGGTCCTCGGGCGCGAGTCGGTATTCCACCGACACGACGACGGCCGGAAACTCTGCCGCCACGGTGTCACCGAAACCGTCCATCATGTCGACGTTGCCCATGAAGAAACCGCCGCCGTGGATCTCGAACACCCCTGGCATCAGACCGTCGACGTCAGCTCGCGGCCGGTAGATGCGAACCGGCACATCGGGATCGCTCTCGCGCCCGGGCACGAGCCGATCCTCTCGGACGACATCGGCGCGCGGCTCTGGTCCCGTCATGAACGAGTTCATCTCGGCCCGCCGCTCCGACATGGTGGCACCGTCGCCGAAATCGCTCACGGTCGGTAGCAGTGCCACGATGTCGACCAGCTCGGGATCATACGCTCGTTCTGTCATGCAGCCGATCCTGTGATCGGGGCCTGCAAACTGTCAAGACAGCCTGCAAATGCGTGCTTCACCATTTCGTTCCCAGCCGCGGCCGCCTACCGTGAGGCCATGACCCAACTCGTACCAGCCGGCCGGTCCTGGCTGTCGACGAAGTCCAGCCGTTCGCTGGCGTCGTATCGCAGCGTGACCAGCGCGTTCTCGAGCGGATCGATCCTCTCGATGGCCTCCGTCTTGTCGGTGCTGTCGGTCGCCTCCGCCGGGTCGATTCTCTCGGCAGCCTCGGCTGGATCCATACTTTCGTTCCGATCGGCGGGATCGATTTTGTCGATCGAGTCCGCCGGGAGCATTCTGTCGGTTCGCAGCGGTGGAAAGATCCTCTGCATCGACAACGAACCGATCGCGCGCCGACGACGAGGAGCCGCTCATGTCCAGCACCCCGAGGAACCAGTCGGCTGATCCGGGATGGCGGCCGCCCGAATGGCTCATTCCGAAGATCACCAAGGTGAACGTCTGGGTCTACCGAAAGAGCAACGGCAAATTCGGGTCCGCGGGCGGTGGGATGAAGCAGCTGCTGTTGTCGGTAAAGGGCCGCCGGTCCGGAAACCCGCAGACGGTAACCCTGCCGTATTGGTACGACAGCGACGACACCCTTGTCGTCGTCGCGTCGTTCGGCGGTGCCGAGAAGAGTCCGGCCTGGTTCCACAACGTGGCCGACAGGGCCGCCAACCCCACCGTGACGGTCCAGATCCGCGACACCATCCACACCGCAGTCGCCACGGTCCTCGAAGGCGAAGAACACGACGATGTGTGGGCTCGATTGAGTACCGATCGACCCAACTACCAGCGGTACCAGGATCGAACCGAACGAACCATCCCGCTTGTACGCCTCACCCTTCAGGAGCAGTCATGACCGCCGCCACCGAATTCGTCCGTCCACCAACCTGGCCCACGGCCACCATCGACCTGGGTATCGGGTTCCCCTTCCGCACCGTCGAGGAGAAGAAGGCGACGTATCAGTTCATGCGTCCGCTCTACAAGGACCGCGACACCATCGAGGCCATGGAGTTCCCGGCGGAGTACATGTTCAAGGACGTCCCGGATGTGGTCGACCCGGGCACCGACCCGATCGAGTGGACCATCGCGGCCATGGACTCGTGGGGCATCGACATAGCGAAGACCGGTATGAGCGAACGCGGCATCGAGGCCCAAGAGCGCTATCCCGACCGCATCTGCCTGTCGCTTGAACTACGCGACGTTCACGACCCCGTGAAACAGATCCGCGAGATCGCGCGCGCCAAGGACGAACACGACATCGTCAGCGTCGGATCCTTTCCGTGCGGCTTTCACCCGCAGGTGGCCATCGACGACGCGCTGATGTATCCCGTGTACGCCAAGTGCTGCGAGCTCGACCTGCCGATTTTCATCAACGCCGGCATCGTTGGACCCCGCATGCCGTCATACCCGCAACACGTCGAGCGCCTCGACCAGGTCTGCTACGACTTTCCGGACCTCACCATCGTCACCCGCCACGGCTGTGAGCCGTGGGAGAAGCTCGCGATGAAGTTGATGCTGAAGTGGCCGGGATTGCACTACTGCACGTCCGCCTTCGCGCCGAAGCACTACCCCGAGGAGATCGTGAAGTATGCGAACACCCGTGGCGGCGACAAGATCCTCTACTGCGGCTATTTCCCGGCGGGCATAAGTCTCGAACGCCAGTTCACCGAGATGGCCGACCACAACCCGTTCAATGACGACGTGTGGCCGAAGTTCCTTCGTGAGAACGCGATCCGGGTCCTCAAACTCGATCGCAGGTTCCCGCACCTGGCTGCGGACTGACGCCGCCAGCTGAGCCCGGCCTCACAAAGCTTGGTCGCTCCCGGCTCGGCCGCTCACGATCACCGCTGGTCGTGCCGCCAGCAACTCTTCTTTCGCGACGACGTCGGTCAAACCCGCCGCCTCGAACAGCAGCTGCATCTCTTGGGCGTCGACCATCGTGAACCCATGATCGTTTCCTTCGTGACGAGCCCCGAACGATTCGTACTCCGGGTGGCGAGGGTCGGTGAACAACTCGTCGACCAACACGAACCGACCCCCCGGACGTAAGACGCGGGCAATTTCGGCGGCGCCCTCGGCTTGGTCGATCCAGTGGTGCATCGTATTGACCGCCCACACGGCGTCGATGTTCGACGTCGGTACCGGAAGGTGCTCGGCCGCTCCATCCACCACCTTCAGGCGCTT
>RCMY010003208.1_pt1 | contig 14552 bp, 9 predicted proteins | sample 2041341 | NCBI WGS metagenome assembly RCMY01 (sample SAMN09708234, study PRJNA481090) | Marine sediment metagenome, whole genome shotgun sequencing project.
CTAAGGGTGCCACAAATAAGAAACTCCATAATAATATATTTAAATCTAAAAGTAACAAATGATTTTAAGAAACTAAAGAAATCGATGGAGGAATAATCCTCAAGAAAAATTCTATCTTTGCCAAAATTAATTTCTTTGGGAACAATTAAAATTAAAAACATTCGCGTTTATTCCTATCATGGTTGTCTTATTGAAGAAGGAAAAATAGGCTCAGATTACCGCATCGATGTATCCGTAAAGGCCAATTTAAAAAATTCAGCAAAAACAGATCATTTGGTTGATACGGTTGATTATGTACATTTAAATAAAATCGTGAAGCAAGAAATGGCAATACGATCAAAGTTGCTGGAAACTGTTGCCGATCGTATACTAGATCGTATTTTGTTAGAAATACCTTTGGCAGAAAAAGCAAAAGTAAAAGTTTCAAAATTAAATCCGCCAATCGGAGGTAATGTTGAAATGGTTACCATTGAAATGGAACGAATTAGATAATTGTAAAAATGAAACAAACTTTTACCATTATAGTGCCTGTTTACAACGAAGAAGATAATTTAAACAGGGTTGAAAAAGAACTATCTCAATACATAAAAAACTGTCCGATTTCTGCTTCTGTGCTTTTCGTCAATGATGGATCAAAAGATGAGAGCCAAAAAATCATTGAAGAAATTTGTAAAAGCAATAAAGACTACAATTATATTCTTTTTACAAAAAATAGAGGTTTGAGCGCAGCAATAAAAGCTGGTTTTGATCATGCAACAAGTGATTTGGTAGGTTATATTGATTCTGATTTACAAACTACCCCTCAAGATTTTAATTTACTTTTGGAATCTATAGGCGAATATGATTTGGTTACCGGTGTTCGATCGAACCGACAAGATTCTTTCGTAAAGAACATGTCTTCAACGATTGCAAATAGTATCCGAAGAGCATTTACGCATGATGGGATAGATGACACTGGTTGTCCGTTAAAAATTATAAAAACAGATTTTGCCAAGAGAATTCCAATGTTTCAGGGTTTGCACCGTTTTTTACCTGCAATGATTTTGTTACAAAATGGAAAGATTAAGCAAATTCCTGTACAACATTTCCCTCGTCTTGCTGGTAAGGCAAAATACCATATATGGAATCGTTTATTTGGCCCTTTAGTCGATTGTTTTGTCTATTTATGGATGAAGAAAAAATACATTAACTACGAAATAAAAAGTTCTTCAAAAAATGATTAAATCAATTATATGAGTACTTGGCTTATTTTATCTTTTGGATTTTTTGCTCAAATCTTATTTTCTTCAAGATTGTTCATTCAATGGATTCAATCAGAAAAATTAAAAAAAGTCGTTACTCCAATCCTATTTTGGAAAATAAGTCTTTTAGCTTCCTTTCTACTCTTTGTTTATGGCTGGTTAAGAAATGATTTTTCGATCATGCTTGGTCAGATACTTACTTATTTTATTTATATCCGTAATTTACAATTACAAGGTTCTTGGAAAAAATTACACGTTTTATTTCGTGTTTTCCTTTTTATTTTTCCTGTAGTAATTGTAATTTATTCTTATAACAACAATGAATTTGACATGGATCGAATTTTACGAAATGAGCTTATTCCAATCTGGTTGATCGTAATGGGAAGTTTGGCACAAATCATCTTTACTTTGCGCTTTGTACACCAATGGATTTATTCCGAAAAACATAAAAAATCTATGTTGCCACTAGGTTTTTGGGTTTGGAGTTTGATTGGTTCCTCCCTTATTTTAGTATATGCAATTTTACGAAAAGATCCTGTTTTATTAGTAGGACACCTTTTTGGGATTTTTGTTTATATTAGAAATATTCTAATTCTGAGAAAATCAACAATTCAAATTAAGTTTGATGAAAAATAAATTATATCTTTTTTTAGTCTTAGCTTTTTTTAGTTTGCTTTTATTTTTGGGTAGTTGGGGCTTGACCGAAAGCAGTGAAGGTAGATATGCCACAATTTCTAAGGAAATGCTGATAAATAATGATTTTATAAATCCAACATTATTAGGCATTAAACATCTTCACAAACCACCTGTAACCTATTATATTACTGCATTAGGCTTTAAAATTTTCGGGATAAATGAATTTGGTGCTCGTTTTTTTATGCAGTTGGCTTTAATAATTCAAATTCTTTTGGTTTATAAAATAACGCGTATTCTTTATCGGGATGAAAAATTAGCTCTGGCAGCTTCCCTTATTTATTTTTCCCTCCCAATAACGGTTATTGCAGTTAGAACTTTGACCACCGATGCTTATTTAACCACCTTTATTTTGGCTTCTATTTACTTTTGGTTGCAGTATGCCAAAAGTTTAAAAGTTGTATTTCTGTATTTGTTTTACCTTTTTTTAGGATTAATATTTGAAACTAAAGGTCCGGTAGGGTTTCTTGTCCCAATAACATTTGTTATTACCTATAAAATAATTCATAAAGAAAAAATTAATACAGGCATTCATCAATGGTTGGGTCTCGGATTATTTCTTTTGATTTCCGCTAGCTGGTATATCCTTGTAATATGGAAGAACGAAGGTTTATTAGACTACTTTATTAATACCCAATTGGTAGAACGAGTTGCTGATAATAAATTTAAACGAGACAAACCATTTTGGTATTATTTTGTCTATATGCCACTTATTGGGTTACCATGGCTTTTTTACTTAATTCCTTTTGTTAAAAAGAAGGCTCAAAAAATACTTCAAAAAAAAGGAACAGATTTTATTTTGATTAGTACCTTTTTGGTTTTATTTATTGTTATGAATTTATCGGCTTCCAAATTAATATTATACATTTTACCTTTGTATTTTATTATTGCTATTTTTTCAGCAAAATATTTACGCAAAAGTTCTTCAAATACCATACAATTCATCTCGGCCATTTATGTGGGATTAATAGCCTTTATTACCGCTTCTCTACTAATTGCACCCTATGTCATTAAAGATTTGAACAATAACCCAATTACTTCCCTGCTTATTTTTATAATTTTTACGCTAAGCGGATTTCTTCTATTTAAAAAAATGAAGAACACCGATTATTTAAAACCTGCTTACCTTGGTGTTTTATTCCTAACCTCCATAATCATGTCTTCCAATATTTTTTTCAATGAAAATGAAAGTAAAGTAAATTCGATAAAACCTGTGGCAAAATTTATCAAAGAGCACACCAATAGAAATTCAGAAGTTGTTGTTTACAATTATTTATTGCCTTCTCTTTCTTTCTATTTGGATAAGGAAATAATCACGATCAACAATGGAAATTATCGAACCCAACGAGAAGTTCAGTTTCAAAATGACAATTTATGGAAAGAGAACTTGATCAATTACCGCAATTTGGAAGATCGAGAAAGACTTTTAGTTATTGATGAAACTAAAAATATTGTTTTGGTCATTCGCAACAATCCAGCAATACCAGACACTCTTCAAGCAATTAAAAGTAAGCTTAAAAATCAAAAGAAATTTGAGAAATTCTCCGTGTACTATTAATAATAACTTTGTAATATAGCGTTAAGTTAAGTTTATATTATCGCAGAATCCAATGTATCTTTTCTAACATTCCGTAGTTAAAAATTTATTCTGTAGCTACGGCTATGCAATAATTTTTTGTCTAGAACTGCCAAAAAATCTATGATTGCCTTATACGTCATTTCGGCTTTAACTTAACACCAATCTATTTTTTTGGCAAAATATAACTACGATCATTATACATGTTCGAAGCAGAAATAATATGACCTAAGGCATCTTTTGCCAACTCCGGATTCAAATCAACAGATTCTAATGACTTATCATTCATAACTTTAAACTGAATTGCTGCTGTTTTTGGCTGCATAATAATAACATCATTACCGTTTCTAAAAGCGTTAATTTCATGAAATTGCATGATAGCTCGTCCAGGAATAGAATCATTCAATTGTAATAAGTCTCTTCCCGGCATTGGTGTTTCAACATTCATACCAATCATATCCAATAAGGTAGGTGGAATATCTATCTGACTGCATAATTTTTCATAGGTTGTTCCCTTCGGCACATTCGGAGCTATTATTAACGCCGGAATATGAAATTTATGTATTGGCACGATTTGATTACCGTAGGTTCTGGTATTGTGGTCTGCAATGACAATGAAAACCGTATTTTTAAAATACGCTTCCTTTTTTGCTAGTTTAAAAAATTCACCTATTGCATAATCCGCATATTTCATTGCATTATGTACCGTATTTTTAGGTTCTTCATACAATTCAATTCTGCCATCCGGAAATTCAAAAGGTTCGTGATTCGAAGTAGAGAACATCAAAGAAAAAAAAGGCTTGTCCCCATAGGAACTGAATAAGGTATTCGCTTTTTTTACCAGATCTTCATCTGAAACACCCCAAATTCCTTTAAAGGCGTATTCTCCTTCATCGTAATCCGATTCATCGACTATTTTTTTAAAACCATTTCCATTAAAAAAAGCTGCCATATTATCAAAATTTGACATTCCTCCATATACAAAACTGGTAGCATAACCTTCTCGACCTAGTGCGTCTGCCAGAGAAAAAAATCCGTTTTGCGATTTACCCAACTTCACAACACTTCTTGCAGGAGTTGGTAAAAAACCGGTTACAATAGCTTCAATTCCTCGAACACTTCTTGTTCCGGTAGCATATAGGTTGGTAAAAAGCATTCCTTCTTTCGCAAGACTATCAATATTTGGTGTTAACGGCAAACCACCTAAACAACCCACATATTCTGCACCCAAACTCTCTTGTAAAAAAATTACCAGATTATATGGTTTATCTCGTTTCTCTAAAGATTCTTGCTTGTGTAATAAAGGAATCTCAGGATTAGTAAAATCAGAAGGTAAAACATTCATATATTTTTTCACACGAGAAATTGCCTCATCAGCTTCCATTTTGCCGTAAATTTTGGTCATATTTTCTTCATGCTTTAAAGAATAAATAGCAAAACCAACCGTGTACGTCGAGTTTAAAGCCAAACTATTCGTAAACTGATCTTCAGAAAATATAGCATTACTGGCATTTATAGGTCTTGGTGAAGTAAGGCTCGAACGAGCTCCGAAAAACAATAAAAAACCAACTATCGGAAAACTTAACAATTTTAATTTATACGGTGCATCTTGAATTTTAAACCATTTCTTTGATAACTTATTTAAAAAGTAGGCAACTACTGCAAGAAAAATCACCGCTATCAAAATGATAAAACCATATCCTTTCAATAGTGTTCCTCCAACCTCTTTTGGATACATCAAATACTCCACAAATAATCTATTCGGACGCGTATCATATTGAATCAAAAAATTGGGTGTTGCCAATTCTAAAAATAACAAAACAAGCAAACAAACAACAAAAAACAAGCGGATAAATCCTTGTATTTTTTGCAACCATTTGGTAGGTAAAAAAATAAGAAGCATGGCTGGTAAAATGGCTATATAACTTATTAAAATAAGATCCATTCGCAAACCAATCGGAAACATTTCTAAATAATTATCGGTTGCTGTTACACGCTCTCTAAAAAATAAAACGAGTAATAATCGGCTCAAGGTGGTAACTACCAAAGCGACAACGTAAAAATTTAGGATTGGCTTCAAGAACGACAGCTTTTTCATACTTCATTATTATTTTAGGTGGCAAAGGTCATAAAAAAATCAATACACAACAAAGTTTATTATTTCATTGTAAAATCTATTTTATTTGTTAAATTTGCAAACTCAAATTTGGCGTCATGGCCGAGTGGCTAGGCTGGGCTCTGCAAAAGCTCCCACAGCGGTTCGAATCCGCTTGACGCCTCTTCCAAAACCTTATGTAACATATGTTATCATGAGGTTTTTTTTTGATTTCTTTAACAACTATTCCTTGATTTTTTTTGGATATTTGCACGACTTATCAAAAACTATGAAGATTTATCCTATCGAAACCGGAAATTTCAAACTTGATGGAGGTGCCATGTTTGGAGTTGTTCCTAAAGTTATTTGGCAAAAAACAAATCCAGCAGACAGTAACAACTTGATTGATATGGCTTTGCGATGTATGCTGATTGAAGATGGAAACCGATTAATTTTAATTGATACTGGCACCGGCGACAAACAATCTGAAAAATTCTTTAGTTATTATTACCCTTTCGGGGATGCTACTTTAGACAATTCTCTTGCAAAATTAGGTTTTCATAGAGATGAAATTACCGACGTTTTTTTAACACATTTACACTTTGATCATTGTGGCGGAAGTATTCAATGGAATAAAGATAAAACTGGCTATGAACCGGCCTTTAAAAATGCGAAGTTTTGGAGCAATAAAAACCATTGGAAATGGGCAACCGAGCCAAATGTTCGTGAAAAAGCGTCCTTTTTAAAAGAAAATATCCATCCGATTGAAAATAGCGGACAATTAAATTTTGTTTCTATTCCGGAAAATAAGTTTTTGCAAAATTTTGATCTGGGCTTTGACATTTTTTTTGCTGACGGACATACCGAAAAGCAAATGATTCCGCATATAAAATACCAAGATAAAACCATTGTTTTTGCGGCAGATTTATTACCAACAGTTGGTCATATTCCGCTACCGTATGTTATGGGTTATGACACAAGACCATTACTTACTATGGATGAAAAAGCTTCCTTTTTACAAAAAGCTACCGATGAGAATTTTTACCTTTTCTTAGAGCATGATGCACAAAATGAACTCTGCACATTGAAGCATACAGAAAAAGGTGTTCGACTTGATAAGTCTTTTACTTTTAAAGAAATTTTCGAATAATAATTAACCAAATTTTATATAATAATTTTAACAATTAAGAATGATGATTAAAAAATTGATTTTAGGCTTAGGTTTGGCGTTAGTACTGGCAAGTTGCAGTTCTACCAAATCTATTCACAGTATGGCAGTTCCGCAAGGTTCTGATGTCGCAATAACCATTCCTGCGAAAAAGGGTGTCATGACCGAAGAAGAAATTAGAGATTGGCCCGCAGCAGATATTACAACGGACTCTATACCTGGTATGAGTTTAAAAAAAGCATATGATTTTATTGCAGATAAAAAAGGAACAACTGTAATTGTTGGTGTAGTTGATTCGGGAATTGATATTGACCACGAAGATTTAGTTGCTTCCAAATGGACGAATAGTGATGAAATTGCTGGTAATAATTTAGATGATGATAAAAATGGTTATGTGGATGATATTCATGGATGGAATTTTTTAGGAGGTGAAGGTGAAGCAACACCAGAACAACTCGAAGTTACCAGACTTTATAAAAAATTACATGCACAATTCGAAGGAAAAACAGAAGGTCAGATTGCAACTGCTGATAAAACCGATTTCGCATTATATCAAAAAGTGAAAAAAGATTTTGATAAAAGAATCGATGAGGCAACCAAAAACTACGATTACTACACAAGTATTGAAAAAATGCTCAAAGATTCTGATGAATTTGCACAAAAAAAATTCAACAAAAAAGACTACACTTTAGAGGATTTAAATTCATTGCCTGCCGAAGATCAAAATCCGTTATTGATGCGTGTAATTTCTTCAGGAGGCACTGTGCAACAGGCTGTTGAACAATTGCAAGGTGGTCTTGATTATTACGGTAGTCAGGTAAAAACAATGTACAACCTAGATTTTAATGGTAGAATTACAGGCGATGACCCGTATGATATTTTAGATGTTCCTTACGGGAATGCTTATAATATTGGTTCAATAGATGATGAAATGCACGGAACGCATGTTTCGGGAATTATTTTGGCAACAAGAGACAATGGTAAAGGCATGAATGGCGTTGCAAAAAATGTAAAATTACTAGCAGTAAGAACCGTTCCTGACGGAGATGAATATGATAAAGATGTTGCTTTGGCACTTCGATATGCTGTTGATAATGGTGCAAAAGTAATCAATATGAGTTTTGGTAAAAGTTACTCGCCAAATCCTGAATGGGTTTATGATGCTATAAAATATGCTGCCAGTAAAGATGTTTTATTAGTTCACGCTGCTGGAAATGATCATAAAAATATTGATAAAAGCGATAATTTTCCGAATGATGCAGAAGATAAGCTTAATGAATACGCCGATAATGTCATCACCATTGGTGCAATGACTCGTCATTATGATGAAAATTTAATAGCAACTTTCTCGAACTATGGTAAAGTAAATGTAGATCTTTTCGCACCGGGATTAGAAATTTATTCTACTGTACCTAAAGACGAATATAAATCTCTTCAAGGCACATCAATGGCTGCTCCAGAAGTTGCTGGTGTTGCTGCTTTAGTTCGTTCTTACTACCCACAATTATCTGCAAGTCAGGTAAAAAATATTTTAATGAACTCAGGTACGAAAGTTGATTTGGAAGTTAAAATCCCGGGAGGTGACGGTAAAAAAGTTCCTTTTAGTGATTTATCCGTTTCCGGAAGAGTACTAAATGCATATAATGCCTTAGTTATGGCAGATATAATGGTGAATGGTAAATAATCCATTCCCAAAATAACGAACCAAAAACTACAAAAGTTTCACACCTTTTGTAGTTTTTCAATTTAAAGCATCCTTAAAAATTGTCTTATGAATAAAAATATATTTCTCCTTTTTCTCTTTATAAATAGTGTAGTTTGGTCGCAAAATACAAGTTATTGGCAACAACATGTAGACTATACCATGGATATTGATATGGATGTAAACAACTATCAATTCAAAGGAACACAAAAATTAATTTACACCAATAATTCTCCGGATGACCTAAACCAAGTTTTTTATCATCTGCAATTCAATGCCTTTCAACCAGGCAGTGAAATGGACATTAGGTTACAAAATGTGGTTGATCCTGACCGCAGAATGGTAAACAATATTGGTACAAAAGAAAATCCTATTTATGAAAGTAAGATTGCAAAATTAAGTCCGGATGAAATTGGATATCAAAGAATAATTTCTTTGAGTCAAAATGGTCAACCAGTAACCCATGAAGTGATTGGTACTATTTTAAAAGTGACCTTAAACGAACCAATTCTTTCGGGTAAAAAAGCAACATTTGATATGGTTTTTCAAGGGCAATTACCAGTCCAAATAAGACGTTCAGGAAGAAATAATGAAGAAGGTGTAGCTCTTTCTATGACCCAATGGTATCCTAAAATGGCAGAATATGATTTTGAAGGATGGAATGCAAATGCCTATATCGCAAGAGAGTTTCACGGTGTTTGGGGTAATTTTGATGTAACGATTCATATTGATAAAAATTATACCATCGGAGGCACCGGATATTTACAAAATCCGCAAGAAGTTGGTCATGGCTATGAAGATTCATCTAAAAAAATGAATCTCCCAAAAGAGGACAAATTAACTTGGCATTTTAAAGCTCCAAATGTTCATGATTTTGCTTGGGCTGCTGATGCAAATTTTATGCATGATAAAATCATGGCTGAAAATGATGTTACTTTACATTTTTTCTATAAAAATAATTCTGAAATCAAAGAAAATTGGAAAAAATTACAACCAAAAACTGCCGAAATTCTGAGTTATTTCAACAAACATATTGGGCAATATCCTTACAAACAATATTCCGTAATTCAAGGCGGTGACGGCGGAATGGAATATGCTATGTGTACCTTGATTACAGGCGGAAGAAGCTACGGAAGCTTGGTCGGCTTAACAGCCCATGAATTTGCACATACTTGGTTTCAATTTGTATTAGCATCTAACGAAACTAAACATTCTTGGATGGATGAAGGTTTTACTTCCTATATTTCCGATTTAGCAACCAATGAAGTGCTAGAACAGCAAAAAACGAATCCGTTTTCAGGTGCATATAGAAGTTATTATTATTTGGTGAGTTCCGGTAAAGAAGAACCACAAACCATGCATTCGGATAGATATGACACTAATTTTGCCTACAGTATCGCTGCTTATAGCAAAGGGCAACTTTTTTTAACCCAATTGGGTTACGTTATCGGACAAGATAATTTAGAGAAAACCATCAAAAAATATTATGAAGATTTTAAGTTCAAGCACCCAACACCAAATGACATTAAGCGAACTGCTGAAAAGGTATCGCAATTGCAATTGGATTGGTATTTGAATTATTGGACGCAGACCGTCACAACGATTGATTATGGAATTAAATCCGTTACCGAAAAAGAAATAGTTTTGGAAAGAATTGGTGAAATGCCGATGCCTATTGATCTTACTGTAACGTATATCGATGGCACCAAAGAAGATTTTAATATTCCGTTAAGAATGATGCTTGGCCACAAACCAACTTCAGCAAAAATAGTAAAAGATTGGCCTTGGGCAGCTCCAACGTATAGTTTAAACACCAAAAAAGCCATCCAAAAAGTAGAAATCGATCCTTCAAAATTGATGGCAGATGTTGATCAAAATAATAATATTTGGACGAAAGATTAAGGTGTAGAACATAAAAAAAAGGACTTTCATCCTGTTTTCTATGCTTATATATTTGTAAAAACCTTGATTAGAAACCTACATCCAAATCGAGACGAATTCTATTTCCGGTTTCGCCAAACTCTCCATAAGGGATAATTTGATCGACCATAAAATAACGGACTTTCAATTTCATGTACTTATTAATCACATAGGCACCCATTAGTTCTATTCCTTTAAAGTTAGTCAAACGACCGTCGGGAGAACCTTGAGAACTGTAGTCCCAGCGAGTCCAGTCATTTTGAGCATAGAAATCAATAAAAGTATAGCGCTCCAGATTGGTATAATACAATTGAACTGTCCAATCTTTAGGTTCTTTCATGGTTCCAATTCCGATATTTGCAACGATTCCTTTATTTTGATTTTGCAAATTATGAGGTATAGAATCATTTTTTTGTAAATCAGCGATGTTTTTATATAAATCAAGACCAATATTTATATGCGGTTTCTGAACTAAAATATAATTACCTCCAAAATGCAGTATGGAGTATTTTAAATTGTAAGTTCCTTGTGCATCAGGAATATTTGGAACATTATTAAAATAGTAAAAAGATGGAAATAATTGTAGCCGATTTTGAAAATGTGTAGTTAACAATTGAATGCCTTGAAAGTAATTGTCTTCATCAAAAGATTTCCCTTTACTACTGGTGATGAAATGCCCTACTCTAATAGAAATACTTTCCAAATATTTGCTTTCAAGTGGAAATTTTGCATTGAGAAATACACCTTCCGGATAGACATTATCACTCCAAAATAATTCATTTTGCTTTTCAAAAGGAAACGTATTTTTACCCAACCAGCCAGAAAATTCTTGGTATTGAAATTTGAAAAATACCTTTTCAAAATTAATAGGTAAGTCACTAAATTCGCCAAAACCATCTCCAAGAGTTAAGTGTGGATCTTGTTGCTTGGCAATATAACCAGTTCGCAGTCGCATACCGAATGAAGCCCAGTTTGTTAATTGATAATTTAAGCCAAAACGAAATCTATACCGTAAACGAGAACGATTATCTCGATAAGTCCCGTCTGATTTTCGAGAATTCCAATCTTCTTCAACACGAAATCGAAAATCTCCGGTAAATTTGAGTTTAGAATCTATTGTTTCAGTCTGTGCAAAAAGACTGTTCGAAAGAATTATGAGTAAAAAAAATACAGAAAAGAAAAAAGAAACACCTTTTCTCCACCTCTTTTCAAAGACCGAAAGAACCATAAAAATAAACCTTTTTAAAATTTTTGAAATATAGTAATTTACTTTTTTACGAATGACAGCAAAAATCATATTTGAGTCATTTATTTCAAAAAAAAACCCGCTCAAGGCGGGATTTTTTATTTTATAGAAATTTTTTATTTCAATTTCTTTTTAACAGAAACTTCTTTGAACGATTCAATTATATCGCCAACTTCCAATTCATTGTAGTTTTTAATTTGAATACCACAATCGTAGCCTTTAGCAACCTCTTTTGCGTCGTCTTTAAATCGTTTTAGTGAAGTTAATTCACCGGTGAAAATAACCACATTATCTCGAATCAATCGAATTTTAGAGTTTCTAAATATTTTTCCATCAAGAACCATACAACCTGCAATGGTACCAATTTTTGAAATTTTATAAATTTCTCTTACCTCTGCATTACCAGTAATTTCTTCCACAATTTCAGGAGAAAGCATTCCTTCCATCGCATCTTTTACATCACTAATAGCGTTATAAATGATCGAATAATTACGAATATCAACCTCTTCTTTTTCAGCTACTTGTCTCGCTCCCGCAGATGGTCGCACATTAAATCCGATAATAATCGCATCAGAAGCCGAAGCCAATAACACATCTGATTCGGTAATAGCACCAACACCTTTGTGAATAATATTTACCTGAATTTCTTCTGTTGATAATTTTTGTAGGGAATCTGTTAAAGCTTCTACAGAACCATCCACATCTCCTTTCAAGATCAAGTTCAATTCTTTAAATCCGCCTAAGGCAATTCTTCGACCAATTTCATCTAAAGTAATATGACGTTGTGTTCTAACTGATTGCTCACGACTTAATTGAGATCGTTTGGTAGCTATTTGTTTCGCTTCACGTTCATCATCAAATACTTTGAACTTATCACCCGCTTGTGGTGCTCCATCCAAACCTAAAATCGAAACCGGAGTAGAAGGACCTGCTTCTAAAACATTTTTTCCTCGCTCATCATGCATGGCTTTTACCTTACCGGTATGTTTCCCTGCAAGAATATAATCTCCAACTTTTAAGGTTCCGTTTTCTACCAAGATGGTAGAAACATATCCTTTCCCTTTATCTAAAAGTGCCTCAATTACAGAACCCGAAGCATTTTTATCAGGATTAGCCTGCAACTCTAATAATTCTGCCTCAAGCAATATTTTTTCTAATAATTCCTTTACACCTGTTCCTTTCATAGCAGACACATCATGAGATTGAATTTTACCACCCCAATCTTCTACTAACAAGTTCAACTGCGCCAATTCTTCTTTTACTTTATCAGGATTTGCAGCCGGTTTATCAATCTTATTAATTGCAAAAACAATAGGAACTCCTGCCGCTTGAGCATGACTAATCGCTTCTTTTGTCTGTGGCATGATCGAATCATCCGCCGAAATAACAATTACGGCAATATCTGTTACCTGAGTACCACGAGCACGCATCGCTGTAAAGGCTTCGTGACCTGGTGTATCTAAAAATGTAATAGTTTGTCCACCATCTAAAACAACCGAATAGGCTCCGATATGTTGTGTAATTCCACCAGATTCTCCAGCAATTACATTGGTTTTACGAATATAATCCAGCAAAGAAGTTTTACCATGATCCACATGCCCCATAACGGTAACAATTGGTGCTCTAGGTTTTAAATCTTCCGGTTTATCTATTGCGTCTTCAACAACTTCTTCTACTTCAGCACTAACAAATTCAACTTCATAACCAAATTCTTCTGCAACGATAGAAATCGTTTCGGCATCTAATCGCTGATTCATGGTAACCATTAAACCAAGCGACATACACGCTGAAATAATCTTAATTACCGGAACATCCATCATCGTAGCAACTTCGTTCGCAGTTACAAACTCAGTTACTTTAATTAATTTACTTTCGGCTTCTTGTTGTTCTAAATCTTTTTCGGTTTGTTGACGGTGCATATCTCGTTTCTCTCTACGATATTTTGCACCTTTTCCTTTTTTAGATTTTCCTTGCAATTTCTCAAGGGTTTCTCTAACTTGTTTTTGAACATCTTCAGCAGATGGCTCTTCTTTTATAACAGATTTTCTTCTAGCTGCCGGTTTATTACGATCACCAGGTTTTGACCTATCACCGCCCGGTTTATAATCGGCACGAGGTTTGTGAATTCGCTTGCGTTTTTTCTTTGCTGCGTTCGTATCATCAGCCTTTTTATCACCAGTTTTTTCAACAACTTTTTTCTTTGGTTTTTTAAACTGTGATAAATCAATGGTTTCTCCCGTTTTTACCGGACCAGTTAATTTCGTGTATTTTGTTTTGTGAATTTCAGTTTCTTCGGGTTGTTGTTCTTCGACTAAAGGTTCTTTTTCAACCTCTTTTTTTACAACAACTTCTTTTTTTGGTTTTTCTTTTGGAGCTGCTTTCTCTTCCTTTTTCGGAGTTTCAACATCAATTTTACCAACTTGCTTAATTCCTGGTAATTTTTTAGTACCTTTTATTACTTCTTCTTTAGCTACCTCTTTTTCAAGTTCTTTGACATCCTCTTTTTGTACTTCAGGCTCTGGTTTTTTTGGCTCTGGCTTTTTCGGATCGAGATCGATTTTACCGACTTGTTTTAATCCACTGATTTTTTCGGTTTCGGTTTTGAAAATCTCTTTACGCCTCGCCTCATCTTCCAATCTTTTCTTTTCGGCTTCTTTTTCTAAGGCTAATCGAATCTCTTCTTTCTCTTTTCGTTTTTCCTCACCAATTTCTTTAGAAGCCACTTTTTTACTTTTATCTGTCTGAAATTCATCCGACAGCATGGTATAAATTTCTTGCGGCACCTTAGTGGTAGGGCGCGCGTCAATATCTATTCCTTTACCGGCAAGAAACTCAACAGCTCTGTCTAAAGAAATATTAAACTCCCTTAAAACTTTATTAAATCGTTGTGGTTTGTATACAGTCATAAAAT
>RCMY010003209.1_pt1 | contig 14551 bp, 12 predicted proteins | sample 2041341 | NCBI WGS metagenome assembly RCMY01 (sample SAMN09708234, study PRJNA481090) | Marine sediment metagenome, whole genome shotgun sequencing project.
CGAGAGCTTCATGCCGCCTTCTTCGACCGCACCTGGTTTTTTGTCCGGCCAAGCAATGCGGTCATCCCGCGAATCCGCAGGGGGCTCACCGCTTCCGTAAGGCCAATGGAGAGCGGATACTCGTCGGGAATGTCGAGGACTTCCTTGGTTGTCAATCCGCTGATTCCTTGTACCAGAATGGAGGCGAATCCGCGCGTTGTCGGAGCTTCTGCCGGCGCGGTCGCGTGCAAGCTCACGATGTCATTCTCATCAACGTCAACAAAAATGAAGACGGGTGACTGGCATTCGATGACGCGTTCGAACAAGTCAGGGTGGTCTCGATACTGTTCAGGCAGTTCGGGGAGCTCGTCCGAGAATTCAAGCAAGAGCGTGAGCCGATTCTGCAGGTCGAGCTCCAGAAATTCTTCGCGAATCTCCGCAAGTTTTTGCGGAAGCGGGTTTTCAGACATCACTCCACCATTGTTTCACGCGACGCGTTGACAACTCTTCTCAACCCGGGCCGACTTGTCACACTCGCGGTGCGGGCGCGGCTCCTGGTTCCGTTCCCGTGGCGATGGGCACTCGCACGGAGCTGCCCCATTCGGTCCACGAGCCGTCGTAGTTGCGAACGTTGTCGAACCCGAGCAGATACTTGAGCACAAACCACGTGTGACTCGAGCGCTCGCCAATTCGACAATAGGTAATAACGTCGTCTGTTTCCGCGAGCCCTTTCTCGCCAAGGTAGATGGCAGCGAGATCTTCTCGAGACTTGAAAGTTGCGTCTTCCGCAGCTGCGCGCCCCCACGGAACAGATTCCGCTGACGGAATATGTCCTCCGCGCAACGAGCCCTCCGAGGGATAACCCGGAATCTCGGTGCGTTCTCCGCTGTACTCCTCTGGTGACCGCACGTCGACGAGCGGGTTTCCGAAGTGCGCAAGCACGTGCTCGCGGAATGCGCGATCTCGAGAATCATTGCGTTCGACGACCGGATATTGGGTCGGGGCGGGGGAGGGCACTTCCTTCGTTATCTCGCGGTTCTCGGCAATCCACTTGGCGCGGCCGCCGTCCAGAATGCGCACATCCTCGTGGCCGAAAAGCGTAAAGACCCACAGTGCGTATGTAGCCCACCAGTTGCTTTTGTCGCCGTAGAACACCACGGTGGAGTCGCGATCGATGCCTTTGGATGACGCGAGAGCCGCGAACGCTTCCGGCCCGAGGAAGTCGCGCTCGACCGGGTCATTGAGTTCGGTGTGCCAATCCAATTTGACGGCACCTGGAATGTGACCGGTGTTGTAAAGGAGAACGTCTTCATTGGACTCGACGACGACGAGACCCGGTGTGCCGAGGTTCGCGCTTAACCATTCGGTGCTGACGAGTCGCTCGGGGTGGGCGTATTCGGAAAAATGCTCGGTGGTGTCGACTTCGATGGACATGCAAAACCTCCAGGTCTGAACCCGTGCGTCGGGCGTTCAGTGATGCGGGCAGTGCGCGTTAGGCTTGATTCTCCCGCCCATACCAATGTACGCACTATCGCAGTTCGGTGGCGGAGAGAACACGAGGAAGATCGACGTGCCGGATACGAAGTCCACGGAAACTGTGAGTCTCACCTCTCGGCGACCGACGTTGTCGGGGACAGAGATCATCGATCACTTGGTGCCTCCTCGGCAGTTTCGCACAGCAACACTCGATTCGTACCGCCCAGACCCTGACTATCCGTCCCAACAGGCGGCTGCGGATGCTGTGCGGTCGTTCGCTGGGGCGTGGAAACACACATCGTCGAGGCTCTTCAGTCGCCGCAAAACCAAGGATGCGCTTCCCGGCATCTACTTCGACGGCGGATTTGGCGTTGGCAAGACCCACTTGCTCGCAGCGTTGTGGCACAGCGCACCCGGGCGCAAATACTTTGGCACGTTTATCGAATACACGGCGTTGGTGGGGGCTCTCGGCTACTCAGCCACCGTGCAATTGCTGCGCGGGGCGACCCTTCTCTGCATTGATGAGTTCGAGCTTGATGACCCGGGGGACACCCGGCTCATGTCGCGCCTGCTTGGCGAACTTGCGGCATCCGGAACTCGACTTGCCGCGACCTCGAACACGCCCCCGAACGCTTTAGGCGAAGGGCGCTTTGCCGCGGTCGACTTTCTTCGGGAGATCGATTCGCTCGCTGGTCGGTTCGCGATCATTCGCATCGACGGAATGGACTATCGGCGCAGGGCGCTCGACGGGCATGCCGTGACGGTGTCGGAAGAAGAGTTCGCGACAGCGATCGACGAGGTTGACGGTGCGGTAGCTGTCGATGACTTTGGAGCCGTCATCCGTCACCTCTCTACGGTGCATCCTTCTCGGTACGTCAAGCTCGTCGACGGTCTCGCGTGCGTTGGATTGCACAATGTGAAGGTTCTTCACAGTCAAACGGATGCCCTCCGGTTCGTCGCTTTCGTCGACCGGCTCTATGACGCGCAGGTTCGTGTCGTGTCGACGGGAACTCCGCTCGATCAAGTGTTCGCGGACGACATGCTGGCAGGCGGTTACCGCAAAAAGTATCTCCGGGCGGCATCCCGCCTTATTTCGCTCACAAGCGGTCTTCCCGACTGATTTTCGGCGCGCCCACGGGTGTAGTCTCAGTGACGGAGAGCCGGGAAGACTGGTCGGCACAGCGTCACCTTTGTGATGCGGTGTTGTCGAGTTTCGAAACCGGAGCAACCGTGCGAATTTCCGAACTGGCGGTCAACCTTCCCGTTGTTGACCGAGGTATGAGTGCCATCTCCGCGGCTCAGATTATCGCTCGAGATAGCCGGGCCAGCATTGTTGTGGCGGACGCGTCGGGTAAGCCAGAAGCCGTCATCGCCGCAGTCGACGTGCTGAGAGCACTCGTCCCGCGATACGTGCTGGATGACGTCTCCCTCGCCGCCGTGTTCGATGAGAAGGGCGCCGACGAGGTGTGGAACGAAGTAGCCATCCCGACCATCGGTGAATTGATCGACGACGAAGAGTCCAAAGTGTTCGGCATTCTCGAAGTTGATCCGGATGCGACGCTTCTGGATGTCGCCGCCCACATGGCGAACGAGCGGGCCCTGGTGGCGGTCATCAAAGGCCCGGGAAACGGTTCGCGAAAGTTTGTCACTCTTCCCGCGTTGCTCGACGCCGTACTCCACGTCGGATACCACTCCGCGCCCCCGAGTTCCCACACATGAACCTGCAAATAATCCTGGCCCTCGCCGTTTTTGCGGGAGCCTACTTTTTCATCGCCACGGAGTGGGTTCCCCGAATGACGGTCGCCCTCGTTGGCGCCGGTCTCATGGTTCTCATTGGGGCGACGGATGACCAAGGGGTCTTTTTTTCGGAGGACACGGGGATTGACTGGAACGTCATCTTTCTCCTGTTGGGGATGATGATCATTGTCGGCATTTTGCAGCAAAGCGGCGTGTTCGAGTTTTTGGCGATTTGGGCGGCTAAGCGAGCGAAAGGCAGGCCGTTTGTCATCATGGTGATGCTCGTCATCATCACGGCGTTGCTTTCAGCATTCCTCGACAACGTCACCACGGTGCTGCTCATCGCACCTGTCACTCTTCTCATTTGCGATCGGCTAGCCATTTCCGCTGTGCCGTTTCTGATCGCAGAAGTCATGGCGAGCAACATCGGGGGCACAGCCACGCTGATTGGGGACCCGCCGAACATCATCATTGCGAGCCGTGCTGGACTGAACTTCAACGACTTTCTCATCAACCTCGCTCCAATTGTGGCCGTCTTGCTCGTGGTTTTCGTAGGTCTGTGCTGGTTGTTGTTTCGCAAGCAGTTGCGGTTCAATCCGGAGCGAGTTGAGCGCGTGATGGCGTTGAGCCCGCGCGAAGCTATCCGAGATGTGTCTCTTCTCGTGAAGTCGCTCGTGGTCATCGCCCTGGTGCTCGCGGGGTTTGTTCTTCACCCCATTCTTGGTGTTGGGCCGGCGATCGTCGCACTTTTGGGCGCGGGGTTGCTGGTTCTCATCACGCGCCTGGAGCCGAGAAAGATCTTCGCCGATGTGGAGTGGGAAACCCTTCTGTTCTTTGTCGGGCTGTTCGTGATGGTGGGTTCGCTCGTGAATCTCGGCATCATCGAATACGTCGGCAAGTTGGCTATTGACGCGATCGGCGACAACTATTTCGGGGCAGCGACCGGGCTGCTCTTCGGGTCGGCGCTCGTGTCGGGAATCGTAGACAACATCCCGTATGTCGCGACGCTCGCTCCGCTCACGAGTGACCTTGTGCAAGCCGGCGGCAGCGCGGCGCAGCCTCTGTGGTGGGCGCTCGCTTTAGGGGCAGACCTTGGCGGAAACCTTACGGCGATCGGGGCCAGTGCGAATGTCGTCGTGTTGGGAATCGCAAAGCGGGCAGGTCATCCGATCTCGTTCTGGACGTTCACGAAATACGGTCTCATCGTCACGACGATCACCATTTCGTTGTGCTTGCCCTATCTTTGGCTTCGCTATTTCGCGTAAATCCCTTCACTGAAACATGTTGTTTACGCAATTATGTTCTTCGTAACACGACGGAAACCATCGAGAGATCCTGCCCGAAACCTCTGTGCGGCAATCTATTTTTCACAACCGACACAGTGATGGAGAGGTCAATGATGGATTCTGGCGAACTCGGATGGGCGATTACCGCCTCCGCTTTAGTTCTGTTGATGACACCTGGAGTCGCCTTCTTTTACGGAGGCCTTGTCAAAGCAAAAAGCGTCGTGAGCATGATGATGATGAGCTTTGGAGCGCTCGGAGTGATTAGTGTCCTGTGGATCCTCTACGGCTTCAATATGTCGAAAGTTGACACGCCCGGAGGCTTCAGCGGTAATCCGCTCTCTGATTTTGCGCTCGGTGCCGCGGATAATGAAACGCTCGTGGCTGCGTTATTTGGTGCCACTTTTGCGATCATCGCCGTGGCACTCATCTCAGGCGCTATCGCCGACAGAGTGAAGTTCAGTTCGTGGCTCCTGTTCGCCGGAATCTGGGCGACACTCGTGTACTTTCCCGTTGCGGCCTGGGTGTGGGGTGGCGGATGGATCATGAATCTTGGCACATCGCTGGGGCTACCGTACTCGGTCATCGATTACGCGGGCGGAACCGCAGTTCACGTCAATGCGGGTGCCGCCGCGCTTGCTCTGGCGCTAGTGCTTGGCAAACGGGTAGGTTTCCGCAAAGGCGCGCACAAGCCACACAACGTGCCGCTCGTTATTCTCGGTGCAGCAATTCTGTGGTTTGGCTGGTTCGGGTTCAACGTTGGTGCCGAATATCTGAACGGAATGGCCAACGTCGGGCGGATCGCCATCAACACTCTTGGGGCCACTGCAGCCGCGATCATCGGATGGCTCATCGTCGAGAAGCTTAAAGACGGTAAGCCCACTTCGGTGGGAGCAAGTTCTGGCGCTATCGCGGGTCTCGTGGCGATCACCCCTGCGTGCGCAAATCTCACTCCGGGTTGGGGCCTCGTCCTTGGGTTTCTTTCAGGGGTCGTGTGCGCGCTCGCTATCGAACTCAAATACAGATTCGGATTTGATGACTCACTTGACGTCGTTGGCATCCATCTTGTGGGTGGGCTCTTCGGCACCATTTATCTTGGATTCTTCGCAACCGGAACGGGCCTTTTCGTCGGCGGTAACGCCATGCAACTCGTCATGCAGTTGATAGCGGCAGTGGCTGTGCTTCTCTACTCGTTCAGTGTCGCGTGGGTGATCGGCTGGTGGATTCATCGCACCATCGGCTTCCGGGTGACGAGCGACGACGAGCGTGCCGGTATCGACACAATTCTGCATGGCGAAGAAGGATACGTGCTCGACACCGCGAGATGAGTGCGGTCATTTGATCACGACTCGGCCGTTCACAAATAACCGGCTCATCGTCATGAAGCACGGTTCGTGGTAGTCATGGACGGTGGCTGACCCAATTCTGATTCTCGTGTGCACGGTCGTCACGCTTGTCGGTGTGCCGGGAATGCTCCTGTATTCAGGGGTCACGTGGACGGCTCTTCGCGTCGATATCTGGATTTTTGTCGGACTGTGGATTGCCGTCGGGTCTGCCTTATGGCTCAGCAGTGTGCTCGTCGATGGATTCGTCTTTCTGATTCCGGCGATGGGAATTGTAGCCTCAGCGGGGGTAAGCGCGGTCTTCGAACGCAGCGGCATCCGAGCTTCCGCGCGGCAACTTATGGCGTCCGCATTCAGCCTTCTTGTTTTCTTGCCACTTTCGCTTGTTGTCTTCGGATGGGGAGGCACGTGGCTGTATCGCGATGCGGGTGCACTCGACTTTGCGGGGGCTCTCCCGTTTGCTCTTGGCGCTGGCGTTTTTGTCGCTGTGTTCGCACGTGCCCGGAGAAGCGATACAAAGGTAGACCGACCTTTCATGGTGGCTGGCGCGCTGCTGCTGGCCGCGGCGATGACGGGTTGCGCGGTGGGCATGGAGCTGCGCGTTGACGAGTTGACGCCCGCCATCGCGCTCAACATGCTGTCGACACCGGTTTTGGCGATGCTGGCAGCGGCGGGAGTCGAACGGCTTGAGAAAAGGCACACCACTCAGGCGGGATTGGCGACGGGACTGCTTGCGGGAACGGTGGCGGCGTTGGCATCCTGTGCGTATCTCGAAATCCTCTGGGCGCCCGTTCTTGGCGTCCTGGCGGGACTGATCACAGCGATTGTGCGCCGAGGCGAGGGTGTCTCGTGGAGTTTCGCGGCGCCACTCGTCATGGGTGGAGCGACCGGGGTGCTCTTTCTCGGAATTTTTGCAATCGATGTGGGATTCGCATACTCGGGGCAGCTGGTTTTTCTCCTGCACCAAGCCATCCTTCTCGCGGTTGGGCTGGTTTTTGCCGGAAGTGTCTCCGCGCTCATCACACTCGCGGTGAGGCGTCGCGCATCATGATGCAATTGTGGTGGGCGATACCGGACTCGAACCGATGACCTCTTCCGTGTGAAGGAAGCGCGCTACCAACTGCGCCAATCGCCCATGCCGATACTCTCGGCTCGTCAATCTTGCCACAGCTTTCGTCACACACCGCGCGGGAATTGTCATGGGAGTCTGGCATCGGCTAGAGTCACTAGGCACGCAGAAATGCGAGTCGTAATGCGGATGTGGCGCAGTGGTAGCGCACAACCTTGCCAAGGTTGGGGTCGCGAGTTCGAATCTCGTCATCCGCTCGAGTGGGAAGTGTCAGCCTCGCTGTCATTTCTTGTGAATGGTGGAGTGGCCGAGAGGATAGGCAGCGGCCTGCAAAGCCGTCCACACGGGTTCGAATCCCGTCTCCACCTCCAGGTTTGACAACCTGGGCGATTGGCGCAGCGGTAGCGCGCTTCCCTGACACGGAAGAGGTCACTGGTTCGATCCCAGTATCGCCCACCACGGTGTGGACTGACCGGCTCTAACTCCACGTAGACTAAAACTCCCGACGGCGACCGCAAGGTGGCTGCACAGAATCCCGTTTAGCCCAGCGCACGCGCTTCCCTACACAGTCAATTGCAGTAGGGAGCCGCGATGGTGGAAACAGGCCACTTCGGGCGCGTGAGCCCACATTCGTTGGCGATGGCCGACATGTCGGCGGAGGCCATCGACGACGCGCTTGTGCGCGAAAGGTCGGGTCAGCTGCTCCTCGCCGAAGGCTGGATGCCGCTGCGCGTCGCGGCCGATGGGGTCACTGATGTCGCCGTGACTCACGATCCGGATCCAGACCTCCTGACGCGAATCCGCGGCCAGTTCCCCGAGGGTGTCGCTTTCTCGATGACAACACCGTGGGACCTCCGGCACGCCATCCTGCGCATTTACCAGGGCGCGATCGCAGACGACGCGGCCAACAATCTGTGGAATCAAGACCCAAAGCTTTCCGCGCGTACCGTCCTCTCGCGTGGTCAAAAGATTGGTGGAGCGATCGCTCTCGTGCTCCTCATCGTGAGCGCAATTCTGTGGCCGTTGCCCACCCTCACCGGTGTTGTCGCGGTCGGCAGCCTCGCGTTTCTAGCCGGAACCGCCTTCAAATTCTTTGTCGCGCTCCGCGGGGCCAAGTACGACGTCGTCGAGCGCATCAGCGATGCCGAAGTTGCCGCGTTGCCCGATGCCGAGCTTCCCGTGTACACGGTGCTTGTGCCCGTCTTCCGGGAAGCAAACATCGTTGCGCAACTGGTGGGCAATCTTGGCAAGCTCGACTATCCGGTCGACAAGCTTGAAGTTCTGATCCTGCTGGAAGAGGATGACTCCGAAACTAGGGAAGCGTTGGAGGCGGCCAGCCCGCCCGAGCACTTTCGTATCGTCACCATTCCACGCGGCACGCCCCAAACGAAACCCCGCGCGTGCAATGTCGGCTTGTTTTTCGCCACCGGCGACTACGTCGTCATCTACGATGCCGAAGACAATCCGGATCCTGACCAGCTGAAGAAAGCGGTCATCGCGTTTAACCACGGCGGAGACGACATGATTTGCGTGCAGGCCGCGCTGAATTACTTCAATGCAGAGGAGAACGTGCTCACACGCATGTTCACGCTCGAATACAACTACTGGTTCGACTACATGCTGCCAGGGCTGGAATCGGCGGGATTGCCGATACCTCTCGGAGGGACTTCCAATCACTTTCGAACGACCGCGCTCATCGAATTGGGCGGCTGGGATCCGTACAACGTCACCGAGGATGCCGACCTGGGAATTCGCGCGAGTGCGCTCGGGTACCGAGTGGGGGTTGTGAACTCGACAACCATGGAAGAAGCAAACACTTCCATGACGAATTTCGTTCGTCAACGAAGCAGGTGGATCAAGGGCTACATGCAAACGGCTCTCGTCCATGCCAGGTCACCGCGTGCCCTGCTTCGCGAAATTGGAGTGGTGCGGTTTGCCTCGTTTGCCTTGCTCATCGGGGGAACGCCCATCACGTTCCTCGGTGTTCTGCCGTTTTACGTGCTCACCGTCTTCACAGTGTTCATTCCCGCTGAGATTCTTGGGCAAGTGTTCCCGTGGTGGCTTTTGTGGTTGAGCCTGCTCAACTTCGTGATTGGAACTTCGATCATGGTTTACCTGTCCATGATGGGCCCGTACAAGCGGGGAACATTCCGATTGATCTGGTGGGCAATGCTCAACCCCATCTACTGGATTCTGCACTCGATCGCCGCATACAAGGGGCTGTGGCAGCTCATCACCAGGCCACACTATTGGGAAAAAACAGAACACGGACTCACCACTCATGTCCACAACTGAAGCTCCGATAGCGCGGGAACTGCGTTCGCGACAGCGGACGTTGCGCCGCCCGCCGCGCACTCGCCTTGACCCATACCCGCGCGACCCGATCCGGCGATGGATTCTGCGACTCGTGTTCTCGATACCTTTCCTGATCGCTGCAGTTATCGCGTCCGCCAACCCGACCGCGATCGAAGCGAGCCGAAACGCGCAGCTAGTCAAACAAGTGTCGGGTATTCAGTGGGACTCGGTCGACGCAAGCTGGTTGAGCGCGATTTACCCTCCCATCTCGACACTCCTGGCCACGGCAATCCCCGGCGGACGACTCGGACTTGGCATCTTTGGTGCACTTCTGGCCGGTGTGCTTCTCCAACGGATTCTGACCATCCTCGTGCAACGTCGCGTACCAACGCTGACCACGATCATCCTGATGCTCGCGCTTGCCGCAAATCCGCTGTTCTTCTTCATGGCCATCGAAAACCTGCCCGCGTTTCTCGGCCTCGCGTTCTTCGGAAACGCGCTAGCCCACGTCGTGCGTTTCGTCGTCTGGGGTAACACCCAGTCGGGGTTCCACGCCGGGCTGCTCATGATGCTTGCCGCACTGAGCGACCTCAGCGGTCTCCTCTACGTTGCAACAGCGGCGCTCGCATCGCCGTTCCTTCGGCATTGGAGATCTCACCAACCGGGCGCCCGTCGAGCGAACTTCCTGGTGATCGTGTACCCGACCCTGGGGGCGTTCGCGGCGATCGCCCTCCTCAACGTGATTTTTTTGGGTCGAGCGTCCGGACCGATCGGCCAAGAGCTCGCTCAGGGCACGGGAGACCGGTGGGTGGCGCTCCTCGACATTTTCGGCACGCCGACCGGATGGCTTCTGGCCGCACCCGTCGTCAGCGCGTGGATGATTTCGCTCATTGTGCGCCGACCGGGAGCGATCATCGTGTCCAGCCTCGTGTTCGTTGCGTTGCTTGGAGCGTTCGTGATTGGGCTGTTGCCTCCTGGATCCGCGGGCAACACCTACATCATGATGATTCTGTTGGCGATCGCGCTCATCCCGACCGCGAGAACCCCGGTCGCGAATGTTCTCGTGAATCTGGTGGCCATAATCCAGATTGCGATCGCGTGGATGACGGCGATCGACAGACCGATCGTGCTCGAGTGGATGAATTCACTTGGCGCGGTCGTGCTCGGCCAATGGAACTGAGTGGGCCCCCTCCCGAGTAAGCGAGGAGGGGGTCCGCCGAAACTGGATCAACTCACGTCGTTTCCTGGATCGGCAAGGTTGAGTAGCTCAACACCAGCATGAGCGGGCGCGAGAAAACTCTTCCTCACTAGGGAGACTCGGGTTGTCGAAATCTATGACGCAATCTCAGCACCCCACTTCGGGGCAGCTCGCTTCGAGGGCCGCACTCGAGTTCACGGTTCAGACCTCGGCACACTCGCCGGTAAAGTTGACGACATGAGCAGCCAGAAAACCGGATTCGAATTGTTTGAGGATCGAAGCATTGTTGCGATGCGCGTTAATGGGGAATTGCGGGACCTGGCGGCGACGGTGACGGATGCTGACTCTGTCGAACCCGTGACAATTGATTCGGCCGACGGACTGGACATTCTGCGCCACTCCGCTGCGCACGTGCTTGCTCAAGCGGTGCAATCGATCAACCCGGATGCCAAGCTCGGCATCGGCCCGCCCATCACAGACGGTTTCTACTACGACTTCGACGTGGAGGAGCCGTTCACCCCCGAAGACCTCAAGGCGATCGACAAAGCGATGGCTGCGATCATCAAGAAGGGTCAGCAGTTCCGACGCCGCGTCGTCACCGAGGATGAAGCGCGCGCTGAACTTGCCTCAGAGCCCTACAAGCTTGAACTCATCGGGCTCAAGGGCGGGACGACGGCCGAAGACGAATCCGTCGAGGTCGGGGGAGCCGAGCTCACCATCTACGACAACGTCGACCCGAAGACCGGCGACACCATCTGGAAAGACCTGTGCCGCGGGCCGCACCTGCCAAGCACGCGCATGATCGGTAACGGATTCGCGCTCACGCGTATCGCCGCCGCGTACTGGCGCGGTTCGGAGAAAAACAAGCAGCTTCAGCGCGTGTACGGGACAGCGTGGCCAACCAAAGATGAACTCCGTGCGTACCAGCAGCGCATGGAAGAGGCAGCCAAGCGCGACCACCGCAAACTCGGACACGAGCTCGACCTGTTCTCGTTCCCGACGGAAATCGGTTCAGGAATGTCGGTGTGGCACCCGCGCGGTGGGATTGTGCGCCAGGAGATGGAACAGCATGCTCTGCGCCGAAACCGGGAGGCCGGCTACTCCTACGTGTACACGCCCCACATCACAAAGGCAGACCTTTTTGAGCAGTCTGGCCACTTGATCAACTACGCAGAAGGCATGTTCCCGCCCATTCGACTCGACGAGGAGCGGGATGCGGAAGGAAACATTACGAAGCAGGGCGTCGACTACTACCTGAAGCCCATGAATTGCCCGTTCCACATCCTCATCTACAAGGAGCGCCCACGAAGCTATCGTGACCTTCCCATGCGGCTGAGCGAATTTGGAGCGGTATACAGAAACGAACTGTCTGGAGCGCTGCACGGACTCACGCGCGTGCGCGGACTGACGATGGATGACGCGCACCTTTTCGTACGACCGGATCAACTTGAAGAAGAGGTCGCAAACACTCTCGAGCTCGTACTGAGCATGCTGCGCGATTTTGGCCTCACCGACTTCTACCTTGAGCTCTCAACCCGAGACGACGTGAAAGAGAAGTGGCTTGGGGACGAGAAGATGTGGGAGGAAACGACCGCAACGCTGCGTCGCGTCGCGCTCGACTCGGGCCTTGAGCTCGTGGACGATCCAGGAGGTGCCGCGTTCTACGGACCGAAAATTTCCGTTCAGGCGCGGGATGCGATCGGACGTACGTGGCAGCTGTCCACGGTGCAAATTGACGCGAACCTGCCAGAGCGTTTCGACCTCGAATACACGGCGGACGATGGAACGAAGCAGCGGCCCATCATGATTCACCGCGCACTTCTCGGCTCGATGGAGAGATTCTTCGCCATCCTGCTAGAGCACTTTGCGGGAGCATTCCCCGTGTGGTTGTCACCCGTGCAGGCCATCGGCATTCCCGTCGCGGAGGAGTACTACGACTACGTCAGCGATGTTGTCGATCAGTTGAAGAAGGCTGGCGTTCGCGCGGAAATCGACCTGTCGAGCGACCGCATGCCGAAGAAGATCCGTAATGCGACTCTTCAGAAGATTCCGTTCCAGCTCATTGCGGGGGAGGAAGACCGCGCGGCCGGTGCTGTGAGTTTCCGTTTCCGTGACGGCCATCAGGAGAACGGCATCCCTGTTGCTGAAGCGATCGAACGCATCACGACCGCCATCGCCGAGCACGCGCAGGTGTGATGATGTCGCACGAGCATTCAGAATTTGACGGAATCGACGTCGAGAGCGCTGCGGATTTCGCCGGTGTGCCGGATGCCTTCCAGCGATTGTGGACGCCGCATCGTCTCGTTTACGTGCAGGACATGACGCAACCGGACGAACACTCGTGCCCGTTTTGCGCAGCTCCGGGGATGGACGACGAAAAGTCGCTCATCGTCGCGAGAGGAAAGCACGCTTACGTGCTCCTCAACCTGTTCCCATACAACTCTGGGCACCTTCTCGTGTGCCCATACCGTCATGTTGCACTGTATGACGATGCGACGGTCGAAGAAGTTGCCGAAATCGCGAGCCTCACTCAAACGGCAATGCGTGTGCTTAGGGCGAACTCGAATTGCGACGGGTTTAATCTTGGAATGAACCAGGGTGAGGTCGCTGGCGCGGGAATTGCCGCGCACTTGCACCAGCACATCGTTCCGCGCTGGGCACTCGATTCCAACTTCTTCCCCATCATCGCCGGCACGAAAGCGCTCCCGAAACTTTTGGGCGAAGTGCGCAGTGAGATCGCCACGGCCTGGCCGACATAGAATAGACGCATGGCCAAGACCGATACATCTTCTGCAGAACTGGGCACCAACCGCGTTAAGCGCGGGTTGGCTGAAATGCTCAAGGGTGGTGTGATCATGGACGTCGTCACCGCCGACCAGGCAAAGATTGCCGAAGATGCGGGCGCCGTCGCCGTCATGGCCCTCGAGCGAGTCCCCGCCGACATCCGATCGCAAGGTGGGGTCGCGCGCATGAGCGACCCGGACCTGATTGACGGCATCATCGAAGCAGTATCGATTCCCGTCATGGCGAAGGCGCGCATCGGCCACTTCGTTGAAGCGCAAATCCTCGAAGCACTCAAGGTCGACTACGTCGACGAATCGGAAGTGCTGAGTCCGGCCGACTACATGAACCACATCGACAAGTGGAAATTCACCGTGCCGTTCGTGTGCGGCGCCACGAACCTGGGGGAGGCGCTTCGGCGCATCACCGAGGGTGCCGCGATGATCCGCTCAAAGGGTGAAGCCGGCACGGGTGACGTCTCAGAGGCTACGAAGCACATTCGCACGATCCTCGGCGAGATCAACGCGCTGAAGTCCAAGAGCAAAGACGAGCTGTATGTTGCCGCGAAAGAACTGCAGGCGCCGTACGACCTCGTCGCTGAGATTGCCGAGACAGGCAAGCTCCCCGTCGTTCTCTTCACGGCAGGCGGAGTCGCAACTCCGGCCGACGCAGCGCTCATGATGCAGCTCGGCGCTGACGGAGTTTTCGTAGGATCTGGCATTTTCAAGTCGGGGAACCCCGCGCAGCGAGCAGCCGCGATCGTCAAGGCGACCACATTTTTCGACGATCCTGCAATGTTGGCTGAAGTCTCTCGAGGCCTCGGTGAAGCGATGGTGGGGATCAACGTCTCCGATCTTGCCGCACCACACCGCCTCTCAGAGCGTGGTTGGTAGGGCGACGACAACGTCAACTCCCCGAATCGGGGTGCTCGCTCTGCAGGGCGACTTCCGCGAACATCTCACGGTGCTCCGAAACTTCGGAGCGGATGCCGTGCCGCTTCGGCGTGCAAGCGAGCTTTCTCACATTGACGGCCTCGTCATCCCCGGAGGGGAGTCGAGCGTCATGGACAAACTCGCGCGCACTTTTGGGTTGTGCGACCCGCTGAGGGATGCCATTGCCGGTGGCCTGCCCGTCTATGGAACGTGCGCCGGCTTGATCATGCTTTCGACGAATATCTTGGACGGCATTGAGGGGCAGGAAAGCCTGGGTGGTCTCGATATCGATGTGCGACGTAACGCATTCGGCTCGCAAACCGACTCCTTCGAAGTTGACCTGGACATCCCGGTCATTGGCGAACCACCGTTGCACGCGGTGTTCATCCGTGCACCGGTTGTTGAGCGAGTGGGGGAGAGCGTTCGCGTTCTCGCCGCCGGCGATTCCGGAACTGGGC
>RCMY010003210.1_pt1 | contig 14550 bp, 10 predicted proteins | sample 2041341 | NCBI WGS metagenome assembly RCMY01 (sample SAMN09708234, study PRJNA481090) | Marine sediment metagenome, whole genome shotgun sequencing project.
GTTTGTAAGGTATATAGCATGCGCACTTTAGTGCCTTGTGCTATTTCATCGCTAAGGTCAGAACTGCCTGGCTGGTACGTATCTCTATACTCAAACGTCCATTTTCGCTGATTGGCATAGGCGATGACTTGCTGTTTTAGGTTGTCGGCGGTTTCGCCCGAGTTGGCTAAAATGCCGCCCATATCGCAATAGGGTAGTGAACATAGGTTCTTTTTACCCCTTATTGTACTCATTAAAATAGCAGGCATAACCGCTACTATTTCATCGTTTATTTTCAAGCCTAGGTAATGGATTTTAAATCCATAGCAACTTTTTACCGACAGTCCCCAAGCTAAGCTATGGTAAGGTGTGGCACCGGAATGGGAGTTGACGAATGATTGATACTCAGACACGTCAGCGTCAGAAAAATGGTGCAAGGTCATAAGGCTATTTGATCGTTATTGTTTTGAAGAAATACTTTGTATTCACTTGGTGTCATATAATTTACTTCATAGTGTTTATTTAAATGCGTCAATACGCGCTTAATTCGACCACATATAAGTGAATACGCGTTTTTAGACTTTAAGAATCCTGTTGCATTATCAATAAGATTTGAACTATGAAAGTACATGTGTAAGCACTGTTGGCCGTTGTTTATGGCCGAATCTGCCAATTTTATCATATTTTCGGTGTTTGATACCTCAGGACTAAAGTATATTTTTCGAAGAAGATTAGAGTGCCAAAGAAACGCTGTGGCTTTTAACATCTGCAAACTAGTGTGTTGGCAGAGGTCGTGAATTTTTGCCGCAGTATTGAATGAACGCCGATTAAATCCAACCGTTACTGGCATTTCCATAATATTTCTTTGTGAACCCATGGCTAATACATTGTTTGTATCAGGCCAATAAGGTTTAAGCGGTGCACCATAACAGTTAAAAGAGGCATTTTTATAAAAGGGATATACGCTCGAGTCAATGTCAAAGCCGCGTAAATAAAGCAGATTCATAATGTCTTCAGAGATACCCCATCGGCCTGTTCTAAATGCTTTTGGTTGACATTCAAGCTTATCGCTAAATAAGGCGAGCAGGCTGTCTAGTTTTTGTTCTACTTGTGTTATTGGCAAATTAACAACGTGTGAGTTTTCTTCTGTAGCCTTGTCAAAATAAGGAGGGTTTGCCCACGGATGTAAGTGCGCGCCAAGTTCGCATTTTGACAGTTTCGCTCGCGCCATGAATTCGGTTTGTTTTGTTAGCTCTTGAGCTGCCGCATAGTCTACAAAATAACAGGGTCTTATTCCTACCGTTTCACAAAAATGCTGAAACTTAGGCAATGAGTGCAAATTTTCTACCGAAAAGTTCCGCTCAGGAAAAGGGCCATCCCAATCCCACTCTTCTTCGGTGTCTACACTCAGCAAAAGCGTAATTTGCTTTTTGATTGACATCAAACATTATCCTTTTGCTTACTTTTTAACAGCGCATTAAATAATACTAAATATTCTTGCGCCATGCGACTCGCTGCATAGTGCTGATTAACATAAGCTCTGGCCTTTTGACCCAGTAAATTAGCATTAGATGGATTTTCAATTACCTGAGCGAAGAGTTGTTCTAGGGCTTGTGTATCTTTAAGCGGTGCAAGTAAGCCGGTTTCATTATGGGTAATAAGCTGGTCTACGCCGTCAATATCGTATGAAACAACCGGTACTCCCATTGCACAAGCTTCCATCAAGCATCTAGGAATACCTTCTAGTGTAGATGTCATCGCAAAAATATCGAAACTTTTTAGATAAGCTAACCTATCATCTTTGTAGCCTAAGAAGTGAATGTCTTTGTGGCACTTTAGCTTTTTTGAGTATAATTCAAGCATTTTTCGCTCGTCACCATCGCCTAAAAGTACCAATTCCACATTTTCATTTTTGCTGTGCAAACTCGCAAATACATTGAGAAGGTCTTTGATGTTTTTGCGGCTAATCATTTGCCCAATAAAACCAATGCGAAATTTATTTTTAGGATTTGCTTCTACATGTTCTCTGGCATATTCAACTTCACTTAAATCGACACCATTTTGAATGTATTCTAATTGAGGATGTTTAACGCCAAAGCCTTTTACGTCTTCGACCAAAGCCGGTGACAACGGCACAACTTTATCGGCAAAACGCATTGCTTGGCAGCCTAGCCAAATAAAAGCGCGAAGCTTAAAGTCAGCGGCATTTTCAAAGCCATGAGGAGTAACTACTACAGGTATACCGGCTTTCTTTGCGGCAAGTACGCCCAAAATATCAGACTTATAACCATGGGTGTGGATAATATCGATATTGTGTTTTTTGATGTGTTTAGCAAGTGCACTCACAACTGACAAGTCAAATTTGTGTTTCATTGGTAACGCTATTGTTTCACCACAATCGCGCGCAAAATGTTTCACCAGTTCTAAATCTTTGGAATGCGTCTCATCGGTAACGGCCAACGAATATTCACAATCTGCTGTAGACGTGTTTTTGCATAAGGCTAGTATCCAGCGCTCCGCACCGTAAAATCCCGTTGAGCAGATAAACTGAAGTACTTTTAATGGTCGTTGGCTTGTCATTGTTTATCTACACCTGAATCTAAGGTTTTTAGGGCGCCTATTACAGTACCTATTGTTCTAGCGGGAAAGTATAAGCTATAAAATGCAAGTATCGCGAATAAACTCGGATACCTATGTCGTTTTTTATATAATCTGTGGGTATATAGGGATAATATCCCAAAACTCATTAATAATCCTAGTGTTGCAATACTTAACGCGCCGAATAAAAGTGCCAATACAAATATAATGATACCCATGGTAAAAAGAGGGGGCGCAATAAAGCTTGGATACTCTGACAGTGGTACATTCCTACCTTTTATTGACGCTAAATTTGACTGGCCGCGCCATACTTCTTTTTTCGCCATAGGCCAATATTCTTTATCCTCACCAAGATGCACATAATTGGCTTTACTTGTATAATATAGCTTTCCTAAGTTACCAACACGTTGTGTAAAGACATAATCTTCACAGGTTACTAATTCACTTGGGAAGCCACCCGACAATTCAAAGGTCTCTTTGCTTAAAAATAAATTTCGACCGGGCAAAAACTCCATCTCGCAATCTATGCTTAAATTACTGAGCAATACTCGCACGTGCTCTAATTGAGTGGGATTGTCGCTAGGGATTTGTATTGCACTGGCTAACACTGTTTTAGGCTGTTTAAGCGTTAACAGCATTTGCGTTAACCAGTTTTTCGACAGCTTCACGTCGGCATCTATAAACGCTAAATATTCTGCGTTAACTTGTTTAACGCCAATATTTCTTTGATCAGAAATAGTGACGGTATTGTCTACCTGTAAAAAATGTATATTAAGACTATTCTTAAAGCGTAATAAGGCATCACTAAAGCTTTCATTTTTACTGACAATGATAATCGTCACTTCAATGTCGTTGGTGATCAAGCTGGTAATAGAGTTGAGGGTTTCTAATAACAGAGATTCCCGGCCCATATGTGGAATGATAAATGCAACTGAGATCACCGGCCAAACACCTTTCTAAAAGCTGGAATTCTTACGCATAGTAAGGCTATTTCTTTACGAATTGAATAATGGGTAATAAAGCGAATAACACGTGTTAAAAAGTCTTTTCTTATCGTATTAGGAGACGCAGTTGTTTGCATTAATATATCTTCTTGCAGGCCTTTAAAACATTCCGTTGTTGCACTTTTATTTACAAAGTTTTGCATAATGAGTGCTTGTACTCGAGTGTAGTGTAACTCATTACTGTGAATGAGTGCAGGATAAACAATGTCAATTAGCGAATTAGCCTTGTGTAGCATACCTTTATTTTCCGTCATTTCGTAAGCACATAATAGTATTTGAATTTTCCGAAGATCTTGTGCGCTCCATGTGTCGTTTGGAAACTCAAGCACGTCTTTACTGGCTAACGTTGGCGACTCATTTTTTGCCATCCATTGCGCATAGTGTATAAATGCGGCTTTAATTACTGAAGCACTGCCTAAATCAAACTTTAGCGTGGAATTTGTAGAATTTAATATTTGCTGTGACACCACAAACAGATATTTTATTACGGCTTGCAAAAACACCACGTAATGCCATGTATTTTCAATATCTGCAAAGTTACGTTTGGCTATATTGTCGGTGTTACTTATAGTATTTAAAATAACAAACTCAGCGCGCGTGATATATTTTTGCTGATGCGTTAACTCGAAACAATCAACTAAAATATTCACATAATTACCGGTTCCTCGGTCTAAGGGATACTGGTTTGTAAATACATTACGTACAACGCCTGTTCCAAACCCGAGTAACAATTTATTCGTAAACGGAATTTTCACTTGGTTTGTATTTTTGGCGCGAAATATTAATCCTAATAAGGTGCCATCACCTTCATAAATACAGCGCATCCAATCACATAGCGTTAAAGTCGTTAATTTTGCGGTTTCATGTCCAGTTAAAAAATAATATAGTGCTAAGCCGGAACTGTAACAATGGTGCGCGCCTGGCCCTCCGCTGCCAGCGTGATCCATGTAAACGTTAGACGCTTGATTGACAGAGTAGGTTCTATGCGTTGCTGTTTCGGCGGGAACATAGTGATCGGTATGCCAAAATAGTCCATTGTTATAGTCGGGTTTGTCTTTATTTGTATGATAAATATCGATATTCACAATATGATCAAACAAATTGTCGGCTAATTCTTTATAACCACTATCGCCAGAAACCAGCCACTGTTTTAGAAAACCATAAAGCGGATCGTATTGGTTATTATAATGAGACACAAAAATTTCATTATTATGATGATCGGCGGCCTCATGGTCAGCATATAAGTCACCAAAGTTTCGCCAACCAAATTCGTCAATTATTTCGCGTTTTTTAAGCCAAATATCCACGCCACTTACTAATTCATGAGCCAACGGCGGCGAAGATTCCGCCAATGTTTGACTTAAAAGCGGTTTATTAATAAAAGGTATTGCTTCACAGTTGTGCAAGTTTGTTGTGCATAATCGAATACTAGAAAAAGCCGGTGGATAAGATGCGTCAGCGAAGTTGTTTACCGAAAAATCTACAGCATGTGCTTTAATTTCGCCCGGTTGTAACTCAACTTCGCCATTGCTGGCTTTATCTGCAAAGTTTAAATTGGTATGCGTGTTATCGCTGTTTATTCCGCTTGGAAATTTTTGCCAAAAATGCTGTGGAAAAATAGAAAGTGTGTGTTCTTGCAATGAAATATGCAAAAAAGGCTCGGGGCGTTTTATGTCTAAATCTTTAGATATATTGTGGCTGGATATAAGGCCTTTTGCCCCGCAGTATGGTAACTCAATGGCGTTATTCCGAGTTTTATGAGTTGCGCAGTTCCAGTTGTCACCACCACTACTGCACTGCTTGAGTTGCAAACTGTCGTAATGCAAAGCATCTTGATTTTGTTCCAATATAACATTTTGAGTAAGGCTAAGATAATCAAAATTTACTGAAAAATGTTTCAAATAAACGCTATTTTTGTTCCCTAAATCCCACTTTCCGTGGTTGTGCTCAATGGCTTCTGTGTTGTGTAAACTTAGCGAAGCTATTACGCTAGCATCTGCGTAATAGATGCTGAATTGCGCGCTTAAGATAAGACTTGTTGTATGGTTAATCGTTAAATCGATAGTTTGTTTTACGCGACAAAACAGTGGCTGTTCTTGGCTGTCAAATACGACTTCATATTCTGAATGTAAATTATTTTGAGACGTAATTGGATCGGTAAATTCAACTTGACTAAGAATTTTGACTTTATCATCTATAATGAGTGCAAAAAACTGATGTAACGATACGTTAATTGAACAGCAGGCGGTTTTTATATTTAAATGCGAAGAAGTGTCAAACACCCAACTATCTCTGGTATATGCTTTGTAAGAACTTGTGGTTAAATATAGCGCTGAATCAGCATTTAAGGCATGTCGAACTTGACCATGAAAGTGGATCCACTTTATAGATTGATCAGGCCAAAATTGCAAAGGATTGATGCGCGCACTAATCGTTTTATTATCACTATCTACTAGCTGAAGATTTTGTGTCGAGAAAAATTGACCACGCGGCAAAGGAACGCCAACGTTAAACTTGTCGAATTTAACGACTGGGTTATTAAATAGAAAAACTTTATACATAGTTAAGAAGTCGTCATGATTATTGTTGCGAAGATTTTTTGCTTAGCCAGCGTTTACCATTAACAACTTGTTTAATAGGCCAATAATACCATTTATTTTGATAAAGTTTTATATTATATAAAAGGTAATCTTGATTGCTTAAGGACGTTTTATATCTAGCTTGCCCCGCTAAAAAATCGTACTCAGTATAGCCGAGTTCTTTAAAATGCTGCATAGCAAGCTTGTGCATAACTAAACCTGGTTTATATTTATTATCACTGTCATGGTAATTAATCGCAGATAAGTAGAAAAAAACACGTTTATTCAATGTGAAATAATACAAATAACCCAAACAAAAATCACCCGCATTAAACTTTATTATTTCTGCTTTATTATGTACTTTTGAGTGAAGTAGCTGCTTATGGAATTTGACAAATTGAGCATTCGAAAATCCGCTGCCATATGCATGACTTCCCCATTGTTTTTTATGTAAAACGGCCATTGCATCAAGCGCATCATTGATATCGGCATTAGCAATGCATTCTAATTGTATTTCGCCATGCTTTTTTTGAATATAAGAAAATGAACGGGATATTTGTTTCTTCGTATTTTTTGAGAAGTGATGACTAATTTCTTGCTCGTCAATTTTGGTTGAAAAGCCATCAATGGCTTGGTTTGACCATATTTTCCAGCGCGAGTTTAACCAAGTCGTATCAATAGCGTTAGTAACCACAAATTGGAAGCAATTTGTCTGCTTTGAAAAATAGTCTAACAATGCTTGTCTGCACGCCTTATGATGACTAGCACAAATAACGTCGTTGTATTCAATCCAAATTTGATCGTCTTGTTGATCGCCTGTTTGGTTTAAATAATACACTTTCCCGAGTTTAGTTTTAACACAACCAATAAATGTAAAGCCGACGATTTGTTGGTTATAAAAAAATGTGATGAGTTCTGGTTGTTTTTTTGCGCACTCTATCCACCCGCAAATCCACTCTTTTGATAAGAAAAAGTTATCGCCTGCTTGTTCAACAAAAACGTCTTCATACAGTTTTTCAATATTGTCAATTGTATATGCACACGAACTCGTAAGCTCTATAGTTACTAAGTGATCATCCATAATTTACCTAATAATTTAATGTTGTAGATAATCCACTTCTCAAATATACACATTTGCACATACCCAGTTGTTTGACCTTTTGTGGAATTAACAAAAGCATAAAGCATATATCACTAATGATCAGTATGCTAGAAATATGCAGTTACTGGATTATCGGCAAATATGTGTAATTCTTTAACATTATTTAATAAGCGGCGAATAATTTGTCACTTAGTTCTTTAGCCAATACTTGAGCAATGCTCCATATTCATACATGGCGCGTTCAGCGCGCACAAGCGATTGCAGTGAAGGCGCGTTAACTTTAAACGTAATTTCGCCTTGTGTTGCAAAATGCACGGGCACAAAAACAAAGTCTATTTTCAATTGATTTAATATTTTAGAAACTCTTAAGCCATGAGTCGCCGATGACACTACGGCCAATTTTTGTGCGCCAATTTGTTTCGATAGTGCAAAAGCCTCTTGTATAGTGTTACCTCCGGTTGCTACGTGTTTAATGTCGGTTTTATCAACGCCTAGCGCGATCAAAAGGCTTGCGGCCACGTCGGCATGACTTTTACTGGTGCTGCTATTAAACGAACCACCGGTTAAATAAATAGGCACGCGTTTAATCCTATACATATTGGCAGCATGCGTTAATCGTTCTAGCGAGCAATCATTGACCTGACTCACGCTGGGTAACAATTCTGCATCAAAGTGATAGCAAGCTAAAACCCAAATAGCATTAGCACTTTGCCAACTGGTACTTTGCGCCTTAATAGGGGGGAATTTGTTTTCTAGAGGCGCAATCATCAAATAGCTAAAAAAGTATTGTGAACATAACGCAAGCCAAGTAACACTCATGTAAATGAATGTTTTTCCCAAAAAATGGTATCGTTTAGTGAACTTTATTAGGCACAAGCCCATGCAAATTAGCATTAGGCTTTGATTGAGCGGAGAAATAAAAACAAACGCTAAGTCGTGAAGCATGAATAGCAGATTAAAGTGAACAGTTGTTTTGACTATACGTGAGTTAATTTGCGGTGCAAGTGCAAATCACTTTTAAGACTTAACAAATGTTTATTAAATTTTACTATTCACGTCAGTAATATTAGAATTGCGGTTTACTTAAAATCTTCATTATTTATTAAAAGGATAAAAGATGTATGGCTAGGCTAGTTGTCCTTGCGCACAGAGTTCCATTTCCACCTAATAAGGGCGAAAAATTAAGAACCTTTCATCAAATTGAGGAATTAGTGCGAGTAGGTCACAAAGTAACCGTATTAGCGCCATATGAAGACGAAAGCGATTGTGAAAACGCTAAACATCTAGCGGCAAAATTTCAGATAGAAGTAATTTGTGAACGTTTGCCTACACGATCTTTGCGACTTGCCTTAGCGCTTTTACAGAATAAATCATTTAGTGAGACAAATTTCTACAGTCGTGATTTAATGCGCAAATTTGAGATTTGTGCAAAAAATGCTGATGCCATATTGTTAACAGCATCTTCTTTAGCCACCTACGTTTTCAAACTAGACGTGAAGCTTCCATTATTCAAAATGATGGATTTTATGGATGTAGATTCCGATAAGTGGTTGCAGTATGCAAACGATTCTGGTTTGTTTTTACGCACCTTATATAAACGTGAATCTAAGAAAATAAGAATACTTGAAAAAAGGGTAGCGCAAAGTTTTGACGCTACTTTTGTGATTGCTGAGCCAGAGAAACGACTTTTTAGTTCCAAAGTTGCCAATACAGATAATATGCAAATACTGGGCAATGGAATAGACCAAGCGTTGTTTTTTCCAGCACCGCATAAACCAGAAGATAGCATTAATTTTTTATTTAGCGGGGTTATGGACTACAAACCCAATATTGATGCGGTGTTATGGTTTGTTAATAATTGTTGGCCAACTATACAACAGCAATTAGATAACGCTCATTTAATAATTGCGGGTATGAACCCTAGCCAAGAAATTATTAAGTTAGGTTTAGCCAATAATATCGAGGTTACGGGGTTTGTAGACGATATTAAACCTTACTTTGATAAAGCGCATATTTTTATAGCGCCATTTCAAATCGCCAGAGGGGTCCAAAATAAAGTACTGCAAGCTATGGCGTGTGCATTACCTGTAGTATCGACTAAGCTTGGTGCTGAAGGAATTTTGTGTGAAAACGAACATGATATTTTAATAGCAGAAACTAGCGAACAATTTGTGAAACAAGTGTTAGCGCTGGCAAATAGTGAAACCTACCGCCGCGACATTGGACAACGCGCTTTAAAAACAATTAATAATAATTATGCGTGGCAATCTGTTTTAATGCCATTAACAGAGTCGATTAAGTCGTTATGAAAAATAAAATAAAAAAAATGTTTCGAATAATATCTATAATCGTATGCTCGCCTTTTATTGCGTTTTTTTATGCCTTTTCTTTTATTACAAAGGGGCGTAAAAATGATGATTTGTTTGCGGCCTTTAGTCAGTTTTTTAGTTTACTGCCGGGAACGACAGGCGTGTATTTGCGTATTGGTTTCTATCGATTCGTTATGAACCATTGTCATGAAAACGTCCACATAAGCTTTGGCACGCTGCTGTCTCAGGTTGATACAGATATTGGTACCGGCGTTTATATTGGTCCGCAATGCAATATTGGTAAATGTACTATTGGTGAAGAAACGCTAATAGGCAGCGGTGTGCATATTATGAGCGGAAAACATCAGCATAATTTTGATGATTTAGAAAAGCCAATTAGGATACAGGGCGGGCAATACGATAAAATACATATTGGGAGAAATTGTTGGATAGGAAATGCGGCGCTTATTTTAGCCAGCGTAGGAGACGATTGTATTATTGCCGCGGGTTCGGTAGTGGTGAATGATATTGCGAATAAGTCGATTGTTGCGGGCAATCCGGCTAAAGTGATTAAAACAAGGCAATAAAAGTTGGCTGTAAAATACCCTCAGTATTCAAATATTGTTCATCGTGTAAAGAAAAAGGTATATTAATGGCACTTAAAAAAGGCGTAAACAAATAAATTTTATGAACACTTCTAAATGTAATATCAATAAAGTTAGCCATCGCATTGTAATGTATATCGTTTTTAGCTTACTTTATGTTTGCACGACCTCTATTTCAATTGCGAATGAAAAACCTGATTTAGTTAACTTAATAAAAAAGTCTAAACCGTCAATTGTTGGCATTGGTTTATTTACGCCTATTAAATCTAGAGCTCCGCAAATTTTAGGAACCGGTTTTGTGGTCGGCAATGGTAAATATATCGTCACAAACTATCATGTTGTTAGTACTGAAATAGATACAAGTGTAGTAGAGTATTTTGTAGCGTTGTCGGGTGAGGGCCCTATGCCGAAGGTTCACAAAATGACCTTAATTGGTATAGACCCAGTGCATGATTTAGCTATATTGTCTATAGAAAGCACGCTTCCAGCGCTACCCCTAGCCGCTGATGAGTATGTTGAAAGTGGCACCAGCATTGTTATGACAGGCTATCCCATAGGCGCAGTATTGGGATTATATCCTGCTACTCATACAGGCATTGTTGCCGCCATAGCCCCCGATGCAAACCCTGCTCGAAACTCAGATGAACTAACTCTGCAAATGCTAAAGCGTTTAAAAGAACCGTTTCTGATTTATCAGCTTGATATTACCGCCTTTCCAGGCAATAGCGGCAGCCCCATATACGATCGTAATACAGGTGAAGTTATAGCCGTGCTAAACAAGGTGTTTGTATCACAAGCCAAAGAAGCGGCGCTAAGTAACCCTAGTGGCATTAGTTATGCTATTCCCGTTAAGCAAGTTAAACGGTTAGCGCAAAAGCATAAAATCAGTTTATAAGTAAATAGCTAGTAAGTGGTGAAACGTTTCGCATTGACTTGTTAAATACCACTTTACTTTGATGTTGCTGCCTTGCTACACAAGAGTTCCACTTAAGTGCTAATCTAGTTTCCTTAAACTATATTTTGTACTATGAAAATACGATGGTGTGCTTTATTATTTGATGTATTCAATTGATGATAAAAGCAAAATACGAGAATATGAAAATATTAGTCACTGGTGCTGCCGGATTTATTGGTGCGCATACCGCTAGGCAGTTGTTAGATATAGATGTTGATGTTGTGGGTATCGACAATATTAATGATTACTATGACACATCATTAAAAGAAGCGCGAATTGATTGGATTAATAGCCATAACAAGGCCGCAAAGTTCACTTTTATTAAAATGGATATTGCCGACCGACCTGCAATGGAAGAATTATTTGCTGAACATAAGTTTGATCGCGTAGTTCATTTAGCGGCGCAAGCTGGCGTTAGGTTTTCCATTACCAATCCTCATGCTTATGTCGATTCCAATTTAGTGGGCTTTGTGAATATTTTGGAAGGTTGCCGTCATAACAACGTTGAACATTTGTGTTATGCGTCAAGCAGCTCTGTTTATGGGGCAAACGAGTCTATGCCATTTTCGGTAGATGACAACGTAGATCATCCTGTGTCTTTATATGCCGCCAGTAAAAAAGCAAACGAATTAATAGCGCACTCTTATAGCCACTTATATAAATTACCTACCACCGGTTTACGCTTTTTTACCGTGTACGGGCCTTGGGGACGGCCCGATATGGCGCCATTTAAGTTTACCAAGGCTATTAGCGAAGGTACTCCAATTGATGTTTACAATTACGGTAATCACAGGCGCGATTTCACCTATATTGATGATATTGTGCAAGGCGTAATTCAAACCACAATGCATACCGCAACTGAAAATCCTGATTGGAATGCGAAAGCACCAAGCCCTAGTAGTAGTAAAGCTCCTTGGCGTATATACAACATAGGTGCACAAACACCAGTGCATTTATTGACATTTATTGAGACCATTGAAAGAGCTTTAGGTAAAACCGCGCAGAAGAACTTGCTACCTATGCAACCTGGCGATGTACCCGACACCTATGCGGATGTTGAATCGTTAGTAGCGGCTGTTAATTATAGACCAAGCATTCCGTTAGAGCAGGGTATTAACGAATTTGTAAAGTGGTATAAAGCATTTTATCAATAAAGACACAGGTTTGACTCTAAATACATACACTTATTTGTATTTTCGACTGGTGAAAATAAAATCGATTATTGAGTATTGAACGTGTATCAAACGGACTTTACTTTGCTAAGAGGTTGAATTATAAAGAAAAGTATTTTGAACATGTATGAATCCCTCGGTAATAAGTTAAACGACTAGTACGTTTGACTTGTCACTATTGTGATTGACCAATATAACTAAAAATTAAATTTTATTCTTAAGTTATTGAAAATATTATCTTTAATTTTTTAATGGTATTCGTGTTTATACCAGTATCTCTTTTGAGACACTATATTTACCTTGTTAATTCCTTACAATGCTGCATCAAAAATTTGCGTAGGTATGCGTAAGTGAAGAGTATTAAAAGGTAATATAGATGTTAATTTTAGACGGTTTAAGAAGTAAATGTAAAACGCTAGTACTTTCTGTTTCGCTATTGATGGCACTAGTTAATGTTTCAAATGCACAAGACGCACAAGAACATATCCATGCGGCAGACGCCGTTTTGCAGCAAAGTTTCACGGAAAATATTAAAACTGAACAAGCAACGTTGATTATGTCAACTCCTTCAAAGACATTAGAGTTTTCGTTGCGTAACAATAATCGTTTGTTAGCCAATACATTTAATATTTCAGACAATGTCAGTATATTTAGGGGACAGTTAGTAGGAGCTAAAAATTCATGGGCTCGATTCACTAAAACTGATGAGCATATTACCGGCGCGTTTTTTGATGGTACAGACTTATTTATAGTGACTGACTATAACCAAGTGGCGCACTCGTTATCAAATAATTCTGTAAACGGCTTACAGCAGTTACAGAGTCACGCAGACCAAAAAGTACATCTAATTATTAATGCTGCAGATATAGAAAACACCGGAACCTGTGCACTGCATGATGATCAACTCACATCTGATAATGCAAATAAACAATTTTCTTACAACAATTATGTAAATGACCTGCGTGAACTGGTTGACGCTCAAGCAACAAAACAAATAAAAATTAGCTTATTAGCGGATGTTGAATTTGCAAGTTCAAGTAACAATGCAGTGGCAGAAATGCTAAATCATTTAAACATTGTTGACGGTATATTTAGCGAGCAAGTAGGTGTGCAGCTAGAATTAGCAGAAGCAAAAGCGTTGTCTAATAATGGTAACTTAACCTCTACAAACGCGCTTTCTTTACTTTCTGCATTAAGGACGAACGAACTAGAAAACTTTGGTGTTCGTCACTTATTTACGAATAAGAATTTAGAGGGTTCTACTGTAGGAATTGCTTACGTGGGTTCGTTGTGTCGCAATGCATCTGTTGGCATAACCCAAAAGCTTGGGTCAAAAACCTCCATTATTTTTGCGCACGAACTGGGACATAATTTTGGATCACCACATGACAATCAAAGCCACAGCGCATGCGCTTCTACGGGTTCAGGTTTTATTATGAATCCAAATATAAACAGTGCTGGCAATACGTTTTCCTCATGCAGTGTGACACAAATGAAGCCAGTTATTGAATATGCCACAACGGGTTATAAGTCTTGTATTACAGAACTTACTAGGCAGGCACCAAGCATTACTTCTAATGCAAATGTAAATGTAATAGCGGGAAATGAATATCAATATGATGAGAATAATACAGTTGAAGCTGACGGATCGGGTAGTTTTACTTATAGTTTAGACATAGCACCTACAGGTATGATTATTGACGTTAATGGTGTTATTAGTTGGACTCCTTCTGCCAGTGATGAAGGCTCAAATACTGTGCAAATTAGGGTGGCGAATAACGTTGGTAGCGATGTACAAATTTTTGATATTGTAGTTACGACAGAACAAAGAAGACCGGGTGATTACATCGATTTTACTAAAGTCAATTTATCTTCTTATGGTCGCAGTCAAGATATTTCAGGATCGGCAGTTGTAGGTGATTCACCATATGAATTGGTGTTAACAGGTAACACATGGAAGAGCATTCCATTAAACTATACAATAACGCCTGATACGGTAATTAAATTTGACTTCAAAAGCAACATAGAAGGTGAAATCCACGGAATTGCTTTTGATAAAGATGCGGTGCATGGAGGTCCAGGAACGTTTAGCTTCTTTGGTTCACAACGTTACGGAAAATCACCAGTGCGATACAATAGTCTTGGTACTACTCAAACTATTACTATTCCAGTTGGTGAGTTTATTACAGGTAACTTCCCTATACTTGGTTTTATTATGGATAACGATGCCAATAAAAGAGGCGTTGA
>RCMY010007720.1_pt1 | contig 14541 bp, 15 predicted proteins | sample 2041341 | NCBI WGS metagenome assembly RCMY01 (sample SAMN09708234, study PRJNA481090) | Marine sediment metagenome, whole genome shotgun sequencing project.
TATTGATGCAGTGTCTGTTAATACTGGGTAGCTCTATTATTAGGGTGGTGAGCGACTTATCAAGGTAATAATAAACCAAGGTTACGATATCATAATTTGCGGTGTTTTTTATGTTGGCGAACTTGTGAGTGCAGAAGATAAAGTAGGGGAGTTGAAAAATAGATATCTATAAAAAATATAAAGTGAAATTTAAATGATAGACTTTTGTGTATTTAAATGATAATATTTTTTCGTCTTACACAATGCTTACATTGAAAATAGTTTAGCGTAACTTGTTTTCTAAACATTGATACCAGAGCATCGAGTTTATCAATCTACCTTATATGGTTTATATATTTAAGTTAATTATTACCTTCAAACTGGGATCTTTTATGACCACTTTCAATAAACTAAAACATGCGCTACTGATTACTACTATGACTACGCTAGCAGGCTGTACTACGGTAGCTGACATGGCAGGTTACAGTACTGCTTCATTAAACTCTGATGCGGCTAGAAACTACTCTCAAGTAGTTTCTAGTGCTAGTAGTCAGGGCGCAGTAGATAATAATTCTAGCACCGCCGTTCGAGTGAAAAATGTCTTTAATCGTATGAAACCCTACGCCGTTCGCGCTAATACAACAGGCGTCCCTTTTGATTGGCAAATCACTGTTCTACGGTCACCTGAGTTAAATGCTTGGGCTATGCCTGGTGGTAAAATGGCTTTTTATACGGGCATAGTAGAAAAATTACAGTTAACAGATGCAGAAATCGCGGCAATTATGGGACATGAAATGACTCATGCGCTAGCTGAGCACAGTAAAAAAGACGCTGGACAAAAAATTCTGACAGGTTTAGCGCTTCAAATGGGCGGTGCTGCGCTACAGCAAAAAACAGGATTAAGTCCTGAGGCAATGAGTTTGATTAGTGACTATGGTCTTGACAAGCCATTTTCTCGTAATCAAGAATCGCAAGCCGATGCGGGTGGTTTACGTTTAATGGCGCAGGCAGGCTACAATCCAGAGGCTGCTATTGGAGTATGGCAAAAAATGGAAGCTGCAAATGGTCGTAGTAACACCATAGTTACTTTAATGTCTACTCATCCAAACTCTGGGCAGCGTATTGCCAAAATTCAAGCACTTCTACCTCAGGTGATGCCCGTTTATCAAGCTTCTGCTAAAGCAACTACTAACACAGCTACTGGGGTAACTAATGGGGGAGTTACTAGAACCATTAAACGTAAATAACTCGGTAAATGTTATTAAAAAAGGGTGAGTCAAATGGCTTACCTTTTTTTGTTGAAAATTGGCTAGTTTGGTTTTTATCTTACATCAGCCATTATTAATGAAAGGTAGGTTAGCATTAAGGTATGAGACCCGATAAGAGGTTTTGCTAAGCATTAGGTTTTCTTCGTTGACCCAGCTTGCAAGTTGGAGCCAATCCCGCTTTTCGCTCCTATCTACTCATTGATACGAGGCGAAGGCTACGGTTTGTTCTGTCTATTGCTCTGCGTAGCCAAGACAAAATCTAGTCCTCGCAACTCGTCCAATTGAGCAGGATAAGCGTTACTAGGATTTGCGAGAATGCAAATTCTCTTGTACTTGGGCAAAGCAGTGCTTTGTTATTTCCTCGCTCAGGACTATTGGTCTAGCTTACGTTGACTGATCATGACTTTCCATCCTACCGTATAAAATATCTAAAACCCTATCAAGCAAAATCAAGGCTAATTTCGACGCCTAAGTTGGCATTGATGTTTACCAATGCATCTAAGCTGAACTTGCTGATTTTGCCTTGTAATAAGTCATTAAGGCGAGGTTGAGTAATTCCACAAAGCTTAGCAATCTCGCTTTGAGTGCCTGATGTTTGCTTGATAATATCTGTAATGTGATGCATAAGTTCAGCACGTAATTTTAGATTAGCGCTTTGAGTCGGTGTATCACATAAGGCGTCAAACGCAGAGGTGTATTTAGTCATCTTTTAAATCCTGTATAAGTGATTTAAGTCTTGATTTTGCAAGATCGATATCAGCTTGAGGTGTCTTTTGAGTTTTTTTGATAAAAGCATGTAGTACGTAGGTTGGGCGGAGCCTGCGACCCCCAACGAATATATTCAACAATAAAAATTATCAACCACCCCAATCGATAGGAAGTAATCCTTCTGCTACGAATCTATGAAAAGACGAATATGGCCAATCCTTTACGTGCTCAACATAACCGTGTTTAACAGGATTCATATGAATATAATCAATATGAGCACGGTAGTCTGCCTCATCACGGATGCAACGCTCCCAAAATCGACGTTGCCAAATACCGCGTTCGTCTTTCTTGCGTCGGCTTTTAGAGATAGGTTCTTTTTTGGCGATATGATAAGAAAAGTAATATTTGATTAATTTAACACGTATAGAAAAGTTAGCATCGTTATCGGGCATAGTGCATAACATATGCAAATGGTCGGGTAAAATAACGATAGAATCAATATGAAAAGGATGTTTTTGTTTAACAGTTTTAAAAGCGTATCGAAGTATTTCAACTTGCTTAATTAATAAGTCGCTAGACCTATCAGCAAGGTTGATAGTAAAAAAGTAGCTTGCTCTTTGTTGATAGTGTCTTCGTTATTGCATACTATTCTGCAAGTTGTGATTGATGATTTATCTTACGTTATGATGTTGGGGGTCGCAAGCTCCGCCCAACCTACGTGCTCACTAATAAGCTAGGTAAGTTTTAATTAATAAAAGTTATACGTATCATAGTTCTTGAGCTATTTTTAGAAAATTCGATAAGCTTTTTCCTAATATTGCCATTCCTGCTGTGTGAGGGCTATCTAATTTATAACGCGCTTGGGCTGAACCATTAAGACCATAGTCTGAACCATTAATAGTTACTACACACCAATGCTTATCTCTACATTCAACAATAACTTCCTCTGCGTAAAAGGGCCAGTTGCCTTCAAACTCTGATTTTAATATTTTCTTAGACTTGTAAGTAGGGTTAGCTTTCCTTTGAAATTCATCGTACAAAGTTCTTTTATGAACTTTTTTAGGCGTAGATTGGTATCTTTGAGTTTGATAGCGGTAATCAGTCATACCAAAATTTGGTTCATAGAGCATACCAAAATCAAAGAAGTTATTTACAGATAACTGTGTTGCTTGTTGACCTAAATTTTTAAAAATAAACTGTCTTGACAAAGCAGAAATATATCTTTCAAAGACGACAATGATATAAGTGAAAACTTTCTGACGGACTTCATTTTTTGTATCTTCTTTCATTAATTTTAGATAGTCTTCCGAACTAAGTAATTTATTTTCGAACTCTTCCCAAGATTCTTTAGTATTAGTCACAGCGTTTTTAGGACTATCAGTAATTAAATCAAAATTATAATATCTCGCGCCCAGTCCAAATTCAGAAAGAATATTTAGAAGCTCTCTTATATCAGTATTCTCACGAAGAAATTTATGATCTAAGCTGTATTGAGGCGACTTATAAATAGGATAGTAATCCTCAATAATTGTAGTGAATAATTTTTCCAAACTATGACTAAATTGTCTAATTTTTTTATAGCTTAGGAAAGCATCATGTTCATTGTAATAGGCTAAACAAATATAGGTTTTCATGAATCGTTCAAACCCTTGAGATAATAACTGAAAAGGTAAGAAATAGAAGTGGTTGATAGAATCAAAATTCTGCAATTCTCCAAAACCTAGTTTTATTAACTTATTAGCCGTCTCAAGTTCTTCTAAAAGAGCAAAATATTTACAGTTTTCAATTTTCGACATAAGCTTTCTCTGTATTAAATTTATTTATTTTATAATTTTGCTTTGGGAGCGGTTTAGCCCCAATTATAGCGGATATATTAGCGAAAAGCTGGATTAGCTGCATCCCGTTTGTCTTCAGAAAATCACAGATTTTCTCTTGCGTCAGGGCAAAGCAGTGCTTTGCTTTATCTCTCATCACTAATAAAAAAGGCCATCCCCAAAAGGACAGCCTTAATATCAAACCTAAACACTAATAAAACTAGCTAGCCTTCTGCAACGCCAACATAGGCTTCAAGAACTCGCCCGTATGCGAGTTTTTATTCTCTGCAACTTCCTCAGGCGTCCCTTCAGCAATAATTAGTCCACCACCTTTACCACCTTCAGGGCCAAGATCAATCACCCAATCTGCGGTTTTAATCACATCTAAGTTATGCTCGATAACTACGATAGTATTGCCTTTATCTCGTAGCGAATGCAGGATATTTAGCAATTTATCGATATCATGGAAATGCAAACCAGTAGTTGGCTCATCTAAGATATACAGCGTCTGTCCCGTATCACGTTTGGCAAGTTCACGAGCTAATTTGACCCGCTGCGCTTCACCACCCGATAATGTTGGTGCCGATTGACCGAGGCGGATATAGCTAAGACCGACTTCCATCAGCGCTTGCAGGCGACGATGAATCGCTGAGAAGAACTCAACCGCATCTTCTATTACAGAAGAAGGATGAGGAGTTTTATAGCAGCCAGAAATACCTACTATCAGTAACGAACAGATCGGTAATACAAGACAAGCTACAAATGGCTTCGACAGATTACTTATAAGCATTTAGAATCCTTTTGATGATATCGGTAAAATATGCAATACAGTAAGGATGACTTCTACCATACTTTTGGGCTAGGTCTTTTAAAGTTATCGCCTATGACGGCTTCATAGTCTTGTGGTGTAAGTTTGTCGATATTAGTAGAATTAGGTATTAGATTAAGGTTTTCACGTAGTGCATAATAATCTCCGACAATAGCAGCTTGTTGTTCTAATCCATAATCGCTTAAATCTCTAAGATTAGTTTCGTCTCCTGAAATATAGAGTTTATAGGCATAAGGATCTCCTGCAACGGCTAAGACTCCTAAAGCAGCTCCACGAGTTTTCACATCCTTACCGTGTTGATGTTGCCAAACATGAGTCATCTCATGTATATAAGTACATCTATCCTCATTGCTCAATTTTTTTGAACCTAAATTTGAGAAGTCTTATTTATAAGAAGTACCAGGAAAGTATACATGCCCATTAGGTGCTATAGGTTTATGATGATTGCAATTTTAGCTATAAAGTTGTTCAGTAATAGATTATATTTTTCTAATTTTTCAAGCTATCTTCAATATCACCTAATGTGAGACCAGTTTCTTCGGTGCTATAGATAATGATATCTTTATTATCTATTTTATTGTTCATGACCAATCTACCGATTCTATTGCTAGCTTCTTGATTACCTTTATCGACAGCTTTTTTGTACCACTTAAAAGCTTTTTCGTAGTCTTGTGCAACGCCATAACCATTTTCATATAAACCACCAATATTAAGTTGTGCTAAATCAAGCTCTTGGTCAGCCGCTTTTTTATACCATTTCAGTGCTATGCTATAGCTTTGCGGCACGCCGTTACCAAAATAATATAGCGCACCAACATTGTTTTGAGCAACTAAAGATCCGTTGCTAGCTGCTGATAAATACCATTGCATTGCTTTTTCATAATCCTGATCAAAACCCTCTCCACTTTCATACATGATAGCGAGATTCAGTTGAGCTGGTGCATTTCCTGTGTCAGCAACTTTTTGTAGATATTTGCCTGCTTCTACATAATTCTGTTCAGTTCCTATACCTTCGTAATACATAATACCGGTATAGAACTGAGCGGGTGAACTACCTAAATTAGCAGCTTCATGAAACAGCTTGAAAGCTTTGTCATAGTCTTGAGAGACTGAGTCGCCTTCGTAGTGGGCCATTCCACGCTCATATATTTGTGCAGGATTGCTTGATTTTTCTGACTCAGAGGCCTTTAAAGGTTCCACTGAACAAGCTGAAACCATTAGTCCACTTGATAATACCGTGGTCAGTAATAAAGACTGAATTAAAACGGTAGTTTTTCTTTGATACATTGAAATTCCTTTGAATAACTTATTTTTATCTATCTCTGATATTAAGTTTTAGGCAATGATATTAACTATTTAATTCTACGGCAACAGCATCGGCATATTGTTTTTCATTTAAGTCATAACAAGGTAAGCTATAGTCATACAATAGCTCTACTAAAGTGCGTACTTCAGTAGATTTATACTTAACGTCTTTTTGCATGTCTGTCATATAGAGAAGAATAGTAGCTTTGTTATTACACAAGATACGGATATGATTAACTGTTTCATCAGACTTACCTATAATTCGAGCCATATAATCGTTTTTATCGATTTCATCAGTCATATCTACCCAGCCTTTCTTAAGAAGATATCTATTTAACTTTAACAATTTATCTTCGTCAAACTCGTATCCATAATACCAAGAATAAAACCATACTTCGCGGTTAGCGTAATCATATTCACTTTCTTTAAAGTTCAAAAAATCTGCGATATCATCTAATTCAGAGAGTAGCCAACTTTCCTTCTCCTTCAATTCTTGTTGGTACGTTTCTAGTCTTTCATCAGGCTCTAAATCTATAGTCCATATAAATAGAATAACCACGAAGACAATAAGTAAAATATCGGATAATTTGAAATCTCTACCTCTTGTTTTCACTGTTTATTTTCCTACATACTCTATAATATTTTTTGCAGAATTATATTTCATATCCGCTGCTTGTTCCATATTTGTGGAACCTTTGCTAGCACCAGTAGAAGAACTACCTTTTTTAGCTTTTAACGAATAGTCTTTAGCAATTCCACCAGTGACCGATGTGATACTTCCATCATGGGTAGTTTCAAGAGCAGCATTTGCAGGACCAAACTCGACTGAATAAGAGTGGCCTTGTCCTGACAAAATAACGTCTGTAGCTTCAACTCTACTTTTGATATTGCTATTTATAATACGTCCAACTCCTAATTGAACGCCAATAGAGGGCGCTTTATTAGTATTGACATTAGCATTTGCAGCTACAGGCTCATATACTTTACCATTATGAACATTTACAGACATGGCAGTCTCAAGACCGAAATTTCTAAAGCCACCGCCACCTGCTACATAGACAAAGTCTACATTCATGCTCTGACCAAACTGCAGCATAGCAGTTGCACCTGAAGCCTTTGTTTCTTTGACCAGCTCTTTCCCTTTTCTTTTAGCACCACCAAAATATGAACTTAGATTATCAACAGCTAGTTTATACGAATCCTTTAAAAGAGCAGACCCCTTATTTAAAGTGCCTTCTTCTTTATACCAAGTAGAATCAGCAACTAGTAAATCACTAGGATTATCTGCTAAATCATAACTACCCATGTAATCGCCTTCGCTATTAAATTCAACGACTTTAACAGCAAAACGAACGTCCTTAGATTCTTCTTCGTCATTTTCTGCCAAGCTAGCAAACAGAGCTTCTGGATCAGACTTAGGAAATACCAGAGGTGCAGGTTGTTCAACGCCCATTACTTCAAAATCGCTCTCGCAGAATGACTGCTGAACTGCAATTAACTTCGCACCACAGCTTGTCACATCGCCTGCACGAGCAATAGGCGCACCATCGACAATAAAAGAGGGATCACCAGTGAGGATAGTCGTCAGCTTTTTGCATTTTCTACAAATGACTTTATCGCCCTTACGCGAGACTGGAATACCGTTATGCGTCGTATGCGGTGAGCCACTAATGACTTTACCGCCATGAGTCGTAGTAGCGCCTACTGTAATGTATGCTGCCATGATAGTATCCTAAAAGTATTGTCTCGAAGCTCAGTTCGCAAAATGAGTTTGTAAAAAACATTGATCAGAAACTCAACAGTTAAACAGAATAGTAAACAAATATCAATAAAATTATTAGTGAGGTATTGCAGGTGAGCATTTAGATGAATAGAATGCATCTCATATAGAAAATTTCAAAAACCCTTCTTTATCAAGGTATGGTATGTATCTTACATCTACAGTAAATAATGACAAAAGCGAGATTAACGACAACAATCAGACTCCAACCCAAAAAAAGGCCACCCCCCAAAAGGATAGCCTCAATATTACAACTTAAAAATGACCTAACTAGCTAGCTTTCTGCAACTCAAGCATAGGCTTCAAAAACTCACCCGTATGCGAGTTTTTATTTTCCGCAACTTCTTCAGGCGTCCCTTCTGCGATAATCATACCACCACCTTTACCGCCTTCAGGGCCAAGATCAATTACCCAATCCGCAGTTTTAATGACATCTAAGTTATGCTCAATAACCACGATAGTATTGCCTTTATCCCGTAGCGAATGCAGGATATTGAGCAATTTATCGATATCATGGAAATGCAAACCAGTCGTTGGCTCATCTAAGATATACAGCGTCTGTCCCGTATCACGCTTGGCTAGCTCTCGTGCTAATTTAACCCGTTGCGCTTCACCACCTGATAATGTTGGTGCCGACTGACCGAGGCGGATATAGCTAAGACCAACTTCCATTAGCGCTTGCAGGCGACGATGAATCGCTGGAATAGCTGAGAAGAATTCAACCGCATCTTCTACTGTCATATCGAGCACGTCAGCGATGGTTTTGCCTTTATAGTGAATCTCTAGGGTCTCACGGTTATAGCGTTTGCCATCACAGACATCGCACGGCACATACATATCCGGTAAGAAATGCATCTCAACTTTGATCAGGCCATCACCTTGGCAAGTCTCACAGCGACCGCCTTTGACATTAAAGCTAAAGCGCCCCGGTTTATAACCACGAGCACGAGCTTCTTGGGTTTGAGCGAACATTTCCCGTACGGGCGTAAACACACCGGTATAAGTCGCTGGGTTAGAGCGTGGCGTACGACCGATAGGGCTTTGATCGATATCGACCATCTTATCCAAATGTTCAAGACCGCTAATGCTTTCATGCTTATCAGCAAGCGTTATTGAGCTGCGTTGCTGCCAATGGCATTAAGGTACGGTTGATCAAAGTCGATTTACCAGAACCCGATACCCCAGTGATACAAGTCATAATACCGATAGGCAAAGTCAGATCAACGTTCTGTAAGTTATTGCCCGTTGCGCCTTTTAGCTCGATAGCCATAGGTACTTTTTTCGGTTTAGCTTTACCAGTAACTTCAACTTCTATCATCTTTGGTTTATGACGAACCTTTGGAATCTTAATACTTTTCTTACCGGACATATACTGCCCAGTGAGCGACTCTTCGGAGGCCATAATATCATCGACCGTACCCTGAGCGATGACGTAACCACCGTGCACTCCAGCCCCAACGCCAATATCGATAACGTGATCGGCTTGGCGAATGGCATCTTCATCATGCTCAACGACATACGGTATTACCCAAATCACGCAAACGAGTCAGGGTTTTTAGCAGACGATCATTATCACGTTGATGCAGACCGATGGAGGGCTCATCGAGTACGTACATGACGCCCATTAGACCCGCACCGATTTGGCTGGCAAGACGAATACGCTGCGCCTCCCCACCAGATAGGGTTTCAGCTGAGCGGGCAAGTGATAGGTAATCAAGACCAACACTGACTAAGAAGTTTAGGCGCTCATTGATTTCTTTAAAGATTTTCTCTGCGACTTCACCTTTATGCCCGCCAATCTTTAAAGTTTTATAATAATCAGCGGCATCGCCAATAGATAGCTTAACGATTTCAGCGATGGTTTGATCATCGACTCGGACGTTGCGAGATATCTCGTTAAGACGGGCACCATCACAGACGTTACAAGTGGTATCGGCTAAATATTTAGCCAATTCATCACGGACTAGATTGCTTTGAGTCTTGGCATAACGGCGCTCAAGATAAGGCAATACCCCTTCAAAAGGAATAGTCTTGTTAGTCTTACGGCCACGCTCATCAGTGAAGTTAAAGGTGAGCTTTTCCTTGCCCGAACCATGCATAATCAGATCTTGCTGCTCTTTTGGCAGCGCTTGCCACGGCGTATCCATATCGATATTGAAGTGCTTACATACCGTAGACAGCAGACCAAAGTAATAGGCGTGACGCTTATCCCAACCATTGATGGCGCCTTGGTTGAGGGTTTTTTCATGATGAGTAATCAGTTTTTCAGCAGCGAAGTACTGACGTTTACCCAAACCATCACAAGCTGGGCAGGCGCCATAAGGGTTGTTAAAACTAAACATTCTTGGCTCAAGCTCAGAGACCGCCCGATCACATACCGGACAGCTGTGTTTAGCAGACATGACTTGATTGTCTGGACCGCCCTCGGTAGGATTACCATCCATAAAATGTAGTATTACTAACCCTTGACCCAAACGTAGCGCTGTCTCAAGACTTTCTGCGACTCGGTTGCCCAAATCATCCCGCACTTTAAAGCGATCGACCACCACTTCGATAGTATGCTTTTTCTTTTTATCGAGTGCTGGCAGCTCGTCAGTATCATAAACACCACCATCGACCCGTACTCGGACAAAACCTTGTCCAATCAGCTGCTCAAGTAAGACAATATGCTCACCCTTACGCTCACGAATCACTGGTGCCAAAATCATTATCTTAGTGTCATCGGGTAGTGACATGACCTGATCGACCATTTCAGTGACTGACTGTGCCACCATAGGTTCATTATGCTCAGGGCAAAAGGGCGTACCGATACGGGCGTATAGCAGGCGCAAGTAATCGTAAATCTCAGTAATCGTACCGACTGTTGAGCGTGGGTTATGGTTGGTTGATTTTTGCTCGATAGCGATAGCAGGTGATAAGCCCTCGATACTATCGACTTCTGGCTTTTCCATCTGTGATAAAAACTGACGGGCATAGGCCGATAAGCTCTCGACATAGCGGCGCTGTCCTTCCGCATAAAGCGTATCAAAAGCAAGAGATGACTTACCTGATCCTGAAAGTCCAGTGATAACGACGAACTTATCACGTGGAATATCCAAGTCGATATTTTTTAGATTATGAGTACGGGCGCCGCGTATTGCAATATGGTCATGTGCCATCGGGGTTTCCTATTCGCTAAAATATAAGTGACAACCAACACAAGCAGCTGGTTAAAAATATGCTTTAAAATAAAGTATTGATAAAGACTATTAAAAGTAAGTGCTTTAATAAGCAAATAATCTTTAAAAGTGAGATCAGGATTTATAAAATATTGTTTAGAATTTTTATTCAGTTGTTTATGACTTTAAGTCATTATTCTATTTTTAAAGTAATCTCTTATAATCTTTAATAAAAATTTAGGTTCGCTACCAACTTAATTAATTATTATATTCAAATGATTTCTTAACGTTCATTACAACTAAAAAATCAATGGTATAAGACGCTCGGTTGCGACTTACTTTATTGTTATGGCTGAGACATTATTCAAGGTATGAGTACCAATTAGCTGCACTTAGTAACAATTATAGTAACTAAAGGTTTTAGTCGCTTGATGATGAAGACTGAGGGATTATCAATGGATAAATAATAGATAAGCTTGAAAGTATGACCTGTCGCAAGCAGATAAAAGTTTCGGCAACCAACGGGTGAATGTTTTATACTGTTGGGTTTGATTACTATATCAGAGTAGTCGTATGTGCAAGTTGCTGAATGATAAATCGGCAGTGATAAACCTGTGAGGCAAGTATGAATAGCGTAGAAAAACGGGCCATTGTAGGGGTTGGCGGCATTTTTGCTTTGCGGATGGTTGGCCTATTTATGATTGTGCCAGTGTTTTCTGTTTATGGAAGTAATTATACTCACGCTACGCCTTTTTTAATTGGTCTAGCCGTTGGTATTTATGGCCTTGGACAGGCTATCTTTCAGATACCTATGAGCCTTGCTGCCGACAAATTCCCTCGTAAGCCAATTATTATGCTGGGTTTAGTACTGTTTGCGCTAGGTGGTATTATTGCGGCAAACGCTACTGATATTTATGAAGTAATTATTGGTCGAGCGCTGGCAGGTAGTGGTGCCGTTTCTGCGGTCTTGATGGCGTTATTAGCGGATGTCACCCGTGAGGAGATGCGTACCAAAGCCATGGCAACTATGGGCTTGACGATTGCAACCTCCATTATGTTGGCGTTTGCCTTTGGCCCATTGCTAGTCGGCTCGTTAGGTATGTCAGGATTGTTCTGGCTGACGGCAGGTTTTGCCGTTTTGGCGATGGTGCTGTTATTGATAGTGCCCTCCCCGATGCGGGTATTGAGACATAATTTAGATAATAAATCTATCGGTCAGCAATTAGCTGTCGTGCTTAAAATTGGTGATTTAAACCGTTTGCACATGGGTATCTTTGCCCTGCATTTGACTATGACTGCGATATTTGTCATTTTGCCGCATCAGCTTTCTGAGGTAATGGGTCTGTCGGTACGTCAGCAAGGTTTAGTTTATTTGCCATTGTTATTTATTGGTTTTGCCGTAGCCCTACCTTTTATTATTATCGCTGAAAAGAGACGGATGCGTCAAGTCTTCCTAGGGGCTATTGCCTTGATGACTTTTTCTCTGGTTTTACTGGCATTAGGTAGCCAAGTCGGCGTTGGTATTATTTTAGGCTTATTGCTGTACTTTATGGGCTTTAATTTGCTTGAGGCAACTATTCCTTCGTGGATATCTAAGCGCGCGCCAGTAGCCAATAAAGCTACAGCGATGGGTCTTAATTCATCGAGTCAATTCTTTGGGGCTTTTGTTGGTGGGGCGATGGGCGGTCTGCTGCTCAATCAGCCAAATTTTCTGGCATGGGGACTATTAGCGATAATAATGGGTGCGGCTTTATTACTCATTATTCCTATCGCTGACCCACCTTATCTATCCAGCACTACCGTGACTATCCCTAAAGATATCGATATTCAGGACTGGTCACAGCAGATGATGGCTATTAATGGTGTTGATGAATTGGTAGTGATGGCAAAAGAACAAGTTGCTTATCTAAAGCTAGATAAAACTCAGTTAACGGATATCTCGCGGCAACAGCTATCAAATTTAGCCCAAAGCCCACTTGATATATAAACTTTAATGTTGTTCGATTTAATATAATTTACAGTGTACTATTTTGGCTAAACCTATTTTATTAAGTTAACTGTATCGTAGGCTGGCGCTTTTAGCCCAGCGCTTTTGTTCTCTCTAAAAGGAATTAAGATGCGTAAATTTAGAGCATTATCTAGCAGCACTAAGCTATTGACTAAACTTGGTATAGGTCTTGGACTGTCAACTACGCTACTGATGTCTGGCTGTGCCACCCAAAACATTCAAACTTATCAAAACGCTAAACCGACACTTGATATGCATGAGTTTTTTTCAGGGCAGATCGATGGCTATGGTATGTTTCAGGGTCGTAGTGGTGAAGTCAAAAAACGCTTCACCGTTGATATTGATGCCACGCATGAAGGCGATGATGTCATCGTCTTAGATGAAAAATTTAACTGGGCAGATGGCACTAAATCGCAGCGTATATGGCGGCTGACTCGACAAGCTAATGGCCAATGGACAGGTACTGCTGGTGACGTTATTGGCGAAGCAAATGGCGAAGTCGCTGGCAATGCTTTTCATTGGCAGTACGTACTAGATTTGCCTGTCGATGATAAGACTTACAAGGTGAATTTTGATGATTGGATGTATTTGGTCAGCGAAGACGTCATGCTCAATCGTGCGGTGATGAGCAAGTTTGGCGTTGAGCTGGGTAGCGTGACTTTGAGTATGCATCGTAAGAGTGCCAATGATAATTAGAAGTAAGCTATCGTAAATGTTCAATACACTCTAGTAATAGCGAACATATTTTTAGTTAAGTAAACTTATATCATAGAATGCCTTGCGACAAGTAATGTCGCCTATAGGTATAGACCTACTGGATATTTGTCCAAAAACGGTATAAAGTAAAGCTGTATGGTTAGATTATTCATTAGTAGTTGTTAGCGTTAGCAACATTAAAAATAGCTTAACTGGTCATTGAAATAGTTTGAATATTTTGCCAAAAAATTTATAAAGTCATTTATCACAAAAGGACGATATCATGCGCGGTGTTAATAAAGTCATCATCATCGGTAACCTCGGTGCAGATCCTGAGGTACGTCAATTCAGTAATGGCGGTAGCGTAACCAACATTTCAGTAGCTACCTCTGAGCAGTGGACAGACAAACAAAGCGGCGAAAAAAAGGAATCAACCGAATGGCATCGTATTGCGCTATATAATCGCTTAGGTGAGATTGCCGCTCAATACTTGCGTAAGGGCAGCAAGGTCTATATCGAAGGCAGCCTGCAGACACGTAAATATCAAGCGCCAGATGGTAGCGATCGCTATGCTACTGATATAAAAGCTTATCAGATGCAGATGCTAGACGGCGCTAGTGGCTCTCAAGGTGATGGAGGTCAAAGCGGTGGTTATGGTAACAATAATCAACAAAGCTATGGCAATCAAGGCGGCCAAAATAACCAGCCTCAGTCAAACAATAACCAAGGCGCTGGTGGTTCTTATAATCAGGGCGGCCAAGGTGGTCAAGGCGGCTTTGGTAACCAAGGCTCAAACAATCAATTTAATCAGCCTGCCGTAGCTAATGCCGGCGCTGCAAATAAATCTTCAGCCATGCCTGACGGTCCTGTTGATGACGATATCCCGTTCTAGGATATACCTAAGACTTATATGTAAAGTTAATAATAGTCTATAGAGCCTCCGTAATTACGGGGGTTTTTTATTGTTTTAATAAAGCTTACATTGTCTATTAGCTA
>RCMY010003211.1_pt1 | contig 14540 bp, 9 predicted proteins | sample 2041341 | NCBI WGS metagenome assembly RCMY01 (sample SAMN09708234, study PRJNA481090) | Marine sediment metagenome, whole genome shotgun sequencing project.
CACGCCCTCGATCCCGTGGGACCCCCGCCCGAGAATCCCGAGCCGTGGACGGCTCGCCCGAAGCCGAGCCAGGCCGATCTGCTCGGTCGGGCGTGGGTGCGTAACACGTTGGAGCCGTGGCGTTTTGCCCGACTGGTCGGCCGCACGGTGCCGGCTCTCGGTCGGGGCATGCGGGTGTTGCAGGGCAACGACGCCAGCCCGGTCACACCGGGGAGTGCGCCACGAACTCGCTTCAACAGCAGCATTTCAGCCCACCGGGTGTTCGATAGCGTCACGCTCGAACTCGACACGATCAAGAAGATCCGCAAGGCAGTGCCCGGTTCCACCGTCAACGACGTGGTCCTCACGATCGTTGGGGGCGCCATGCGTAGCTACCTGAACGATCTCGGCGAACTCCCCAACGAGACGCTCACCGTGATGGCCCCCATCTCGGCCCGTGGCAGCGAGGGCGATGATAAGGGCGGCAACCGGGTGTCGGCGATGTTCGCCTCGCTCGCAACCGACGTTGCCGACCCCAAGAAACGACTCGAGACCGTCTACGAAAGTACCCAGGCGTCGAAGGCACTCACCGAGGCGGTGGGCGCCGCACTCTTGGCCGACTACGCCCAGTTCACGCCGTCGATGCTGGCCGGTGCCGGCGCCCGCATGGCCTCGACCCTCGGGTTGGCGAACCGGGGAGCGCCGGCGTACAACACGGTCGTCTCCAACGTGCCCGGGCCGCAGGTTCCGATCTACATGAACGGGGCCAAGGTGGTAGCTATGCACGGTCTGGCCCCGATTCATGATGGCGTCGGGCTCTTCCACGGGGTGTACAGCTACTGCGGTCAGGTGTTCCTGTCGGCGACGGCTTGTCGGGATATGTTGCCCGACCCAGCGGTGTACGCCGATGCGCTTCGCCAGTCCTACAAGGACTTGATCGAGGCCACCACCTGAAGTGGTGTTGCACCATCCGGTTCGTGCTCTCATCGGGCGGTGTCTAGGGTCGGATCGTGCGCACACTTGACGAGACCGAGATCCACCACCACCTCGACCAGATCGACACCTTGGGCTACTCGGTGGTCGAGAACGCGTTCGACGACCTCGTCCGTGGCGAGTTGAAGTCTGCACTCGACGAGATCGAGGCCGAGCACGGCTTCGGGTATCGAGACACGGCATTCGAGGGCACCAGAACGGTTCGGATCTACAACCTGCTGGCCTATCACCGGGCCTTCGAGCAGATCCCGGTCGCGTCGAGCGTGCTCCCGATTGCGGAGCGGGTGCTCGACGAGGAACTCCTACTTTCGTCGCTCTCGGCAATCTGCCTTGGCCCCGACCAAGAGGCCCAGGTTCTTCACGCCGACACCAACATGATCCCCCTCCCGCGGCCGCACCTGCCGATCACGGTCAACTGCATGTGGGCGATCTCGGACTTCACCGAAGCCAACGGCGCAACTCGGATCGTTCCGGGAAGCCACAAGTTCGACCATGATCCGGTGTACGGAGCGCGCTACGACACCGTATGCGCAGAGATGAAGGCCGGTTCGGTGTTCATCTTCAACAGCGCTCTGTGGCACGGCGGGGGCCAGAACACCACCGGCGAGCGTCGCGACGCGATCGCCAACTACTACTGCGCTGGCTGGCTGCGGCAGCAGGAAAATCAGCAGCTCGGAATCTCACTCGACCGAGCAACGTTGTTCGACCGTCGACTGCAGGAGCTTTGCGGCTATTCGGTGTACCGCGGCATCTATGGACACGTCGAGAACCAGGATCCCATCGTGATGCTCGGCCGGCAACAAACCCGAGGCATGGTCTGGCAAGCGAGCGACCGCCGCAAGGACGCAAGCTGAATCTGGCCCTCGAGCCGGCACCATCCGGCATACCGGCGAACTCAACGACTGCCCAGAACTCGGCGTCCGACGAATGCTGCAAGCTGGTCGAGTGCCGTCGCCTCGGCCGGTGCCTGCTGCTCAGGACCAAACATGCCGGGCCCCCGGTGATTCGGCACGTAGGCATCGGCAAAGGCACGAACTCGCTCGACGAGTTCGTCATCAACCTGGAGTTCGAGGTCGAGACTCCGGGCAACGTCCCATGCGTGTACCAGGTGGTCGGCGGCGAACATGGTGGCCAGCTCCGCTCCCGTCAGCTCACCCCACGGCAGGCTGAGCGTCTGCTCGAGCGCCGCTGGATCCTGCCGATAGGCGGCGATCGCCTCCGCGGTTGCTTGCTGGTATGCCAAGACCGGATCCGGGCCAAGATGGTCGCCGTAGAACTCGGGCCCAATCGCCTGTCCGCTCACCCCGAGCGTCACCATGCGAGCGCTGCCGGTCATATGGTTGAGCAAGGCCCGCAGGTCCCAGTCATCACACGGCGTACGTAGCAACCAGCGGTCATCATCACCAGCGGCACCCTCCATCGCCTCGACGACATCGTTCGCAGCGTCGAACGCCAACGCGAGATCGGCGAGCGATCTGACCGCTGCTGGTGCCAGCGCCGGTAGCGAGCGACGCTGCGTTGCCCCCGCGTCGAGCACGACGACGCCTCCGCCCCAGAAGTGGCCAACAGCAGACTCGGGCAATTGCTCCATCGAGGCCGAACCACAGAGTGTGCGAAGCTCCATCTCGGTGAGCAGCTCCCACTCGTCGAGTGCCTCACTCACCGTGGGGTCTGGCCGAGGATCCGAGGTCGAGCCGGGCAGGGCCGATTCCAATGCGGCCACGTACGCGTCGTAGGGCATCCAGCCCGGAACGGTGTGTTCGCCGCCGGGTCCCCGCATCACGAGCGTGGGAAAGGCGTACCGATCGTGGCCCTCGGAATGTTTCATGGAGCCGATCCCCGGCCGGTCGCCACCCAGAACACGAACGTGATCATTGGGCCGCCGCGTCTCCTCCCAGTCTTCTTGATACCCCCGGGCCACGGTCTCGGTCTCGAGGTCATCGAGCCAGCGGTCGACATCGAGGCCCGGGAGTCCACCGACCGCATCGGCAAAGGATTCGGGTGTGTCGGGAACCACCCCGAAGACGAAGATCGACTCCCGAAATCGACGAAGTACACGATCGGCCACATCGGGTCCCTGGAGCAATGCGGCCTTCACGGCGCGACCCGCAGGATCGGTCGAGGCCGCCATTCGCCGCATCGGCCTCGGGTAGGGCTGCCCCGTGAAGTGGTTGGTCTGTTTCCAGTACGCCGACATCGGTCCTGCGGCCAGTGTCGGATCCCAGTCGGCCCGACCACGGGTTGCGTCACCGACGAGGCCGCCCATCACCACCCGCCAATCGCAGCGGTGCCCGTGGCGCCATCGCAACAGCCGGAGTTTCGGCTCGCTCCCCCACGCCCACGAACAGATCGGATCGGTGTACTCGATCACTTCCACCATCATTTGATCATCTCCGAGGCTCATTGCCCAAGCATGACACGCGATGCCGCTCACTCGGGGCTGGCACTCCAGCCGCTGACCCCGAGAATACGCAGCACCAAGATGTCGGTGAACGGCCGGTCGCGATACTGATCGAACGCCTCGGCCAACCGGCCGGCAAAGACCGAGGCGAGCTCATTCTCCGCTTGGCCCTCGTAACGCAACTCTGCTCGCACCCACCACAGCCGCGACCAATCGTGGCGATCCCAGTGCTCGATCAACAACGAGGCTCGAGGGTCGGCCTCGAGGTTTTGTTGACGCCGAAGTCTCGACGACGACTTGGGCTTGACACGATCGATGGGGACGCCGATGAGCCCAGCCTCGATGGCATAGACGACGGGTACGGCGTCGACGCCACGGTCGACGTGGACGGTGCTGAGAACACCGTGATCGTGTGCCGCCAGGCGGAGCACCGCTTCGGCCTCGGTGAGCTTCACGAACGGGACGCGCCGCTGCTTCTGAGACGGTCGGCCGCGATGGCGGTCAGGCTCTTGTAGTCGACCTTGCCAGAGGGTGCTCGGCCGATCGTCTCGACGATCACGAGTTCGCGCGGTGTCTTGTAGCCCGCCAGGCGTGACTTCGTGAGCTCCGCCAGAGCGGCGAGTTCGGGCACGTCGGTGCCGGGCTCGAGCTCGACGATCGCACAGATGCGCTGCCCGAATCGTTCGTCGGCGATGCCGACACAGACGGCGTCGCGAACGGACGGATGCAGCTTCAGGACTTCCTCGACCTCCTCCGGAAACACCTTCTCACCACCGGTGTTGATGCACCCCGAACCTCTTCCCAGGAGGTTCAGGGTGCCATCGACTTCGACCGTTGCATAGTCGCCCGGGATCGACCAACGCCGGCCGCCGACGGTTCTGAACGTCGAGGCGGTCTTCGCCTCGTCCTTGTAGTAGCCGAGCGGCATCGGTCCGCCGAACGCCACCATTCCGATGTCGCCCGAACCGGGCTCGACGAACGAGCCATCATCGGCGATGACCTGGGCCTGTTCGCCAATGGTGAACTGAGCGGTGGCGGCGGTGGTCACATTCCGAGTCGATACCGATACCCCGAGTCCCGGTGCCTCCGACGAGCCCAGGGCATCGAGGAGCGTCACGTGTGGCGGAAGGTGCCGGAGCATTCCCTGCTTCACCTCGTGCGACCACATCACTCCGGCGGAGTAGACCACTCGCAGCGAGTCGAGGTTCCACCGCCCCGGTGAGGCCTCGAGCTCGGCGAGAAGTGGCCGCCCGAATGCATCACCGACCATGGTCAGCCAGGTGACACCGTTCTCCTCGACCGCCGACCACAGCTCGGTTGGGTCGAAGTGCCGATGCTCGAGGAGGACGATCGTCGCCCCCAGCGGCAGCATCTGGAAGGTGTTCCCGAGCGCCGTCGCGTGCATGAGCGGGCACGCCATCAATGCAACCGGTGTCGGTGCCGTTGCCGCCGCGGTTCGCTCGGCGAGTTCCTGCAGCGACGCGATCGGCTGGATCCCGAGGAGTGCATTGCCGCCCTCGCCCATGGCGCGAAAGAGATCTTCTTGGGTCCACATCACCCCCTTCGGCATCCCCGTGGTACCGCCGGTGTACTGGAGGAGCAGGTCGTCGGGTCGGCGGTCAGGCTGGATGTCGAGACTCGTTACTGCTGCCGCGACCGACTCGTAGGGAACGGCCCAGTCCGGGACGGCGCTCGGATCGCCAACGGCCAACCAGCGCTTCATCAGTGGGAGCTCTCCCCGAATCGTGTCGAGGAGCGGTGCGAATTCGACGTCGAAAACTGCGGCCTCGGCATCGGCGTTCTCGAACAGGTAGGCGACCTCCCGGGCCCCGTACCGATAGTTGACATTCGCAGGAACCATCGCCGCTTTGAGGGCACCGAAACATGCCTCGAGATACTCCGGAGAGTTGTGGAGGTACACCATGACCTTGGCCTGACGACCCAATTCGGCGGCCACAAGATCATTCGCGACGCCGTTGGCCCGCTGGTCGAATTCCGTCCAGGTCAACCGCCGCTCGCCGCAGACGATGGCCTCCCTGCCGGGCGCAGCGGCCGCAACCGTCTCGAACAAATCGGCGAAATGCCAGTCCATTCCCACATCGTACGCACACCTGGGCCGGCGCGCCCGCCAGAAGGATCCATCCGATCGGTCCGCCCGGTCGACCAGGTTCAGGTGCTGTCGTCACGTTTGCCGAGGCGAGGGTAGAAGCCATTGATGATGATCGCAGGCAAGGCGCCGAACAGCGAGAACACGAAGAAGAAGCGATCAAACCGATCAAAGGCGATCACATCTCGGTCGCCGAGGATCGCAACCGCGGCCGCGACACCGAGTCCGGAGGCGAGGTTGCGAACCGTGTTGAAGCCGGCGTTGACCTCGCCGAACATCTGCTCGCCATGGCCTTCGAGCGCAGCCGCGTTGAGCGATGAAAAGGTCAGTCCGAAACCGGTGCCGAACAACACGATGCCGGGGAGAAACCCGGTGAGATAGTTGGGTTCGGCGCCCCATCGCAACGCCATCACCAGCATCGCCGCCAGGGGGAAGAACGAGCCGAGCCTGATCAGCGGACCACGCCCGAACCGATCGGCGAGATAGCCCCCGAGGAGACCGAACGTCGAAGCACAGATGGGGGCCGGCGTGATCGCCAGACCGGCCTTCACCAACGAATAGTCCCAGACCTGGGTCAGGAAGAGTGGCCATACGACCCAGGTCGAGGCGCCGAGCATCGAGAAGAAGAGTCCGGCTGCAGTGGCCGTCCACACTTGGCGCTTGGCGAAAACCCGCAGGTCGAGGAGCGGCGCGGGGTGGCGCAACGACCGAATGACGAAGAGGGGAAGGAGTACGGCGGCCCCGGCTGCGCTGGCAATGATCGATGGATGGGTCCAGCCCCACGACGATGCCTGGACGATGACCAACGCGACCAGCCCGATCGCCAACGTACCCATGGGAAAGCCGATGAAGTCGAGCCGATCACCCGTGACCTTGGTTTGGCCCTCGGGTAGCAGGCCGCGTCCCCAGATGAGCACGACCGCTGCGACCGGCACTGCGATCAGATAGACGTATCTCCAGCCGAAGGTCTCGACGATCATCGCCGAAAGACTCGGAGAGATGGCCGCACCGAGCGTGCCGCTCGCCGTCCATGCCGCAACGGCCGACGCTCGCCGTCCAACCGGGAACGCGGGAAGCACCAACGCCAGCGAGGTCGGCACGGTGAGCGAACCGCCGATCCCCTGCACGATGCGCGCGCCAACAAAGACCAGCGCGTTCGGCGACGCGACGCAGACCAACGACGACGCCAGGAATATCCACACGCCGGCAAAGAACATGCGGCGGCGACCGCGCCTGTCCGACAGCCTCCCGGCGGGGACCATGAAGGTTGCCAGTGCAATGCTGTAGCCCGACAGCGCCCATGACAGGGTCGAACGACTCGACCTCGAGAACTCCTGGGTGATGGCCGGGAACGCGATGTTGGTTCCGGTCATGGTGATGCTGATCACCATGTAGGTCAGTGCGGCCAGCGCAAGGGCGAGCCAGCTACGAGCCGGTACTGCCTCGAGAACCTGGCCTCGCAGCCGCAACGAGCTCGCGTCGCGGCCGGGGCGAGAAGTCATCGCCGGGGACTCTAGTATCCAGATCGACATCGGGTATCGAACTCGCGGCGCTCATCACGCGGTTCACCCCGAGGAGGGTTTCGGACATGCTCGAACACACGAACCTGGCAGCACGAGTGGGCGCCCTGCTCTCCGAGCGCGGTCAATACGTGGCGACCGGCGAATCGTCGGCCGGTGGGCTGATCTCGGCAACGCTGCTTTCGGTACCGGGTGCGTCCGCCTTCTGCCTTGGCGGGGCCATCGTCTACACCGGGCGTTCCCGCGGCCTCCTCTTCGACGCCGATGCGCTTCCGGCCGATGTACGCGGCGGCACCGAAATGTTCGCCATGTACCTGGCCGTCGCTGCCGCATCCAAGATGCGCGCCGATTGGGGCCTGGCCGAAACCGGGGCTTCGGGACCGAGCGGCAACCCCTACGGCGATCCGGCCGGTCATGCGTGGGTGGCGCTGTGTCGTCCCGACGGAACAACCCGAACCCAACATGTCCTGACCGATGACAACGACCGGGCGGCCAATATGGAGCGCTTCACCGAGGCCGCCCTGAGGTTGCTGCTCGACGAACTCACGCCCTGAAGGAGCGTTTGTCGGCCGAGGGCGTCAGCGTCGAGGTCGTCCACCTGCTCGACTACGACATCGCGTTCGGCATGCAGATCGACATGACCGCGAGTTCACGAACAAGAACACCACCGTGATGGCCTGGAACCTGATGCACGCCGCCCAAATGTTGCGCGACAACGGCGGGTTCCCAGCAAAGGGCAACGAAGTCGGTGAATGGTCCCACGTCACCAACGCCGCCGATCAGAATCCCGAATACCGCTAGCCACGAATCGATGAGCTGAAATCTGAGCGGGACCGCATCCGGAGAGAGCATCGATGGACGGGCGCCATCATGATTCGAAGCTGCCGCCAGGCCCCTTCATGCAGGTTGCAGGGCAAGTGCTGGTTCGTCGGGCAGCACCAGCGAAGCGGGAGTACGTTTTGGTTCTGGTGACTGGAGGGCACCTACGGTGGCGTACGACCTGGGTATCGACATTGGCACCAGCTTCACCGCCGCTGCGATCCGCCGCGACGATGGGGTCGTCAGCGTGGTCGGTCTTGGCGCGATAGCAGACAGTATTCCGACCGTCGTCTATCTCAACGAAGACGGCAGCATGGTGGTTGGCGATGCTGCCAACCGGAGGGCTCTGCTCGACGCCTATGGCGTCGCTCGAGAATTCAAACGTCGTCTTGGCGACCCGACCCCGCTGATCCTGCGGGGCTCGCCCTTCTCGGCCGAAGCGCTCATCGCCCGCATGCTGCGCCATGTTGTGGAACGCGTCGCCGATCGCGAGCGTGAAGCGCCGCGTCGACTGGTCATCACCCATCCCGCCAACTGGGGTCGCTTCCGGTTGGAGATCTTCCAGCAAGCGACGGAAATGGCCGGCCTCGAGCACGCCGAGCTCGTCAGCGAACCGGTTGCCGCCGCCGTCGCTTTCGCTTCGGCCAATCAGTTGTCCGAAGGCGCAGCCATTGCGGTCTACGACCTCGGTGGAGGCACGTTTGATGCTGCCGTCGTTCGTCGGAGTCGGGGGGGCTTCGAGCTGCTGGGAGACCCCGTCGGTCTCGAGCACGTCGGTGGTATCGACTTCGATGCCGCGGTGGTCGATTTTGTCCGCTCATCCTTGACTCGAGATTCGAGCCTCGACCCCGACAATCCCGAACACGTGACGGCAATGGCGCACCTCCGGCGGGCATGCGTCACGGCCAAGGAGACGTTGTCAATCGATTCGGAAACGTCGATCCCGGTCCTCTTGCCCGGCTTCGATGACGCCGTCACCATGCAGCGAGCCGAGTTCGAGTCTCGAATATCGCCACTGGTTTCTTCTTCGGTTGCGTCGCTCGAGCGGGCGATCTCGCAGGCGAAGCTCACGCCCGACGACCTGACATCGATTCTCATCGTCGGCGGATCCTCACGTGTCCCCCTCGTCCAGCAGATGCTCGTCGACCGGTTCGGCGACCTCATCGCGCTTTCGGCCGATCCGGTCCACGCCATCGCTCGCGGTGCGGCGCTGATCGGAGGGATCACGCTCGACCAGTCACCGTCGAGTCTCGCGCCATCGTCGCCGATGGCGGTGCCGGGCACCGATCATGGGGAACGAACGGTCCCTCCATCGCCACCGTTGGGTCCACCAAGTGGCGACCACACCCGACCGCCCGATCCCCCGAAGCCCCAGCAACCGGCTCCCATCGACCCGGAACCGGCGGCGACACTGCCGCCAAACGCACCTTCGCCTGTCCCGAGTGGCGTCCAACCGGTGGAAGGCCAGATGGCACCCCACTCGCAGTTGGCGAGCACGGATGACGATGCCACGACGCCGGAGGGGTCGAACGCGGTACGGCAACGTCAACCGTGGCGCATCGGGGCGGTGGCCGCCGCGCTGTTGTTGGCCGCCGTTGCCGCCTATTCGCTCACCCGCGATGATTCGGTAGACGACGCTTCGAAAATCGAGTCCACGGGGAGCGAGCCAGGTCAGGAGGTCTCGGATGAGCCCGAAGTGGCCGCCGCGCAATCCGTCGTTGCGTCGTCTGCCCCGGCAGATGGGATGGTCGAAATACCGGCCGGGGCCTATCCACTGGGTCTGGCCGAACCCGAATCCAACACGTCCGAATCACTCAGCCAATCCGTCGACATGACGCCGTTTTTCATCGACGCCCTCGAGGTGACGAACACCGACTACAGGGCATTCATCGACCAGACGGGTGCCGAGCCGCCTGCTTCCTGGCCGCGAGGCATCTTCCCGGAGGAAGCGGCCGACCATCCGGTGGAGGGTGTCTCGTTCGAGTGGGCGCAGGCCTTCTGCACATCCACCTCGAAGCGGTTGCCAACAGAACGAGAGTGGGAAGTCGCCGCCCGTGGGGTCGATGGTCGAATCTGGCCATGGGGGGATGATCCCGGAGCAGTCACGCTTCCTGCGACCGGCACCTACCCCGTCGGCACGATGTCCGGCAACGTCAGCCCCTTCGGTGTGTTCGACCTCGCCGGAAACGTCTGGGAGTGGGTGGCCGACAGCTACGACAAACGAGTCAGCGACAATTTTCGTGTGCTCCGTGGCGGACAGAATGGTTTCCTGCGCGAAACCGTCACCCGTCTGCCTGTCGATCCCCTCCATTCCAGTGCACTACAGACTGCGGGGTTTCGATGCGCTGCCGATGGCGTCGATCCGACGGCGCAGCCCGGCACGTTCGGCAGCTACGACGCTCCCGAGGGCACGAACGAGCCGCTCACCGTCGAACTTCCCGACGGTGTCGAGGTGTACGACGACTTCACCGACGCCACATCGGGCTGGTCCGAGATGTCGGTCGACGGCGAGTTTCGATTGGGCTACCACCCGAATGAGTATCTCCATCTCGAGACCCGAAGTCCGTTCAAAGAGGCGCTCACCCTCGGACCGTGGCGCGCCAACCCCGACGAGGGCTTCGCCTTGCGTACGACCGCATTCGTCGAGCCCAGTCTGACGACCGACGGCGGGACCTTCGCCTTCGGCCTCGCATTCAGCTTCGACGACTCTGGTCGCGGTCTCGTCTTCATGGTCGACGAGCGGGCATCGACGTGGACGCTTGCGTCGCGTGAGGTCACCGGCGACGGACCGTATAGCGACAAGGGGGCCGAGTACGTGACGATCGAACAGGGGACGCGACCCATCCCCGCCGAGGTCACGCTCGAAGTCCTCGACCTGGGCAACGACGACTACGAAGTCCGTATCAATGGCGCCGCCATGCACACCCGCAACATTCCGGGCTACGACGGGACAGCGGCTGGACTCGTGCTGATCAGTTTCGACCAATCGGAGAAGGTCCACATCCACTTCGATGAGTTCCAAGTGAACGAGCTCGGGTGAGGGACTCATGACGTATTCACTCGGCATCGACTTCGGAACGACGTTCACGGCGGCAGCGGTGGAGCGAGACGGTGCCGTGCACCTGGCGATGCTCGGCGACCGCGCCGGTGCGGTGCCTGCGGTCGTCTTCGTTCACCCCGATGGATCTCTCCTCCATGGCGAGGACGCCATACTCCGTAGTGCTGCCGATCCGCTGCGGCTCGTTCGCAACCTGAAGCGCTCGCTCGGGGACTCCAGCGTCGTCGTCGTCGATGGCCAGCGTCATGAGACGGCCTCGCTTGTCGCCGACCATCTTCGTTGGGCGCTCCGTCGAGTCGAGGCCCAGGAAGGCGGCCCGCCACGCTGCCTGGTGATGACGCACCCCGCGAGTTGGCGAGCGTCCCGGCTCGAACGACTTCACCAGGCCATCGAACTGGCGGGCATCGAGCCGCAGTTACTGACCGAACCGCACGCTGCTGCCACGTTTCACGCCGAGTCGTATCCGCTCGCGGTAGGTGACCTCGTCGCCGCCTACGATCTCGGGGGCGGCACCTTCGATGCCGCCGTTTTGCGTCGAACTCGACACGGATTCGAGCTGGCCGGCGAACCGGAAGGTGAGGCACATCTCGGGGGGCTCGACTTCGACGCTGTCGTGCTTCACCTCGTCCAGTCACGCCTCGGCGACGCCTGGAAGTCTGCGGAGTCCATTGGTGGACGATCATTCGACATCGCGCTGGCGGGACTACGACAAGAGTGTGTCTCGGCCAAGGAATGCCTGTCCGACGAACTCGAAGTGGATGTTCCGGTACTCCTTCCGGGAATCGCAACACAGGTCACCATCTCGCGACGAGACCTCGAACACCTGATTCGTCCGAGCATCGACGAATCGATCGGATCATTCAGGCGCGCGGTGAGCGGAGCAGGAGCCACCATGGCTGATCTCACCGCCGTCCTGATGGTCGGCGGATCGTGCCAACTGCCGATCGTACGAGACGCACTTCGCGCCGCGGTTGGTGATGATGCGGCGTTGCTCGACGCCGACCCCCGTCATGCCGTCGCCCGCGGGGCCGCGCTGGAAGCGGCGGAACTCTCCGATCGGATCGTCGCGACGCCAACATTGCCACCCGAGCCACAGCAAACGGTCAACGTCATGGCTCCGGCACCTATGCCCGTCGAGGCGTTCGAGCTACCGTCTCCGACGTGGAAACCGCCGGCTGGTGCCGTCAGTGGAGCGGGCGGCGGCGGAGCGGGCGGCGGCGGAGCGGCAGTCGAAGACGACCAGCGAAAGCGACGATTGGGGTCGCCGCCGGTCCTTGCCGCCATCATCTTCGTCGCACTCGCTGTCCCGTTGGGGTTGCTGCTCTTGTTGCGGGATCGCGAGCCTGACACCGAGGTGCAAGGACAGACGACCGATTCGCTGACGAGCCGGGCCGAAACGGCGGCACCAACTGCGGCCCCGGACGAGGTTGCCGAGACCGTCGACTCCGGTCCTGCTGCCTCGGCAGACGGCATGGTCCAGATCCCAGCCGGGGCCTACACGATGGGCGTCGACGCTCCCGGACTCGAGAGTGTCGCTCTCTTCACCACCGAGGTCGGTTCGTTCTCCATCGATCAGTTCGAAGTCACCAACGCTGAGTATCTGGCGTTCGTCCAGCAGATCGGCGCTCCGCCTCCGCTCAGTTGGGAGCGAGGTGTTGCCCCCGAAGGCCAGGAAGATCATCCCGTCACCGGCGTCGAGTACGTCTGGGCCGACGCCTACTGCGGCGCGCTCCTCAAACGGCTCCCGACCGAAGGAGAGTGGGAGGTTGCGGCGCGAGGTCCCGACGGTGCACTCTTGCCGGCGGGCCAGACACCGGAGAGTCTCGAGCTCGACATCCCGGGTTCGCGATCGGTCGGGTCGAATGCGGCGAATGTCAGCGGTTTCGGTGTCTTCGACTCGGTGGGAAGCGTCTGGGAGTGGGTCGCCGATCCCTACGTGACGACCGAGCCGAACATGCGGATTCGGAGGGGTGGTCAGTACGGCCGAGTTCGAGATGGCGCTGCGATGCGCCAAGTCGTCGATCCCAATGGTCAGGCCACCATCAGCGAGACCGGCTTCCGCTGTGCTGCAGACGACGTGGACCCAACCGTCGAGCCGATGATCTTCGACATCGAACACGAACGGCCCTCGACCGATGATGGCTCCGGACCTGAGGTCGCCGGACCCATCGACGGCTCGATTCTGGTGAACGACAGCTTCGACGACACCGGGTCGGGTTTCGTCGAGGTCGATGAAGGCGCATGGCGGGTCGGGTACCACGCTCCGAGCTGGTATCACCTGGAGGCGACACAGGCGAATGCCCAGATCATGTCGCTGGGTGGATACAACCTCGCCGACGGAGAGGTGCATCTGGCCGTCTCGATCGACAAGCTCGGGACCGAGACCGGTCAATACCGCTATGGGCTCGTCTTTCGTGCCGGTGGCGAGGTCGAAGCTCCGCCGGTGGGGCTGGTCGGACCGGCTCGTCCCTCGGTGTACTACGCCTTCGTGATCAATCCACGAGCCGGCGTATGGGAACTCCTCCACGAGGATGAACTCCCGCAGCGAGTCCAGGCCAGTGGACCCCTGCCACCGGTCGCCGTGCAAGACGCAGCGGCTCCTGACGTCCTCGGTGTGAGCATGAGAGGTGCCACCGTCACCATGTCGGTGAACAACGAAGTCGTTGGCACATTCGATACACGCGGTTTCCACATCGACGCCGGAAATCTCGGTCTCTATGCCGAAACGTTCGACGAGACCCTGGTGCATGCCCATTTCGATCTGCTCACGGTCGACGCGGTGGCGACAGAGGACTGACGCCACCGGCGCCTTGGATCCCGTTCGGGAGCCAGGCCGTCACGTCGGTCCCTCGGCCCGGACGACTTGCGAGGTCGAAACTCCCGCCTGCATTGATCGCTCGTTCTGACATCGAGGTCAGACCGAATCGATCATCACGCACCTCTGAGGTGTCGAAGCCGCAGCCGTTGTCGGAGATCCGCACTTCGGTGCCGCCGTCGATCGTTCGCAAATGGACCGTGACCGTCGAGGCAGACGCGTGGATGGCGGCGTTGTGAAGCGCCTGGAGCGAGATTCGAAACAGCGCCGTGAGGTTTGCGGTCGGAGGCTGCACAGTGATTTCGTCGAAGATTGCGGTGGTCCATCCGGCTGCTTCCGCTTTGCGTTGGAGTGCTGAGTGAAGCGCCACGCCCAGCGTCTTGCCATCGACCGCGCTCGGATGGACGTCGCAGATCAGGCGACGGAGGCTGGTGCTGGCTGCCTGGGCGTCCTGAACCAGTCGATCGATGTCGGGTGGCTGAAGCGGATCTTGTTGATCGGCTGCGGTTTCGAGCCTCAGCTGCATCGCGTACAGACGATGCATGAGATCATCGTGGAGTTCGTGGACGAGCCGGCGCCGTTCCTCGTCCTCGGCGTCGACGAGTTTCGCGAGCATCGCGGCAGCGCCGAGGTCGGCTCGGCGTCGGCGTCGGCGATCGCGATCAGTCGCAACAGCAGTTTGAGCCAGGCGGGCAGAGCCCAACACGATCTCGGCGCGGTAGTCATCGAACGTGCCAGGGTTCTCGTTGAATTCAGCGGTGAGAAAACCCAACCGATCACCCTCTGCATCAACCATGGGCGCCACGACGATGCTGTAGATGCGGGCTGTCGCCGCGATGCCGCCGGCG
>RCMY010003212.1_pt1 | contig 14540 bp, 13 predicted proteins | sample 2041341 | NCBI WGS metagenome assembly RCMY01 (sample SAMN09708234, study PRJNA481090) | Marine sediment metagenome, whole genome shotgun sequencing project.
CGCGGACCACCTGGAAGCGCCGCTTTCGAATTGCCGCAGCGAATCCGTCGTCAATAGCGAAGGCGATGCCATCGCGCAACAAGCGAGTGCCGCCGCCATCGGGATGGCTTTTCAACCCATAGCGCGTCAGATTGCCAAGCAATAACCGTTGGGTAATCCGGAACGCCGGGTCCAGCAATAAGGCCGGAAGTGCGGCAAAGACCCGTGCCAGGCGATGCAGCGGGAAACCGAAAACCCGATTCGGCACAATGGCCGGGCCATGACGGACCGAGATCCAGACCTTGGCCGGGGCATGCCGAGCGAGGTGATTGAGCACATCCGAGCCGGAGTTTCCGGCTCCCACAACCAGCACGCGCTTGTTGTTGAATCGCGTGATGTCTCCCAGATCAGCGGCGTGCAGAATCTCGCCTGTAAAGCCCTCCATTCCTTGCCAGTCCGGTATGTGCGGTACCCGGTCCCGGCCGGTGGCGACGATGAGATGCTTGCACAAATAGTCCTGGCTGGCGGTAGCGACGCGCCAGCCGGTTTCCGCCTTCTGTATACCAGAGACGCTGGCGCCGAAGATAATTGGCACGTCCAGGTCGCTTGCGTAGCATTGCAGGTAATCGACGACGCTGTCGCGGCGGACGAAAGTGCCATTGCGCCGGGTCATGGGAGCGCCAGGTAGTGCCGCGAAATGGCGATGAATATTGAGTCTGAGAAGCGGGTGCCGGTTACGCCACGGATCTGCGACCCGCTCGCCGGCATCAAGTATTGTCACCGGAACATTCCGCAGCGTAAGCTCGCGTGCGGCGGCGAGTCCGGAGAGACCCGCGCCGATCACGATGACATCAGACTGGGCAAGTGGTTTCATCTTTCATTCCCTTTGTATGTGAGTAAACTTACAGCGTTTTGCTACTGTGCCTTCCCGCGATTTATCGTTTCCCGGCGGACGACAAAACTGCCGGGGCTGCGCCTAGTGCGCGCGGTGAATCGCCGCTAGATCATTGCTGTGGGTCTCACAGGCTAAAATCGCGGCACACTGCGGCGCGTTCCCTGCGCCGTGCCGCAATGTCTTGCTCCATTAATTTACCGAACAACAACCCGGAAGCGCAGGTTCACACCATCGTTGGCATTCATACCAAGCAACACTTGTGTGGCTTGACCTGAAGCACGGTTGAAGCGTCCCGTGCCCCCGGTTATGGCGCGCCTGGAAGGCACACCGACATCGATTAATTCATAACCGTCTGATACCAGGTTACGTGTGGAGCTGCGTTTGTTCTCCTCAAAACCCGGGTCTGTATAGAAATCATAGTGCTGTGTGGTCATCACGACCGGGCCCGTTTTTGTGTCAAATCCGTCACCGATAAAATAGCCGCGGCAGGTCCACTCACCAATGACCTTGTCCGGATATTCCGGGCTGCCATTGGGGTTAACACCGTGATCGCCTTGCAGCGTACCCTTAGGATAAATATACCCCTGGGTAATGAAGGCGTTACCGTAGGCAGGCAGTCCGCTCGGTAACAACGGTGCTTCGTCAAAACTGAATTTAGCACCGGCTTCTGCAACATCGAATGTCAACACCTGCTTATGCGAGGGGCGAAACGATTTGTGCTCTGCCTGCTCGGCAAACACGCTGGTTGCCAGCATTGCCAGCGTAGTAAAGACGAGGGTGAGTAAGTAATTTGCTTTCATAGTTGAGTATCCTTAATTTGTCGTAAATGCGTGCTGTCTTGTCTCATTATTTGAGACTAATCAGCGCTTGTGTTGTAACAGGGGGCATCGTAGGGGCCGGGCGTGGGAGTCAACGTGGTATTGAGCGTAGAATTCAGGGCGGAAAGCGTGGAAAAAGCGTGGAAAATCGCGATATCACAAAATGACCAAGCGCTATATCCAAACGCTGGGGGAACTCTCCATGGTGCGTGGGGCAATGCGTTGGTCGTAAAGTAAGCTACAACCGGTGGTTAACGACGAGGACACCAAACGCTTGTTCGCCAGTCGGGAGCGCGTATCGTTTCTGCATAACCCTGACGTGGTGATAAACATTCATCACACTGTGCAGCAGCCGAGGGTTGTCGTGCACCCTAGGGTGTAGTCGCCGTTCTGAACGTTCTGACCATCAGTTGGTAGAGACGGTCTACGGCCTCCGAACTTCGTGAAGCCTGACTCCGATAGACCGACACCTCCATGGGCTCAAGCGGCCCAAGGCCATGATCGCTGCCAAGGATTTCAAGATGGGATGGCGCACTGCACTGGGTTAGCACGGCGACAGAAAGGCCGCTTTCAACGGCTGCAATCTGCCCTGCCAGGCTGGAACTGTTGTAAACCACCCGGTACCGACGCCCTTGCAAAGCCAGAGAGTTGATGGCACTGCGCTTGGCAAGGCTAGTGCTCTCATAAACGGCAATGGGTAATGGGTCTCGCCTCCATATCTGGAATTGAGAGGACCCTACCCAGACCATAGGTTCGTAAAATAATAACGTTCCGTGTCGGGAATTCTCCCGTGAGACCAGCGCCAAGTCCAGATCACCACGCTTAACACGGGGGATTAGAGAAGTTGATTGCTCGCAGATCAATTCGATCTCTACCGAGCCATGATGTGGAGCAAAACGTTTGAGAACAGGGGTCAGGTATTTGGCGGCATAGTCATCCGGAACTCCCAGACGAATACGGCCAGTCAGCTCGTTGCCATGAAACGCGGCCCGAGTCTCGGCATGCAGGTCGAGCATTCGGCGGGCATAGCCCAACAATTTTTGCTCTTGGGGGGTGAGCTGGTGTTGGCGCGGCCCCCGTATCAGGAGCTGGCAGCCCAAGGCAGACTCCAGCTTTTTCAGTTGCATGCTCACCGCAGACTGGGAGCGGTGTACCTCCGGAGCAGCAGCGGACAGCGAGCCTGCATCCACTACGGCAACAAAGCATTTTAGCCAGTCCACCTGGAGGTCCTGGTACGCCATCTTGCTTAACCAGTTATTAGTAAATCGAATAGCTATTACCTTAATTATGCGCTTTTCTAAATCTTGCGGCCAGCGCATAGTGTTTGAGGAAACGTTGAGGAGGATTAGGAAATGGCACGTGCCGATGCAGACCTACATCAATTCGACAGGTCACTGGTTTGGTCCGGTTTCAAGCAGCTAGCCCCGCTTTCTATCTTTGTGACCGCATTCGGGGCAGCCTTTGGTCTGGCTGCAACACAGGCAGGACTGAGCGACTCGACAATTGTCGGGATGAGTACGCTAGTCTTCGGTGGCGCAGCCCAGTTTGCCGCTCTAGACCAGTGGGGCGCGCAGATACCGCTGTTCACCATGATGATTACGGTTTTTGCGATCAATGCGCGATACCTTCTCATGGGTGCCACGTTATATCCCTGGCTACGTCACCTGGCACCGGCGAAACGCTATGCAGTGATGCTGGTCGCATCGGATGCCAATTGGGCGATGTCCATGCAAGCATTCAGTCGCGGGCAGCCGGGGTTAGGGCTGTTGTTGGGTGGCGGGCTTGCCCTCTGGTTCTTCTGGGTATTTGGCACCTGGCTGGGAATCTATTTTGGCAACGCCGTTAGTGACCCCAGGAGTCTTGGTCTGGATATGGTCATGGGATGTTTCCTGCTCGCCATGGTAGTTGGTGGAGAAAAGAACCTGCAAATTTTGGTCAGCTGGATAATCGCGGCCATCTCTTCATTGCTGGCGTACTGGTACTTACCGGAAAACAGCCACGTTATTGTAGGAGCACTGGCAGGCGGTGTTGCTGGAACAATTTTGAGGTCTCAATACAATGAATGTTGAAACGGCAGGAATAGGAGCCCTGGCGATCGTGCTTGCCATGGCAGTAGTGACACTGGTAACCCGCTGGGGTGGCGTCTATGCGATGTCCTTCGTGCCGATAAGCTACCGAGTAAAGCAGTTTATTCAGGCGATGTCCGGTTCTGTACTTGTGGCACTGCTTGCACCCATGGCTGTTACGGGAGATAACGGTGCCCGCCTCGGGTTGTTGACCACGGCAACGATCATGTTGTTGTTGAAAAAGCCATTGCCAGCCATCGCTTGCGGCATATTGGCAGCAGCGGTATTAAGGCAGTTCTGATCCCCGAAACGAGGTAAAAGCGTGTAAAATCGCTATGTAACAAAATGACTAAACTACATATCCAAACGCTGGGCGAACTCTCCGTGTCGCGCGACGGAGAGTTGCAGTCGTTGCCCGCATCGAAAAAAACCCGTGCATTGCTGGCGTATCTGGCATTAACTGCGCGGCCACAGCGCCGTGATCGCCTGTGCGAAATGTTCTGGGAGGTACCGGATGATCCCCGCGGCGCCTTGCGTTGGTCGTTAAGTAAGCTACGACCGGTGGTTAACGACGGAGACAGCAAACGTCTGGCCGCCGACCGGGAGCGCGTATCATTTCGGGACAACAGTGACGTGGTGATAGACATTCATCACACCGCGCAGCAGCTGAACAATCCGAATCTAACGGTAGAGGAATTGCAAGCTATCGCCGTCAAGCTGCGGCAGCCATTACTCGATGGGATCGACCTGCCAAATCAGGAACTGTTTCAGCAGTGGCTAACCGCCGAACGGCAGGAAACGAACAAGCTTGCCGCCAGCATTGCCCAGCGACTCTCCGCGTATCCTGGTCTGCCGCCGGATCAAACGCTGCCCTGGAGCAGAGCGTGGCTTAAAGCCGACCCTTTTTCAACGAAAGCCGCCTCGCGGCTGCTCACCCAGCTTTGGCAGCTGGGTAAGGACATCGAAGCCGCGACGCTAACCAGCGAATTGAACACACGCTTTCGCAATGCGGGTATAGATTGGTGTCCCAAAGCCGCTAACAAGCCGCACGATAATCAACCGCAAGCCGCTGACGCATCCGTTACGCGGCAATTGCTCGAGCGCCAAACAATCCAGTTTTGCTCCGCGGCCGACGATGTACGCATCGCTTACGGATGCGTTGGGGAGGGTCCGCCACTCGTCAAGGCCGCCAACTGGCTTAGCCATCTGGAGCTAGACTGGGATGCACCGATCTGGAGTCCCCTGTTCAGGCAGCTTGCGCAAGATCATTTATTCGTTCGCTACGACGAGCGTGGCAATGGTCTGTCGGATTGGGACGTGCGTGATATCTCTTTCGATGCGTTCGTGACCGATCTTGAAACCGTTGTCGACGCATTGGAGCTCGATAAATTTGCTCTGCTGGGCATCTCTCAAGGCGCCTCCGTCTCGATTGAGTATGCGGTACGCCATCCAGAAAAAGTGTCCCACCTTATTCTGTTCGGCTCCTACGCCGCCGGATGGCGAATTGATGCTAGCCCGGAAATCATCAAGGAGCGAGAGGCCGTTGTGACATTAACCGAGACCGGCTGGGGTCAGGATAACCCGGCCTATCGACAAATTTTTTCTTCTACCTTTATGCCCAGCGCCTCACCCGAGGAGCTGGGCTGGTTCAATGAGTTTCAGCGCCGCACAACTTCGCCGGAGAATGCCGCGCGCTTTCTCACTGCATTTGGCGACATCGACGTTCGACAACAGCTTGCCAACGTAACGGCGCCAACGCTTGTGATGCACTCTATGGATGATCAGCGCATACTGCTTGATGTCGGCCGCGATGTTGCCGCGTCAATTCCAAATGCCGAGTTTGTGAGCCTCGACAGCGATAGTCACCTACTGCTCGGCCGCGAGCCGGCATCGCAAGACTTTATTGCCACGGTCAAGCGATTTATCGAAACATAATTCGCAATTAGTCGTTTTACTCGCCCAAAGCACGTGGAAAAACTTAAGTTCAATCCACGCCGGCCGGGGCAGCTTGAATGCCTCGATATCCCAAGCTTCTAGTAGATCCGCAAGGTATTCAGACAATGCGTCTGTTCGCTGTTCACAATAGACCTCATCACCCACTCACTGGTGATTGAACCCTAATTGAAAGCAAACGAACTACAAGAGGTGACCGTAGAATAGGGGGACATCCTACACCTAAAGAAAACGCCCGAACGACAGCTTGCCCATAGCTGCGGACGTTCGACGCAACCGCAGAATGTTCTGCTATCAGTCAAGTCACGGCCATAAGGAGTCATTTGACTTTAACGCAAAAACGTCCGTCTTCTCATTTTTTGTGACTGCTTCTGCCGCTCAAATCGCGCGCCGAACGGAGTACTAGTTATCAAGTTTCAAAAAAGTCAATACAAGTACAATTAGGTAGCGATCAAGGTTTTAAATAGACGAAACCTTTCTCACTCTGCCAGCGAATAACCTCATAGGTACCAGAGGGCACCAGCTTAATTCCGCTCAGAACTTTTTCTTCCTCAATGCCTCGAAAGCCAAGGGTTGCGGAACAAACTCTAAAATGGACGCCTTTCTTCAAAAGGGACTGCACCTCGGGTTCATAAAGCCGCCCTTTTTTGTCTTTGGCGCCCTTGAGAAGAAAATCGACACCAGCCGCATAAGTGACCACGGCAATTTGTATATCCGGATTAATCGACAGGTGATCCTCGGCCAGGTGAAGCGCAAAACGACCATTTCTCGCGTCATCGATATGGTATACAACTCCAACTGATTCCGCAGACGCAAGAGCGGACCAGAGCATAGCGATGCTAGCTAAAATCGTTGCTATCAACAGCCTGTGAAATCTCCGGAGTGAGTTGCTCATGCTTATCTCTCCTCAAGCTGGATTTTCAACATGAAGATAATTTCGAGCCATTCGTTGCATTTAGTCTTCCGCAGTTAAAAGCGCTAATTATAGGTTTATCGAACGAAGTGCATGACCTGCCAGAATTAAAGCGAGATTGGCAAGGATCATTTTGCACTATGCATTTTGTCGACTTCCGATTTAAAAGCATCAAGATCATAAGCCATGCCATTCAGAATGGTACTCCAATGCCGCACGTGCGCTGCGGTCGCCACAGCTTCACGAATCTCGGCCTCGGTGGCACCGGAAGCACGAGCATTTTTAGTGTGGACGTAGACACAATAGACGCACGGTATTTGGGCTGATACACCCAGAGCAATGAGTTCACGCGTCTTACTATTGAGCTTTGCATGCTCACCCATCAACACCCCTTCGGCTTCCAGTCTGGATTTGAGCGCGTGTTCGGGGTATGTATTCTTGTAGAACTTAGGGGGCGGTTCTGCGACAACTATAGCGGCAAAGAAAGCCAGCGCGTTTGCCAGGACGACCATCTTAAGGAGCTTCATGTTTTGTCCTCCTTGTTGAAGTAATGCACCCAACCAATTACCGACCACCAACGGCGACATACCTCTTCTTTAATGCTGGTCATTGCATTCTACACCCCCTCTGGTAAAAAGAGTAGAAACCAAAAGACATAAAAAAATAATCGGTGGGAACTACAAGTTCTTTATCATTACGAAAGAACGATTATTGTAACCGTCGGCTTTGGGACGCAAGCCGCCGATCGCTATTCTACCCCGTGACCGGCCGCTTATGTCACATTGCGGACGCCTGGGCACAATGGACCGTCGTTCAGCATACTTCACATTGTTCAGCTGGGACATACCTCAGCATGACGGCAGGTTAGACACTCTATAATCCGTACCAATCTCATATCTACGGATTAATGCCCGGAGCTTCTGGTGAGAGTTCAATGGACGGGCGGGGGGATTCGAAACAGAAAAGTACGGTTTGGCCATCACCTAACCAATTTCAACCGCAGTATTTGGTCAGTTCTGTGTTTTCCTTGCAGTCACTTATCGAACACTTTAATCCGAATAAGCAGGCGAACAATTTGCTCGTAAAGTGTTCATCTTTTCAGATCTATAACATATTGGTAATAGTGTCCGAAATTTAGTGAAAAGTGCTTTCTGGTTGTCGAACCCCACCGCACTGAATTCCGAATTAAGTTGACGGACTGGCCGCGTGATAGAATCGCGACGGGCAAGACGCGTCCTATTGGGAGATTTTAAATGGCAATTGAAAATGGAGATGGCGGACAAGAGCTCAATCCTGTTGATGGTGCAGATAGTATTCCGCTTTGGACGAAACTTCTCATCACTTTTCTTGCGATACTAGTCGCTGCATTACCTGCTTATGTTTTCGTCGATTATGTGATTCACCCAAGTAAGAACTATTTGCCCAAAGAAATTGGAGCAAGTTCAATACTAATATTTTCATTCTCATTGATCGCGCTGGTTTGGGTGCCATGGCGAAAAATGGGTATATCGAAAGTAGGTGGCGTGGAATTTAGAGACATGATTCAAGGTCAAGCATCTGAGCACGCCGAAGAAATTGCTGAAATACAACAACGGTTAGAGATTCTGGAGTCGCAAACAAAAAATATCGACTCGAATAGCATAGTTAATATTGAGTCGGCGGAAATAGATAGCCTTAAAAATCTATTGTTGAAATTCTTAACCCAATACGACAAATGGGCATTTTCCCCAGCCAGAATTGCCTCATGGGGATCAAAACAGCCTGGATTTAGCGAACTAGGTGGGTATGACAAGTATGATATACGCAGTATGCTACAAAAGATGGTTTCCGAAAACAAATTGGAAACTCGAGTGAGCAAAAAGGGAAATACTCTGTACAGGATTAGCTAGTGCAGTGTAGGTCAGAGATAGAGAGTCGTCTATATAATCCGTACTAATCATATTTCTACGCATTATGTAAATACACCGCTGTATTTATTGGGTTCTGTCTGTTTAGTAAGCTAAATTCTGGGCGACTTGTAGTCGAATCATTTCCGTTTTCGTCCCTATATTGCCGGGGACCCAACAGGTGCCGCCGCCAGGTATTGTCGTCGAAAAGCCGCCGCCTGACCCGGCGGATGGCGCCATTATCCAACCGTTACAACAACTCATGCAGGAACACGTCACCTACCGGAAGATGGGGTTTACGATAGTCCAGGTTGCAACTCAACTGGCGGTGCCCCAATACCGTTTGCGCGCCGCAATCAACGCTGGGCTCGGTTACCGCAACTTCTATGATTTCCTGAACAATTACAGGGTGCAGGAAGCAGCGCGGCATCTGGCCGACCCTGTGGAGCAAAAGTTGCCGATACTGACTGTTGCCATGGATTCGGGCTTTCACTCGTTGAGCTCTTTCAACAAGGCCTTTAAAGACACCTATCAGCTGACGCCTACCGCCTATCGCAAGCGTCAGCATGGCGCTGGTTGATCGCTCAGATAGCTCGGCTCACATTCACTACGTCAAGTACTTCACTCTCATCATTCACAAATTTCACGCTTGCATAGTTACCTTTTGCGATTTTCGCCAGTGCATACGGATTTGTAGTGACTTGGGCCAATACAGCGCCCCGTTGCGGAGATTTGAGCATGACTTGCACCTGTATTTCATTCTTTCCCTGTACGACTGCGGCGCGAAAACCAATGGCGTATCCTGCTGTAGACTTCCGGCCCATAAAGGCTATCAAAATATGATACGTTGCAAAGTCAACTTCCGGAGGTGAAGACCGCGGCAATTGCAAAGAATGTATCCTGCGGTATATTTCGTGGAATTTGTCACTATCCGAGATAAGCATAAACTCCAATTTGTCGTTTATGACTCCCGAGTAGGGTTTGCTCTCGATGTTTTCCAAACTTATGTGTTGTTGGGCAGTGACGCAACTCGTCTGGACAATGACAAACCACGCCATAAGCAGGAATTTAATCAACTTGACGTCGCGTTTGAACAATTTCATTTTTTCCCCATGGCTTTAGTCGAATAGCAGCTTGCGCGCCCGGGGGAGCTTAAGGGTGCGCAAGCGACTTTTCTAAGTTTGTCATTTCAGCCGCCTGAATCCGGAGAATTTGCCGGAATCCGGCGTCGATGCCGGCGCTGAAGATTCGTCCGCAGCAAAAAAGCTATAAAACTCTGCAAAGTCTATCCCTGTGACGTCGCCGTCTACGGTAACGGTGGACGGACTATCGACTCGAGGGAATCGGCCGCATGCTTCGCCGTTATCGCAAATAATGCCATCATTGTCCCTGTCCGTTCCAGCTATCACTACGTAAGCGCCTCCAACAACGTCCGCTATCTGATACGCATAGCCTTCGGTTACATTGGTAATCGTCTGAGCAACAGTCGACAACGTATCCGGGTCAAGAGCAAGCACGAATACAGTGCCCACGTCGCCGCCAACTGCGAAGGACTGAGACTTTATGGACACTGGCACCGACTTGCTGCCGCCATTGGTCACTATCGATATCGTTCCCCGCGAGCTTCCTTCGGCCAGGCCGGACCTCTCTACTGTCACTGTAATATTAGTAAGGTCAGAGACGTCAACCTCCAGCCACGCAGCATCGTCGGAGACTTCGGTAATATCCAGCGTGCCGGTACCCGCATTGCTTAGCGTTAGCTGCAGCGATGTTGAAGTCGCGCCGAAATTCAGGCTTTCGGGTGAAACCGAGAGTACCGGCGTAGCGTCGGGTGGCGCCGTTCCACCAACACCGCCTTCGATCACTCGCGCCACGTTTACCGCTTGAAACGCATCGATAAGCCCATTCCCGAAAATATCGTCGCGCCCCGTATCGCCAAGGTCCTGGGTTATGGGGCCCGCATTTGGGTCTGGATGCTCTCCTGCAAGGAGGAGATTGATATCATCGGCCGTTAACCCTGGGTTCACCGCCAGCATTAGCGCGACGACACCTGCCACATGTGGGGCTGCCATGGAAGTTCCTGCACTCCATGCGTAACTAAAACCGAGCGTATCGGAGCTATCATCGGCTAGCGTACTTAGCACGCCGTCGATAGTCCCGTCACCATCCAGGTCTTCAGAGATGTTACCTCCGGGGGCCGCCACGTCAATTGCCGGCCCTGAGTTAGAATACGAAGCGCGTTGCTTCGCAATGTTTACGGCACTAACAGATATAACGCCGTTAACGGTTGTATTGGGATCGGGCGCATTACAAAGCCTGTCATCCTCGGCATCGTTCCCGGCAGCAACGATCACAATCACTCCCGCGTTTTGGGCGTCTTCAAGCGCTTCTCTACTGGTTTCGTCCAGAAACTGTGTCTCGCACAGTGGATTCGCTGTGCCGAGACTCAGATTTATAACGTTAGCCTTTACCGGGGGAATGATTCCAGAATCGTTTGCCAAACCAGCGGCGTAGCGTATTCCCTGGGCAATATCATAAGTCGTGCCTCCTCCAACCCCCAGCGCCCTTATTGGCATAATACTGGTGTTCCAGGCAACACCTGCAACACCAATCTGGTTGTTGGTGGCGGCACCGATCGTTCCTGCGACGTGGGTGCCATGAAAGGAGCTGCTGGTGCCACTATTCGAATCACCGCTGTCATATGGGTTTGCATCTATTCCGTCTTCGTCTCTTGCTCTTTGCGGATCTTTGATAAAGTCGAAGCCAATAACGCTCCCATCGTCGCGGGAAAGTAGCCTACCGGACAAATCAGGATGGTCCAAAACCACGCCCGTATCGATTACGGCGACGACCACATTCTCACTGCCCGTAGTGATGTCCCAGGCTTGAGGCAGGTTTATCAGGGGGTAATGCCATTGATCGGAATAATAGGCGTCGTTAGGAATAGCGCTCGTATGTCTTATGTAATTGGGCTCTGCATAAGCTATTGCCGGATCACGCCGCATCTTCTTTATAATGTTTAACTGGTGAGCCTTGGCTGCCTGTTTCTGGTTGCGATAGCGAAAGGGGGATAGCCTTGCTGCGTTTTTTCTGTGTTGCATAGATGTTGATTTATCAACGTCTTTCAAGTCCATCAGAATTACGCCGGAAGGGGACGATGTTTTTGCAACCAATCCGAAGCTGGTAGCCATAGATTTCATGCGCGTTTGGCTCATGCTTTTGTTTGGCTTTACTATCACCTGGTCAGCGACGAATTCCGCATCCAGCGAAAGATGTGCTGAGTCGGTTTTAAGTGCCGCAGGTGAAGATGCGATTGCGGTAGAGAGTCCCAAAGAGAGAATATAACTACTGGCACCTTCGTACGCCTCAACAATTACCAAAAAATCTCCGACTTCTTCGGGACCAGTCTCTAGTACTTCAAAGCGACCGGTTCCAAGTGATTCCTTTATCACTACCCCATCGAGGTCAGTAAGAAGTAAATCCAGATCATCTACTTCAGGATCTGACTGGGCGATACTCAGCACTATTTTTGTCGGTCCGGCAACATTGATTCTATAGATATCGAATACATCGGCTTCACCGAGTGCATTTTCGGGTAGGCTCGCGTAGCCGCCTACCGTTACCGGAATCACTATTTCCTGGCCAACGAGGGAGTTGTTATCGATGATAGGGTCATTTGGGTCGTTGGTATCACCATCCAGCACCTGATCTGCACCGACAGACAGCACGCCCGACACGCTTGATGTGCTAACGGCTGCCACCGGTGGAGGTGGAGGCTGAACGCTCGCCGCATCGCTACCTCCACCACCGCCGCTGCAACCTGCAGTAATTATAAGCACCGAACTCAGAAATAATGTTTGCAACTGCCCGCACTTGAAAGTTTCCATTTTTACTTGGCTCCTCGGATTTCAAATTTCTGGCTCGTGGTCGAGAATCGAATGCGAGCATTCTCAATATCGCAATGCGCCGGAATCACATATTCTTGGTTGTGTCTATATAATTGAACGATTGACACGGGGAATATGGTCTAAATTAAAAATCACGCTGGCGTCCGATAACAATTCGTCATTCGAAGCGCCGCCTCAACACAACGGAGCCGGTGTTCACCCGTGCAGCGACCGAGCCGCTCAAATGCCTACCGGATTAAGACGAAACCTCCTCGCAGATATTTTCAAGCAGCGGGCACTCATCCACGACTAGCTGTCATTGGCTGCCGTTCTGAACCAGATGAGCGTTCAGTTCATTGGAGCCGCTAAAGTCCTTGAGGTCAGCGATTATTGGTACCGAGCTTTGCAATAAAATCGGGTTGACATTGAAATCCATCGTAATGTCATTCCCGCTTTGTCTATACATACCGACCTCGCTGCGCTCAATACTGGGTGCACTGACCCCGTCTGTATAGCTATCTCGTTGCCGGAAAGCGTTACCGGGCGCATATGCGTTAAACTCGAAAACATTTTCTTCGTAGCCTGTCGGTGTGTCCTGACTAAGACATACAAAGCGGCGGTGGTTGCTTGTCGTGTTTCCATTGTGGCCGATAGCTTGACAGTACATTTCAATCGAACTCGTAGACCCGTTCTCTGTCAACTCTCCCTCCGCGTCGAAGAACCGAATCATGCGCAATCCAGGGGTCGATTGCACATTTCTCAGGTTGAATTCGGTCTGATAGGTTTGTCCTGCAAGAACGTATGTCATGTTGATTTGGTAGTTGATCAGACCCAGATTAAGTAACGCGGTGTAATGGCCGATACCACCAATCCACTGATGAGTGTCAACTTTAATGTGGAGCTGCAGCGTCCCGTTGTTCTGAAAATTGAGATAATGCCAAAGGCTGCTTCCGTTACCTGTGCTGATGTTGTTCTTTGCACAGGCAAAGTACTGATCCACTGGAATGGTTGGCCATTCGTGCGGGCGACGCAGCTCGAGTAATTGCCGATGCAGGTCGTTGTGCAGTAACTTGACTCACGCTCATAGTCTTGCGCCGACGCGGCAAGCGACATCAAACTCAGGTTAAATACACCGATCAAAACAAACCAACGCAGTTTACCTGCGTAATGTCGTTTGATCGATGTAGTACTTCCGTAACTGGTTGCTCGACTCGTCCACTGACGACGGAATTGTCGTGTATTACGGTATAACGCGAGAAATAACGTGTTTCTACTGGCTATCATTGCTCGACTCCTGTCGAATATCCATAGTTGGTTTGCAACTCAATACAACGATCCCGCTCCGTGTCATTTAGCTTTGCCCGAAGCGAACCTCCCTTTCCGATTGCTATAGCTCAATTGCCGAGCAGCCCGTGCAACGCGCCGAGATCACGAATGACTCTTTGCACTGACGCAAAGTCCGTCTGCAACCGGACGATTTGGTCGCGCCTGATAGATTGAAAGATTGATGCGGCGAAAATGGTTTAAATACATTGGCAACCTTGTCGCTAGCGCCCGCTTTTGCTGAATCGTATAACGCTCAGCAGCCGTCGAACCATGCCTGCGCCTTGACTCCGGACGGATGTGAGGTCAGACACGAACCTGCGTAGGCGACAGGTAAATGTTTGCGGTACACTAGCCACAGCGGCCGGTAAAGAATCGCCATATCGGTGAGCACCGCTGCCGCGAGATGTAGATGTGTACGAACAATCATCCGACGAAGAATTGATGCAGCAGTTTCAACAACGCGGTGACCTTGCTGCGTTCGAAACGTTGTTCGCGCGCCACAAGCAGGCGTTCTTCAATTTTCTACGCCGCCTGTCGGGCGATCCAATCATCGCCGAAGAGGTCTCACAGCAGGTATGGTTAAAGCTGATCGAGATTGCGCGTCTGGGTCGCTATGCAGTCAAAAACAACGCGTCGTTCAAAACCTACCTGTTTACGCTCGGCCGTAACCGTTACGTCGACGAGTATTTGAAAAGGCACGAAGCTACGCGCACACGGTCATTCGAAGACCTCGGCCTACAAGAGCGCGTCGCGGCCGAACTGGAGAGGGTAGCCTGCCCGGACTTCGCGGTAGATGATGTGCAACGAGTCATGCGGC
>RCMY010003213.1_pt1 | contig 14537 bp, 12 predicted proteins | sample 2041341 | NCBI WGS metagenome assembly RCMY01 (sample SAMN09708234, study PRJNA481090) | Marine sediment metagenome, whole genome shotgun sequencing project.
TATCCGAAAGTCGCGGCTCGGTGGCACCCTCATTGCCCGAACCCTAACGCGCCGATGCGACACGGTTGTAGCAGCACATAACCGGTTGCTGCGTCCGGCGAGAAGGTGTTCTCGACCGAGGAATCAGCGATTGGCGAGGGCCGCGATGATGGCGAGCTGATCTTGCGTCGGCGCCCCGGCCGCTCGTCCCCGGTAGTTCGACGGGCCGACTTGCCACACCGCGAAGGCTTCGGCAAAATCGCCGGCACCGGTTGCGAAGTCGGTCACGCCACTGCCGGGCCACCACTGCACGCCGCCGATGCCCCGTGCCGATGCCCAGGCGTCTCGATCGTCGCCGCCGTTGAGCGAGAGGTCGACGGCGTGCCCCAGTTCGTGGGCGACCACGTGGGCAAGGAGGCCCTCGCTCATGTCGTCTCGAACGAAGATCTCGATCCGCTGCTCGTCGACGTAGGTGTAGCCGAAGACCCCGGATCGGCCTGCACCAAAGGTGATGGTCCATCCCGGCAGTCGGTCGATCCAGTCGTAGCTCACTTTCGCGAGTGCCGCCGCGCCGCGTGCCTCCGGCGTTGCCACGGCGGGGACTGTCGTCGTCGGGCGTGGTGGTGGAGCTGCGGTCGTCGGCGTTGTCGGCGTGATTGTGGTTGTCGGGGCGGTTGTGGTTGTTGGCACCGATGTTGGGGCCGCAGTCGGCCTTAGGGCTGTCGACGTTGTAGCGGTCGACGGTGTGGTGGAGTCCGTCGCAGTCGTTGGTGTGGTTTGCGATGATGTGGTTTGCTCCGCGCCGAGTACCTCGACTCGGGCCAAGGCCGCAGCATGGGTGGAAGTTGGCGTCGACTCCGACCCGCTGTTGCCGAACTCGAAGGACTCCGGGGTCGGCCCGTCCATGTCGGTCGTCGATCGTTGCGAGATCGGCGATGTATCCGACGACGCTGGCGCATCCGATGTCTGGCTCCCGGCCCATCCCACCAGTGCACCGGCGACGGTCAGCGCCATCGCCGCACGTCCCCACTGTTTCATCTCCACCCCTCCACGTCGGAACACCGTAATGACCGGGCTGGTGCAGCGTGAGGGCAAATCATCCTCCGGGGGCGAGCCTCCTAGACTCGACGCGATCAACGATGAAGAGGTCAACATGTCACGCGCTCTCCAGCCACTCCCCAACTTTTCGCATCGACCCGGACCGCTGCTGATCGTGGTAGCTGACGGTGTCGGCGTTGCTCCAGCGGGACCGAGCAACGCGGTCACCACGGCGCCGACGCCGATGTACGACGCGCTCACCACTTCGGTGCTGTCGACCACGTTGTTGGCCCATGGTCCGGCTGTCGGACTTCCCAGCGACGACGACATGGGCAACTCCGAGGTCGGCCACAACGCCCTTGGTGCCGGCCGTGTTTTCGCCCAGGGCGCCAAACTCGTGAACAAGGCGATCGCCGATGGATCGATCTATCAGACGACGGTGTGGAAGAGGATCATCGCGAGCGCGACCATTCAGAACGGCAGAGACCACACGCTGCACTTCATCGGTCTTCATTCCGATGGCGGCGTTCACTCGAACACCGAACACCTCTATGCACTGCTCGAGCAGGCAGCCAATGAGGGAGTCAAGCGGGTGAGACTCCACATCTTGCTCGACGGTCGAGACGTCGGAGCTCGTTCTGCCCTCGACTACATCGCCCAGACCGAGCAAGTTCTTCAGAAGATCAACGAACACCACCGGGCCCCAGAGGGAAGTGGCGAGCCAAGCGCCGATTTTCGCATCGGATCGGGTGGTGGCCGCATGAAGATCACGATGGATCGATACGGCGCTGACTGGGACATGGTCGAGCGCGGCTACCAGTGCCACACCAACGGCGTCGGCCGCCGGTTCACCTCGGCCACCGAAGCCGTCGAGACCATGTACGCCGAAAGCGAAACCGGCGATCAATACCTCCAGAGTTTTGTGATCGTCGATCGCGATGCATCGGGGAAGTTCGGTGCCCCGATTGGGACCATGCACGACGGCGATGCCGTCGTGATGTTCAACTTTCGAGGCGATCGAGCCATCGAGATCTCTCGCGCCTATGAAGAGATCGACTTCGACGTCTTCGATCGCGGGGACCATCCCGATGTGTACTTCGCGGGCATGCTCCAGTACGACGGCGACACCCTGGTTCCGAAGAATTATCTGGTCGACCCCCCGACCATCGATCGCACGATGGGTGAGTTCCTGTGTGCTGCGGGCCTTCGCAGTTTCGCCATTTCCGAGACACAGAAGTTCGGCCACGTCACCTACTTCTGGAACGGCAACAAGTCGGGTTACATCGACCCCGAACTCGAGACGTACATCGAGATCCCGTCCGACAATGTCGAGTTCAACACAACCCCGGGCATGAAGCTGCGCGAGATCACCGACCGTACGATCGAACTCCTTCGCAGCGGCGACTACGACACGGGCCGTCTCAACTTTCCGAACGGCGACATGGTCGGTCACACCGGAGACCTGGAGGCCACGGTCGAGGCGATGGTCATTCTCGACTCCTGTCTTGCCGATCTGGTCGCCGTCATCGATGAGCTCGGTGGCGTGCTGGTGTTCACCGCCGACCACGGGAACGCCGACATCATGTACACCGAGTCCGGTGGTGTCCGCTCGCCCAAGACGTCCCACACCCTGAGCCCGGTGCCATTTGTGATTCACGACGCTCGTTACGGCGGTGAGTACCAGATGGCAGTCCCCGATCGCGCCGGACTCTCCAATGTCGCGGCCACGGTCTTCAATCTGTTGGGGTACGAAGCGCCCGATGGCTACGACCGCAGCCTGATCAGCTTCGACACGAACTGATCCGGCACGGTCTGTATCGAGACGGCCTGATTCGAGAGGGCCCTGATTCGAGACGGCCCTGGCCCGTCCGCCAAAGCCTGACAAGAGTCACACAAGCAAAGTTGACAATGGGACACTCAAGTTTGTACAGTAGTGGGAGTCAGGTTGCTAGAGTTCCCGATTCGACGTCGGCGAGCGACCTCAAACCCCCTCAATACTGAACCCCCAACGGGTCCGTAAAACCGGCCCACGCAGAAAGTGAGTCAAGATGGCAAAGGCAGTTGGCATTGACCTCGGAACGACCAACTCCGTTGTCGCCGTGCTCGAAGCAGGCGACCCGGTGGTCATCCCCAATTCGGAAGGCGCTCGAACCACCCCTTCGGTGGTGGCATTCGCCAAAGACGGGGGAGAGGTCCTGGTTGGCGAAGTCGCCAAACGCCAGGCCATCACGAACCCCGACCGCACGATCCGGTCGGTGAAGCGGCATATGGGAACGAGCTGGAAGACCGAGATCGACGGCAAGAACTACGCGTCGCAGGAGATCAGCGCCCGCACCCTGATGAAGCTGAAGCGAGACGCCGAGGCCTACCTGGGTGACACGGTCACCCAGGCCGTCATCACGGTTCCCGCCTACTTCGATGACGCTCAGCGAACCGCCACCAAAGAAGCCGGTCAGATCGCAGGCCTCGAAGTACTCCGCATCATCAACGAGCCAACCGCAGCGGCATTGGCCTACGGCCTCGACAAGGAAGGCGAAGAGCAGACCATCCTCGTCTTCGACCTCGGTGGCGGTACGTTCGACGTCTCGGTTCTCGAAATCGGCGATGGTGTCTTCGAAGTGAAGAGCACCTCGGGCGACACCGAACTGGGTGGCGACGACTGGGACAACGCCGTGATCGACTGGCTCGTCAGCCAGTTCAAGAATGCCCACGGTGTCGACCTCGGCGCCGACAAGATGGCGGCGCAGCGGCTCAAGGAAGCGGCCGAGAAGGCCAAGATCGAACTTTCGACCACCCAGTCGACCTCCATCAACCTGCCCTTCGTCACCGCAACGGCCGAAGGCCCGCTCCACCTCGAAGAGACGCTCAGCCGCTCCAAATTCCAGGAGCTGACCGCTGATCTGCTCGCCCGTGTGAGGAAGCCGTTCGAAGCCGCCATCAAAGATGCGGGACTCAAGCAGGCCGACATCGATCACGTGGTGATGGTCGGCGGCTCCACCCGCATGCCTGCTGTCACCGAACTCGTCGAGTCAATGACGGGCAAGGAAGCGAACAAGACCGTCAACCCCGACGAGGTCGTTGCCGTCGGCGCCGCCGTCCAGGCCGGCGTCCTCAAGGGTGATGTCACCGACATCCTCCTCCTCGACGTCACTCCGCTTTCGCTCGGTATCGAGACCAAGGGCTCGGTGATGCACAAGCTCATCGAGCGCAACACCACGATTCCGACTCGACGCACCGAGACGTTCACGACCGCCGACGACAACCAGCCGTCGGTCGAGATTCACGTCCTCCAGGGTGAGCGCGAGGTCGCCGGTGCCAACAAGACGCTGGGCAAGTTCCAGCTCGTCGAATTGCCCCCTGCACCTCGCGGCATTCCGCAGATCGAGGTGACCTTCGATATCGATGCCAATGGCATCGTGCACGTGTCGGCCAAGGACCGAGCCACCAACAAGGAGCAGTCCATCACGATCACCGGACAGTCGACGCTGTCGAAAGATGACATCGAACAGATGGTGAAGGACGCCGAGGCCCACGCCGAGGAAGACAAGAAGATTCGTGAGGAGGCCGAGGTTCGAAACGGTGCCGACTCGCTCGTCTACCAGACCGAGAAGCTCGTGCGTGAGCAGGGCGACAAGCTCGACGACGCCGAGAAGTCGGCAGTCGAAGAAGCCCTTGTCGAACTCAAGACGGCAATGGCAGGCGACGACATCGAGGCCATCAAGGACGGCACCGAGAAGCTGATGACGGCGAGCCAGACGGTCTCCACCAAGCTCTATGAGCAGGCAGCGGCCGACGCTGATCCCAACGCAGCCACCGGGGGAACCCCCGATGACGACGAAGTCGTCGACGCTGAGATCATCGACGAAGACGAGGATGCGTCGTGACCAATCCCTCTCACGATGATCTTGCCACCGAGGCCGCCTCGGGGGCCCCGGCCGATGCGTCCCCTGATCCGACCGGCACGGAGCACGTCACTGACCCGTCAGTGGCGGGCGCCGCTCCCGGTGGGGTCGACGGCGACGGAACTGCTGCTGGACCTTCGGAATTCACGGTCGAAGACCTCGTGGTGAATCTCGAAGCCGTCACCGAAGAGCGAGACAACTACCTCGACGGAATGCGCCGTCTCCAGGCCGAATTCGAGAACTACCGCAAGGCGGTGGCCAAGCGCGAACTCGACGCTCGTGAACGAGCAAACGAGGGGTTGGTCACCGAATTGCTTCCGGTCATCGACGCATGCGACGCCGCAATCATCAATGGTGCCGACGATGTCGCCCCCATTCGAGGATCCCTGCTCGACCTCCTGGCCAAGCAGGGCCTCGAGCGCATCGATGAGGCCGGTGCCCCGTTCGATCCCGAGCAGCACGAAGCCGTGATGCACGAGCCGTCGGACGACGACACCGGACCCCACGTCGCCCAGCTCTTACGAGTCGGCTATCGCTGGAAGGGCCGCACGGTCCGCCCCGCCATGGTCCATGTAAAGGGCTGATATCAGCTATCCAATGCTCTGCATTGCTGCCGGCTGATTCGCTTCGGGCCGGGGTATTCGTACCCCGGCCCAACACAACACAACAGATCACACCACAACGACATTTGAAGGGAGGGTTGGATGCCCCCGCAGCAGGAATGGATCGAGAAAGACTTCTACAAGATTCTCGGCGTGTCATCTGACGCCTCCGAGAAAGACATCACCAAGGCGTACCGGAAGCTCGCCCGCGAGTTCCATCCCGACAAGAACCAGGGCGATGTCAAGGCCGAAGAGCGCTTCAAGGAGATCTCGGCCGCCTACGACGTCATCAACGACCCCAAGAAGCGGGCGGAATACGACGAAGTGCGTCGACTCGGGCCTGCGGCCGGAGGTTTCGGAGGTCGAGGATTCGGCGGAAATCAGGGTGCACCCGCCGGGGGCTTCGACGTCGGCGACTTGGGCGACATCCTCGGAGGACTCTTCGGAAATCGATCCCGTCCCCAAGGGGGAGCGGCATCAGCGAGCGCCGCTCGCGGCAGCGACCTCGAAGCCGAGCTCCACCTGAGCTTCGATGATGCACTCGCCGGCATCACGACGTCGGTCCATCTCACGTCCGAGGCTCCCTGCGGCACGTGCCGAGGCTCGGGTGCGAAACCGGGGACGGTGCCGAGCACCTGTACACAATGCGCAGGACGAGGCGTCCTCGACGACAACCAAGGACTGTTTTCTTTCAGTCAACCATGCCCCTCATGCGGGGGTCGTGGTCGAGTGATCAAGGACCCGTGCCCCAGCTGCCATGGCAGTGGCATGGAGCGTCGCCCGCGCCAGGTCAAGGTGCGGATCCCCGCCGGAGTGAAAGACGGACAGCGCATCAAGTTGAAGGGTCGTGGCAGCCCCGGTCGTCATGGCGGGCCTGCCGGCGACCTCTTCGTCGTGGTCCAGGTGGCCGACCACGAGCTGTTTGGACGGCGCGGCAACCATCTCACGATCACCATTCCGGTCACCTACACCGAAGCAGTGCTCGGAGCCAAGATCGCCGTCCCCACCATCGACGGCGGGGCGGTGACCCTTCGATTACCGGCGGGCACGCCGACCGGCAAGACCTTCCGGGTGAAGGGCAAGGGTGCGACCACGTCCAAGGGCTCCGGTGACCTGCTCGTCACCATCGAGGTCGCGGTTCCCACCAAGCTGAGTGATCGGCAGCGTGAGGCGCTCGAGGCGCTCGACCTCGTGCTCGTCGAATCACCAAGATCCCGTATCGAAACACTGGCTCGTCAGGCCAGAGGCTCGACAGCGGCCGACTCGACTTCGGGCTCGGGCGGCGCGGGGACGTCTGGTAGCGGAGGTGATTGATGATGACCGACCAAGGAGGAAGGGATCGATTCCGAGCCCTCTACGTCATCTCCGTCGCGGCTGAACTCGCAGGCGTCCACCCACAAACGCTGCGAATCTACGAACGCAAGGGGCTCGTCACGCCGGCCCGAACCGACGGCGGCAATCGTCGGTATTCCGAGGCCGATCTCGACCTACTCCGTCGCATCCTCGAACTCACCGAAGATGGACTGAATCTCGCAGGTGTGAAACGTGTCCTCCAGCTCGAACGCGAGCTGGCCAAAGCTCACGAAGAGATCAAGAACATGACCGCCGTCAACGAACAACAACTCGAAGAGGCTCACCGGCAGTACCGGCGAGACCTCGTCCCCGTCACGCAAGCCGTGACTCTGTACCAAAAGCGCCGCCGCTGACGCGCCGAGGACTCCGTCAACCCTCCTGCAGCTCCTCGCAGCTGGAGGGCCAGCCGAGCCCGGCCGTCAGCAGCGGCACCTCGTAGAAGGGAAGCCACCACATGGCTCTCGACCCGAACCGCTGGACCATCAAGACCCAAGAAGCCGTCACCGCAGCAATCGGGCGGGCCAAAGACGACTCGCACCCCGAAGTCACGCCCGACCACCTGCTCTCGCTGCTGCTCAGCCAGCCCGAAGGTGTGGTGCTCCCGATTCTCACCAAGGTGGATCGCCAACCGGGCAAGCTGCGGACCGAAACCGAAGCAGCACTCGACGCCCTGCCGAAGGCATACGGCTCCGACGCTCGCTTTTCCAAGCAGACCAACCGAGTCTTCGCCGACGCCGAGTCGATGCGCCGCCAACTCGGCGATGACTATCTCTCGACCGAGCACCTTCTGTTGGCCCTGGCCAACCCCGATGCCGGAGGCACGACCGCAGCACGACTCGACCTCTCGAGAGACGTTCTGCTGGAAGCGTTGCAAGAGGTCCGGGGATCGCATCGGATCACCTCGCAGAACCCCGAAGATCAGTTTCAGGCACTGGAGAAGTACGGGCGTGATCTGACCGAAGATGCTCGCGCCGGGCGACTCGATCCGGTCATCGGACGAGACGAGGAGATCCGACGGGTCATCCAGGTGCTGTCACGCCGAACCAAGAACAACCCGGTGCTCATCGGTGAGCCCGGCGTCGGCAAGACGGCCATCGTCGAGGGGCTCGCCCAGCGGGTCGTCGAAGGCGACGTTCCCGAGAGCCTGCGCAACCGCCGGGTCATTTCGCTCGACATGTCGGCCATGCTCGCCGGAGCGAAGTTCCGGGGCGAGTTCGAAGAGCGCCTCAAGGCCGTGCTCAAGGAGATCACCGACGCCGACGGCGAAGTGATCACCTTCATCGATGAGATGCACACCGTTGTCGGCGCCGGGGCCGGTGGCGATTCGGCCATGGACGCGTCGAACATGCTCAAGCCCATGCTCGCCCGTGGCGAGCTCCGCATGGTTGGTGCCACCACGCTCGACGAGTTCCGCAAGTACATCGAGAAAGACCCTGCGCTCGAACGCCGATTCCAGCAGGTCTTCGTCGGGGAACCGTCGGTCGAGGATTCGATCGCGATTCTGCGAGGACTGAAGGAGCGCTACGAGGTCCACCACGGCGTCCGTATCCAAGATGCTGCCATCATCGCCGCAGCGGTGCTGTCGGATCGCTATCTCACCGGGCGCTTCCTGCCCGACAAGGCCATCGATCTCATGGACGAGGCCGCGTCGAAACTTCGTATCGAGATCGACTCCCTACCCACCGAGATCGACGTCGTCGAGCGACGCATTCGTCAGCTCGAAATGGAACAGGTGGCGCTGGCAAAGGAGACCGATGCGGCCTCCGAAGAACGCCGGACCGAGATCCAAGTCGAGCTGGCCGACCTCAACGAGCGCTCGCAGGCGATGAAAGCGCACTGGCAGAACGAGAAAGATGCCATCGCGAGGATTCGCTCACTCAAGGAAGAGCATGAGGGACTGAAACGAGAGGCCGAGCGCGAGGCCGATCTCGAACGAGCGGCCGAGATTCGCTACGGCCGCATCCCGCAGGTCGAGCGCGACATCGAGAGCGCAACCGCCGCACTGGCTGCGCTGCAGAGCGAACAAACAATGCTGAAGGAAGAAGTCGACGAGGAAGATATCGCCGAGGTGGTCAATCGTTGGACCGGTGTGCCGGTCAGCCGACTGATCGAGAGCGAGTCCCGCAAGCTGTTGCGACTCGAAGACAAGCTGCACGAGCGGGTGATTGGCCAAGACGATGCAGTCGCCTCGGTGTCGGCGGCAATTCGGCGTAGCCGCGCCGGACTGTCGGATCCGAACCGGCCGATCGGCAGCTTCTTGTTCCTCGGTCCGACCGGCGTCGGAAAGACCGAGTTGGCTCGATCGCTCGCCGACTTCCTCTTCGACGACGAGCGGGCCATGGTGCGTATCGACATGTCGGAGTACATGGAGAAACACTCCGTCAGCCGGCTGATCGGTGCCCCTCCCGGCTACGTCGGCTACGACGAAGGCGGCCAACTCACCGAAGCGGTCCGCCGTCGACCCTACGCGGTGATCCTTCTCGATGAGGTCGAGAAGGCGCACCCTGACGTCTTCAATGTGTTGCTCCAGTTGCTCGACGATGGCCGTCTCACCGATGGTCAGGGTCGCACGGTCGACTTCACGAATGTGGCGTTGATCATGACCTCGAACCTGCCCGGCGATCCCAAGGACTTCTTCCGTCCCGAATTCATCAACCGGGTCGACGACATCGTGCGCTTCGATGCGCTCAGTGAGTCGGATCTGGTCGAGATCGTCGACATCCAGTTGGCGCACCTGCAGACCCGGCTGGATCAGCACAAGGTCAAGCTCGAGGTCACCGAGAAGGCATCCGCCAAGATCGCGAGTCTCGGGTACGACCCCGCCTTTGGCGCTCGTCCTCTGAAACGGGTCATCCAGAAGGAAGTTGCCGATCGCATCGCCATGCAGATCCTCGATGGCGGCCTCGAGGAGGGCACGACCATTCAGGTCGACGTGGTCGACGACGAACTGGTCATCACCGCCGTCGCCGAGTGAGGCGGATCTGACGCAACGCTGCGCTCACGCCATCCGACCTCCGCTAAGGTTGTCCGACGTGCCAGCAACTGTCGTGGTCGGAACTCAATGGGGCGATGAAGGCAAGGGGAAGTTCACCGACCTCCTGTCGAAGGAAATGGCCATGGTGGTGCGCTATCAAGGCGGCCACAACGCCGGACACACCATCGTCGTCGGCGACGAGAAGTTCGCGATCCAGCTGATCCCCAGCGGTGTGCTCTATGACCACATCATTCCCGTGATCGGCAACGGGGTGGTTGTCGATCCGTTCGTCTTGCTGGCCGAGAAGGAGATGCTGACCCGCCGCGGCATCGACTGCTCTCGCCTGAAGGTCTCCGGCAACGCTCACTTGATCTTGCCGTACCACCAGCAGCTCGACGCACTCCATGAGCGTCATCTCGGCAAGGCGAAGCTCGGCACCACCAAGCGCGGTATCGGTCCGGCGTATGCCGACAAGGCGATGCGGCTCGGTATCCGAGTGCAAGACCTACTCGACGAAGCGATCTTCCGAGAGAAGCTCGATGGGGCGCTGTCGCATACCAACAAGGTCCTCACAAAGGTCTTCAATCGGCTCCCTGTCGACCCCGACGCGTTGGCCGATCGTGTGCTCGAGGAGTGTCTCGATGGCATCAAACCGCTCATCGCCGACTCGGTCAATCTGATCCATGATGCGCTCGACGCCGGTCAGCATGTGTTGTTCGAAGGTGCGCAAGCCACCTTCCTCGATCTCGACCACGGCACGTACCCGTTCGTCACCTCCAGCAATCCGATCGCCGGTGGCGCCTGCGCCGGGGCGGGTATCGGACCCAAGGACATCACCAGGGTGGTTGGTATCGCCAAGGCCTACGTGACTCGAGTCGGATCGGGTCCGTTCCCCACCGAACTGTTCGACGAGACCGGCGAGAAGATCGTCGAGATCGGGCGCGAATTCGGCGTCAACACCGGCCGCCGCCGTCGTCCAGGCTGGTTCGATGCAGTGATGCTCCGCCATGCCGCTCGAGTGAACGGGCTCACCGAGCTCGCCATCACCAAGCTCGACATCCTCGACACCTTCGATGAGATCAAGATGTGCGTCGCCTACGACATCGACGGCGAACGGGTCGAACGGATGCCATATCACCAGTCGGACCTGCACCGAGCCAAGCCGATCTACGAAACCTTCCCCGGATGGAAGACCGATCTCACCGCAGCAAAAGAGCCTGGCCACCTGCATGCGAACGCCCAGGCATACCTGCGAGCGCTCGAAGAACAGGTTGGAGTGCCGATCACGCTGGCGTCGACCGGGCCTGGGCGCGATCAATTCCTGCACTGGAGCTGATGACGCGTGGCCGGTTGAACGACCGGCGGGGTCAGTCCTCCTGGCGGCGCTTGGGCAGGGGTGCGTCGGTACGTTCGGCGATCGGTGCCATGCCTCGGAGCACCGGAGGGATCCAGTTGCCGTTGCCATCGATGTCGACGCTCGCCGCTTCTGGTGATGCCGTCGGATCGGTGGACAGACGGCTGGGGTGAGGTGCCCGCTCGACGGCCGACGAATGCTGCGTTGACGCGTCGTGCATCGCTGGCTCGGCGACCAGTGATCGCTCCGGTGCCAACGCTGCCGCAGAAGTCTCTGACGTCGGGTTCTCGGTCTCGGTCACAAAAGAGTCGAAGGGGTCAGCCTCGTGATCGGTCGTCGTTTCCGATGATCGCCATTCGAACCTGGTTGCGTGCGGGTTGCCGGCCGCCGGATGAGGGAATTCGAGGTCATAGCGCACGACCGGTGTCGCGGCATCGGTGTCTGCGGTTGGTTGTTCGGTCTCGGTTGCCGCGAACGGGTCGGCGGCGAACTGGTGGGCCGCGACGGGACTCTCGCTCCGTGGCGTTGGCGCGGGCATCGGCTCGGTGGGCGTCGTCGCCAATCGGTCGGCCAGAGATGTGCCGGCAACCAATGGAGGCGTCGGTGTCTTCGTCAGGACCGAGTCGTCGATTTCCTCCTCGGCTTCGGTACCGGTCTCACTTGCGTCGACCTCGGGACTGAACTGTTGCTCTTCCCCGGCCTCGTTCGGGTCAGCCCCGTTCGGGTCATCGGGGCTCATGTGAGCCAGTTGCCCACTCTCGATCAAGGCGGTGGCTGGAGTTGCGGACCTTGGTGGCGAGGGCACGGCGCCGGCAGGCGGTTCGAGTTCTTCCCCACCAACATCGGCCTTGCTGGCGGCCTCGTCAACGGTGGACTCGAGCGAGTCGGATCGACGGCGACCAAATCGACGCCGCTGACGGTGGTCGCTCTCGTCCGAAGAGGGCTCGGTGGTGGCCGCACTTGTTGGTACTTCGACGCTCCCATCGAGATCGTCGATGCCTTCGTCGAAGAACTGGAAGGTCTTCGCCTGCCGAGTCGATTTGGCCTCTTCGAGGGCCTCTCGAGCCCGTTCGATGTGCGATTTCGACACCCGTGACTTGGACGACCGAGCGCCGGAAATTCCACTGTTGGAAATAGCGCACCCCCGACAGACTTTCGGGCCCTTTCCATTGCGCGTCGTGATCAGACAACTGCGGCAGAATTCGTCGCCGCAGTACTCGCAGATATCATCAGCGTGATCGAGTGGATCAGCAGTGCAGCGGCCATTCATGACGATCAGGTGCTCCGGTGGTGGTGAGGGACAATCAATGGATCGACCGAGATCCGGAGGGCCTTGAGACTTTTTTGAGCCGCCATGTCACCACTGCTTGTCGACCTCTTGTCAACATGCCCTGCCGCTGTGATGGATCGGCGCCCCTACCTTCTCAGCTTGCCCTGCTGATTCCGGCAGCCTTCAGCGTCTTTGCGCTTACTCCGAGTTCCCGAAACGCCGTGTAGGAGATGTTCTTTCGCTCGGCGTAGCTCTTGGCGACTTGGGTGAAAGCTGCCTCGAGTTCCGCGAGGTCGTTGCCCGCTTCGAGTCGCTCCAGTTCGGCTTCGAGGTCAATGCGTTCCTGGGTCAGTTGTAGACGTTTCAGTGGATCGACATCGGAAAGATCGGCGGCAATGGCATCGAGTCGATTCTTGATCGAAGACGGTGTGCGCTTGCGACCCCTTTTCGGCTTGTGCGTCTCGAGAGCTTCGAGATAGACACGAACAGTTCGCCCTTCTATCCGGCCCTGGGCCAGGGCGTCTTTGTGTTCTTGCGACATGGGAGTTGATGGCGAAGTCATATGCACAGTCAACAGCTTCCGCTTTGATCTCCAAACATCAAACGGTGAGTTCTGCTTTGCAAAATCTATTCGATTTGCCAAATGGTGGTACTGAAACGAGGATAAGGCGTGTTGCCCATTCGTCTCTTCGGACCAATCGAGGTAATCCGAGACGGCGAGTCCCTCGCTCTCAGGCCACGGGAAATCGGGATTCTGGTGAGACTGGCCATTGCCGGTCGACCCGTACAACAAGACAACTCCTGATGGACCTCTGGGGGGATGACACCAATCCAAGTCGTCGCCGGTCGTTGCAGACGCTGGTGTCCCGGTTGCGTTCCGTCACCGGTCGCGATGGAATCGTCGTTCAAGACGACGCTTACTCCCTGAACGTGTTGATCGACCTGGACGTAGCATCGGTGCTCAGCGCCGCGACTCGAGGTGTATGCCTCCTCCGAGTGGACACGGCAACAGGTGAGCGCGTTTGCTGCCGTTCCGGCTCGTGACCTTCGAAGCGAGTGGGATCTCCGGGCCGACCGGTTTGGTGCCATCCTCGATGATCCGGCCTCAGCCGTGCACCTACCCGAGAAGGTGCTCACTGTCGCCGGCAGATTCCCAACGTCGACGTTTCCATCCGGCATCATCGTCGACCTGATGCAGCACTCCGCCGATGTGTCTTCTGCCCTCGGCCGTCGACCAGTCGCCGGTCCCGACAATGTGGTTGCGTGCAATCGAAGTATGGCCTCGGGCCTGCGGAGGGTCTGGCCCAGCTTCGATGTCGCTTCGGTCGTCGTCCACACGGCCGACGACGGTGAGCGATACACATTCGGAGAGAATCCGACGGTCGAGCTCGAAGCCTCGTCGTTCGACTTGTTTCGCACGTTTGGGGGACGCCGATCAGCCGCGCAGACGCTCGCCCTCGACTGGACGGACAGGACCAACGACGTTGCTGCGGTTGCGCCCCACCTGACCGTCGGGTTCTTCGCAGCGCCCGATGGGGAGGTCGAACCAGCAGGCATCTGCTGACGAGTTGTTCGCGAGCTGTGACTCTCGACCCATGAGATTGACGGTCGAGGGATTGCCTTCTCAGGCCAGTCGAGTAGTCTTGCAGTGTGCGACTTGAAGTTACTCGAAAGAGCGATCTAGCGGTTCGTTCATTGCAGACTCTTGCCGAACAAGGCGACCGACTGAAGGGCCCGCAATTGGCCGCCATTGTCGGGACGACGTCGGGTTTCGTCTCGCAGGTTCTGGCGCCGCTGGTCCGCGCCGGCTGGGTTCGTTCCGACCCCGGCCCGTCCGGCGGCTACTCGCTGACGGCCGATCTCGATGACGTGTCGGTTTTGGCCGTGATCGAGACGATCGAGGGGCCCACCGATTCCGGTCGCTGCGTCCTGGCCGACCGATTGTGCAACGACGGCGGTACATGCGCCCTGCACGTTCCATGGGTCCAGGCACGGTCGCACCTGCGAGATCAGTTGGACGCCGTGTCGGTCGCCGCAGCGTCGGCGGTGGCGTCATGACGCAAGC
>RCMY010003214.1_pt1 | contig 14535 bp, 6 predicted proteins | sample 2041341 | NCBI WGS metagenome assembly RCMY01 (sample SAMN09708234, study PRJNA481090) | Marine sediment metagenome, whole genome shotgun sequencing project.
TTCAATATTTACGCTATTTTTGCACAAATTTTTTTAATGAAATCATTTAAGGAGCAGATTCAAAAACGCCGTACTTTCGGTATCATATCGCATCCCGATGCCGGAAAGACGACCTTGACGGAAAAACTGCTTTTGTTCGGGGGCGCCATTCAGGAAGCGGGAGCCGTGAAGAGTAATAAAATCAAGAAATCGGCCACAAGTGACTTTATGGAAATCGAACGCCAACGTGGTATCTCGGTCGCCACTTCGGTCTTGGCGTTTTTATATAAGGATAAGAAAATAAATATTCTCGACACTCCGGGTCACAAGGACTTTGCAGAGGACACCTTTCGTACCCTTACTGCCGTTGACAGCGTTATTGTCGTAATCGATGTCGCCAAAGGCGTCGAGGCTCAGACCGAAAAACTGGTCGAAGTCTGCCGGATGCGGAACATTCCTATGATTGTATTTATCAACAAGCTGGATCGCGAAGGAAAGGATGCTTTCGACCTGTTGGACGAACTGGAACAGAAATTGGGACTTTCCGTAACACCGCTAAGCTTCCCTATCGGAATGGGCTATGATTTCAAGGGTATCTATAACATCTATGAAAAGAACATTAACCTATTTAGTGGCAACAGCAAGAAAAATATCGAGGAAACCATTGCCTTTGACGACATTAACAATCCTGAACTTGATACTATTATTGGAAGCAAGGCGGCCCAAAATCTTCGCGAAGAATTAGAGCTTGCGATGGGAGTCTATCCCGATTTTGACAAGAACCTATATCTGGAGGGCAAACAACAGCCCGTCTTTTTCGGTTCCGCCTTAAATAATTTTGGGGTTCGCGAGCTGTTGGACTGTTTTATAGAAATCGCTCCCTCGCCCCGCGCCAAAAAAGCGGAAGAAAGATTGGTAGAACCCAATGAAAAGGAGATGACCGGATTCGTTTTTAAGATCCATGCCAACATGGACCCAAAACATCGTGACCGATTGGCCTTCGTAAAGGTGGTCTCGGGTACTTTTGAGCGTAACAAACCTTATCTACACGTTCGACAGGGCAAGAAATTCAAATTTTCGAGTCCGAATGCCTTTTTCGCCGAAAAAAAAGAAATTGTTGATATATCTTATCCCGGTGATATCGTTGGGCTACATGATACGGGCAATTTTAAGATCGGGGATACCCTGACCGAAGGCGAAGAACTCCATTACAAAGGGATACCCAGTTTCTCACCCGAGCATTTTCGCTACATTAACAATGCCGACCCCATGAAGTCGAAACAACTCTACAAGGGTATCGATCAATTGATGGACGAGGGCGTGGCGCAATTATTCACCTTGGAAATGAACGGAAGAAAGGTAATCGGCACCGTTGGCGCATTACAGTTCGAAGTCATCCAATATCGCCTTGAACATGAATATGGGGCCAAATGCACCTATGATAACTTCCCCGTTTATAAAGCTTGCTGGGTAGATCCCGACGACCCTAAAAATGAGGAATTCGCAGAGTTCAAACGGGTAAAACAAAAATTTCTGGCCAAGGACAAGCGAGATCAATTGGTATTTCTGGCCGATTCACAGTTTTCATTGCAGATGACGCAACAGAAATATCCGAGTGTAAAATTGCATTTTGTTTCGGAGTTTGATTAAACATTTCGGGTACCATTAAGAATGGGTTATCCCATTGACTATTTACCCCTGTGGAGCGTTTAATTAGCCTTAAGAAATTTTCTTTAACTCATCATTAATAAAATCGATTTCTTCTAAACTCAGCTTCAAATCCGCAGCGGCAGCATTCTGAACGGACTGCTCAGAGTTTCTTGCACCTGCCAAGGCAATCGTAATGCCCGGTCTTTCCAATGTCCATTTTATGACCAGCTGTGCTAAACTCGCATTTTTTCCTTCGGCCAAAGGTCTTATTTTTGCCAGAAACATATTGGTTTTGGCGATGCTCTCATCGGTAAAATACGGGTTGCTCGCCCTATGGTCGCCTTCATCAAATTGTTGACCGGGTTTCATCTTTCCGGTAAGCAAGCCTCTTTCCATGGGGCTATAGGCCAAAATGGATTTTCCGTTTTTGTGGCAGTAAGGCACTACTTCTTTTTCAATGTCGCGATTGACCATACTGAAAGGTACTTGGTTCGAAACCAGATTCACATACTTTTCAGCTTCCTTCATTTGATCGACGCTATAATTGCAAACGCCCGCATGGCGTACTTTTCCTTCCTTTATAAGTTCGGCAACCGCTTCAAAAGTTTCTTGAATGGGCGTGGTAATGTCTGGCCAATGTATTTGATAGAGATCGATGTAATCTGTACCCAAGCGTTTTAGGCTGTCTTCGACTTCTTTTTTAAGACTTTCTTTACCTGCGTATTTGTAGATATTGACCTCGTGGCCAGCGTTATCCTTGCTTTTAAAGTAAAATTTGCCTTTGTCCAAATCCCAACGCATACCGAATTTGGTCAGAAGCTGTATTTTGTCCCTCGGGATATCCTTAATAGCCTCGCCCACGATTTCTTCGCTAGCGCCCATGCCGTAAATGGGTGCCGTGTCAATGGAGGTTACTCCCCGGTCATAGGCATCCTTGATGGCCTTAATGGCCTGGTTGCTATCGCTTCCGCCCCACATCCATCCGCCAGCGGCCCATGCGCCGAATGTAATCGCGGAGATTTCTAAATCTGTGTTTCCTAGTGTTCTATATTCCATATTATGATTTTTATGTAGTTTCTAATGACTACCAACCGTTCACTTTTAAAATTTAAATCATGTTTTGACTGCTCATTTCGCAATCGCTGAATTTTCGGTTTCTTAAAATTGAGGTAGCGTTTGTGATATTAGTATTTGGCGTACCATGAGTATCGTTTAGGAAACTGGTTCAATCAGCTGATGATTTCGTCACGGTATCCGGTTGATCATTTTTTTATTTGTGGATTTATTGAAAGTCCTCCCGAGGATACGTTGTGAACAAAACTACCTCTACCACCGATACGCAAGAACGAAGACACAACATCATCCTTGCCGTCATCAAAAATAGTCAATATTCGAAGTGTAATTATCGATTTTTCATAAATAGCATTGATCAGTGGATGCTGCGTCATAGGCTGGATATCAGGAGGATTAACGCTCAGCAGATTTGCACTGTGATTTGCTAATTAACAGAGAATTTGGCTCGAATTACAGTTAAATATCGGTTAACAAATGGCTTTTTTCACACTAAAGATCTATAAAGTCCGCTATATTTGACCCGCTCCAAAAAATTATTAAATATGTCTCCTACTTTACGAAATTCCTTTTTTTGGATTTCTGACTGGCTTAAAGGTGCCAAAATCCGAAAACATCACGCTGCGGTAACCAAGATCAATAACAATCACGGTTCCGATTATTCCCTTAAAAAAAGAAAACAATACCTGAACGACCTACTGCGGCATGCCCAGGAAACCGTACCGTACTACAGAAATCTTGGGATAGCGGACACCCAACTGGAAAACTACCCTGTTGTCAATAAAAATCTGATAAGGTCTTCTTCCGTCTCTTTTGAATCGGACAAGTATACGGATAAAAAGACTTTTAAGGCAAGTACTAGCGGATCTACAGGTACACCTTTTACCGTAATCCACAACCTAAATAAAAAGAAAAGACATACTGCTGACGTACGTTTTTTTTGGGAAGCTGTTGGGCACGCCTTTGGCACCCGATTTTTCTATCTGAGAATTTGGACGAATCAAAACAAAAAAAGCAAACTGGTTCTTAAAAAAAATAATATAGTTCCGGTAGATATCTTTAAAATGGATGATGAACGTGTACAGGCTTTTCTCGATGATATTGGGTCCAGCGGCTCTCCAAAAAGCATTTTAGGCTATTCCTCTGCGTTTGACCGTATCGTAAAGTACCTGCAACAAAACCCTTCGGACATGACACATGCAAAAGTGGTCTCCATCATTGCCATGTCGGAATCCCTCGACCATCCAACAAAGGAAGCTCTAGGCAACTATTTTGATTGCCCTGTAGTGTCGCGATATGCCAATACCGAATGTGGTATGCTCGCGCAGCAGACCGCCGACTTGAAAAACGACTTTTTAATCAATTGGGCCAGTTACCATATCGAGGTCATGCATTTGGAAAAAGATGTTCCTGCCAAGAAAGGGGAACCGGGTAGGATTGTGGTCACGGATTTTTTCAACAAGGCCATGCCATTGATCCGTTACGATACGGGGGATATCGGTATTTTGGGGGAAAGTGAAAAAGATGGACGGACCCAATATGTGTTTAAAAGCGTCGAAGGTAGAAAAATGGATACCATATATGATACGCAAGGCGAACCTACCTCTTCGTTCATCATAAACAACAATATGTGGAAGTATACCGAGCTGGCCCAATATCAATTCATACAACTTGCGGAAAAGAAATACATGTTCAAATTAAATGCAAATGAAAAGTTTTTAAAAGAAAATGAACTGGTGAGTGAATTCAAGGGCTATCTTGGGCAAGATGCCCAGATAACGGTGGAATACGTAAATGAAATCCCATTATTGTCATCTGGAAAGCGGAAAAAGGTACTGAACGAAATGAAGTGAACCATATTCGGCCTTTCCGAGAAAGTGGGCCTTGCCGTCGGCGTATAAAACACTATACGCTTATTCTATTCCTAAATGGCCAAAAGTTTCCTTTCGTCTACAACCTTATCGCCGCTCAAATAAGGATCTCCGATACTTCTTCGTCGAATAAAACGTGCTGGGGAGCCGTAGACAATCGAATGGCTGCCTACGTTTTTAACTACCAACGAACCTGCACCGATGATACTGTGTTCCCCAATACTTATTTTTTCTATGATATTTGCTCCCAAGGATATGGCCGAAAACCGGCCTAGAATCAAGTTGCCACCGGTACACACACCCGATGCTATACTGGAAAAATCTTCCATAATACCATCGTGACCGAGCGATGCGTTGGTATTCAGAATACAGAAATCGCCGATAGTTGCATTGGCGTTCACGATGGCTCCGGGTAGTAAGGCACTCCCTTTTCCAATTTTAACTCCTTTGCCCACGATAACACTGGGGTGAATGGTACTAATAAATCGAAGATGCGGAGCAATATCGTAAATTTTCTTGGCCATATTCTTTCGGGTCCAATTATTGCCTATAGCCAAAATGGCGCCCTTAATATTGAACTTGTCAATGATTTGAGGAAGGGCCAGCTCGTTGCCTAAAATTTCATACCCGTTCATTTGACTTCCCTTCTCCTTATACGAATCAACAAATCCCATAATATTATAACGGCCTTCTTTCTCAATACAATCCAATAACATTCCTCCATGTCCAGAAGCCCCTATAATTACGATATTTTTCATTTCAAATTTTCTAGTGCCCATTTTCATAAGGTAGTGAAAAACAAGCCATTAATAATTGAATTCTCCTCATTACAATTAATAATCTATACATTCGTACACGGTCAACACACTATAATAGGTATTGGTTCTATTATTATATACGGGAAATAAGCTGGTTTTAGATGTCCTACTTTTCTTCTTGACGCATAAGACTTTGTTAAAAAGAAGTACTATCGACTTTTCAAGTCGCCTATCTAAAAATCTCGAAATGGTCTCAAATTTTTAAACTGCTTTTAATAAACGGCAAAAAAAAGCCCCTTACAAAATCGCAAGGGGTTTATTTTATGCCTCTCCGGTAGGCCCGAAATTCATCGGAATCGGGGGTTGCTCATAATCCTTTATGGTACCATGAGCTTTTTCAAATCGATGCACATTATCGCTCAAGGCTTTTAGAAACTTCTTGGCATGTTGCGGGGTCAGAACGATGCGGCTCTTTACTTTAGCCTTCGGTGCTCCAGGCATCATACTGATGAAATCGACCACAAACTCGGATACGGAATGATTAATGATCGCCAGGTTGGAATAGGTTCCTTCCGCGGTCTTTTCATCCAGCTCGATGTTGATCTGTTTTTGCTTGTCTTCTTTTTCAGCCATGGTTCGTTAATATAGAACCAAGAGACCAGAACCAAGAAGTTAGATGAAATAACAACTAGGTCAGGTCTGGTTTCTTGGCTCTTGGTTCTTGTTTTCTACCTTTAGAATTTCATTGCTTCCTTGCGGGCCATGATTTCATCGTACTCCTGTTTAGAGCCTACGATGATATTCTCATAGTCACGCATACCGGTACCGGCAGGAATCTTATGTCCGACGATAACGTTTTCCTTAAGACCTTCCAACGTATCAATCTTACCGCTTACCGCAGCTTCGTTCAATACCTTTGTCGTCTCTTGGAACGATGCCGCCGAAATAAAGGATTTCGTCTGCAACGAAGCACGTGTGATACCTTGAAGAATTGGAGTGGCCGTAGCCGCAATCGCATCTTTGGCCGTCACTGGATTTTTGTCAGAACGTTTCAAAATTGAGTTTTCGTCCCGTAGTTCCCGAGCTGTGATGATTTGACCTTCTTTCAAGGTATCGGATTCTCCTTTGTCCACGACCACTTTCTTGCCATAGATATGGTCATTTTCCGTAATGAAATCATCTTTATGCACCAACTGGTTCTCCAAGAAAATGGTATTGCCCGGATCCTGAATGCGCACTTTACGCATCATCTGTCGTACTACCACCTCAAAGTGCTTATCGTTGATCTTCACACCCTGTAAACGGTATACTTCCTGTACTTCGTTCACTAGGTACTGCTGAACCGCAGATGGCCCTTTGATGGCCAAGATATCCTCTGGTGTAACTGATCCGTCGGACAATGGCATACCGGCACGAACGTAATCGTTCTCCTGAACCAGTATCTGGTTCGACAATTTCACCAAGTATTTCTTGACTTCACCCAGTTTTGATTCGATTATGATCTCACGGTTTCCCCTTTTGATTTTTCCAAAGGAAACTACACCGTCAATTTCCGACACTACGGCCGGGTTCGATGGGTTACGGGCCTCAAAAAGTTCGGTAACCCTTGGCAGACCACCCGTGATATCACCGGACTTCGCCGATTTGCGAGGTATCTTCACCAAAATCTTACCTTCCTTGATCTTATCACCGTCATCGACCATGATGTGCGAACCTACGGGCAGGTTGTACGAACGTAACACTTCGTCTTTGCTATTCTTGATCAATAGCGTAGGAATCAGTTTTTTGTTACGTGTTTCGGAGATTACTTTCTCCTGGAAGCCGGTTTGCTCATCGATTTCTACCTGATACGTCACACCTTGCTCGATATTCTCGTAGGCAATAGTACCTGGGAACTCAGAAACAATGACACCGTTGTATGGATCCCACTGACAAATGATATCACCGTCCTTGATTTTAGTGCCATTCTTGACGAACAGTTGCGAACCATAGGGAATATTATTTGTACTTAGGGTAATACCTGTCTTCTTGTCTACAATCTTGATTTCGGATGTCCTTGAAATAACGATTTCGGCATCTTTGCCTTCACCATCTTCCCCGTGTACCGTCCTCAAATCTTCGATTTCGGCAACGCCATCAAATTTGGCGGCCAATTTATTATCCTCGGAAATGTTACCGGCGATACCTCCTACGTGGAAGGTACGCAAGGTCAGCTGAGTACCTGGCTCTCCAATGGATTGTGCCGCAACGACACCCACGGCCTCACCACGCTGCACCATTTTGTTGGTCGAAAGGTTTCTTCCGTAGCACATGGCACAAATTCCTTTGGGTGCCTCACAGGTCAAGGCAGAACGCACTTCGACCTTTTCGACGGGAGATTCTTCTATCCGTTTCATGTCGGCCTCCATAATCTCCTGACCTGCACTGAGCAAAATTTCTTGGGTCAAGGGGTTGTACACATCGTGCAACGAAACCCGACCTAAAATTCTTTCGCTTAGGGACTCTACTACTTCTTCGTTCTTTTTCAACGCCTGTACTTCGACACCTCTCAAAGTTTCGCAATCTTCGATATTGACGATCACATCTTGGGAAACGTCGACCAAACGACGGGTCAGATACCCGGCATCTGCTGTTTTCAAAGCGGTATCGGCTAGTCCCTTACGGGCACCGTGTGTAGAGATAAAATATTCCAAAATCGATAGCCCTTCCTTAAAGTTGGATAGGATGGGGTTTTCTATAATCTCACCCCCACCCGCGGTCGATTTTTTGGGTTTGGCCATCAGACCCCGCATTCCGGTCAACTGACGAATCTGCTCTTTCGAGCCCCTTGCCCCGGAATCCAACATCATATACACGGAGTTGAACCCTTGTTGATCTTCGCGGATACGCTTCATGGCCAATTCGGTCAACATGGCGTTGGTAGACGTCCACACGTCAATAACCTGGTTGTAACGTTCGTTATTGGTAATAAGGCCCATGTTATAGTTGCCCATAATACTATCGACCTGCCCGTTGGCCTCGTCGATCATTTCTTGCTTTTCTTTAGGGATGATAATATCACCCAAGCTGAACGACAATCCACCTTTAAAGGCGAAATCGTAACCCATGGTTTTGATCTTGTCCAAGAAATCGGCCGTGGTCGGTACATCGGTCACGCTCAAAATTCTACCGATAATATCACGCAACGATTTTTTGTTCAAAACGTCGTTGATATAACCAGCTTGTTCCGGCACCTCCATATTAAAGAGTACACGCCCAACGGTGGTTGGAATGATCTGATCGACCAATTCACCTTCCTCGTTGAAATCCGGGGCCCGCACTTTGATACCGGCGTTCAGGTTGACCATGCCTTCATTAAAGGCAATTTCAACTTCCTCGTAGGAATAAAAAGTTCCTCCTTCACCTTTGATAGGCACTTCAGGAGTCGATTTTCTTTCTTTGGTCATATAATAAAGACCCAAGACCATATCCTGTGAGGGTACCGTAATCGGGGATCCGTTCGCAGGGTTCAATATGTTATGCGATGCCAACATCAACAGCTGCGCCTCCAAGATAGCTTCCGGGCCCAAAGGCAAATGCACAGCCATCTGATCCCCATCGAAATCCGCGTTAAATGCGGTACACACTAATGGGTGCAGGCGAATCGCCTTACCTTCGATCAGTTTTGGCTGGAAGGCCTGAATACCCAATCGGTGCAAGGTCGGAGCACGGTTCAAGAGAACCGGATGCCCCTTCAATACGTTTTCAAGGATGTCCCAAACTACAGGCTCCTTTTTATCTATAATTTTCTTGGCGGATTTCACCGTCTTGACAATTCCGCGTTCAATCAGTTTACGAATGACAAATGGCTTGTACAGCTCTGCTGCCATGTCCTTTGGAAGCCCGCATTCGAACAACTTCATTTCTGGACCTACGACGATTACCGAACGTGCTGAATAATCGACACGTTTACCCAAAAGGTTCTGGCGGAAACGCCCTTGCTTACCTTTCAATGAATCGGAAAGGGATTTCAAAGGTCTGTTGGATTCCGTTTTTACTGCGGATGCCTTTCTCGTGTTATCGAAAAGGGAATCGACGGATTCCTGAAGCATCCTTTTTTCGTTTCTAAGGATAACTTCTGGCGCTTTGATCTCTACCAATCTTTTCAGACGGTTGTTTCGGATAATAACCCGACGATACAAATCGTTAAGGTCGGAAGTCGCGAAACGACCACCATCCAACGGCACCAAAGGACGCAATTCAGGTGGAATTACCGGAATCACCTTCATGATCATCCATTCAGGCTTGTTCTCACGGTTGTCTTGCGATTCCCGTAATGCTTCAACGACCTGTAACCTTTTTAAAGCCTCAGTCTTACGTTGCTTTGACGTCTCGGTATTAGCCTTGTGACGCAATTCATATGATAATTCTTTCAAATCGATTCGGCCCAAAAGATCGATCAGACATTCCGCACCCATCTTAGCGATGAACTTATTGGGGTCTGATTCTTCCAGATATTGGTTTTCGGGCGGAATGGATTCCATAATGGTGAGGTACTCCTCTTCCGTCAAGAAATCCAATTTGTTGAGCTCCTCTCCCTCCGGACCTTTGGCGATACCGGGCTGGATCACTACGTAACGTTCGTAGTAGATTATCATATCCAATTTCTTGGATGGCAACCCTAAGAGGTATCCAATTTTGTTCGGTAATGAACGGAAGTACCAGATATGAGCCACAGGCACCACCAAGTTGATGTGCCCTACCCTATCACGGCGTACTTTTTTCTCCGTCACCTCGACCCCACAACGATCACATACGATACCGCGATATCGGATACGCTTGTATTTTCCGCATGCGCATTCGTAATCCTTTACAGGACCGAAAATACGCTCACAGAACAAGCCGTCACGCTCGGGTTTGTGCGTACGGTAATTTATAGTTTCAGGTTTAAGGACTTCCCCGCGTGACTCCGCCAAAATTGATTCCGGCGATGCCAATCCAATGGAAATCTTGTCAAACCTTTTTACTGGATTATGATCTTTCATTCTAGCCATAGTTGTAATGTGCTACTTGTTAATGTGTTGTATTCTTGTCCTTCTAGGTCTCGACTGCGCTCGACCTGACATTCTGGACTATTCTTCCAAACGGATATCGAGGCCCAAACCTTTGAGTTCGTGCATCAATACGTTGAACGATTCGGGTAGGCCGGGCTCTGGCATGGTCTCCCCTTTTACGATGGATTCATAGGTCTTCGCCCTTCCGATGACATCATCCGATTTCACAGTCAATATCTCGCGCAGGGTTGCTGATGCGCCATAAGCTTCCAAGGCCCAAACTTCCATTTCCCCGAAACGCTGGCCACCAAATTGTGCTTTACCACCCAAAGGCTGCTGTGTAATCAAGGAGTAAGGTCCGATAGAACGTGCGTGCATCTTATCGTCAACCATATGGCCCAGTTTCAACATGTAAATCACACCTACTGTTGCAGGTTGATCAAAACGCTGACCGGTACCACCATCATATAGATAGGTATGTCCGAATCTTGGGATGCCCGCTTCGTCGGTGTATTCGTTGATCTGATCTAAACTGGCACCATCAAAAATCGGGGTTGCAAATTTTTTGCCCAATTTAAGACCTGCCCAACCCAGAACGGTTTCGTAAATCTGCCCAATATTCATACGCGATGGTACGCCCAACGGGTTCAATACGATATCAACAGGAGTCCCATCTTCTAAGAACGGCATATCTTCTTGACGTACTATCCGAGAAACGATACCCTTGTTACCATGGCGGCCTGCCATTTTGTCCCCTACTTTCAGCTTACGCTTCTTGGCGATATAGACTTTGGCCAACTTCATGATTCCGGCAGGGAGTTCATCACCAACAGAAATCGTGAACTTATCTCTTCTAAGATTCCCTTGTAGGTCGTTCAACTTGATTTTATAGTTGTGTAACAAATCGGTTACCGAAGCGTTGGTGTCTTTATCCGTAGTCCAGCTTCCGCCTATCAAGTGGGCGAAATCATCGACGGAGTTCAACATCTTCTGCGTGTATTTCTTGCCTTTCGGTAAAACTTCCTCACCCAAATCGTTCAATACGCCTTGCGACGTCTTTCCGTTAATCAGGGTAAATAACTTCTCTACCAAGACATCCTTCAACTCTTGGAACTTCACTTCATACTCCAATTCCAATTTATTGAGGTCCTCTTTATCTTCAGAACGTTTGCGCTTGTCCTTTACGGAACGGGAGAACAGTTTCTTATCGATAACGACACCTCGCAATGATGGGGAAGCTTTCAAAGAAGCATCTTTCACATCACCTGCCTTGTCACCGAATATGGCACGAAGCAGTTTTTCTTCAGGCGTAGGGTCAGATTCGCCTTTTGGAGTAATCTTACCTATTAATATATCCCCAGGCTCAACCTCGGCCCCGATACGGATCATTCCGTTTTCGTCAAGGTCTTTGGTAGCCTCTTCGGAAACGTTCGGAATGTCATGTGTCAATTCCTCCGCCCCTAGTTTGGTATCACGCACCTCTAAGGAGTATTCATCAACGTGGATGGAGGTAAAAATATCCTCACGTACCACTTTTTCGGAAATTACGATAGCATCCTCAAAGTTATATCCTTTCCAAGGCATGAAAGCAACGGTCAGATTTCGACCTAATGCCAACTCACCTTTCTCGGTAGCATAGCCTTCACAAAGTACCTGCCCTTTCTTCACCTTGTCGCCTTTCTTGACGATAGGTTTTAAGTTGATGCTGGTACCTTGGTTGGTTTTTCTGAATTTAACCAAGTTGTATGATTTGGAATCTTCTTCAAAACTGACGAGTTTCTCCGCTTCACTACGCTTGTACTTCACAATGATTTTCACTGCATCGACATAATCGATGGTACCGTCACCTTCAGCGTTTATCAACACTCGGGAATCGGTAGCTACCTGACGCTCAAGTCCTGTTCCTACGATCGGTGATTGTGGTTTCAGCAAAGGAACCGCTTGACGCATCATGTTCGAGCCCATCAGGGCACGGTTCGCATCATCATGTTCCAAAAAGGGAATCAAGGATGCCGAAATCGATGCAATCTGATTCGGTGCCACATCAGTAAAGTTCACCTCAGACGGATCTACTACTGGGAAATCGCCTTCTTCACGGGCAATGACCTTGTCGGTATCGATCTGGCCGTTATCCTTTAAAGGGATGTTGGCCTGCGCGATTTTCATGCCCTCTTCTTCCTCGGCGCTCAGATACGCATATTCCTTTGTATTCACTTTTGAATCGGTAACCTTACGGTACGGGGTTTCTAAAAAGCCCATGGGGTTCACCTTTGCAAAAACGGCCAAGGATGAAATCAGACCAATGTTCGGTCCTTCCGGGGTTTCAATCGGACACAAACGACCGTAGTGCGTATAGTGTACGTCACGAACCTCAAAACCAGCCCTTTCACGTGAAAGTCCACCTGGCCCTAATGCCGATAATCTACGTTTGTGCGTGATTTCCGCCAGCGGGTTTGTCTGGTCCATAAACTGGGACAACTGGTTCGTACCAAAAAACGAGTTAATTACGGAGGACAAGGTCTTCGCGTTGATCAAATCGATTGGGGTAAACACCTCATTGTCACGAACATTCATACGCTCACGGATGGTTCTTGCCATACGGGCTAAACCAACGCCGAACTGTGATGACAATTGCTCACCCACAGTACGTACACGACGGTTCGACAGGTGGTCGATATCATCGATCTCCGCTTTGGAGTTGATGAGTTCGATCAAATATTTAATAATGGTAATGATATCTTCCTTGGTCAAGACCTGCTTGTCCATTCCGATATCCAGTCCCAATTTTTTGTTCATTCTATATCGACCGACCTCACCTAAGTTATAGCGTTGATCAGAAAAGAAAAGCTTGTCGATAATACCCCGTGCCGTTTCCTCATCGGGCGGCTCGGCATTTCTCAACTGACGGTAGATATGCTCTACGGCTTCCTTTTCGGAGTTCGTAGGGTCCTTTTGCAGTGTATTATGGATAATCGCATAATCGCTCTGCGCATTGTTTTCTTTATGTAATAGGATGGTCTTGGCGTCGGTATCGAGAATTTCGTCGATATGATCCTTCTCCAAAACGGTATCACGATCTAGGATGATTTCGTTACGTTCGATGGACACCACTTCACCGGTATCTTCATCCACAAAATCTTCGTGCCATGTGTTCAAAACCCTTGCGGCCAATTTGCGGCCCAATACTTTTTTCAGTCCGGCTTTAGATACCTTTATCTCTTCCGAAAGATCGAAGATTTCAAGGATGTCCTTATCCCTTTCAAAACCGATGGCCCTGAAAAGTGTGGTTACCGGTAATTTCTTTTTCCGATCGATATAGGCATACATCACGCCGTTAATATCGGTAGCGAATTCAATCCAAGAACCTTTAAAAGGAATTACCCTAGCGGAATACAATTTAGTTCCGTTGGCATGGAATGACTGTCCGAAGAAAACACCAGGCGAACGGTGCAATTGTGACACCACTACTCTTTCGGCACCATTGATAACAAAAGTACCGCTGGGTGTCATATAAGGAATAGTACCCAAATACACATCTTGAACGATGGTTTCAAAATCTTCGTGCTCCGGATCGGTACAGTATAATTTAAGGCGGGCCTTTAAAGGAACGCTATAGGTAAGTCCGCGCTCGATACATTCCTGAATGGAATATCTCGGGGGATCGATAAAGTAATCTAAAAACTCAAGAACGAATTGGTTTCGGGTGTCCGTAATCGGAAAGTTCTCTTGGAAGGTGTTGTACAATCCTTCGTCACCTCTCTCGTCAGATTTGGTCTCAAGCTGAAAAAAGTCTTGAAACGATTTTATCTGAATATCCAAGAAATCCGGATAATCCGGCGTGTTCTTAGCGGATGCAAAATTGATTCTCTCAGTCTGTTGTGTGGACATCTATGAACGGTGTTTTGAACGTGAATAATAATTCGGGTAGTATATATTTAATATACAAAAACTATGCTAGTAAAGCAATACGCCAAAATGTCGCATAATCAATGCGCTTTTCAGCTTTAAATCAATCCTAAGTATAAAAAGGCTTAGGTCTAACCACAAAAGCGGAAAGACCTAAACCAAAAGTGCTATAGTCGGTGCTATTATTTAAGCTCAACTTCCGCTCCTGCTTCTTCCAATTGTTTTTTAACGGATTCGGCCTCATCTTTCGGCACACCTTCCTTAACG
>RCMY010003215.1_pt1 | contig 14532 bp, 8 predicted proteins | sample 2041341 | NCBI WGS metagenome assembly RCMY01 (sample SAMN09708234, study PRJNA481090) | Marine sediment metagenome, whole genome shotgun sequencing project.
ATGGGTCATGCCGGCGCTATCATCTCTGGTGGTCAAGGTACTGCTGAAGAGAAATTCAAAGCCTTTGAAGATGCAGGCATCGCGTATACACGTGATCCAGCTAAAATCGGTGATAAGCTGAAAGAAGTTACTGGTTGGTAGCATATTCGGATAAAAGAATATATACAGTTAAAGTAAAAAACTGTTAAATATCCTTGATATACGTTAAAGACACCCCTACAATGGGGTGTTTTTTTGCATATAAATTCCATCATACCAATTTGCTAATGCTACCTAAGCATAAGGTGATTACTTGCAAATTTATTGTTAGTAATTGATAAGCCAGAGATAAACATTCATGAAACTTCAAAGTGTTAAGAACTCAATTGTTAATAATTTACCAATAAGTGATAGTAATAGAAAAATTTTAGATCGTAGGTTAAATAAGCTTGCTAGAGATCCTAAGGGCTTTTTACAAGGTTCATATAACAAGCGCAGTGAACAGGTATTAAGTAAGACACCTGTTAAGCATAGAGGTAATAATAGTTTTACTGTCGTATCCGCTGTTTATAATGTTGAAAAGTATTTAGATGATTATTTTAGAAGCTTAGTGAGTCAAAGTTTAAGTTTTAAAAAACATATCTATCTCATTGTAGTAGATGATGGCTCTACCGATAGTTCGGCTAATATTATAAAAAAATGGCAAGCTAAATTTCCCAAGAACATTAGATATGTATATAAAGAGAATGGGGGGCAGGCTTCTGCTCGTAATATAGGGATGCAATACGTCGATACGGATTGGATAACCTTTATAGATCCCGATGATTTTGTAAATAGTCAATATTTTAGAGTTATTGATGATACTTTGGTCAACAATCAAGATGTCTATGCTGTCGGTTGTAGTTTAGAGTTATATTTGGAAAACGGTAGGGTGATGAAGAACACTCATCCATTGAAGTATAAATTTAATAATAAAAACAAAAAGCATTTAATTTCTAATTTGGATAAGAATATTCAAATGAGTGCTTCTTCGACTATTTTTAAAGTCAATGAAAGTATAACAGAAGGCTACTGTCGTTTTAACGAAAAGATTAAGCCAAACTTTGAAGATGCAAAGTTTATAGCAGACTATTTCTTATACAACTATGATAAAAAAATAATATTTGTAGAAAATGCTAAATACTATTATCGTAAACGTGAAGATGGCAGCTCAACATTAGATAACTCTTGGAAAAAGATCGAGTTGTTTGATGATGTGTTTGAGTTTGGTCTTATACCTATGCTAGAAAGTTATATCTCTAAGTTTAAGCTTGTTCCTAAAAATATCCAATGGACTGCTATTTATCATGTTTCTTGGTACTTTGGTAAATTAATCAATAAAAATCATAACCACAGTATATTAAACGAAGAGCAAGAGAATAAATTTTTGATGTTTTTATATACCGTATTCTCGATGATAGATAATCAAGCAATTATGGAGTTTAATCTTGTAGGTATATGGTTTTTTCATAAGGTAGGTATGTTGGGTGCTTTCAAGAAAGAAAAGCCAACCTTTCAAATAGTCTACATAAATAATATCGACAGAGAGAAAAAGCAAATATTATTGTCTTATTTCACCTATTTTGATGTGCCATGTTCCTTTCAACTGAATGGTAAAGATGTTATTCCTAAGTATGAGAAGACTATAAAACACAGCTTTATTAATAAGCTGTTTGCACAAGAAACAAGAAGCTGGATTCCTTTTGAGGATGAAGAGAGCTTATTAAAGGTTAAACTAGATAATGAAGATGCACGTATAACCTTAAAGCAGAAGCAACATAACAAAGGGGTGTCTATAAAGAATATCATTAAAGCTTTTGAACCCTCTACTAAATATCGTAGTGATGGCAGTTGGCTATTGATGGATCGGGTGACTCAAGCAGATGATAACGCAGAACATTTTTATCGTTATCTTAAAAATAATTATCCGGAGCAGCGCTGTTATTTTGCTTTAAGTCGAAGTTCTACCGATTGGATGCGGTTACAAAATGAAGGTTTTAACTTAATTGAGTTTGGAACAGAAGAGTTTGAGCGCCAGCTACGTAAAGCTTCGAAAATTATTAGTAGTCATCTAGACGAACCTATCAATAATTATTTCGGTGATGAATACGAATACAGTAAAAAATTTGTTTTCTTGCAGCACGGGGTTACAAAGGATGATTTATCAAGTTGGTTCAATACTAAAAAGAATTTGCAATGCATTATTGCAACGACTAAACCTGAATACCAATCTTTAGTAGATGACGATAGTTACTATAATTTCACCAAAAAAGAAGTAGCATTGACAGGCTTTCCTCGTCATGATGCTCTATTAGCTAATAATCAGTTTAATAGTAAAACTATTTTGATTATGCCGACTTGGCGTGAGTCCGCAGTAGGTAATATCGTAGCTGGTGGCAAAGGTAGAACGTTCAATGACGATTTCATGCAGACTAGCTACGCACAGCATTGGTATGGATTATTACACAGTGAGTCGTTTGCACGTTTGGTAAAAGAGTACGGATACGAAGTGATTTTTGCGCCTCATATTAATATATCTCCCTATATAGATATGTTAGCGATACCGAGCTATATACAAGTATGGCAAGCTGATAGTGCAAAGACTAGCATGCAGCAGCTTTTTCAACAATCAAAGCTCATGATTACTGATTATTCTTCAGTAGCGTTCGAAATGGGGTTGTTGGGAAAGACGACTCTTTACTATCAGTTTGATAAAGATGAAGTATTCTCTGGCGGCCATACTTATCAACAAGGGTATTTCGATTATGAAGAAGATGGATTTGGACCAGTCGTAATTGGTCAAGAGTCCTTAATTGCCACGCTTGAAGATATACTACAAAATGAAGGTGAACCATTAGCACCCTATAAGACAATGATACAAGAAACTTTTGCTTTCCGAGATACTAATAATTGTCAACGTGTACATGAAGCAATTTTAGACCTTGATCGTCCAGAGACTTCGGAGGTATCGGTCGATACTATAATGGAATATGTACAACGAGCGATCAAAAAAGAAGCTTGGGACTTAGCACTAGAGCGAATCGTTAAGCTTTTGAAGCATAAAGATATCACACCTGATGAATCTCAAAAGGCTGAAGAGATTAAAGAAGATGTTATCTTTACAGGTTATAAGAACGAGCCTTGTAAATTAGCGTATATTCTATGGCAGGAAAAACGTACAGAAACTGCGTTAGAAGTATTGAGGAAGCTAGATCCTTTGTACGTTACTGACGAGGTACTACGTCTTAAAGTGAAGCTAGCTATTCTAAATGATGACTTTAAACTAGCGTGTAATTCACAAAAGTTGTTACTAGAAAATCACGAAGATGTTTGTAGTTTTTATGATTGGCAGTTCTATATACAACTCTCTAATACAAAAATCTAATTTATTAGTTAAATAACTATATTACTTTATAGTAGTTTAAAGATTAATATTAGGGTTTTGATATCAGATGAGAGTTTTTAATGGTTGATTTGAATATAATTTTTTGTATAAGGTTTGGAAATGAGTATTGAGCAGAAACAATTAGACTACGCTCTTGACAACTGGGACTTTATGGAAGTAGAGACCTTGCTAAAATCTTGGTCAGAAATGAACATATCGAAATTACCAGTTTATTGTCGTTTTTTGGCTGATACTGGTCATTTAGATAAAGTACATGAATTATTACAAGATATGTCACAAAATGTTTATAAAAGGCATCTAATAGATAGCGAGTCTTTTATAGTTTGTAAGAATTTAAAAAAATTTCATAAACGTAAATATAATGGTTATTTAAATGAGCCTGACTTTTTTTCTAAAATGTATCATTACTCTATGGCAAATGACTTGGAAAGTTTGTCCGAGTTGATGAATAACAGGGGGAAGCTTATTAATCAAAAGACTTCAGCAGAAGATAATATGATTCTTAGTTTTGCTATTAATCGCTTAGTGGAAGGTGGATATCTAGACGTAAGTATTATTAGAGAATTGATTAGTCATATTGCTGTTACTAGAGGTATGAACGTTCAAAGAAAAAAATATATGACAGCATTACTAGTTGACTATACAACCTCTATTAAAAAAGTATCGATAGAGTTTTTTGACTTAAAGAATATTTATACAGTTCATATCAGGTTAGTACCTTTAATATATACCTTATCGAATAATGAAAAAGGTGCTGATTTACTAATGGAAAAAGTTTATCATTTCATAAAGAAACTTAATAAGTTAGAAATGTATAGTGAAGATAGAAAACCTAGAGTAGCAATCTGCATAAGCGGTATGTTCAAATCGGATATGACTAACCTTGATTCTATTATTTCTACATTGGTTAAACCTTTAGATGCTGATGTTTTTATTCATACATGGGATAGGCAGCAAGAGTGGGGTGGTGATATGAGACGTTATAATTTTTGGCCACGTGTTTTTGCTATCAATAATGATAAAGTGCCTAACAATTTATTAAATTTAAAGTTTTTAGAAATAAACTATCCAGAAATTTATAATTGTCTATTATCGTCATCTTTTTCTGATTTAGATCAAGATAAGTTAGAAAGCTTAATAGATATAGATTCTATAGTCGTTGAAAACGAAGAAGTTTTTTTAGAGAAATATCAAATTGATGAATCCTTTAAAACAAGAGGTGTCTACAATCAAGTAAAAATGTTTTACGGATTATATAAGTCATTCCAGTTGGTTCTAGAAAAAGAAAACCAAGAGGGATTTCGGTATGATTACGTTATTAGATTAAGATCAGATACTTTCATAAGTTCAAGTACAATAGATTATGAACACTTATATAATTTAGCTAATGACACTTTAGCAGTGCCAGCTGGATCAGGATGGGGAGTATCTGACGGATTTTTCTATGCGAACCGAGCTACATATGAGAAGACTATCATTCTGTGGAGAGAAATGCTTCTTTCGCGCAGGCTCAGCCCTTTTATAGGATTTGAAGATTGGGATGCCCATAAGTTATTTGGTTTATGGCTAATAAAACAAAATATACGTCCAGTGCATTGTCGTTTTTCTTGTAAAACTGCAATCGGTAGCAAGTCGTTTAGAGTTCCAGGTTTGTCGAAAGCACTACAAATAAACTGTAACCAAGAATCTTACATTAATTTTCCTAAAGAGACTGAATGGTTAGCTACTTTTCTCGCTGATAAAGCTAAATAGGAAGTTTAATTTGTCTCTATACCTATAGCAGAATTAAACTCTCACTTTTTTAAAGAAGGCTGCGAAGTTCCAAAGTAACAACTGAGTTCAGGTGGAGATACAATGTTTTTGCGGTCATTAAAACCCTTTGAAAAATATTTTCAAATAGATAATGCTTTTGTTTACCGCAATATATCTGATACGAAGAGATTAATAGAGGAGGAAATTAAAAGATTGGCATTCAAAAATACGAACTAATTTGTTTATCTGAAAAGACAGTAGGATAAGCAGATACAGTTTATAAAGGTCTATTAAAAATCAGTTACACCGATTATCTATATATTTTTAATGTAGATTCTCGGCTTATCTTTTTTATAAGGTCTAAGTAGATTGATGAATGTGACGCCTATTTAGAGGTTTTTTTTAAGAAGATAACGAACATTGGTCTTTTGTACTAGCCGATGCTAATACTAGAACAGTAATTAAAACTACAGAAGAAGATAGAATATCAGATTTATGTAGTAATTGATCCTATTGTATTAGAATTAAATCGTTATATAGTGAATCTTAAATAAAAAGAGTACAGCTATGATAGCGTGCTACTGGTACAAATTTTTCTTGCGTGCTGCGTCCCCAGAGGCTGCGCAAAATACATCCTAGTAGCACTGTGTTTGTTTTATAGTGGATCGACCATATTTTGAGTTGTTTCTAAATGTATTTAAAAAAATATGATAAATATCAATAGGGGTATTATATAGCCCCACTTTTTAATGAGTTGATAGAAAGAGAAATGACTGTATTTTATAATTTAGTCGATACTAACTGGTTTAAATTTTGAAAAACTCCTGAATAATGTAAAGAATCGTTGAAGGGATTAAAATGAAACGTATTATCATGGATCTAGACGACACTATTTGCCAAACACAAAATGGCGATTATGTTAATTCAAAGCCTGTCCCAGAAGTAATAGAAAAAATACATGAGTACAAACGTCTTGGTTTTGAAATTGTGATTAATACCAGTCGTAATATGCGTACCTATCAAGGAAATACAGGAAAGATTACAGCTAATACTTTACCAATTATTCTAAAATGGTTGTCAGACCATAATGTTCCTTATGATGAAATATATATAGGGAAGCCTTGGTGCGGTATGGAGGGTTTTTATGTAGATGATCGTTCTATTCGACCAGATGAGTTTGTAAACTTAAGCTTTGAAGAGATTAAAGACCTAATGGGACCACTAGATATGGAAGAGCATCGTTAATTATGATTATCATTCCTATGGCGGGGCTTAGCTCGCGTTTTTTTAAAGCAGGTTACGACTTACCTAAATATCAATTAGAGCTGCCTAACGGTCAAACAGTATTTGAATGGGCTCTAACATCTTTCGAGTACTACTTTAACACTGATAAGTTTATCTTTATTGTGAGAGATGTTTTTAACACTCCTGATTTTGTACAGGAAAAGGTTGAAGAACTGGGTATTAAAAACTTTGAAATTATCGTTTTAGAGCGTGAAACTCGTGGGCAAGCTGAGACGGTTGCTATGGGCTTAAGTCACCTATCTGAAGCAGATCAAAGAAATGAGTGTTATATATTCAACATTGACTCTAAACGATACAAATTCAAAAAGCCTGATATAGCTGCAAATAGCGATGGTTATTTAGAGGTTTTTCGAGGAGAGGGTGTACACTGGTCTTTTATAGAGATAAACGATCAAGAGCAGGTTATTAGGACAACTGAGAAGGTTAGAATTTCAAACTTATGTAGTGATGGGCTCTACTATTTCAAACATATCTCTACTTTTCTCAAACTTGTTGAGACTGCATTAGAACAACAAGACTTTGTTAAAGGTGAATTGTACATCGCACCTTTATATAATCGCATGATTGAACGTGGTGATATCATCAATTACGAGCTAATCCAAGAGTCACAAATCAGCTTCTGTGGCACACCAGATGAGTACGAAATTATATATACACAGATTGAAGGTGGTTAAGCGTGATTCTAATTAGCTCAGCGGCATATGTAATAAGTGAATTTCAGGCAGAATTAGGTAAAATCCCACCATGTTTTTTACCTTTAGGTAATAGAAAACTTCTAGAACATCAAGTCGCAGTTTTAAAGAAAAGCTTTCCCGAAGAAATTATTCTACTTTCACTACCTGAAAGCTATCAACTTTCAGATTCTGAAAAACGTTTAATTTCCGAACTAGAAGTCACATCTATCTCTATTCCTGATGACTTTTCACTCGCAGAATCTGTTTCTTATGCACTGAATATCTCAAATACTTTACCAGCCAATCATATGGTTCGTATTCTATATGGAGATACCCTAATTCAAGACTTTGCTCCTGTTGAGGATAATCAGGATTTACTTGGTGTTGCCTACTCTCGTGATAGCTACGACTGGAAAGTTGAAGAAGACTCTGATGAACCATTAGTTTGGTGTGGCTTTTATAGCTTCACTTCTAAGTCTTTTTTATTACGTTGCCTTGCATTAAGTAGACGTAATTTCATAGATGCTGTAGATCTTTATCGTCAAGAGAAACCCATGCAAATTCACGAATTCTTGAAATGGTTCGATTTAGGACACGTTAATACCTATTTTAGATCGCGTGCTTCAATCACTACTCAACGTGCGTTTAATGAATTGCGGATAGATCAAGGGGTAGTTCATAAAACTGGTTTGCCCTCAATAAAGATTCAAGCAGAAGGTCTCTGGTTTAAAAATATTCCAAAATCTTTGAAGGTATTTACACCGCAATTGATAGATCAATATTTAGATCAAAAGCAGTTAGCACACTACGAATTAGAATATTTACCAAATATGCCACTAAATGAGCTTTTTGTTCATGGTAGAAATACAGAAGTTGAATGGACTAGACTATTTGGATTAATTCAAGGTTTTTTAGAAAAAGCAGACGTCAGTCTAAATGAGTCAGAAAGAGATAAAGTAGAGAGTGATTTTCTAAAATTGGTACAGGAGAAAACCTTTTTAAGGCTAGGTCATTATGCAGAAAGCCATAATGTTGATATAAACAGACCTGTTTTGTATCAACATATCGAGCTTCCTTCATTGCTAGAAATTTGTCAAAAATGTATAGAGTTAACAACCAAGCTACCTAGTTACTATGGCGTTTTGCATGGAGATCTATGCTTTAGCAATATTCTATATGATTCTAGAGCCTTTCAGATTAAGGTCATTGATCCTCGCGGCATTAATACATCAGGTGAATTCACTATATATGGTGATCAAAAGTATGACTTAGCAAAACTGACACATTCAGTCATAGGTTTATATGATCATATTATTGCTGGACGCTATATTTTAAATGAGAATTTAGATAATGGCTCTATAGATTTACACTTTGATATTGACGATCGAATTCTTAAAATTCAAGAGCGATTTGCCGAATTTAGATTTATCCAAGACCTAACTGTTCAGCAAACTATGCCTTTAGTTATTTTATTGTTCATATCGATGCTACCATTACATAATGACCGTCCTGATCGACAAAAAGCGATGCTTGCGAATGCTCTAAGACTATATAAATTATATATACATAGTTAAAAGAGACCTATAAGAAGTAGACTAGATAAAGATATCTAGTCTAGACTTACTATATTACTTCTAGTTTTTTTAGTGAAGTAGCCAAGGTGTCAAAATAGTTGGTTTGTAAAGAATATTGATGAAACTTATCTTTAGCATAGTTATACTCTTTGATTGTATTATTATTCGTCAAAAGCTGATAAAGGCTTATGATCAGCTCATCCACGTTGTGAGTAAATGTATCGGGGAAAGTCTCTTCGAAATCATAGGCAAAACCCCGTTCCTTATTAACATAGTGATCAAAGTCTTTAGCAAAACCTAAAATAGGTCTATTAAGTAATAGAAAATCTATCCATATACTTGAGAAGTCGACTATTAGTATATCGACGAACTGTAATATTAAATTAGACTCTGTAAACTCCTCTTGCGATATCCAAACTATGCTTTCCATATTTTTCGTAATAGAAGGAGGATTCTTATTGTCATAGGAGTGTGGACGTAATCCCAAAATACAGTTATGCTCTTCTAGAAAGCTATTTAACGTCTTCCACTCTTCATCTCTAACTTGATCAAACGCAGAGTTCCCATTTTCTCTAAAGGTAGGAGCATATAGTAAAAACTTCTGGTTGGACTTTATGCGCTCAAGCTTTCTTTTTTGTAAACCTAAAAGCTTATCGAATGGATAGCACGGTTTTAGTAGTTCATACCTTGGCAGTCCTATTACGTCAATAATGTCTTTATCAACTAGAAAGGACTTAGCCATATATTCCTTGTCAGCTTCGCTAGAGGCTACCATCAAGTCATATAACCTAGCATTATTTTTAATTAATTTCATTTTGGACTCAGGTACAGATAGCATTTGACTTTCGATATTTTTAAAAGCTACTCCGTGCCACAATCCTAAAACTTTTCTCCCCTTATTTTTTTTACTCAGGTGTGCGTCTCTTGGTACATGAGAAAGTATAAATACACCAGCAGTTAAAATATGATAAAAAGAACGCCAACTGTTAGGTTTTAATACAATAATACCTTGTTCATTTAACGCATTTTTAATACTCCCCGGCATAGAGTCATCTTTATAAACATATAGCTTGTGTTGCTTTTTCTTCAAAAGTAGGTCAGCACAGACTCTAAGATTACCAGAGTATTCAGTGTTCTTCTTTACAACTAAAATAACTTTTTTCGAAAACTTAGGGAATAGCCAATCATATTTAGCAACAATCTTAACCTTTTTTTCTCTACTACGTAACTTTTTTGGAAGCATACAATTTCACCAAGTATAATCATTGACTTTCTTTTAGATTAACTTTAAATATTAAAAATATAATAGATAGGATTTGTTGAACATTTTTATATAACTAAAGAGTGACTATAGAGTAAAACTTATTTAATGCTTCTTCTTGATACTTATTGGCATCAAACTTAATCTTTGGAGCGCCTTTCTCTAGAAAAGAAATCATTCCTGATATCAAACCTTCTTCACTATTTTCAACTAACTCGCCATATTTATTACCTAATACACTTCTATTACCTATAATATCAGTCGCAATTACGGGCACTCCAAGTGTTAGTGCCTCCAATAGTACCATTGGTTGACCTTCATGATTGGAAGAAAGCACAAAACAATCTGCTTTACTCAAATAAACAAATGGGTTTTCTTTTTGACCTAGTAAATAAACATCATCTACTAATCCTAAACTTACAATTTTCTGTTCTAGCTCAGGCCGTAAATCACCATCGCCTAAAATATACAGTCTAACTGAAGAGTGTTCTTTCTTAACAGTAGCAAATGCTTCTATCAATTTAGTTTGATCCTTTTCATGAGACATACGACCCATATTGATAAACTTCGTACCATTGAATTGTGTGAAACAGTCTTCCAACTCTATATCTTCGCTAGCACCTCTTAGTATTTGCTCAATATTAAGGCTATTATTAATATACGTAAACTTATCTCCAGATAAGTTGAATACAGGTACTAATTTTTCCCTATTATTATCCATTGTACCTTTAGATACTGAAGCAATCGCGTCATAGTATTTATACCATCTGAATACGCCTTCTAAATAAGGAAATCTAGTTTTCCATTCTCTATACTTATCATTATGTTGGTATATTATTTTTTTATTCGCTTTAATTTGGGAGACTAATGATACCCAGAACAAGGCATATCCTTCAAAGTTAATGGCTGTATCAACTTCAGAGTCTCCTAATAACCTTCGAGCCTCTCTATTATATAAACTAACTAACCTCTCTTCGTAACTAGACGAATAGAGCTTATAGTTTTTTTCAAAACTGTTCTTTAATGATATTTCTTCTAAAGTCATAGGAGTATCACCTACTCTAGATATAACTTTCACACTATTTGGTAACTTACTAAACTCAGATAACCTATGAGTATGACTCTGAACATCGGCACGGTTTATAATTACAGTAACATCAAACTCATTCCCATTATTTCCAATAGATGACATTAAATTCAGAAACGAGCTTGAAATACCATTAGGTATAAATGGACCATTAAAGAAAACTAATTGCTTCTTTCTTTCATACTTCCAGACACTACTATCATCTTCACCAAACATAAAGCCTACTGTTCTTTTTGAAGCGTTACCATCATCAAAACTAGCGAACTCTTTAATTTTAGAAGTTTCTACATTTGATATTAAATTATGAATATGTTTAATAATAGACTTCTTAACTTGTTTAATATTGTCACAAACATCACCTAACATTTCGTTTTTATCTGTATATAACCCTCGTTCTTGTTTATACGATTCAAAATCATAGATATAGCTAATAATAGGTTTATTTAACTTTAAAAAGTCAAAAATAATGCTTGAGTAATCACTAATAAGTACATCAGTAATGCCTAGTAGCTCATTCGTATCAACCTCTTTAGAGGCAATGATAATATTAGGGATATTCAAATCTTTTAGTAGCTTTTCTGCTAAATGATGACCTTTGAATATGACCTGATACTGTCTATCTTTAAGGTAAATCAGGTCTTTCTTTAACTTATCCGTGTCAAAGCTTTTCGTTTCAGATGTACCTCTCCATGTTGGCGCATAGAGTATTATTGGTTTATCTAACTTAACTCCTATACGCATAGCTATTAATTGCTTTTCATCGTGATCTAAATTCAAACTAAGATCTACTCTAGGGTAGCCTGTTTCAGCTATCTTTCCACTAAATAAGCCTTTAATATCATATCGATCTAAAAGAATATTAGATGTAAACCTATTTTGCGAAATAATATGAGTTGCCTGTAAAAAATTTCTGGCCACATTGGCATGATCTTGGAAGGGGTTTTTAATATCTTTTCCGAGAGTTTTCATAGGAGTACCATGCCATGTATTCAGGTATACCTGTCCTGGTTTCCGGGTAAAGTAATAAGGAAAGCTGACATTATTAATCAAGTACTTTGCACTGCATAGATACCTTAAATAAGCATCCGAACCTCTCTTGATGAAAATGACATTTTTCTTTGATTTAAGACTATTAGGGATAGTCGTATCTTGTTGAATAACTACAACATATTTAAAGTCATATTGCTGTTTTAACATATAACTTAATACAGCGTAAGGGTTTCCACTAACTGTAGAAGCCAAAAAGCTCTCAACCATAACGAGTTTACTATTTAGCTCAAAGGTTTCGTAATACTCAGCGTAGTAACTAAGATAGTCTTGGGTTTTATTTTTTATAACAACTTTTGGTGAGACTGTATGCAAGTATTTTCTTCGACGTGACTCAGCAAATGCTTTCGAAGCATCTTTGTATTGTTTAGATTGTTCTAATGCACAACCTAACCTAAACCACCAATAGTCATTATAGTCATTTGAGCGATCTAATGCCTCTTGATAATAACAAATCGCTTTCTGATACTGTTCTGATTTTTCATAGGCTTGTCCACACTTGTAACACCAACTTGCATAACGGAGAGATGAATAATCTAACGCTTTCTCATACGAAGAAGCAGCTTTTTCCCATTTATATAGCCCTTCACAAGCAACAGCTATACGATAATAAAGTCCTGCATCAATAAATTCATACTTGGCTTGAAAAGATTCATAGGCCCTAACTGCAGAATCCCAATACTTATTACGAGCATGAAGAACCCCAACTCCAAACTTTGCAATGTCTGAGGTATCATCGGCATATGCTTCTACAATACCGTAATGGAATTCTGCATCCTCTAGATTCCCCAGCATTTCATTACAATACCCAATATGGTACTTGTACATGATGTCATCAATAGATAAAGTTTCAACTTTATTGAAATATGTTAAAGCATTCTCATAATCTGATAGTTTTTCGAGAATTAATCCCATTTTGTATAATGCAGATTCTGAGTTTGGATTTGCTTCTAGTACCTTATTGTATTGGAACTTAGCAAGCCAATATTTTTTGTTCTCAAAAAGTACTGAAGCATGTTCTTCCATAAGATAAAGACTATCAGGCTGCTCTTTAATTTTTTCTTCTAGTTCCTTCTCTCTTAACTTAATACTGCTTTTTAAGTACTTAGATGTAGTTTTAAGCTGTGCCTCCCAACTCTTTTGTGTTGGATCAAGCTCGATTGCTTTTTTAATATATTTATTAGCTTCAGACCAATTCTTGATTTTATAAAAAGACATACCATATTTAAAATTCAAATATGGATTTTCTGGCTGAATCTTCAAAGCTTGAGAATAAAGGTATGACGCTTCTTTATAGTTCTCTTTTTGATAAGAGTAACTTGCTTTAATCAATATAGATAGAAAGGTTGGTTTTAATCTCAAACCTTTCAGTTTATTCAAATCAAATTTATTCAAATTTTCTGGTAATTTTTTTAGTAAAATACTTTGAGTAAAATCTTCAATATTGTTCTTTATCTTATACATACATACTACCTTAGCATCTCAGTTAAATTTATATTACTTTCCTATAGTTAATTTAAGGTATATCAGGTAATTCTATCTATTAACTGCAGCTAACTTTTCTTTTACTTGAGTTGTTGAGATATCAGGCGTTCTTGGCAAATATAACACTTGGCAATAATCTTTAAGGAAGTCAAACTCCCCTTCCCAATCATCACCAATGACAAAAATATCAATATCATACTTTTGTACATCAATAATTTTTTGTTCCCAACTCTTTTCAGGAATTACTTCGTCTACATACCTAATAGCTTGTAAAATATGCACTCTTTCCTCGTAGGTATAAGCACACATTTTACCTTTACCTAAATTAAACTGATCTGTTGAGACAGCTACTGTTAAATGATCCCCTAAAGCTCTAGAGCGCTCTAACAGTCTAATATGTCCGTGATGTAAAAGATCAAAAGTACCGTAAGTCAAAACTTTTTTCATTATAATAAAACCTTAAATTTCATAAAACCAAATATAGTTATTGATAGCCACTAGGATTCATACTTTGCCATCGCCATGTATCTTCACACATATCAGCAACTGATAATTTTGCCTCCCAACCTAGTAACGCTTGTGCTTTATCAGCACTAGCATAGCAGCTAGCAATATCACCTGCACGACGAGCAGCGAACTGATAAGGGATGGACTTTTTAGAAACTTCAGCAAATGCAGATACCAATTCCAAAACAGAGGTACCCTTGCCAGTACCTAAGTTGATAGGTAAAAATCCAACAGGTAGATTTTGCTGCTGCAAATGGGTCAAGGCAGCAACATGCCCCTGCGCAAGGTCAGTAACATGAATAAAGTCACGGACGCCAGTACCATCCATCGTAGGATAGTCGTTGCCAAAGATACTAAGCTTAGTGAGCTTGCCTACTGCTACCTGTGAAATATAGGGCATTAAATTGTTCGGAATA